>SXGT01028124.1_pt1 | contig 13535 bp, 10 predicted proteins | sample 3176221 | NCBI WGS metagenome assembly SXGT01 (sample SAMN11356862, study PRJNA531348) | freshwater metagenome | isolation source: freshwater sample F1-120 | place: China: Fuxian Lake, Yuxi | collected 2017-12-25 | reverse complement strand
TTGTTATTCTTGAAAAATATTTAATTGCTTCTGGTGGAACGGGAAAATCTGCCGCGATTATCCGGCAGCATTATTCGAATGAGCCGCTTGTTCGTATGATGAAGCGTTGTATTCATATATTCTCTAATTTTGGGGAAATTGTAGGAGGAAATTCAGGTTTTACTAAGACTGGGTGGGCATTCCTGATTCCACAACACGCGGCGGAGGTATTTGCTGATAACATGTCAATGCAGCAGGCATTGGGTATTAATACTAGGGAAATCTCTAAAAAGGACTTGCTAGATATTGAACCGCGCTTCAACCTGGATGATGTCGCGAGGATTGCTTACGAGCACGACTCCGGCTATGCAGACCCGCATTTGACGACCACGAGTTATATACAGGCCGCCTGCTCAATTGGCGGCGAGATCATGCAATGCAACCCAGTTACAGGTATCTTGATTCGTAAGGGTCGGATTGAAGGTGTTGATACACGTGAAGGGAGGGTGGCAACTAATATTGTCGTAAATGCAGCAGGTCCATGGGCGGGTAAGGTCGCTGAAATGGCAGGCTGCAAAATCCCCCTCCAGATCAGCCGTGAAGAAGAGATCCTCATTGCTCCGCCCCTAGGTGAGCCATCCGTGCGGCTGGTAGTTTCTGATATGTGTAAAGCTATTTACTACCGTCCCGACTCAAGCCGGATTTTGGTCGGCCGAGGTTATCCGAAGGAGTATACCTACGTGGACCCCGACAATTTCTCTGGTGACACCAGTTTTGAATTTATTGAGGATGCTGCCAGACGACTCGTAGACCGAATTCCAGGTTTCGCTAACGCGTTGGTGGAACACGCTTACACCGGCCTCTACGACATAACTCCGGATTGGCATCCGGTGCTGGGGCGCACTGCGGTGGCAGGTTTTTATCTAGCAGCAGGGTTTAGTGGACATGGCTTCAAGCTCGGGCCCGCCATCGGAGAATTAGTGGCTGAGGAGATTCTGACCGGCAAAGCGACAAGTATTGATATTTCTGGATTTGATTTGAGCCGATTCGAAAAGGGTCAACTTTTCTCTGCCGCTTATGGCGGCAACCGTGCGTAGCGAATGGTTGTAGTGGAGCTTGTTTTTAGATTTCACAGTTATCTTACTCAGACTTCGGCTAGCGGGACTTGCATCGCAACTGTTCGGCTGACCGGCAGGGAATCAGACACCGTGTCAGGTAAATTCTGCGGTGAAATATGACGGTGCGCTTGGGAGTAGATGTCGGGGGAACTTTTACGGACGTAGTTCTATTTGACGAAACCGCCCACAAGGTCACCCTACTTAAGGTACCCAGTACTCCGGAGGACCCATCAGTGGCGGTCATTGCTGGGGTTGAACGTGTTCTGATTGAAAGCGGACTCAGCCCAAATGCTGTTAGCTCTTTCATCCATGGTACAACAATTGCCACAAACACTTTACTCGAAGGTAAAGGGGCGCGAAGCGCTCTGTTGGTGACCGAGGGTTTTCGGGATGTGCTTCAAATCATGCGCCAGGACCGTCCGCGTCTATATGACTATTTGGTTCAGCGCCCGCCACCTTTGGTGCCTAGAGATCTGCGCTTTGAGGTTAATGAGCGCATGCTCTACACTGGCGAAGTGAGGACTCCTATTGCGGAAGAACAGACGCGCGCCATGCTTAAGTACATTGCCGAACTTGGCATTTTGGATATTGCGGTATGTCTTCTTCATTCCTACGCCAATCCACATCACGAGCGTCTATTGGGATATTGGATTGTGCAGGATATTCCCGGCGCGCGAGTTTCACTTTCGAGCGATATTTTGTGCGAGTTTAAGGAGTTCGAGAGAATGAGTACAACAGTAGTAAACACCTATGTACTACCGCGCGTGTCGAAATATGTCGACAAGCTCATGACAGGATTGATAAGAATAGGTGTCCGTTGTGCTTTGCAAATTATGCAATCGAACGGGGGGCTTATTTCGGCCGCGACTGCGCAGAAACACGCCGTGCAAACGGTGTTGTCGGGGCCAGCCGCTGGGGCACTCACCGGCCTGCGGTTGTGTTTGGAGGCTGGCCTACGAAACATGATTTCGATAGATGTTGGTGGTACCAGTGCCGACGTAGCATTGGCATATGATGCCAAGCTGCAGTTTGCGGAAGAGACTGAGATATCCGGCCATACTATAAGAGTTCCGATGATCGAAATTCACACAGTTGGTGCCGGCGGCGGCAGTATTGGTTGGGTGGACTCTGGGGGGGCGCTTCAAGTAGGTCCACATAGTGCGGGAGCTGATCCGGGCCCTGCCTGCTACGGTTTCGGCGGAATTGAGCCTACAGTTACTGATGCTCACGTGATCTTAGGAAGGGTGAATCCTGATTATTTTTCTGGTGGTGAAATACATATCAATTCCCGGCTTTCGGAACAGGCTGTGATGAATAGAATATCGTCGCCACTAGATATCGGACTTGAAGAGTCGGCCGAAGGTATGCTTAGAGTAATCAATGCGGTTATGGGAAAAGCAATCCGGAAATTGTCAGTGGAACGAGGTCACGACCCAAGAGATTTCACCCTGATTGGCTTTGGGGGTGGCGGACCTCTGCATGCTATCGACTTAGCGGTCGATTTACATATCCCGCGTGTCTTGGTACCGCCTGCGCCCGGATTGAGCTCAGCCGTCGGGCTCCTCACCGCGGATTTTCGGCATGACTATGTCCGTACCTTGCTCTGGAACACAACTGAAAGGTCGCTAATTGAACTTAGGCAGCAATTCTCACTCCTGACTGAACAAGTATCGAAACAGATGGTTCTTGAGGGAATTGAATTGGCTACAGTTACCTATTTACTGCAGGTTGACGTGCGCTATCAGGGGCAGGGGTACAGTCTCGACATTCCCCTCACAGTTGATGGGCTCCGCTTGGCGGACTCATTACAGTTCATCGAAAATCTTTTTCATGAAAAGCATCACACTGTATATGGTTACATGGACAGGCTCCATCCCGTAGAAATTGTGAATATCCGAATGGCAGGTATCGGCAAATTGTCTCGTCCTCAATTTGCGCCCCTGCCCGTGGGTCCTTTGGAGTCGACAGCTGCGCTCAAGGGAGTTCGCAGAGTCTTCTTGCGCGGCTGCTGGCATGATGTTGAGGTTTATGACCGATCCAAGCTCCTGGCAGGAAATAGAGTTTATGGTCCAGCTATTATCGAACAGGTGGATACCACGACTGTGTTCTACGCTGACCAATATGCGGATGTGGATGCTCTGGGAAACCTTATAGTACAGGTATCACAAGTATGAACTCTGTGAATACACCGGTAGCTTTACAGGCGGACCCCATTACTTTGCAAGTGATGACTAATGCGATTTATAGTATTGCCGACGAGATGATGGCCGCACTAATTCGCACCTCTTTTTCTTCAAATATTAAGGACCGGCGCGACTGCAGCGGGGCTGTCTTCACACGCGATTTGGAGTTGGTGGCGCAAGGAGAAATTGGTACGCCATTGCATCTAGGAGTCATGCTTCCAACAGTTCAAACCGCGCTTCGCGAGATTGGTCCGGGGTTACTCTCGCCAGGAGATGACATCATCGTGAATTCCCCATACCCAGAAGGTCCTGGGCACCTCAATGATGTAACAATCATTTCCCCAGTGTTCTTTGAGGGTGAGCTTGTGGGTTACCTTGCCAACATGGCGCACCATGTGGATGTTGGTGGTTTTGCTCCAGGCAGCATGCCTTTCGGCGTTTGGGAACATTTCCAAGAAGGCTTGCAGATTCCTCCAGTGATTATTTGTCGACAAAACCAACTTGATCAGCAGCTGCTTAGGTTAATTTCCAAAAATGTACGCACTCCTGCTGAATTCAAAGGGGATCTGTCCGCCCAGATCGCTGCCAACAATGTTGGGGAGCGGCGCGTACAAGCATTAATGACCAAGTACGGCAAGGACATGGTTCTGTTCTATATGCAGGAGCTAATGAATTACTCGGAACGGCGTGTTCTGTCTGCTATCAATGCGCTACCGATTGGAACACACTCCTATTCGGACTTCCTTGAAGGAGATGGGATTATTACGGACCGGGTCAACATCAGCGTGACTGTTACTGTCCAGCAAGATCGGATAATTGCGGACTTTAGTGCGTCCGACCCGCAGGTGCTAGGTCCCTTGAACTGTCGCCCACCCTCAACAAAAGCTTGCGTATATTATGTAATTAAGACTCTTCTCGACCCGGGGTTACCTCCTAATTCTGGATACTTTCGACCGATTACGGTGATTACAAAAACGGGCACGCTGTTGGAGGTTGATTATCCAGGAGCTTGCTGTAACGCCAATATCATCACCACTCAAAGAATTGTCGACAGCCTTTTGGGGGCTTTTGTTCATTTTTTGCCCTCCCGCGTTCCCGCTGCGTGCTCAGGAACGATGAACCTCCTCAACATCGGCGCACGAAATCCTCGCACTGGCCACCTTTACAACTACATTGAGACATACGGAGGTGGGCAAGGCGCGCTGTTCGACCGCGATGGTACTTCCGGAGTCCAATGCCATATGACCAATACCCGCAATGCCCCCGTAGAGGTCATTGAATCCACCTACCCTCTATTTATTCACCGGTATGGTCTAGTACCAGAAAGCGCGGGTCCGGGAATGTTCCGCGGTGGCTATGGCATGCTCCGTGAGTTTGAAATCCAAAGTGAAAACACAGTAATAACCCTCAGTTCAGATCGTTTTGAAACTGGTCCGTGGGGGCTGTCTGGTGGCCTATCTGGAAAGACTGGTAGTTGCAGCCTGTTAGGTAGTGATGGTGAATCTCAGCAGCTCCCATCTAAAGTTAGCCGAAGAGTAAAGTTCGGGGATCGAATTTTGAGCATCACTCCGGGTGGTGGCGGCCATGGTAATCCCTATCTTCGGGCACCAGAAGCCATTCTGGCTGACGTCAAAGAAAATTTGATATCGCGGAAAACAGCACTTGAAATCTACGGAGTTGTTGTGACTGGGAGCTTTGCAGTGGACACAGATGCAACTCAGGTGCTGCGAGCAAAGCTGCAACTAGATGCGTTGCGAAGCCAAAATGAAGTCAGCATTTAATATTTTGATAACTGCGACCCGCCACCGTCAGCAAGGAAACATGAGATGAAATCCAAGATTCTAGTACTCAACCCATTTGCTGGTGAGATGCATGAACTGGAGCGATGCCGAAGCGTGGCACGCTACGATTCAGAGATTGTTTTTGAGAATATCGCTGCAGTGTACCCCCTCAACTACGTAACCTACATTTATTACAGACATCAATGTGCAAATGCTACTGTAGAGCGCATAATCCGGGCTGAGGAGGAGGGGTACGACGCTGTTTTTATTTCGTGCTGTTATGATCCTGGGTTGTTGGAGGCGCGCGAGGTGGTTGACATACCAGTAACCGCGGCTTTTGAGTCTGGAGTACATCACGTAAATGCCATCTCCCAACGTTACTCGGTGATTGCCACGGAGCCAAAAACGGTTCATTGTTATCGCGAGCTGGCTCAGCTTTACGGTACATCAGGCAAGCTTGCTTCAGTCCGTCACATTGGACTTTCTGCCCGTGACTCATACCCTGAATTTACCGATCCACAAGAGATTGTTGCTCGCACTTTAGAGGTAGCACGTGAATGTGTACAAAGTGACGGGGCAGAAGCGATCTTAATGGGTTGTACATTGCAGAGCTGCCCGCTCACTGTTGCGGGAACCAGTGATGCGGACGGTGTGCCAATAGTGGATCCGGTATTAATTGGATTCAAGCAAGCAGAATTTTTGATTGAACTTCGGCGTGCTGGCCTGCCAATTATCAGCCGATATGGAACTTGGCAGAAACCTCCTGCAGATGAAGTGGCGCAGCTAAGGAATCGGCGCTTGTTGTGAAGTTGAGCTGTCGCTTACCTGTAGCGTCACAATTCAGTTTATTGGCGACAAGAAAGCCAATTTTTCACTTCATGGTCAAAAATGAAGGCTCATGCTCGTGAACCAAAGTGCTCAAAAACTGGCATCTGGACTTTTGCAAGATTTTGTATCTCTCCTATCAAATATTGCATCCGTCGCTTTGGGGTGCATAAGGTGTCTCTCTAGAGCCTCTAGGATACTTTCTTCGGGGGCTGCAGCTTCGCATCCACGGCTTACGATAAATTTTTTTTCCGATGACAATAGATGGGGCACTATGGGTTCGAAGTTTGTTAGCTAGGTGATATATTTGCGGTAGATTGGTTTGGCTACACGAAGAGTACGCTGTGGGACGGTTTGCTGCCGCTCACCGCCCTACGACACAAATTAGCCAGATTTGTAATAAATGGTGCAGTCCGTGATATTGACGGGCTTCGAGTTCGTGGTTTACCTGTCAAGCGCGGGCAGTTACCACGCGCGGTGCTGTGAAGTCTATGGCGGGCGACATTTGTGTTTCTGTGGCCTGAGGTGGTATTGTTGTAAGTCTTGGCGACCTATTTACTGGTGAGAGCGAAGGACTTGTTGCCATTCTGCTGAAAAGATGGCGGAGCCGCTTGTTAAGGCAGGCCTGATGTTAGGCTAAAACAATATTGTTTTAGGGAAAACCACTTGTGGGGACTAAATTAATTCCAGGCTCGGTCTGGAGCGCTTGTTTATAAAGAGTGATTTGTAGGATGGTTTGTACACCATGGGTGCATTGGTCAGCCTTTTTTTCTCCGTGACCAGCGCTGGAGTTGTATTGTAAGCAGAGGCGGGCTGCGGTGTATCAACGCCGGCGGCCTGAATGGAGTGCGGCGTATCAAGTGGTGCGTCAGAATTTGGAGTCGTGGCTGGCGAGCCAACACCTGCACAGGCAACCGCATCCGCGCGCTCACCACCGGTGGAGGCGAATGCACAGCAGCTGATTGCTCCAGAAGCAGTACAGGCAATCCCCGAGCTTGAGTTTGACCAGACGGCAAACCTGGCAGCGGAAGCCGGGCATGATAGGTTAGTGGCCGATGCCGGTGCCGGTGCGGGTGCTGATGGGGAGCCGATCCCGGAACTGGAGTTTGATCAGACGTTGGGATGGTAATCCTGCGCTGGAGGAATGGTACACGCCGCGGAGCATAGGTAGGCGTGGTCTAGCTGCTTTCGGAGCGCCCTAAATGTTTAGGGTTGCCGATGCTGGTCTGTAGAAGTTGTGTAATATCCGCTTGTTGTGCTGATCCTACCTCTTGGAATATCCAACAAGAGTGATCGTTGACAATTAGTTAGTGGCAGGCCGGGAGGTAGTTCAGAGTGGGACTTGACCACTGCGTGGCCAGCGCTTTTACATGCAACAAAAGTGATCGTTGACCATTAGTTAACGGCGGGGCGGAAATTCGTACAAATTGGTACTTGACAGATTCAGGGTCAACAGTTACATTTGTGGGGAAAGGGGCAAAAACTGGGAACTTCCTATCAGTACGGTTGGCCTCCAATCTGGCTACGTTGGCGCTGACAGAAGCTCTCTATGTGGGCATGTGTGTAGAGCGTTCCGACGCTTCGGCGCAGGTTGTCTCCAAAACACTTAGGGCGACCGAACATCGCAAGTACTGAGTTCAGAAGGACAGAAAGAGAGGAGGTGAACGCTTGGGGATAAAGCATAGTAAAGTAGGGCAAAAGAAAGGGAGGTTGCTCTGTACTATTTGTGCAGGGGTAGTTTCGTTTTAAAAATTCCATTCACAATTAAGGGGTTAAGAGAGACATGAATAAAAGAATAATCAGTTTATGCTTGGCGGTGGTTATGTTAGCTGCCATAGCAACCGGTTGTGCCTCACAGACCACGCCCGCAGCCGCACCCGCTACCGAAGCTGCGGCACCCGCTACCGAAGCTCCGGCACCCGCTACCGAAGCAGCCGCACCGGCTACCGAAGCACCCGCACCCGCAACTGAAATACCGACTGCCCGTCAGATCGACCTTGTCAAGGTCGCCTTGAGTAGCAGCGTCAACAACTGGGACAACTGTAAGACCCAGTCGGCCTCGGACGCACAATCAATGAGCCTCATGGCCGGCTACCTCCTGCGCTGGGATCGTGACGGCGCGCTGGTCCCGGAGCTCGCCCAGTCGCTCGAGTCGTCAGCGGACGGCCTCACATGGACCCTCAAGCTCAATCCTGCCGCGAAATACTCAGACGGGACGCCGGTCACCGCGGACGACGTCGTGTATCAGTTCGAACGATGCAAGGACTCCTCAAGCACCTACAAGGTCTACATCAACACCGTCACGAGTGTCGAGGCGGTCGACGCCACCACGGTCGCATACCGTTTGAGCAGCCCGAAAGCGATCTTCCCGCAGTTCTTCGGGTTCTGGTTCGCGGCGATCTGGCCCAAGGACAAGGTAGCCGCCAATACCGACGAGTTCTTCAAGCACCCAATAGGCGCGGGCCCGTATGTCCTGAAGAGCGGAGCGATCGGCGATCCGTCATTCACCTTCGAAGAGAACCCGACTTATGTCCTCGGCCCGCGGGCCATCAAGACGATCGAGGTCGTTGCCGTCCCTGACCTCACGTCGCGCGCTTTGCAACTCGTCCAGGGCCAGCTCGACTACGTCTACAACCTTCCCCCGTCGATGAACCTTGTGGAGACCCCCGGGATAGAGAAGTGGACCCACAACGGGGGTGCGCTTTATAGGCTCAATTTCAATCTGGGTCTCGCGCCGGAACACCCGCTCCGCAATCGAGACGTTCGCGAAGCGATCTCACTCGCGATCGATCGCGAGCAGATCGCGTCGAAGGCGTTCTTCCAGCTGAACAAGCCGGCCCAGGGTGACGCACCCTCGTTCATGGGCGATCTCGTCATCGCGAACTACCCCAACGGCGGGAAGCGGGATTTGGAGGCCGCCAAGGCCAAGCTGGCTGGGACGCCGTTCAAGGACGGGTTCGCGTTCACGATCCAGACAATGGGTGAGCGTCCTGGATACCTCGATGCGGTGCTCATCATGAAGCAGAACCTGAAGGACCTGAATATCGAGGTAACGGCAAACAACAGCACGATCGGCCAATGCTTCGCAGCAATGGACGAGGGCAAGTTCGAGGCAAACTTCGGGAATCACGGCGGCGGTGGGCCGTTGCTCTCGTGGTGGTCGAACGCCTATACGCCGAAATCGTTCTGGGGCCTCAAGACCAAGTACGACAACCCCGCCATGACAACCCTCTTGGAGCAGATCGGCATCGCCACCGATCTGGCAGCGACCAAGGATCCGTGGAAGCAGGCCCAGGAGCTTGCCTACAACGACCCTGCAACCGGCCTGGCCCTGATCTCCGTCACCGACGACTCGGGCCACCTCAGCGGGTCTCGCATCTCGCGCGATGCCCTCGGCGCGGTCCGTGGGCGCGACATGTTCTATATCGGCCCCGCCGGAGCCGGACAATAGACTAAGGTGGTCCGATCGGCCAGCTTCGCGCCTGCCGATCGGACCACCGTTTCAGCTCAAATCGCCCAGCAATGACACAGCAAGAAGCTCCCTCAACTGAGGCCGACATCCCTGACCGACCGCGGAGGTTGACCCGGCTCTCCTGGTTGGCCACTCGACTTGTCCGAGCCCTGCTTGTCATCCTTGGTGTCGTCACGGTCACCTTCATGCTGGTGCGCCTGACGCCTGGGGACCCGGCGACCGTCCTGTGCGATAACTGCAGCCTCGCGGATGTGGAGCTCCTCCGTGACGAGCTCGGCCTCCGCGGATCAGCTCCCGAGCAATATGTCCGCTACGTCGGGGGATTTATCACTGGGGACTTGGGGCGATCGCTGCGAAGCCGGCAGAAAGTCGTTGACATCGTTGCGGCCAGGCTTCCGGTTACGCTCGGCCTGGTCCTGCTGACACTCCTGTTCACCATCGCGATCGCTGTTCCCGTGGGTCTACTCGCGGCCTTGCGGCGCCACACCTGGTTTGGACAAGCCTTTCGGATCAGCGCCTCGCTCCTCGTCGCCCTGCCCGTCTATTTCACGGGAATGGTCGCCATCCTGATATTCGCGGTGGCCCTCAACGTGACTCGCTCAGGTGGTCTGGACAGAGGCCTCCTTGGTGCCGCGGGTTCGCTGTGGCTGCCGGCGCTTGTGCTTACGATCGCGATCGCGCCGATCGCGGCCCGGGTGCTCCAGGCCAGCATCACGGAAACACTCGACCAGGAGTTCGTCGAGGCTGCCTATGTTCGCGACGTCGGCCGGTATGCGTATTACTGGCGCTACCTTCTCAGACCCTCCTTGGCGCCGACGATCGCCCTGATCGGCTACATCCTCGGGACCCTGATCGGGTCAGCCGTTCTGATCGAACTGGTGTTCAACCTTCCCGGAATGGGCTTCACGTTGATCGATGCAGTCGCGGCCCGCGACTACCCCGTCGTCCAGGGGCTTGTGTTCACGGCCGGGATCGCCGTCGTCCTCGTTACGGCGTCAGCGGACGTCGTTGCCGCGATGATCGATCCCCGCACCGAGGCCTCGCGATGAGGTGGTGGCGGACCGCGAACACGGAAACGGGCTGGGGCTTCATCCTGATCTCGCTGGTCCTCGTGCTCGGTGTCTTCGTTCCAATCATCAGTCCGTTCGACACCGAGTCGAGTGTCGGCCCCGCCCTGTCGCCACCGAGCGTGACGCACCTGTTCGGCACGGACCAGCTTGGCCGCGACGTCTTCGTGCGAGCGTTTGCAGCGGCCCGACTCGACATCGCGCTCGCCCTCATCTGCGTCGTACTCCCACTGACGATCGGAACAGCGGTCGGATCCCTCGCTGGGACCACTACGGCGCTCGGCATTGACGCCCTGTGGACGGCCATCGTCGAGGCGATCAACGCATTGCCATTCATCGTGCTCGCCATCGCGATCCTGTCAGTCCTGGGAGCCGGGACCTTCAGCCTGATCGCGGCTTTGACCCTGACGAACTGGGCGCGTTACGCGCGGCTGGTTCGAAGCAAGGCATTGGCGCTACGAGCAGCGCCGTTCATCGAAGCCACGCGCGTGCTCGGGTACTCCAGGGTCCGAGTGCTGGTGCGCCATATCGTGCCTAACGTGATGGGGGAATCCATCGCGTACGGCGTGAGCGACTTCGTCATCGTTATCGTCGTGGTGTCAGGGCTTTCGTTCATCGGTCTCGGAATCCAGCCCCCAACCCCCGAGTGGGGTTCGATGATGGCCGATGGGCGCCTCTTCCTGCAGTCTCACCCGTGGATGATCATCGCGCCCGGCCTTGTCTTGTCGATCACGGCGATCGCCGTGGCGATGCTCGCCCAGGGCCTGCTCCGCTCGGCCCGAGGAGAGAACTGATGTGTCGCTGGGGGACCGGCACGACCTCGGACTCGGACTCGGACTCGGACTCGGGCGAGGTTCGATGACGAATGGATGCGCCCGATCCGACCCCGTTGCTCCAGATCGACCGCCTCGGGATCGCCTACAGGCGCTCCGGGGCCAAACCGCTCCAAGTCGTAGACACCGCGAGCCTCGCGATCTGGCCTGGCTCTGCGGTCGGCGTGGCTGGCGAGTCAGGATCCGGGAAAACCACGCTCTGTCGCGCGATCATGGGGACCCTGCCGCGTCGCGGAGCATTCATCACCGGAGGCCAGCTTCGCTTCGATGGGCGGGACTTGACCGCCGAGACTGACCCCGCCTGGCGTTCGGTGCGTGGTTCGCAGATCGCCTACGTCCCGCAGAGCTCGTTGGCCGGCCTCAATCCTGTCCTGTCGGTGTCGACCCACCTCCGCGAGACCCTGGTTCGCGACGGCGTCCACGGCCGACACGATCTACAGCGGCGGTCCATCGAGCTGCTCGAAGCGGTCCAAATCGCACGCCCGGAGCTTGTCCTACGCCTACGTCCTCACCAGCTCTCGGGTGGCATGCGTCAACGAGTCATGATCGCGCTCGCGCTCGCACGAAGACCGCGTCTTCTCGTCGCGGACGAGCCGACAACCGCCCTCGATGTATCCATCCAGCGCGAGATCATCAAGCTGCTCAAGTCCGTGCGGACCGACTTCGGGCTCTCACTCTTGTTGATCACCCACGATCTGGCCGTCCTTGAGGAGATGTGCGACCAGCTGGTCGTGATGTACGCGGGCGCAACTGTCGAATCGGGACCCCTTGCGTCAGTCGTGGATCGACCTCTACATCCGTACACACGTGCGCTCGTGCAATCGAGGATCGACCTTGCCGCCCCCGGCGAGCAGATCCCGAGCATCGGGGGAGACCCGGCAAGCCCGGGAGCCTGGGGGATTGGCTGTCGCTTCGCACCTCGGTGTCCGAACGTCGAGGCTCGGTGCTTTGAAGGTGGACAGCCAACACTCGTGACGGTCGAGGAGCTGCACCAGTCCGCGTGCCTTCTGGCAGCGCGGTTCGTGGGACCGGCATGACGACGGATGACCGACCGTTGGTGCTGTCCGCCACCGATATCTCCGTCCGATTCGGGACCGGCGCCGCAGCGGTGGATGCTGTCGCCGCGGTCGACCTCGTCGTTCACAAGGGTGAGGCCGTCGGGATCGTCGGCGAAAGCGGAAGCGGGAAGACGACATTCGCAAGGGTCTTGGCGGGGTTACTGGTGCCGACCCATGGGACGGTGACGCTCCGCGACGGTCAGGTCGTGGCTAGGGAGGGCTACGCCCGATACGCCCATCGCGATCGACGCCTCGTGCAGATGGTATTTCAGGATCCGTACACCTCGCTCAATCCCCGGCAGCGGGCATGGCAAGCCGTTGCCGAGGCGGTGCACGTCTGGCGAGGGATTCGCGGCAAGGCCGCCAAAGACGCCGCCCATGACATCCTGAATCGTCTGGGCGTCAATGACGAGCACGCCGCGGCGTTCCCGCGCACACTCTCGGGTGGACAGCAGCAGCGGGTCAGTGTGGCGCGCGCCCTCGCGCCCAACCCCGAGCTCCTGATCGCCGACGAGCCGACGAGTGCGATCGATCAGTCGGCCCAGGCCCAGCTCCTCAACCTGCTTCGGGAACTCCAACTCGAACGGCAGATGGCGATCATTTTCATCAGCCACGACCTTGGGATCGTTCGACACCTCACCGATCGCATGCTGGTCATGAACCGAGGCGTCGTTGTGGAAGAGGGCCCGACGCTCGGCGTATTCGATGCCCCGCAGCACGCGTATACGCGCCAGCTCATCGCTGCTATTCCCCGGCGCGCGTCGCAGGAAGCTTGACGGGCGGAGACGAGATCCCGGTCGATCGGCTGTCAGGCCGACCAATCTCCTTTCCAGAATGTCGCGCGGTCAACGGCGTCCCAATCGATGTCGACACCGAGGCCCGGACCGCTGGGCACGTGGATCAGTCCTGCCGCATCGATCAAGTAGGGATCGCGCATCGGGAACGTCCATGCCTCGTGCGGAGCGAGCAGCTCGAAGTACTCGGAGTTCCGTGTTGCACACGCGACGTGGTAGACCCGGTGCCGGGATACGTGGAGCGCGACCTGCGCAAGTTTTTAGAGTGCGGCATTCTAGCGCACGGCTTTGCGCGGGCGCGGTGTGAGAAGTGCGGCCAGGACTTTTTGGTAGCGTATTCGTGCAAGGGACGCGGGATGTGCCCGGGCTGCAACACACGGCGCATGGTGGAGACGGCGGCGCACCTGGTGGAGCATGTATTTCCA
>SXGT01257013.1_pt1 | contig 13536 bp, 9 predicted proteins | sample 3176221 | NCBI WGS metagenome assembly SXGT01 (sample SAMN11356862, study PRJNA531348) | freshwater metagenome | isolation source: freshwater sample F1-120 | place: China: Fuxian Lake, Yuxi | collected 2017-12-25 | reverse complement strand
TGAAGAGTCGATACGGCTCACTCTGTCCTTCCTCGACCGTGCCGAAGTCAATCGCCGAGGAACCACCATTGATCAGGTTCGTCGCCCCTTGAAGTACCGTGATCTCAGGTGCGGCGACTGCGCTCGCGACGACACTGCCACGAATCACAAACAGAAACGGATTCTCGTCCGGATCGTTACTCGTGATCGTGATGTTGCCGGACTTTGAACCCAGAGTGGCCCCTTCCATTCTGACGGTCAACGTGTCCGACCCGCCGGGGACCAAGCTCGTCGGCAGTCCGTCAACCAGCGTGAAGCCAACCGGAAGCTCACCGATGCTCAACCCCGTCAGCGTTGCATTGCCCGCGTTCAGAACCGTGAAACTTCGAGTTGAACCGCCCCCGTTTTGACTGATGGTTCCAAAGTCGATTGGCGTCGTTGAGCCGCTATTCAACCCGACACCGCTTTGCAGAACGGCGATGTCCGGCACCTGCGCTGCCGGGACAGGCAGGCTGAAGTCCAGCCGATACGCCCCCGTCCGCTCCGCAACATTCAACGACCAATAAGCCCCGGCGCGAACGTAATACGTTTGCCCTTCGACGACCTGCCGTCGAACCGATTCCGAGCCACGGTTCCCCGTCGCGTCCGCCGGTGGAACAATCTCGTTCCGCGCCTCATCGTAGAGAACTAACCGGCTATCGAGGCTACTTCCCGGTGCCGCAGTCTGCGTGATTGTCAGATTCCCGCTTCGCCGCGCAATGAATCGAAAGACATCTGTGTCGCCGTTCGTTTCGATATTTCCATCAAAGGCCCATGCGCCCGATCCCAGATCAACATTCGATTTGGCGGCCTGAAAGGTATCGGGAACGTCATCGGTGCTGCTCGCACCAGCCATGACCGTTTTCAGAAGCGACAACTGAAAGCCGAGACTACTCGCACCCGACGGTGTGCCATAAAGCAACGGTCGGTCGCGATCGAGGAAGGTTCTTTCTACGTTCAAAACCGGATCGCGATAAAAGGTGCTTCCAGTTCTGCCAGCCAAGTCGATCGTCCAGTGATACCAATCGTGAACCTCGGCGTGATTCAATCCGCTGAGGTTGCCTTCTCGCCCATTCCATCGGGCAAGTTGCGAATTCAGATTGACGTTCACACTACCTGCGATCTCCTGGCCTTCGAGATTCAATGGACCAGACAAGGTTTGGTAGTAGTTGTCCGCGAAATCAACGAACGATATTGGAGCTTCGACGGACGGATCGGAAAAGTGAAATTGTCCCAAGATGACACCCGGAATCCCCTCACCTGAAGTCACCGGGTGAGGATCAAGGCTTGTCATTTGTACGAAGCCAATCTTTGACTTCGTTTGCTCGTTGAGTTCCGTCGAGAGGCGCTCGATCACTTCGCTGTTGACTACGGCACCACGGCTATGGCCAATGAAATGGAGATTGAGAGGTTCTGTCGTCTGGGGAGATACCAGCCGCTCAACGATTGCGTTGAAGAGAAATGTTCCAGCCGCTTCCGCCCAACTATTCGTGTCCATTTGCGACGAGAAGTGCCCCGCATACGGCAAGACATTGTTGCTCTGATCTGACCAATCCAATAACAAGAATGGTCCGCTTCTGCCGCCGCTCAACGGTTGATCGAAAACGACCTTTGATGAACGAATCTCTGCGTCGCCATTAACCCGCTCATCCCCAGGCAATCGGTTATTTATTGCAGTTGCCATGTCGAAAACCCAGTTGGGAAATCCAGCTCCCAAAAATGTGAACCCGTGCGTGATAACGAACAAGTCATTGGTCAGCAGGATTCGATCTTCGAGTTGCTCGAACTGGCATGGCGGCTGAGCGGCTCGCAGGCGTTTTGCCCGTTGGCTCGACTGGTGCGTGCGTCGCCCCGCGAAACCGGTCTTGAGGGCTGTGAACCAAGGAATCAACCTCATAAAAAAACCTCCAGAGTAGTTTGCGGTCTGCTCGTTCCCAGGCTCTGCCAGGGAACGAGTGACTGCGATGCGTCAGCGTTAAAGTCATTTCAACGTCATGGCTGTCGGCATGAAAAAGTTCGCGACAAAACTCTCGTCTAACGCAAGCGTGCATTGAGCACCGGTGGTGTGGGATCGTCGGAAACACTCCATAGGTCGGGCTTGTTGATACGATTGGCGGTATAGCCCTGAAGAGACATCAGCCATTCGTCGGACTGCCGCGACGGGAACAGTCGCGCAGAATTCGCGAAGTCCTGTAGTGCCTGTGCCCGACCCGCTGGTGTCGAGTCCAGTTGGTAATGAAGAAAACCAAGGAGCTGATAGCACCGAGCTTGTTTGAGAGGCGAGAGCAGTTCATTTCGCAGCAGCGAGTGCAATGCCCGATGCGTGGCCTCCAACCCGGCCCGGTCCTGCCGCTCGTCATTCTGAATTCGTCCTTGGTTGGCAGCCGCTCGCAGAGACAGCAAATACAAACCATTGTCGTGAGCGTTGGGCGGATTCAATGCCTCCAGAATCTGCCGAGCTTTCGTGAACTGTGCCATCGCCGATCCTGAGAACCGGAGCGGTTCCTCGCCGTCGATCTTGTGGGTGAACTGCCGGATTTCCGAACCGCTTCCCAACTGAGCGCCGAAGTCGATCAGTAGCTTGGCTTGCAGAACGCGATGCTCTTTGGAGATTTCCGCTCCCGATTCCTCGTTGAACTGGATCACCTTTTCGAGTTCGTGCAAAGCGCGGAGTGTCTGACCATCGCGAGCCAACTCGCGAATCTCCGACAACGCTCGAACTTGGATGGATGCACGCACTTGTTGCCGTCGATCGCTTTGAACGTCTGGCCGCCGTGCAATTCCTTGATTGCTGATCGGCAAAATGGTCGGTTCGTTGTGCTCGATGATCGGCGTCGGTGTTGCCTGAGCCAGCCGCAATGTTTCAGCGATCAGCCGCACATGGACACCGCAGGCCAACTTGGTCAGGAAGGAACTACAAGAATGCACGCCAACCACCAATGCCGTTCGGTGAGCGGGCTGTCCCGGCAATTGTTCCGTCTTCAGCAGGAACACGGGCGAGCCACTCGATCCCGGCCCGGCCGCGCTGTCGTAGGTAATCAGTCGCCGCGTCTTATCGACGTGCGAGATCATGCCTCGGCCGATGAACGGGCTGTCCGGGTCTAACTCCGAGTGCCCCACATACGGAAAGCCCAGCACATACGCGACCTGTCCTTGCAATGTCTCCAAGTTGTTGTCGGGCAAGAGCGAGAACGTCGGCGGTAGCGAGTGCATTCGCGGAATCTCGATCTCGACGACGGCCACATCTGGGCCGGTCTTGTCTCGACGCTGCGGATGCACCGTCACTTTCGACACGTCATAGCTTGGCCCGTCGCCGCGAAGCACGGCTTTGAACGACAGCGGCAATTCTTGGATGGGATTCGTCGTTCCATTGGAGGTTGCTGGGACTTCACCGCCTTCGATGATCCCTTGAGGCGCGTTCGTCGTTTGTATGGGAGCGTCGCTCGTCCCCGCAGGAACATAAGTCGGCACCGGAGTGGCGTAGCTGGCCGGCTCCACGACATGAGCGTTAGTGACGAGGTACACCTTGCGGCCAACGACCTTCACGGCAAACGCGGTCCCATAGCTCAAGCCAAGCGGCCCGCGATACACGTCCAATCGAAAGACTCCGTCCGTCAATCTGACCACTTCTTCCGGCAATGATTCGGGACTCACAGCGGCTTCATCGGAAATCGGTACTTGGAACGTCTCCACAGCCGCCGTTCTGCCGCGTGGCCCCAGCGGTCGCTCGGCCTGCACCGTGCTGAGGCTGGCCTGAACTACGAGGCTCAAACTGATGAGGCTTGCCCCCACGAGGACAAGTCGCCGCTGTTTTCTGTTCTGATCTCTGAATTTCATGACGTTCTCCCCCCTTCAATTCACAAACATTCTGAGACGCTGAGCCTCCTTGCTCGCGACAAACCGAGACCGATCCTTCGTCTCGACGATTTTCAATATCAAAGACGCATAGCAGGACTCGAACCTGCAACCTCCAGCTTCGGAATCTGGCGCTCTATCCAATTGAGCGATGCACGCGCGTCGAAATCACCGCCGCGCCGATTGATTCGGCGCGGCGGCGCGATCCGCTATCGGGCTGAGCGTCCAAGTTGCGTCTGCCTGGACACGACCCGACAGGATCAGAATGGGTTCATGGATCGACGCTGGCCGAGCCACCAACTCCACTGACCCAGCGGGACCGGTGGCGGTGACGACTTGGTTGGGACGTAAGTCACCGAAGAACTGGCCATTGATCGTCAGCCGATAGTGGTTGTTCGTCGGATTCTGAATCGTCAACCGAGTCAACTCGGCGCGAGCGACTCCGTGCTGCTGTCCCGCAAGGACAACCGGTGTCTCGGCACGGACAGGGTTGGTTGTGGCCAACCCCGGCTTCGGTCGATTCGGATTCGCCGGAACGTGAGTGCTCCATAACAGCGGCGGTTCCCACGCGGGATTCAGGTTGAGCAATCGGTCGGAGAACAAGTCTTCCGGATCAACTCTACTTGGCCGAACGTGCCACTGTGAAAGATGCCCAGTCACGACAAGCGCTGAACTCACAAGCTCGGAGCAAAACCAAAAATTCCCATCAACTTGAGCCGGACCACCAAGGTGCAACACTTGGATGGGAAGCCCCAACGGCGGGCCAATGACCTTGTCGAGTCCATAGGGCTTGCCAACTTGTCGCTTCGCCCACTCCGTCAGCCGTTGCGAAGTGATTGGATGCAGCGGCCCGCGAAGCGGGCGCACGCAAATTCGCCCGTCATATTCCCGCAGGAAGCCAACCACATTGGGAGACCAACAAACTCGTCCCGGCTTGTAGCCTGGATGATTCGACGCAGGCTTCAACTTCAGTTGTGGATCGGCAGCTTGGAGCAATCCCAATTCGCCGTTATCCATCCGAACCACAATGCCCACATGCGTCGGCCCCGGCGAGCCAAAGGCCGCGAAGGTTGCTTGCCAGGCTCGGCTTTTGTTCTGAAAGAAGACGATGTCTCCTTCTCGAACTTCATACGCCGACCATTGGTCTACCCAACGCCCATCGCGCTGACGAAACCAGCGTAACAGAAAAGATTCCTGAACCTGCTCACCATCCTCGGTGCGATGCTCATTCGAGTTCCGCCCGTTGAACGGATCACCTGCGGACAGGTGATTGAGTTCCAACCCACAAACAAAAAACGACACGGCTACGACAAAAAAGAGCCTCATTTCTCCTCCCCCCGAAGAAGACAGAAAGCAAACCAATCGCCGACAAACGAGCGGAAGCCCACTCAGCGGGGACCATCGCAGCGTTCGTCACAAACTTAGACGAATCGAATGAGGCAGAACTGCAACGTGTCACAACAAATTTTTGGATCGTGCCATTTGCGACAGTGCTAAGGAGTCGCGCGCAACCATCTTGGGTTGTGATTCACCGCAGCGGTCGGAAGTCGGACAGACAAGATGAAGTTGGCTTCAAGGCCAAGAATGAGACTCGCGATAAACACTCGACATTCCGGTGTTTGCGTCGGCACGTTCAAGAATCTTGGCGAGATTCCCAAAAATCCTTTGCAGACGGATTTGGTTGGGATCGTCTATTATCAGGGGCACTCCGCATGGAAGCGGGCCTGTCGCGATCTTGCGGTCGCGGCAGTGAAGGAGTTTGGATACCACCTCCAGTCAGAGAGTCATCCCATCATGGCCACGAATCCTCGCGAAGGATCGTCTATTTCGCCGTCCGCAAATGAGTCACGCAGGACTCCATCGGAAACCGAAACGCCTTCGATTCCAGTCTCCGACGACTTGGTCTGGCATCGCGTGCAAGCGGAGATTGATGCCTACATCACCGAGGAAGAACGCAATTGGTGCGGCCTTGATGAGTTCGTGATCGCGCGCTATGTGGCTGGGGAGTGTTCGCCTGAAGAAACTCGTCGTGTCGAAGCGGCAATCGAGCAGAGCGGTCACGTCTGCGATTGCATTGCGCTTTTGCAGGAGGCCGAACTCGAAGACGGTCTCGTACAGATTTCCGGAATTGGGGAGTCGGGCGAGGAGAGACCATCCGGCGAGATCGCTGGGAATACGGCGACGACAATGGCTTCCAAAACACCATCGGACCACGATGTGAAGTCCCCAAGCTCGTCTAACTTTCCGTGGTTGCTTGCCGTGACGATGCTCGTCGCGTTGGGAGTTCAGACGTGGTACTTCCGTCAGCAACTGGAGTCACAGATCAAAGAGAATTCCCGAATCGTTGTGCGAATTGATGAGTTGAAGGCTGGAATCACCAAATCAACGGCAGGCGAGAATGATCCAGTGAAGCCCTCTGACGATCAACGCAAATTGCCGGATTCAGATCCATCCGCGAGTCAGCATGAAGAACCAATGCCGAACACACCTGTTGTCGCAGAAGGATCAAACAGCAGAGAGACCGAACACAAAACCCTGAAGCCCGAACCTGTCGTTGCAGAGGAATCGAACAACCGTGTGCCTGAGCCGATTGCAAACAGAGAGAGAGTCTACACATCATTTCGAGAGCCATTGGAAACAGAAGCTGCATCAAAGGTTCGTGAGCGTGACACTCGTCTTTCGATTCGTGGTCTACTTGGGACAGGGGTTCCATTTAGAACGTGCCGTTATGTGGCCGAAGACATCGTAGAGAAAGTTCCGGAAAAAGGCCCTGACGGAAAACCATTCGAAAAGACCGTTCGAAGAACCGTTATGAAACAAGTTTTTGAGGACAGTGGAACTAGATTCGTAACGGCGTCAGTTGTAGGACTTGCTGACGACGACTTGCTCGCATTACCGCCAATAGGCGACTTGATTCCGCAACTCGACGAACAAAAGTCGCCATTGGTGCGATGGGCCGTGGCCGAGGTTCTGAGATCACGACAATGGAAAGACCAGCATCCCATTGCCGAGATCACCGCGAAGCTGTTGCAACGAAACGACGGCGGAAATGCGGCGGCGCAGTATGTGTTGGCCGGCGAATTATGGGGAGCGTGGCCTCCGGATGACGGACAAATTGAACAGGGCTTGGCCGACAAAAGCACGTTCTCGCAGTGGGCGGCGTTGTACGCCCTCATTCAGCGGAAGACCGCTGCAAGGACTCAGCCAGCGTTAGGAGGACGTCAATCGTTGCTTCCTGAGCAACCTTTGCCAGAAACAACAGAGGATGTTCCCTCCACGAACACCAACCCAACCACAGAGGAATCAAAAGACCCGATGAGCGACGCAAGCAAGGGCGAAGAGGGGATTGGCAAAGCAAAACGCCCAGTGTTTCTACGCACATTCAGCGCACCATCATCATCTGATGGACCGTCTGAGTTCGATCTTCGAGTCCTCAAGCGGGTCAATGAATTTCTTGCGAGCAAAGAGAAGTCACAAGTACGACTGGCTGCGGTCTACTTGATCGGAGAATACGGACGCGCTGCGAAGGACTCAGAGCCTCATTTGGTTCGGATTCTTGAGGAATCCAATCATTCACTGGAGTCGCGCTGGGCGGCCTACGCGCTGGGTCAAATGCGAGCGAATTCGCGACAAGCATTGTCGCAATTGTTGAAGTCCTTGGATGACACTAACCCCAAAGTATCACCAGCAGCGGCATTCGCGTTGACCTTAATCTTGGAGGATACCCCCAATCCAGCGGACGTGGAAAACGCCCGTCCGAAGTTGCGGGCCATGCTGCAATCGTCTGACCCAGCCGCCCGACATTGGGGAGCTTACGCGCTGCAAAAGCTCAACCCTTGAGTTGCGGGCAATGCGGCTTTCGGAACTGCCGGGAGACATCGACGGTTTGCGCGAACGCAGCGTCGTTACATCTCTTCGTCACGCAAACGCCGTTTCAGTATGGCAAGTATTTCTCGCTGCCAACCATACGCAGTTTCGACTGACGTCCCCTGCCGCCGCGCCACTTCTTTCCATTCGAGGTCCATCTCAAAACGCAGTCGGAATAACTCTTGATGTTGCGGCGACAGTTCTTGGACAGCTTCTCGCAATCGCTGAAGCGATTCTGGTCCAACTGCCTTGATCTGAGAATCGTCAGGGCGGTCGATGTCATCCGGCAAGGGTATCGGCTTCGACCGACGGCGATTCCATTCAATGACGATGCGCGACGCAAGAACTTTCAGCCAGCGGCAAAACGGACCTCGGTCGTTCCGAGCGAGCCAGACTTGTAATCGTGGGTGGTCTTTAGGACCGAAGACTTTTTTCCAAACGTCCTGCCGACAATCTTCTGCTTCGCTATGGTGATCTGACCGCAAACCACGACGAGCCTTGTTCATCACCATCGGGTCAAACCGTGCGATCAATTCGCTGCTGGCAAGCTGGTCTCCCGTCGTCCAACGGCGAATCCGACTCACGCAATCAAATCGTTCCTGTTGGCAGTCACACAGCGTGGGACTTGTTCTCGCTTCAGTCGAAGACATTCCGCTGCTCCTGGTGATGGCACAGGTTGCGAAGTCGTTGGGCGATGACCGAAATGCGTCCTTGACGAAGGTCTGCCTCAAATTGCCACAACATTCTGCAACGTCGGCTGGCGTTCAGCCAGCGTCCAGTGGGTTTTCAGCCTTCAGATCGGACGCCACGAAACAGAGTCCAACGGATGTGCCGGGAACAAAATCACGAAGAATTGCCTGCCGAATCGCAAAATCTTCAGAAAATTTTGCAGACCGACAAATACCGCTTCGTCTTTTCTGATAGCCACCGATAGTTTGGTGTCACAACAGGAGAGGCAGAGCAATGATCGCCAAATTCAGTATTCGCGTTGCCGTTCTCACGGCAGTTCTCGTCGGTGCGACCTCCACGGCTCAGGCCCAATGGTTTTACGATGGGTCTTACGCTTGGACGTACCAGCCGACCAATCCCGATCGCTACGGCTCTTGGTATCAGCCGGTGCCCGCACCAGCGCCGGTTCGACAAGTCATCGAGGTCGAATTCCTCAACGACTCAGGCGAGCCGGTCAAACTGTATTGCGACCGCAAAGTGGTCACTGAAGTCCCGGCCGGCGGTCGCAAGAAGTTTCGAGCCTACGCCGGTGACATTCAGCTCCATGCGTTCAAACAAGACTCGCAAACATGGTCCGCTCTGCCAGCTCGCGAATACACGGATTTCACTTGGCGACTCAAAGGCAGCGGGCTAACAAAGCCGCTCCCAACCAAACCGGATTATGAGGGACCGCTGCGAACTAATCGGCCTACAGGCGATGAATGGATTGAAATACCAAAGAAGGACGCCCAAGTGAAACCTGCGGGGACGACGGCACCACGACTGTCTCCGTCCAATCCGGGAAACTTTCGACCGGAGTCTGAACCAAAGCGGATTCAGCCGCAGAAGCAATACGACGACAGCTTGCCACCGCTTCGGTAATTTCGCAGCGTGAAGCGTGAGCAATCGGACCAAGCATGCACCGATTTCTCGTTGCGTGTGGACGAAGTGTTCTCGTACCAGTGGCAACACTGGCTCGGTAATCGCCATCGCGAGAGCCAGCTAAAAACGGACCTCTTTTGCGTCAATATAAAATGAGAACCGTATCCTCGTAGCCATTCGCAAAAACCAATCGTGGTCTCAAGAGCCGCCCATCGTGGGCGGCTCTTTTCATTTCTGGAGGAACTGTTGATGGATGAGCGGACTGAAGCGGAATCATCTCCGGAGCCAGCCGGTGAGATGCGGGGAGATGGGAAAATGGTCGCGTCGCGAGAGGGAACTCTGCGCGAGTTTGCGAGGGTGTTGGGCCAGTTGATGGCTCGGCGTTGGCTGCGGCAGCAATCGGAACGCTGCGAATCGGCGGAGTCAGAACGGTCTGTGAACCCCTGAGTCTGGTTGTGCATCGAACTCGAAGGATCAATGGAATGTCGAATCAATTTGCGAAAGCACGCTGCTCCAAGCCGCTCGCCGTGATCGGGCTGGAGACCACGGGGCTGAATCCAGCGCAGGACCGGATCACGAAGATCACGATTCTGCGCATCGAGCCGAGCAATGCCGTCACGAGCTACGTTCAGCGAATTCAGGTCAACCAAGACTCTGCCGATGACTTGCCGTTTGAGCGTGACAAGTTGCCGCGCCGTGGGAATCCCTCATTTGCCGCCGTGCATCGGCACATCCGCAGCTTGCTAATCGGGTCCAATGTCGTGGGGTACAACCTGAAGCAATTCACGATCGCGTTCCTCATGGCCGAGTTCGAGCGTGTCGGGTCCGGCCTGTCGATCCCGCGTGACAACCTGATTGACTTGCAGGTCGCTGACTGATTTTCGCCGCAACAAAGGTTTTCTCGGCCGGCTCTCTCTGTGGAGCACTTTGTGGAATCGTGTCTGCCGAGTTGATGGCGGACATCTGCCGCGAGCCGCTCTCGTCGAGAGCGGCGTCCCATTTTCAGACCACGGTCATTCTGATGAATTCACCCGATTCGACTCTCATCGCCGAGATCGACGATGTCCTCGAACTGCTCCGCTTGCGTGTGCTGCGATTTCGTCACCAGTTGGAAATCGCCGAGGCGCGCGTCCCCCGTTGGAACCAGCTTGTCCATGAATTCTGGCGAGCCGGCTTGATGCCCCAAATGGCCATCCTCGGCCGCGTGATCGAAACGCGGCCATACGCGCCCATTGAAGGTGGGCATTCGTCGGGGCAAGTGGTGCAAGCCTCGTTGTTGATCCCCGGCGGTGTCGGCGTCCTGCTCTGGGACACCGAGGACTTTGTGCTCCAGTCAAAAATCTCCGACGGGCTGGAGAGCCATGCCTGGGCGCACCACGTTCCGTTTGATCGCTGTGCGCCGGCTGACCAAGTGGCGCTCGCCGAGCAGTTCCCGATGTTGATTGGGCGATTCGTTCGGCTTCTGGGATGGCCGAGCAGGTGATTCGACAAAGTTCGGGATAGGCAAACTGTGCCGGCCTTTCTGGCCGGCACAGTTGCCGTTTCGCTTTTCTGACCGCTCGACTTCTTGACTCACCTGGACTGCAAAGGGCATGGTTCCGAACGTCGGTCAGGACTTGACTGATGAATTGCCCAATCAAGGAGGAGAAGGCCATGCAGAACAAGACGACTGTGGAGTCGTGCCATGATGAGTTCCCGTCGAGCCACGCTTTCGATGTGCTCACCGCCACCGTTCGATTCGCCGAACGATGTGCAGACCTGACGACGATCTACCTGCGGTATCTTCTGAAACGCCCGAATGAGCGCCGGAGGGTCGAAGTGCCGAGTGAGGTCGCTCTCGAACTGGGTGCCATCCTGCAAATTTGGCTGTGGGAGCAGACGGGGCTGCGAGAGTATCTCGATCGCGACCTGCCGTCGTCGGAAGAAGCCTTCGCCAGTTTGGCGACCCGAACCACGGCGTCGCCGGATGCGTACCTCGAAGCGAAGTCTGGTAGTGCGCTATCTCAGAAAGTCTTGGCGGCGGTCTTGCTGTGCTGCTCCCACACGGCCCCGCGTGAGCTTGGTGTGGACATTGTGATTCTTGGATCACCCGACGAGTCGTTGCTCGAAGAGTTTGCCGATTTCGTTTGGCAGCATCGAAACCTTTTAAGATTGGAGAGCTGATTCATGTCCGAACGATTGCGAAAAGAGATTTTGATTTACCTGCGTCGGAGCTGTGATCTCCAAGAGTCGAGTCTGGAAACCCAACTCAAGTGGGCTACCACCGAAACTGCCAAATACGGCTTCAAGTTGGATTTCACGCAGAGCGACCTTGATGACATGCTGGCCAACAAACTCAGCCGACACGGCTGTGTTTGTCTCGATGATGCGATCACCGGCGCTGACATGGAAAGGCCCGGCCTCGTGGAATTGATCGACGAGTCAATTTCCAACAAGAACATTTCGCACATCTTCGTCTACATGCGAGACCGCCTGGCCCGCCCCGAGAATCCCGTGGAGATGACGGTCATCGAAGTGCAGCTCTTGCAGGCAGGCTTGACGATGGTCTTCAGCGACGCGATCGCGACTCCACCGAAGGACGGTGAGTTCGACCTGATGAAGATTCTGGAACCGCTGCTTGCCTACTATGCCAGTGGCAAGTTTCTGAAGACTCATGCCCAGCGCATGATTAGCACGTTTCGAAATCTGGCTTCTCACGGACACCGCACCGGCGGCAACGCACCCTATGGATTCGCTCGTTTTCTGGTAGGTGCAGACGGGAGCAAGATCCAAGAACTCCCCCAGGGAATGCTGGTCCGTCAGGCCGGCTGCCACGTCAGAATCTTTCCAAAAGACGGAGCCAAGATTGCGACTTGGCTCATGATCCTCGAATTGAAGAGTCAGGGATGGGGGCTGAAGCGAATCGCTCAACATTTGAACGCGATGGGGATTCCCAGCCCCGGCGCGGGAACGATCCGAACGGATCACGGCGTCAAGCATATCGTCAGCGGCAAGTGGTGTCCGAACACAGTTGCTGAGCTTTGTCGCAACCGAGCGATCCTCGGCATTCAAGAGATTGGTCGCCGTTCCGAAGGGGCGCATCGGCGCTTCGGTACTGATGGGCCGCGGCCTCTGAATGACAATGACCGACTGGAAAACCGAAAGCCCCGAGTCATCAAGAATGCCCCGGATGTCATCGTGAGCGCGCCGATCGGTTTTGACCCGTTGTTTGCGACCGATGTTTGGCAGGACATCCAAGATCAAATGGACGAGCGCAGCCGGCACCAGCGGGGAGTGCGCCGTGCGAAAGATCCCGCGAAGTATCCGCTGGCGGCGTGTGTCATCGATCTGACTGACGGTTGTGGCTCAATCATGTACGGCATCACCAGCGGCCAGCGATGCCTTTACAAATGTGGTCGATACCAACGCACCGCCGGGGCCGAGTGTCACCACAACATTGTGGACGCCGAGGCCCTGCTACGGCTCACGTTGCGCACGCTAACACAGCGGCTGGACCGTCAGGGTAGCGCGGAAAAACTGCGTCAACTGTTCTTGGCTCGCGCCGAAGCCAACACTGACAAGGCGGTCTTTTTGGCCGGCAAATCGGCAATCGAAGCGGCTCGTCAGCGAGTGGCCTCGCTGTCGCAGGATTTGAAGACCATCGAACGGCGGATGGCGACGGAACGTGACGACGACCGCTACCAATCGATCGCCAAACAATTCGACGCCATCAAGTCGGAGCTGAAAACTGCGCAGAGGACCTTGGAGGACCGCGAACAGCTCCACAAGCCACAGGCACAGCGGTCTCCCGACGAAGAGGTCGATCTGGCATTGCAGCTCGTCGAGCAATTCAAACGAGTCGCCACCGATCAATTGGCTAGAGACAGCATTTCACCCTTGCTGGAAAAATTTGGCATCCGGCTCGGCCTCAACTTCGGCCAGGGCATCAAAGGGAAGAAGCGGGAAGTCCGTCAGCTTCTCGGCGGCGTCATGACCTTCGGGCGCACGCCACTTCCCGTCCCAATTCATGGCGCTGACAACCGCGACGACGAGCATTCTGGCTATAGCAATTCAAAGAGCCAGACGGCAGAAGAATGTGTCGATATTAAGAGTAGTCACCGAATTGCAGGCTTGGCTCCCATCACGGGCGACGGGAGCCAAGCACCTGCAACTTCGGGAAACGATCGCCAACACGAGGGCGTTTCGTTCACAAAGGTGAGTCGGGAT
>SXGT01697104.1_pt1 | contig 13537 bp, 9 predicted proteins | sample 3176221 | NCBI WGS metagenome assembly SXGT01 (sample SAMN11356862, study PRJNA531348) | freshwater metagenome | isolation source: freshwater sample F1-120 | place: China: Fuxian Lake, Yuxi | collected 2017-12-25 | reverse complement strand
GCTTCGGCAGCGCGTTCAACCTCTCGGCGGAAACCATGTCCTATCATGAGGCCCTTTTTTCCCCACTTCAAACAAATTCCGTGTTCCTTGTTCCGGCGCCCCTCCGGTCTCACCCACTTCCAGCACCTTCATCCACGCCATTTTTCCAAAAAACGTCCCCTATGGGACAGGCTCCAGTTAAGGGCGTCACCGGTCGCTTGTGCCCGCGGCTCAGTATTAAGCAGCGCAAGGGGATTCGTTTGCATCCGATGGAATGAGGTACTTCATCACTGTCGCCGGCCGGCGGCGTTGAGCCAACACGGAAGCACCCGATGGCCGTGGAAGGATCGGGACGCTCGGGCGGCGATCCGATATGTCGTGGAGCAGCAGGTCGAACCAATGGCGGTATTCCCGAGTGAGGCTCGGCGAGGGCGTGACCGGTCGCTTACGCTTGCGACTCAGCGCGGGCAGTGCCGCGGTGGTGTGGTTCAGCACCAATCGAAATAGATGATTCGCGGTAGATGTTCGTTGGACGCAAGGATCTGGCGGAGTCGAACGATGGCTCGCATCAACCCATCTGGCCGACTCTGCCCGGAGTGAGCCCTTGTTACAGAACGCCGCCGTAGATCTCGTCGAGCGGAACGGAGACGCCGAGCGATTCGAATGCAGCGTCCCGGCCCTCGTACGTCGACAATACCCACTGGCCCGCTTCGTTGCGTCGGAACACCTCGACCGTCCGGTCAGACTGGGACACCAGCACGTATTCCAGCAGGGACGGGAGCTTCCGGTACAAGGCGAACTTCGTGCCGTAGTCGTAGTCGAGCGTGGATGGAGACAGAACCTCGGCGATCCACTTCGCGTCGGTGACCGTATCGGGCTGACCCGCGACCGGGGCCGGCCGGCCGCAAAAGACCAAGACGTCCGGGTATACGAACTTCCTGGAAGCCACTTGGACGCGGGGGCCGTTGATCGAGACAACGCATCCCGAGCGGCGGAGACGGCTCGTCAGGCAGCCCGCCAGATTGGCCAAGAGCACGCCATGCGGCAAACTCGAGGCTTCCGGCTCGAACACCTCGCCATCGTGGTAGTCCGCTCGCGCTTCGGTTCTGTCGTCCCAGGCGAGGTACTCTTCAACCGACATCCTCGGAATGGCAAGCGCACCCATGCATTGATCATAACGCGGAGCGCAGCCACGCGGCTGCCGGGGGCGCCGGGGCAACGATCCAGTTAGTTTACAGTTTTCTCGAGCGCGGTCTCGATCACCGCCAATGGCAACATCAATGTGGGCGGGGCGTCCTCGGGTGGCGCGGCGCCATACCGGTCGTACCATACCGCCACGCTTTCGTTCATTGCATCGATGAGCACCGCAACGCCGCCGGCTTCCGCGGCGGCGCGGAGGCAGCAAGCGCGCCAGACGGAACCCCGGCACGTCGTAACCCGCCAACCTGCGTTTCACGATGCCGGGCGCGCGGGGATACTCGATCGACGCGGGGTTGAGAGTGTAGAGGCCGGGGACGGTTCGGTTACCGGCATCGCCGGCGGCAACAAGTGCCTTCGAGCGGCCCAAGTCCGGCTCTTCCGGGCGTAGCGCCGTCTCGATCATGCCGCTTGGCGACCGGCTCCTCGGGCCAAGGGGGGCACGCTCCTTTCCGCTTCGACAGCGCCTTTGCGGCAGCCACCAGCTTCGCGTTGGGCGCGGGTGGATTTTCGAGCAGATCCAGCACCCAGTGGCTGTCACGCGCGAAGAGGCGGACGAGTTCCGCTGCCTGTACGACGTCGATGGCGGCCTTCAGACTTGGGCGGCGAACGAAATCCGTCAGATCCGTGCTTCGCGGCGCCGCAGCCAGTATGAGGACCGCCTGGGAGACCAACACGCATTCCCGCAGGCAGGAAAGCTTGCGGTACAGGGCAAACTTGGTGTCGTAAGTAATAGGCGAGCGTGGAGGGAGACAGAGTCTCGGCAACCAAGGTAGGATTCGCAGTCGCGCCGACCCGACCAGCGCCGGGACCGGCTGTCCACAAAATACAGCGAGGCCGGGGTAGAGAAACCTACCGGGGTCGATCTGAACGCGGAGCGAACCGACGCCAGCGAAACAGCGGGAGTCGTCGAGGCGGCTTCCCAGGCGGCGTGCCGGGTAAGCCGGCCGATCCCGTCAGCGGGCTGGCAACGCGAAGGACAGGATGTTACTCCCAAACCCGCCCGCCCCGATCTGGCGTGCGATGACCGTCAGCGGGCTGGCAACGCGAAGGACAGGATGTTACCGCCCGCCGCGATCGCGACATGCTGGCGGCCGCCGGCGAGGTAGGTCATGGGCGACGCCTTCCAGATCTGGCCGGTGGAGAAGTGCCAGAGCGTCTTGCCGGTACTGGCGTCGACGGCCGCGAAGTCGCCGCCGGTCTCGCCGTAGAAGACGAGGCCGCCCGCCGTCGAGAGGACGCCCGAGTAGTTGGCCTCCGGCGGGCCCACCTGCGGGACTTCCCATGCCACCTTGCCGGTTTCGACGTTCAGGGCGCGGAGGAACTTCGCCGGCGGATGGGCGGGATCGCGGACCGGTAAGTATCCCCCCATGCCAGACTGGCGATAGATACTGCAATCCTCGACGGCCATCAGATAGAAGAGGCTCGTGCCGGGGTGGAAGGCGGTGGAGTACCAGTTGGTGGCTCCGCGGACTTGCGGACACACGCGTACGCCAGCGCGGGTGGGCTTGGCTTCGGGGTCGAGGATCGGGCGGCCGTCCTTGCCGATCCCCTTGGCCCAGGTGGCCAGGCGGACGAACGGCTCGCCGAGGAGGAACTCGCCGGTGACGCGGTCGAGGACATAGAAGAAGCCGCTGCGATTGGCTTGGAGCAAGAGTTTGCGGTCGCGGCCCTGGAAGCGGGTATCGACCAGCACGAGCGGCTCGGTGGCGTCCCAGTCATAAAGATCGTGCGGAGTGAATTGGAAGTGCCAGCGGAGTTTTCCAGTCTTTGCGTCCAGCGCGACCACCGAGTTGGAATAGAGGTTATCGCCCTGGCGGCCGTCGCCATCGGTGGCGGGGAAGGGGTTACCGGTGGGCCAGTAGACGACGCCCGTATCCACGTCGTAAGAGCCGGTGAGCCAGGTGGCTCCGCCGCCGCCCCATTTGGCGAGATCGGGTCCGCGCCAGGTTTCCGAGCCGGGCTCGCCTGGGCGGGGGACGGTGTGGAAGCGCCAGGCCTGCTTGCCCGTGGCGGCGTCGTAGGCGGCGATGAATCCGCGTAGAGGGGCGTCGCCGCCACCCACGCCGGTGATCACCAGACCGCCGGCGACGAGGGGCGCGGCGGTGGAACCGTAGGCGCCGGGATCGCCCGAAGGCACGTAGACCTCCCACATCGGCGCTCCGGTCCAGCGGTTCAGCGCGATGAGGCGTGCATCGTCGGTGGCGAAGAAGACGCGGTCACCGAGCAGCGCCACGCCGCGATTGGCGCCGCGGGCGGCATCGCCGGAGATCTTATCCGCGGGGGAGCGGGGCCGCTGGAAGCACCAGATCTCGCGGCCAGAGGCGGCATCGAGGGCGCAGACCTGGTTGGGTCCGGTGACGTACATGGCGCCTTCGGCGACGAGCGGGGTGGTTTCGAGCAGGTTATAGGGGATCGAGTAACTCCACTTCAATTGGAGTTGGCCCACGTTGGAGGCTCGTATCCCGTCGAGCAGGCTGTGGCGGTTGCCGGCGGGATCGCCGTTGTAGCCGGGCCATTCTCCCTTGGCGGGGCGAAGGACGCTTTCGATGGCGGCGGGCGACGGGGCGGGGGCATCGGCGAGAGGGCCAGGATGGACGCCGTCGAGGCGGCTGAGGTAGGCGATGAGATCGCGGCGTTCGGCCGGCGAGGCCGCCAGCTTCGGCATGAACGAGCCCTTTTCCCGCGCGATTGCGGTGTATTCGGCTTCCGTGAGCGAGAGCAGTTTGCCGTCGAGCGTTTGGAGGGTGACGCCATGGCGGCTTTGGGCGCGGGCGAATCCGCGGGCCGAGCCGCCGGCGGCGAGCGACACATTCACCAGGGTCCACGGCTCCTGAGGACAGAAGGCCCAGCCGGGACAAGAGGCGGTGGATCGGACGCCGGTTTGGGAGGCGGGATCGTCGAGCATGGCGCCGATTTCGGCGACGGTGAGTTGGCGGCCGGTTTCGGAGAGATCGGGACCTTTGGCTCCGCCGCGTCCGCGCACCATGTGGCAGGAGGAGCAGCCGCCCTTGCCGAAGAAGAAGCGCTCGCCAGCGGCGCGATCGCCGGGAGGATTCGCGTCGTAGGCGGAGGCGTTGAGGGAGTGGATGTAGCGGGCGAGCGGGTCCATTCGCGCCGGAGGAAGGGGGAACGCGGGCATGCCGCCGGGGGTGCCCTTGCGGATGATCCCGGAGATCTGCGATTCCGAGCGGCGGCGGAGGGCGCGGCTGTTGACGAGCGCGGGGCCGCGATCGGTGCCGGTGGGCTGGACGCCATGGCAGGCGGCGCAGGACTCGGCGTAGACCTTGATGCCTTCGGCATGCGGTTGCTGGGCGGCGGCCCAGGCCGCGAACAGAGAGGCGGCGATTATCGATTTCATGGTCTCAGTTAGCGGTTCGCGGAACCGGGAGCATGCCGCGAAGCTGGTCGAACTGTTCGGCGGTAAGGTCGATCGAGGCGCGGACGGCGGCGGCTTCCTGGCGCAGTTCCACGGTGTCGAGGGCTTTCAGGAGGTCCTGCTGACCGGCGGGAGTGGCCAGGCGCGCGAGTCCCATCATGGCGCGGATTCCGCCGTGGAGCTGCTTGGCGTCATCGTCGGTGGCGCAGCTTCCTGTGGCCCGGAGGTGCACGCCTTGGCGGACGTCCGCCCAGGCGGTCAGGGTGCGGAGGCTGGCGGCGATTTTCTCGAGGTTCTGGAGATTGCTGCGTTCGGGGGCGCGGAAGCCTTTGAAGTCGGCCGTGCTGACCGCCCAGATCTGCGCGCCCGGTCCGATGGAGTCGACGAGCGGGGAGAGAGCGGGCGGAACACCGGACTGCTTGGCCGAGTCCACCAGGATCGCCGGGGGACCGGCGGCGATGACGCCAGCGCGCGGGAAGGAAATGGATAGCTTGTCGCGCGTGTGGATGCGGGGGGCCGAGCCAGAGGACGTCTGGAAGCCGTTGGCGGTGAGCTTGGCCTCGAGCGCGGCGGCGTCCCACTTTCCGCGCGCGAGCAGCAGCGGCTCGCTTTCGCCGCGGAGCACGATCAGAATTTCGTCGATGTCCTTGGCGGGATCGACGCCGGACTGCTTGGAAAATTCGGCGAGCATCGGCGCGATGAGAGGCGCGACGGTGGTTCGATAGAACTCGGTGGGCGCGATGGCGGTCAGCTTGACGCCGATCAGCGTGGTGGCGCCGGAGGGGACGGATCGCTCGAGATCGGCATGGATCGCGAGGTTCTTCTTTTGGGCGCCGGGGCAGCCGCACAGGATCGCCAGCAAGGGCGCAAGGGCATGGATGTGCTTCATCGCGGAAACTCCATTGAATCACATAGACTGGGATCGATGCGCATCGATTCGGCGGTTGGACTGGTGGACCGTTCGCGATTTCCCGGGGCTCCGTTCGGGAGGGACTTTTCGGCGGACAACTTGCGTACGATTCTGGTTCGGAACCGGTTCGAGGGGGCGATCCTGTTTCAGACGCTGGGAGGCGAGGACGAGGCGCGTTGGCTGCTCGAGGTGGCGGGCGAGGCTCCTTGGGTGGCGGCCGTCGTGCTCGACGAGGGGGTGACGGCCAGCGGCGGAGCGGTGCGCGGACGCCGGTTGGAGGCGGGTGCGGACCTGCCGCGGCGCGCGGCGGAAGTGCTCGCGCGGGGGGAGACGTGCGTAGTGCGGTTCCGGCCAGGCGCGGCGCGAGAGATGGGGGAATTGCCGCCGGGTCCGGTGGTGGTGGAGGCGCTCGGGTGGCCGGGATTCGGCGGCGAGGCGGAGTTCCGCGGTTGGTGCGCGGAGATAGAGATACTGGCCGAGCGGCCCGAGACGGCGATCGGCGTTTCGAACCTGATCGACGGCGCGGGGGCAGGCCGTTGGGACGCAACTACGTACCGCCCGTGGGTCCAGTTCGCCCTCGACCGGTTCGGCGAGGACAGGCTGCTTTTCGGCAGCGGGTGGCCCCGGTGTTCGGCGGGCGGAACGTGGAAAGAGAGTCTGGCGGCCTTCACGCAGGCGCTAGGAGCGCAAACGATGGAGACTCGCGAGAAAATCCTGGGCGGGAACGCGGTGCGTCAGTTCGGCTTGCGCGCGGCGGCGACCTTGGCGGCGGCGCGTTGATATCGCTTTTGGAAGCGATCGACGCGGCCCTCGGTGTCTATCAGCTTTTGCTTGCCCGTGAAGAACGGGTGGCAATTAGAGCAGATTTCCACGCGGATGTCGCCCTTGTGCGTGGATCTCGTCGGGAATGAGTGACCACACGCGCAGTTCACGGCGCACTCTTTGTAGGCGGGGTGAATTCCAGCTTTCATCGGTACCAGATTACAGATTAGCACGGCTCCGGCGGTTTCGGCTAGTCGGAATCGGAATCCGCCTTGCGGGCGGGCGGCTGCTCCGGTTCGGCTGCCGACGGGACGGGCACGACCTCGCCGTCCTCGTTGACGGGCTGCTTTTCGTCGGAGTAGTAGTAGTTGTGATAATACGTGTACTTGCTGTAGAGTTCGCCGCGCTTGGCCGCGTTGGCGACGACGCCGATGACGTTGTTGTGGCTCATGCCGCCGAGGGCGCGTGTGACGGCGTCGATGGTGGTTTGGCCCAGGCGCACGACCAGGAGGGTGCCGTCGCACAGGGTCGCCAGCAGGTTGGCGTCGGCCGCGAACAGCAGCGGCGGACTGTCGAGGATGACCCAGTTGAAGATGGAAGGAAGCCGCTCGATCAGGAGCCGCACCTCCTTGAGGTTGAGCAGTTCGAGAGGGTTGATCACGGCCGAGCCGGCCGGCGCCAGGTACAGATTGGTGCCCTCGACGCGGCGAATGACTTCGGAGAGCGACGCCTTTCCCTGCAGGTATTCGGTGAGGCCGGGAGAGCGGTCGATCTTGAACAGGTTGTGGACGATGGGGCGGCGGAAGTCGAAGTCGCACAGCAGCACGCTTTGGCCCTGCAAGTGCGATTGGACGACGGCCAGGTTGGACGCGGTGAAGGACTTGCCTTCGGCCGGCGACGCGCTGGTGACCACGAGTGTGTGTAGCGGCTGAATGCCCTGCAAGTGGTTGAGGCGCGTGCGAAGACTGCGGAACTCCTCCATGGGGCCTTCGTGGGGCTTGGTGGCGTCGATGAGGTGAGCCTCGGCGGCGGGATCCCAGGGGATTTCCTTCACCTGCTCGAGAAGGCCGTGGAGGGAGCCGGAATCCGGCGCCGCCAGGTTGCCCGGTCCGGGCATGCCGCCCGACAGGGGCGTGGACATGCCGAACGTGCCTTCGGCCTTTCTCAACGCGTCGTGAACTCTGCTCATGTGCTTGGATCCTCTCCGATTCGAACCGCCCGTTTATCGCCCGAACGCCGCCCCGCCTTTAGCGTCCGATTACATCTTGGTGCTGTAGTAGTAGTAGATCGACCCGCCCATCACGAGGACGGCCAGGATGCAGGCCGTGATCCAGGCAAGCATTCCGAGGCGCTTGCGGCGGCGCACGACGAGATCGTTCTCGAGCAGCGGGACGCTGCCGAGCACGTTGAACTGGGTGTAGGCGCGGATGTCCTTGAGCGATTTGAGCGAGGTGTCGCGCAATTCGCGGACGGCCGCCATGGCGGCTCCGAGCACCAGACCGAGAATCAGACCGCCGCCGATGATCAGGGGACGAGTGGGCGAAGTCGGGTTGTCGGGCAGGCTGGGCACGTCGAGCACTTCGAGCGTTTCGCTCTGCTTGCGTTGTTCGAGTTCGGTGGCCATTTCCGACTGGCTGACCATCAGCTTCAACTGGTCGTACTTGCGCTTGGTGGCCTCGTAGTCGCGATTGAGTACTTCCAACTGCTGGGCTCCGAGCGGCACCATCGACATGCGGGATTCGACTTCCGACATGCGGCGGTTGGCGTCGCCCTGGTCGCGGATATAGCGCTCGACTTCCATTTCCTTGGCGCGGATCTGGCCCTGAATGCGGGCGACCTGGGCCTCGATATCGGCGATTTCCCGCATACGGCCCGGATTCGGCCGGGCGGCGGGAACCGGAGCGGGCGCGCCCGAGGTGGGCTGCTCGCGCACCGCGAGCCTGCGATTGAGGAGCGTGTCGCGCTCCTTCTTCACGCTCTGCAGGCGGGCCTGCAGCCGCTGAACGTCCGGATATTCGGGCTTGTACTGCTCGAGCATGACGTCGAGGGTGCGCTGCAATTGCTGGGTTTCGCGTTCCAGGCGAGCCAGGTTCTCGTCGTTTTCGCCGGCGACGACGGCTCCGGAAGAGGTGACCGACACGGACTCCGACGGAATCTGGTTGACCTTATTGATGCGGTCGCGCAATGCGCGAAGTTCGGCGTCGAGGATGGTCTTTTCCTGGTTGGCGCGGCTGATGCTCGACGTGAGGCCGGACATGCGCGCCTCGAGCACGCCCGCCATTTGCAGACTGCCGCTCAACTGGTCGGGGAGCCGGCCGGCGTTGGCCGTCTTATAGGTGGTGAGGCGCTGCTCGATCGCGTCGACCTCGGCGCGCGCCTGATCGAACTGCTCGCGGAGGAACTGGGTGGTCTGCTGGGCCTGATTGTGGCGTTCGCGGATGTTCTCGTCGATGAACCGGGTCATCAGGTCGCGCGTGACCTTCTGCGCGGTGTAGCGGTTGTCGTAGGCGTAGGTGATTCGGAAGGCGGCGTTACGGCCCTGATTGACCTCGGTGAGATTGCCGATGCTGATGGCCTTGCGCATGTTCTCGATCACATCGTCCATCGGCATGCGGTTCCGTTCCCTGCGGTACAGATCGTAGGTCTGGATGATGTTGGTGAGCGTGTTGCGGCTGAGGATGGTCTGCGTCATGGAGTTGACGCGTTCGGCCATCTGCATGTTGACGTTGGTGGGAACCAGACGCTCGGGCACCTGCGGCGGAACCACGCGGATGCGCGCCTCCGACACGTAGGTATCAGGCCAAAAGTAGGCGGCCACGACGGCGACGGTCAGCGCGGCGAGCGCCGGTCCGAGAATCCAGGTGGCGTTGCGCCGCATGATCGACAGGTAGTCCTCGAGGTCGAGGGTCCGGCGCGTGATGGTGAAGTTTTGCTGTGGTTGTGGAAGTGTGGCCTGCATCGTTGCGCTCCTACTCGACGATGATGAAGTCCCCGTTTTCGAGGTAGATGTTCTGGCTCATGTTCTTGCCCTTGATCACGTCCTTGTAGTTGAACTTGAGCCTTTTGTCGCCGCGCATGATGATGATGCCCTTCTTATCGGCGTATTCGCTCAGTCCGCCCGCCATTGTCAGGGCCTCGAGCACCGTGGTCGGCACCACCAGGGGGAACGCGCCAGTACGGTTCACCTGCCCGTTGATGTAATATTTGCGGCTTTTGACCTCGCGCACCAGCACCTGGACGATGGGGTTGTTGACGAGCTTGGCGAAATCGGCGCGGAGCTTGTCCTTCAACTGATCGGGGGTCAGGCCCACAACATCGACCTCGCCGATGAGGTTGGCGGTGATCTTGCCGTCGGGTCTGACGCTGACGATGCTGCTCAGGTCGGGTTCCTTCCACACCTGGATGCCGAGGACGTCTTCGGCTCCGATCTTGTACGACTTGGGATCCACGGGCGCGGCGACTACCGTGCCTGGGGGTGGTGGAGGTGGAGCAACCTCCCCCTGTGGGGGAGTCTGTTGTTTCGGCTCCGGAGTGCGGCGTTGCGCCTCCGCCGGAATGGCGGCCAGCATTGCCGTGGTCAGCGCCACGAACGAGAGCAGCCGGCGGTGATTGATTGGTTTCATCCTGTTTTCAGCCTCCATGCCCGACGGATTTGCCCGCATCCCTTTGACTGGAAACCTCTTTTATGATAGCTCACACGACCGTGCTTCGCCCGTGGGAGGAACGTCCCGATTTGAGATGCCACCTTTGGCTAGTATGATAGCCAAAGGTACCAACCGTTTCAGTTTACACTACAAAGGACTTTGCTGTGAACTATTTTCTCGCGAAATCGGAGCCGTCCGTCTACTCTATCGACGATCTTGCCCGGGATCGTCATACCACCTGGGATGGAGTGCGAAACCCTCAGGCGCTTCAGGCCATACGGTCCATGGCGCCCGGCGACCGCGTCTTCATCTATCATAGTACCGGCGAGTCTTCGGTAGTGGGTGTGGCGCAAGTGGCGTCCAGTCCGAGGCCCGACCCGAACGATCCCAAGCTGACCGTGGTCGGCCTCGAGTTCGGCGCCAAGTTTCCGGAGCCGGTGACGCTCGCCGAAGTGAAGCAATCGGGGCTGTTCGGCGATTTCGCTTTGGTGAGGCAGAGCCGGCTGTCGACGATGGCTTGTCCGGATTCGTTCGTGGAGTGGATCCGGAAAAGGTTGCCTGGCGCGAAGATCTGAGATTTTCGTGAAAGGGAGCCGGGTTTGGAGGCATTAGGCACGCAGGAGGAACAGCATGGCTTGCCAGATGCGGTTCGACGTTTTTCGCCGCGCCTTCGGGTTCGCGGTTTACTTGGGGCTGATACTGGGAGCGGCGGGTTTCGCGCAAGATCGCGATGCCGAGAGGCGGCGGTATGAAGAGGAACAGCGCCGCCGCGTTCAACAGGAGCAGGACCGGCAGCGGGCCGATCGCGACCGGGCGCAGTACGAGGCGCAGCAACGGCAGCAGCGCGCCGAGATGGAGCGCCGTCAGGCCGCCGAGCAGGCTCGCCAGCGGCAGCAGCAGGCGCAGCAGCAGCTCGACAAGGCTCGATTCGAAGCGCAGCAGCGGCAGCAGCAGGCGCAACAGCAGTCCGACAAGGCGCGGTTGGAGGCGCAAAGGCGCCAGCAGGAGCAGCAGCGGCAGCAGGATCTGGCCCGGCAACAGGCCAATCAGCGGCAGCAGCAGGCGCAACCGCAGTCCGACAAGGCGCGGCTGGAGGCGCAGAGGCGCCAGCAGGAGCAGCAGCGGCAGCAGGACTTGACCCGGCAACAGGCCAATCAACGGCAGCAGGTGCAACAGCAGTCGGACAAGGCGCGGCTGGAGGCGCAGAGGCGCCAGCAGGAGCAGCAGCGGCAGCAGGACTTGACCCGGCAACAGGCCAATCAGCGGCAGCAGCAGGCGCAACAGCAGTCGGACAAGGCGCGGCTGGAGGCGCAGAGGCGCCAGCAGGAGCAGCAGCGGCAGCAGGATTTGACCCGCCAACAGGCCAATCAACGGGAGCAGCAGGCTCGTCAAGCCGAACTCGCGCGCCAACAACAGGTCCGGGCTCAACAGGATCAAGCGAGACAGCGGCAGCAGGAAGGCGCGCGGCAGGAGGCCTCCCGCCGGGAGGCGCAGCAGAGACAGCAGCAGCAGGCGGCCCAGCAGGAAGCGTCCCGCCGGCAGGCGCAGCAGGCCCAACAGCAACAGGCAGCTCAGCAGGAAGCGGCTCGTAGGGCGGCGCTCCAGCGGCAACAACAGCAGGCCGCCCAGCAGGAAGCAACTCGCAGGCAGGCGCAACAGGCCCAGCAGCAACAGGCAGCCCAGCAGGACGCGGCCCGGAAGGCGGCGATCCAGCGCCAGCAGGAACAACAGCGGCAGCAGGAACTCGCCCGGCAGCAGGCCCAGAATCGCCAGGGCCAGTTCGCGCGACAGCAGGAACTCGCCAATCAGCAGGCGGCGACTCAGGCGCGCGCGCGCCAACAGGAACAAGCCCGCCAACAAGCCTACAACCGGCAGTTGGAACAGGGACGCGCGCGCGAACAGCAGGCTCGCGCCGCCGAACAGCGCCGCCAGGAGGAGCAGCGGCGCCAACAGGAACAACAGCGGAGCCGAAGGTAGAGGCTACGCCGGCCGGCTGCGGCCCTCCGCTTTATACCTGTCTAGCAGCGCGGTCAGTTCCGCCACCTTCTCGGGGCGCTTCGAGTACAGGTCGGCCGATTCCGACGGATCCGCCGCCAAGTCGAAAAGTTCGCCCGCCGGCTCGCCCGGCTTGACCACGACCTTTTGGGGCGAGCTGAATCCGCCCGACCCGCGGCCGAGATTCAGCTTCCAGTTTCCGCGCCGGATCGAGAACATCCCCATCGACGAGTGATGGACCACCGCTTCCCGCATGCCCTTCGACTTTTTCCCCAGGTACGCCGGCAGCAGGTTGAAGCTGTCCTCTCCCGCGCCGTCGGGGACTCGGTAGCCCGAAGCCGCTCCCGCCGTCGCCATCAGATCGGTGAGGCAGCCCAACTGGTTCGATACCGCGCCCGGCTTGATCCTGCCGGGCCATCGGGCGAGGAACGGAATCCGGTGGCCCGCGTCGTGGATATCGGCCTTCATGCCGCGCCAGTTCGCGTTGGCGCGGTGGGGATACTTCGCCTTGTCCTCGGGCGTCCAATGGGCGCCGTTGTCGGATGTGAAGACGAGCAGCGTGTCCTTCGCCGCTCCCGCCTTTTCGAGCGCGCCGGTCACCTGACCGAGGACATCGTCCACCTGGGCGACGAAATCGCCATAGATGCCAGCGCCGGACTTGCCCTGCCACTGCTTCAGCGGCAGCCAGGGAGTGTGAGGTCCGGTGAGTGGGAAATAGAGGAAGAACGGCGAGGGTTTGGACGCGCTCTCCTCGATGAACTTCACCGCCTTCGAGGTCAGCGTGGGGAGACATTGCTCGAAATCGAACGACGGCGCCATGCCGCCTCCGCGCCAGAAGACGCCCCGAGGCTCGTTGCGGCCGGGAGTGGACGAGGTGGGCGGTTCCACGGCCCGGTCGTTTTCGACATAGACGTAGGGCTCGAAGTCGAGCGAGGCGGGGATGCCGAAGAAGTAGTCGAACCCGTGATCGTTCGGATTCGGCGAGAGGCGTTGACCGTAGTCGGCTTTCGCCTGGCTTCCGAGGCCGAGATGCCACTTGCCCACGGCTCCGGTGCGATACCCGCGCGACTTCAGCAGCGACGCGACGGTCGGCCGCCCCGGCTCGATGAGATTCGGCGAATCGCCCACCAGAACGCCCTGCTTCAGTTTCGACCGCCAACAGTAGCGCCCCGTCAGGATTCCGTACCGGGTCGGCGTGCAGACCGACGAGGGCGAGTGCATGTCGGTGAAGCGGACGCCCTGCGACGCCAGCTTGTCGATGTTGGGAGTGGGGATCTTCGAATCCGGGTTGTAGCAGCGTGGATCGCCCCAGCCGAGGTCGTCGGCGAGGATGTACACGATGTTCGGGAGGCGGGGCGCGGCCGGAAGCGGGGCGGCGGCCATCGCGCCCAGAATTTGGCGGCGGCTCAGCATCCCTGGAAGTGTAACTCAGTCCCGGGTGGGCGCGCCCGTCATCTGGCGGACCAGGTCCTCGAGATCCTCGATGCGCTGGCGCAGGCTGGCGATTTCCTGCGCTTCCGGATCGGGGAGCTTGCCGTGCTCGAGCTGTTCGGATTCGCCCGTGGCGCCATGGGTGCGGACGACGCGACCGGGGATGCCGACGACGGTCGAGTTGGGCGGAACGGGTTTCACGACCACCGATCCGGCGCCGACTTTCACGTGGTCGCCGAT
>SXGT01513263.1_pt1 | contig 13537 bp, 9 predicted proteins | sample 3176221 | NCBI WGS metagenome assembly SXGT01 (sample SAMN11356862, study PRJNA531348) | freshwater metagenome | isolation source: freshwater sample F1-120 | place: China: Fuxian Lake, Yuxi | collected 2017-12-25 | reverse complement strand
GTTCGTTTAATGATCTGTTGACAGGCGGCTGAATCACCTTTCCTGAAACGCAGGTTATGGTGAGTTCTTCTTTTGAGGTGATGGCGTTTTTTTCACGGGCGCTTCACCCTCCAGGTCAAAATTCAGTTGATTAGATCCTTGAGTCACCACAGTATCGAGAGCTCCCTGCTCACGATACTTCGCCGGTATCAATTCCGTTCCTCCGTCCGATTCCGGAGGAACGGTGGAAATGCCAACTCGATGTTCTCCGATCACCGCGCCGGATTCGATCCCCTTATAGGTCAATTCGTAATACCCTTCGCTGTTTGTCTGTCCCAGTGAAGGAAAGCCATCTCCCTTCGGAGAAAAGACGACAAAAGCATCTGTCAGCGGCGTGCCATTCAAAGTGACGACACCGGAGACCTTTGCGATCTGTGGTCCGTCAGATGGCTGACACCCCGTCAGGCAGACCAGCAACGCCCATGGAGCAATCAATGATACCTTAATAGGACACCTCAATGACACGAGTTTGAAAGGGGGGAACAAAACAGGAGGGATTAAAACTCTCCGAGCACGGCTCCGTCGTTGATGGCAGAAAGCCGTTCGTAAGTTCCATCGACATAGCCGTTCTCGCTTGTCCCGCCCGGATTCGCTCCAATTCCGTTACGAACGTGATTGATGTTTTCCGAGACGAATCGCACGGCTCCGTCTCCCATGACAAACTGCGCTCCCCCTTTATGCTGACTGCTGAAGCCACGCTCGCAGACATCAGGATTCGCGACTTGTCCATCGACGCAATTGATCGCCGTCCGGGTCGTTCCGAGCACGTAAATCAATCCCTGCTGGTCATGCAACTTAGAGTTTCCGTTGGCACCAAACACCACCGCTGCGTTGACTCTGTCTTTCCGACCGAGCGCAGGATTATTGAGTTCCCAGGTGCGCTCGCCGATTGCGATCGTATTTGACAGGCCGTCCGTCACATCGCGCATCCGTCTGACCGTTGTCGAGTTGCCATCTCGAGCGTCAGCCCACACAAATATCCCGTTCACATTATTGCGTTCCATATTGTTCGAGTTGGCAACTCCGACATAGTTGGCCGTCGCAATCTTCTCGCATCCGGTGGTGCAATTGGCATCGCCCGGTGGAGTCGCAGAGCTTGGTACCTGAAACCAGTCGTTCGTGTCAGGCGCCGGATCTGACGGACATCGAAACAGCGAAATTGGCTTTTGCATTTCCGCAAGGACGGCTGGCGTTCCTACGGCATCGGCCATCTCGACCGGACCTGGTCGCAGCAGATCAAACAGCGCAGGCTGTTCGACAAACGGAAGCAGCATCGTTCCCCAGCTCCAGGATCCATCTCTCCCTTCGATTCCATCGGGTATCCCGTTGTTGGTCGCGATGTAAAGACCCGCCGGAAACGTATTGTACGTGTCATGATAATTGTGCAGGGCGATGCCGAACTGCTTGAGATTATTCTTGCAGGTGGACCGTCTGGCGGCTTCTCTGGCCTGCTGAACGGCGGGCAGTAGAATTGCAACAAGAGTCGCGATAATGGCGATGACAACTAGCAATTCGATTAATGTAAAGCCTCGGACCTGCCTTTTGACCTCTGACATAAAAGCCTCGCTAAAGAAGAAAGGATTCGAACGAAATGAAAGGACTATCTAATCTCACCATGCGAATGCACAGCGATGATTCCGAGGGTCAAAGCTGCAAACCAACAGGCTCACCAGCCGGAAAACCACCAACAAAGACCGGATCAATTCGGTCGTCATCATCAGCAGCATCCTGCAGAAACAGTTCTTGAACGCTCTCTCCGGCCGCAAAACCAAGATCACTCAAATCCACCCCCACCGCGAGCGCCCAGAATCGTGGTCCCGGGTAATGCCGTGTCAAGTCGTGACTGAACGTATCTTGCAAAGTCAGATTCGGCCGAAACTGATTCGTCAACAACAGAAATTCGTCGACTCGATGTGCCGCCGAAGATGTCATTTGAATGTCATATCGCCCCACCGTATGAGGCTTCAGCACATCTCTGAACTTCGCAGGCAGCAGATGAAATGCATCCCCCATCGGTGGGTTCGTCGTCGTCTGCAAATCGAAGACAACCAGATCCGGCCCAGGACCATTCACGATCGGCTTGTGAAAGCGAAACAACATCCCCGGAGTTAGCGAACTGGGATCAACACCATCTCCCGGCAGAACAGGATCACTCGCTTGCGGGATTCGCGAACCACCAGGATTCACCACCCCCGTCACCAGCGACGAATCATGCAGCGCCAGTTCATGTCCATCCCCCTGATACCCATACGGCGCCAGCAGGTTGCCATTCCCCAACTTCTCAGATCCCGTTTCACAAAACGACACAACATCCGCGCCAATGAGATCCCCAGCGCGATACCTCATCACCCCGCCGCCACGCTGGACTGAAATCGTCTCCAGCTGGCTGGCACGATTCGGCCCGCTCGTCGTGAACCCCACAACACGATCGGGCAGGGTGCGCCGATAAGTCGAATCATCGAACGCAATCTCTTCCTCATCTTTTGCTTCACGACGCCCGACCCGCATCGCTGTCCCACCCGTCAACACAGGCTCAGCAGACTTCGATTGATCATGAGGAACAACTTGCGCCTCCCCTTCAATCACCTGCACGTTGGAATCACCAAACTCCGTCACCTGCACATGGAACCGCGTCCCCAGGTCAATCACATTGGCAGCAGGCGTCAACACCTGAAACCCCTCCGCACCCGGCGGAGCATGCACGGAACAGTTTCCATAGGTCAGCTTGAGCAAATCCTGCGACGCAACTTCGAACATACACGGCGCTTCCAGAATCGCAGTCGCCCCACTGGCAAACTTCAACTCGACTTGCCCCGTCACCAGCGAATACTCGTGCTCCATCCGCATCGCCGAACCCGCCATCGGCGTATGCTCAGCAAAAAATTCCGCCCCCGCTTCCTGCGTCATTACAACAAGACTCGGCTGAACCACCGACTCATTAACCGGGCTGTCGTCAACAACAACCACCTGCGGAGCTGGCTTCATCAGAATCATGACAGCAACGACCATCGCCACCGCCAGCGACAACATCCCCAGCATCAAAGTCCAGTTCGAATTCGAAGACGCAGATACAACCTGCTGCGAAACAACAGGAACCTCGAGATCATCCCGCGAGAGATCATCCGACAACACAGAATCATAATTCTCCAGCAACACTTCCTGATGCACGATCGACAGATACTCGCGACGTCCCTCGTTCGTCTCCAGCAACGCAGATAATTCTCGCTCAGCTTCCGGCGTCGACCGATCCTGAGACACCAGATCGAACAACTCGATCAGCCTCTCCCGCAATTCATTTCCCGACAATGGCGATTCATTAGACATCTTAAGAAACTCCTCGCACCGGCATCGCCAGCTGCTTCTCGACACATGTCAGCAACATGCCTCGAATCTTCTTCAACCGCTTCGATAACGCCGTCTCATCGACACCCAGTCGTAAAGCAGCATCCCGATTACTGCACTCGTCCCCGTATCGTAACGAAAACGCCTCTCGATGCTCCACCGGCAGCTTGTTCAAGCAATGCCGCAACGCATCCGCTCGCTCGTCCAGATCGATCGATTCCGTCTCGGCAGAATCCATCACCTGCTCCACCAGCGGCTCACTGAAACAGACCCGCGATCGCTTCTTGTCCCGGTAATACGCCAGGATCGTAAACCGCGCTGTCTTGAGCGCCCACTTCTCGAAATCGCTTCCCTCTTCAAAGTGATCGAACTTCTCCCACAATGTCGCTGCCAGAGTTTGCGTCACATCATCCGCATCATGCCGATTCGGAATCGCCGCCCGTACAAAGCACGTCAAACGCAACTGATACTGCATCAGTAACGCGAGAAACCGCTTGCTCGAATTCGACGTCGACATCCGCACTCCCGACTCGCAAACAACACATCAATCACTGGTTATATTCCAGCAGGCTCGCGATGTTTGCCACTCATTTCATAAAAATCCGGAAATGTGACACATCGCATGTTTACAGCACACAAAAAAAGCCAGGCAGAGAACTCTCCACCTGGCAGTGATCAAGACGCAACTCATTTCTCAGATGTAAGTACCATCAATTCTGGCTCTGCGGATCGTCCGATTTCTTGAGACGAACCAGCATCGCCTGCTGAGTTCCATCTTTGCCGTAATGAATCAAAACCGGAGCTTCATCCTTTGTCAGGTTGTAGACGCCGGTCTCATAGACCGTCGACTGGTCATCACCCACTGTAAAGGCAGCGCGCTGTGTCTGCTTATCAACAGATCCCTGCACAACACTCGTCTTATTGGTTGTCGTATCCGTGTAATTGCCACGAATCACCCCATCATGATTGACCGCCAGCTGCACACTGATATTCGCACTCGGCTGATCAACAGCCGATAGCGCAAATACCCCCAGCGGCATCCAGTCCCCATCAGGAGAAGCACTCGCCTGAGCCCCCGCCGCAGCGATGTCAGATGCCTGCTGATAATACTGATCCGTCGTGCCAACATTCTGACCATTCACATAGACACTGTTGTCCTGATACGTGACGTTGTTGCCATAGTCATAATAAACCGGCTGCGAAATCGGATAATCGCAATACGCCGCGAACGATCCCCACGTACAAGGTGCCCAGGCATAACCAGCCGCCCATCCCGCTGCATACCAGGCCCCCGGATAATTGCGATACCAGCCCGCTGAGTAAACGCCCCAGCTGTTGTAGTTCGTTCTCACCGCCGCCGCACAGGAATAGCGCCCCGATGGCGTCACACGGGTGAATCCACCCGCCACGCCATTCGGTCCAGCGACGAAACCTCTCGCAGCTCCATACCCATCCGGCCCACGCACAGCAGATCCACCCGCCACGCGCCCATCAGGTCCCACCCCAATCGCCTGACCGCCACGAGCCCCATCCGCTCCTTCAAACCCACGCCCAGCGACGGCACCACCATTCGGCCCCACAGCAGCTCCACGACCAACCGTGTTCCCGTTCGGCCCGGTGACTGTCGAACCGGTTGCTTCACCGCCTCGAGGGCCAGTGTAACTTCCGTGATTCACATCGAAATTCCCATTCGACCAGGACTGTGTCCCGCCAAGATTGTGCATCCCTTCGTCGGACGGCATGCCGAGAAAGCTGTCCAGCGAACTTCGTGACGGCGCCTGTCCACCAAATCGATCCCCGAAAGAATCCTGCATTCCCCCGCCACCACCCAGACCGGCTCCCATTCCGGCCCCGTCGCGCGAGTGATCAAATCCACCAATTCCTCCACCAGCACCACCCATTCCGCCACCAAATGAGTTGCCACCTAACCCACGCTCACCTTGTCCAAAACCACTCCCTCCCAGCCCGCCACCACCAAATCCACTGGCAGCTCCTTCGCCCCCTCCTCGAAAGCTTCCACCGCTTCCCAGCCCACCACCAAATCCGCCACTACCACCCATCCCGCTACCACCAAATCCGCCACCGCCTCCCATTCCGCCCCCGCGATTCCCCGAGCCCATCCCACCACCGCCAAAGCCTCCCATACCGCCCCCGCCCATACCGCCACCAAAGCCACCGCCTCCCATACCACCAGACGGCGAATGAAATCCACCACCACCTCCCATACCCCCGCCGAATCCTCCACCTCCGTGAAATCCGCCCATACCGCCACCACCCATCCCACCGCCACCAAACCCACGCCCCAGGCAAACAGAATTGTTGCCGACGCAGAAACTACCAGCCGCCAGCGTGACCGTCAGAAGAAAACGTTTCATGAAAGAATCTCACAAGTTGAAGTTGAAGAGGAAAGAGGAAACGACACGCACACGAACTACTTGACAACTCGTCTGACAACGACTTCCTGCGTATCAGGCTCAGTCTTTCCATCCACAACGCGTCCCACGGACTGCCACGAGTAGGCGTTCTCATCCAGCTTGTGAAACACATTGACGGATCGCGTTGACAATCCCCCCGATGTCACACCAACAAACTCCGCCCGCCATCCACCTTCCACCGGCATCCACACCCCCCGAGCAACACTCCCATCCGAATTGAAGTTCCACGACTCAACCTGACGTTGCACCGGGTTCCAGCCAATCACCTGAACCCCCGACCCGCTCGTCCCGTCTGCATGCGCCACACTGTAGTTCCGCTCGACAAATCGCTTGCCCGAAATCCACCGACATTCGGACTCCATCTTGCTCCCATGCTCTTCAGCCGTCCATTTCCCAATCAACCAGTCAAGGTCGACACTCGCCTGCTCCGCCGGCGTCACCGTCAATGCTTCATCCCGCACGCTCGACATCAGCCACTTCCCGTTCACTTTGATATGGATCGCCGTGTACTTGCAGCCCGATGTGGAGCCATTCGCCAGTTTCAAAAAAGATTTACCTGTTTCAACCGCCGCAGTATCGCTCAGCAGTTTGATCGACTCAATCAAGACATCAATCCGGGCTTGAGGATTCGCCTGGAAGAAGTCTGCATACTGTTTTTCAATCAGTTTTCGACCCGACACAATTCCACCATTCACATCGGTGTAATCTGACGTTTCTGTCCACATGGCTCCAATCGCAGCAGCATCCCCAGCATTGAAGGCAGCGACAAACGCTTCCGAATAAGCCTGAATCTCCCGTGTCTCCAGCACCGTCGCCGAGGCCGAGTGACTCGTCGTCACCGACGTCGCAGAAGGCTGAGGGGGCTGCGCAGCATCAGCAAAGCCACCAGACACAAACAGCAAAGCCATACCCAACGCACCAGGCAAGCGTTTCATGAAAAATCCCGTCCAAAGGAGCAGCATCATTGTGAGAGAACATTCTAAGCGAACACGATCAGTGAACACTGTCAGCGAACATTCAGGTTCGCCATGTCCCAACTGATGCTATCTCCGATCACTCCAGCTTTCAATCAGCGATTCCCTTGAATTTACTATGAAGGACCAACACACCTCCTCATCCCGCCGACACCTATCGCCGCCTCTGATGCTGTTGCAAAAACTCCACAATCGGCGTCGGATCCTCAAGACTATGCGGATGATGATCAACCCCCGGCTTCAAGATAACCCGAATCTCGCCCCCCAGTTCTTTGTACCGCTTCTCGACGATCAGCGTATTCTCTTCCACTGGCACAACCTTGTCCGCATCACCCGCCACAATGATGATCGGAATCTTCGCCCCTGCGAGAGCCTTGAGATTGTCAATGGGATTCAACAGGTATCCCATCGCCTCTTCTTCACTCAGACCATAAGCCCTCAGGCATCCCTCCCAGTCCTTCGCATTACCCGGCCCGCGTCCTTTCCCTCCTGGCCAGCTCTTAAAATCAAGCACCGGCGCATCCGCATAAATCGCCGCGACCTTCTCAGGACGCAGAGCCGCCCAGTTGAACGCATAGAGTCCCCCTCGACTGAATCCCTCCAGCACAACCTTCTCCGCTACATCAAACTCTTTCGTCACTACCTCATGAAAACGGTCCATAATCTCCATCGCAATCGGCGCCCCATACAGATTCTGCATATCGACGTAAGCAACAACCCATCCCTCCTTCAACAACATCTGATCCGCCATATCAAACGCACCGAAGAACTCCGTCCGCCAGATCCAGGGATGCCCGACTGCCATGTTCTTGGGAAAAACAAGATGCGCTTTTCGCTCACCCAGCTTGAAATCAATTCGCTGAAATCCCTTCCACTCAGATTCGCTCTTTGAAAGCGAAGTCCCCTTCCGCAACTGCTCAATCTGCTCCCGCAATTCATTCGCTTTCAGAGTCGCTTCCTCCAACGGCAACCCCTTCGGCAGCCCAGGACGAAGATGCCCCGTCGAGGACAGCCACGCATTTCGCAGCAACTCCTGTCGCTGCGTGATCAACGCCAGCAGCTTCTCACCTTCAGCCGGCGACTTCGTGAGATCCTCCAGCGACTCGACATCATCGAGATCCTTCGCCCCCATCCCCTGCAGAATCGCCTTCGCCATCACCCAATGCCCCAGAGATCCAGGATGAACCCCATCCTTCTGCAAGACAAACCCCGCCTCCACCTGACGCCGCTCCTCCAAATACCTCGCCATCGGAAAATGCACATCAATCACTTCCCAACCCGCATCCTCGCGCTGCGCCAGCAGCCACTTCGCATATTCATCAAGCACGTAGCTATACTCCGACACTTTCCCACCCGCATCATAAACAGGCGGCGTGACGTGAATGATCCGTATCCCGCGCGCAGCAGCACTCTCATGCAGCCACGTCTGCCCATCCTTATACGCCCCGAACCTCTCCTCATCCAGCGGGAGATAGATCCCACAGTTCATCCCATAACACGCAAAGACGATCTCCGGCTTCGACTGATCCAGCACCCTCACCAGCCGCTCATGCAGATCCGGCCGCGGAAATTTCCCGTCCGCGTGATTCGCCTCAGACAGTCCAGAAACCGTCTCACTGGGCAGCCCGACATTGATCAACTCAAACCCCAGCTCCGGCCCCCGTGTCCTCAGATAATACTCCACATCCGCAACATACCCTCCAGCATGCGTAATACTATCCCCCAGCCACAACACCCGCTTCCCCGCCAACCCCTTGAGCTCCGACGACAGCTCATCAGCAACTGCCTCTGCCGACCAGCAGAAACCCACCATCAAGAGAACAACAACCGCTCGCAGCAGCTTCCTCATCGAATCAGACATCGTCCGCGATCCCTTCTGAAAAGACCCGTTAACATCCTTACTTCCAAACCAGCCCCGTCACCTTCGCCACCCCTTCCAGTTCACGTCGCATCTGTGCCACGGGAAACGCGACATTACTCGATGCCAGTGTATCTTTCACCCCCAGCGTATTGATTCCATAGACCACCCCATTGGCTGCCCCCGTCCTCAACACCAGCGGCCCACCCGAATTTCCCTGTCGAATCGTCGCCGAGTGCTGGACGTTATACACCCCCTCCACCTCTTCCTGCACCAGGTTGATCACCCCCAGCGTCGCCGTCATCTCGAACTTCCTCGCTTTGAACGCATCCGTAAAGCTTCGATCACCAAACAAAAACGACGACCGCGCCTGAATACTCTTCTGCAGATCCCGAGCCGCATCACTGATCGGCGCCATCGACACTCCCGGAAACCCCAGCGACATCACATCACTCAACTTCGGCTGACGATTCTCCTGCGACAACGCGAAAAAGCTACGATCCCTGCAAGGCGTCTTCAACACCGCCAGATCAAAGTGATGGCTGGTATATTCCAGCTCCGCTGCAAACTGCTCATCCCCAAAATAGACAACCAGCTTCGGCGTGATCTTCTCCACGTTCGTAGCGATCACCTTCAGTTCGTCCTTCGTCTCGTTCAGAATCTCCGCCTTTTTGGCATCGCTGATGTCTGCCTTCGCAACCAGTTCCGACAGCTGACTCAAATGCAGGTCATACAAACGCTCGCGTCGGCCAGGCACCGACGCCGCCTCCCATAGCGAATGATCCTCGATCACATGCTTATTGGTCAGCATCGTCCCCAGGCTGTTCACCAGAAAACCAGTCCCATGCCCCAGCGTCAACTCCGTCTTGGTCCCATTCCCTTGAGTTATCTCCAGGTACGAAATCACAATCCCGACCGCCTGATCATACTCCCGACTCACCTCCGGCTTTGTCAGATCCGACGACTCAATCGGCTTGGAAACTACCGGCGCATTCTTCTGCTCCGGCGTGACCTCCACAGGAGTCACCATGACCGTGGTCGAACTCTCCGGCTGGCTCGCAGGCACCGGTGGAATCGTCTCTGCCACGCTGGACAGCGTCTTCGATAACGCATTCGACAAAGGCGCCCCTCCGGCAGGATTCACCACGCCAGCGCCACCACCACCGTTCGTACTCGCAGTCGTCGTCTCCTCCGAGTCTCCATTCAACAGCGCAAACGTCACCCCGCTCATCAGCAGGATCACAGCAACCACGCCAACGATCGACGCCACCATCTTCCGACTCACCCCCGCCTGCTTCGGCAGCGGGATGACATGACGCAGCTCGATCCAGTCCCGCAGTCCCTTCTTCCAGATCAGCGTGTTCGCTTTGATCTGACGCCCGTCATACATCAAACGCAGTTCGTCCAAAGTGACAGGCCCATTCTGCTGCTGTCCGATCGCATACTGCCACTCACGAACCTCTTCCGTCCTCGGCACGGAAGACGTCTCCGCCGAACTGGAATTCGATTGCGAAGACGTCGTGACCTGCGCCGACAACGTCACCCCCACACTCTTCACCGGCGCCGCCGCCCGCACCGGGAACAAATCCTTGAACTCCTCCGCTCCCGACCAGTTCTTCCCGTCCGTCGAGATCTGATGCGACCGCGTAAACTGCCCCGTCTGAGCCAGCTTCTTCAGCTTCTCCACAGACAGCGGCCCCTTCGTCACTCCCCGAAGTCGGATGAAATACGTATTGGAAGCCGTCATGGTGTCGACTCCTTCGGGCGCGCTAGTAGCAGAACGCCCCCCAGCGTATCGAAGCTGGTCGCAGTGGGTTGAAACGATCCCTGTTGCACATATCCAACAGGCAGTAACTCATCGACTTCGCCCGCACGACGAAGAATCAAAATCTCACTGGCACGCAGCTTTCCGGGATCAACCGCAAACTGCGGCTGCAGCTTCTGCTCCTGATCCGGCAGAATCGCACCCACCACGCTGAACAGCCCTTCCCGCTGACTCAGAAAGGCTTTCTTATCCAGCTCTGCATCAGCAAATCGAGCAGCGATCGTCTCGAGCGGCATCCCCTTCAGCAGCGTCGTCGCATACTCGCGATGCGTCGACGCAAACTCATTGGCAGGGTCGGTCCAGTCGACATTGAAATCAAACCGGTCATTGTCAAAACGCTCAATGAACTCCTTAAGATGCGTCTCAAGAAAGACACTCCCGTTACTGGCGACTTGAAGCAGGTCATACACCAGCCGCCCCTTCAGAATCGGATCGATCTGCTCGGTCGTGTAAACCTTGGTGAGAAGATCCTGCATGCTCTTCTCCCAGTCAGGAATTCGAATTGAACGCACCGCTTCCCGAATCTCATCAGCCAGCTTCGCATGCGGCGAGAGCAGCGGCGTCTTCGATCTCAGCTTATCGACGTGGACACTCTTGATGTCCTCTTCATAGACACCATTCTTCATCCGAAAAAACTTGATGTTCGCAATCGACCCGCTGTATTGCTCGCGTTCCTTCGTGTAATAACGCGTCACATCCCCCACACGAGGAAAGTCATTGACGTCCAGAAAATACACCCCCGACATATGCCGCGCCGTCATGAATCTCGCCAGCGACTGCTCATCACGCGCGAGGATATGCTCCCAGTACGCCCGCAATTCCTTGACCCGATTCGCGATCGCCGGGTCAGTCACCTTCTTCTCAAAATCACTCAGTTGAGCCAGCCTCTGCTCGCAGTCCGGCTTCGTACTCGGCTCCAGTCCACCATGACGTCGGACCAGGCTCTGCCACGCCAGAATCTGCTCCAGCGCCCCTCGCGAAGGTACATTCTGAAACTGAGCCGAGAGCGCATCATTGGGAAACTTCGTCACGAACTGCGCCAGATTCTCGAAATACGTCTTCAGCGACTGCTCCGGCTGTCCACTCGAATCAGGGATATTCGCCGCAGCGAGAATCCCGCGAATCATGTCTCTCTGCTGACCAATTTTCATGTTTTCTAATCGCAGCTGACTGCACGTCGATCGCACCGCCGCCAGCTGCTCCGACAGACTCGGATTCAGCCCCACCAGCTTCTTCTCCGTCTGTGCAATCTCGGCTGAGATCTTCCGGTCCAAAGCCGCATACTCGTCCGGCGCAGCGACATTTCGTGCCGCAAGATCCAGCTTCGTCAGTTGGGCCTGCAGATTCTGAATCTCCCCGCGCACGATCGCCTCCCGCTCGGCAATCTGCTGGCTCAGCTTCTGACGAATCTGCAACACCTTCGTCTGAAAATCAGGCTCCAGGCTCGACTTGAAAACAGTCCCCTCGTACCACCCCTTCGCCTGCGTGATCAGGCCATCCAGCTGCCCCATCGAGTTCGCAGCTCCCGCATCGAGATACCATTGATTCAATCTCGCTATCAGACTCTCCCGCTGATTAGCCAGCGTATCGATCGCACTCGACATCCCCACCCAGGCAGGATCAGTCCACGCGGTCGCCTGCTGGTCATACAGCTTTCTCGCCCCCCCAACGTCCCCCTGATCCAGCATCGCCTGGACCGACGCAATCGCCGTCGTCATCCGCGCCTGGTCCTGATAACTGACCGCCGCCCAGCCAATCCCCGCCGCGATCAACAGCATCAGCACCGCAGCCCCGACAGCGATCACTATTCTCTTCTTGCCACGCGTACTGACATAATCCTTATTCAACTGCTCATACCGACGCATCAGTCGCTCGGGAATCTCGATGTCATGGCGCTCAAGCTGATTGAGCGTCTGCTGCAGCTGGTCATGCGTCCGTGCACTCGCTTGCCCCGACGAGGCAAACAGCAGACGTTCGAACTTCTGCAACTGCTCGTTGAACTCACGCTGCGACTGACTGCGACGATTCTCCTCCGCCACCCACTCCCGCGCCGGCGATGACTGAATCACAGCCGGATCATCCGGCGGCAACTGCGCCCGACGCTGCAGCTCATCCCATTCCAAAGTCAGACGTCTGGCTTCCTCCAGATCGCGACTATTGAGCGAATCGAATAGACTATTCGAAATCTCCCTCAACCTGACCGAACTCTGCCCCCGCTCCACCTGCACCGACGCCCCGCGAATCGTCTGAGCCAACCCGTTGGGCACTGCAATCGTCCACGAAGACCGATTCACCTCGTCCGCCAGCTCCGCCAGCATTGCGTTGTCTTTGTTCTTCACAGCAACGCGATAATCCGACTGAATCTCCGCAATCCGCGCCTGCTCAAAGGCCCTCAGATCGTTCGCCCACGACAGATCATCCGACTGCTGCTGACAGATCTGTCTCAGCTTTTGCAAACGCTCCTTGAGCGGCCTGCGCTGCAGATTCATCAACCGAAACTGCGACAGCAGATCCGCCACCCCCGCATACTGGTTGTAAACATCATTGATATGATCCAGACAATCGAGCGCAATCGGATCAATCGTCGGCTGGTCATTGAACGACAGAATCTCGTTGACTTCATGCAGCTCCGCTTCATCCAGACTCCCCAGCACCGCCGCCAGTTCCACCACCGGAGGCTGCTCCTCCGCCCTCTGAATCGCCTCCGCAGGAAACCCCGTACTGATCAACTGCAGACAGTTCCGCAACCGCTGATTCGCGACCGCCGACTGCTCACGAAACTCGCTGAACAGTTCCTCCACCCCAGGCGTCAAATCCCGCCGGCTCCCCTTCAGAAACCGACGAACCTCATCAATGAGCTGCTGAGCCGGTTTCATTGTTGTGGCTCCTTGAAACGAATGAAGTCGAGGGTAACCGTCTCTTTTTTATCTGGATCGACAACTGAATACTGTATCGCACCCTTGAGAGATACATTCTCGTCTACTGTTCTCTGCAATTGACTTCTGTATTCAGTCAATGACTTTACAAATTCGTTCTTTAGCGTCATGAAGTTAGTAACCTTCTT
>SXGT01471467.1_pt1 | contig 13538 bp, 15 predicted proteins | sample 3176221 | NCBI WGS metagenome assembly SXGT01 (sample SAMN11356862, study PRJNA531348) | freshwater metagenome | isolation source: freshwater sample F1-120 | place: China: Fuxian Lake, Yuxi | collected 2017-12-25 | reverse complement strand
GCGCATGTCGATGGAATTCGGACTCTTCATGGGGGGCTTCGTCCACAAGGACCAACTGGCCTCGAACCCCAACGCCGAACACGATCGCCTCATGAGCGAAGTTCGGCTCGCCGAAGTCGGTGACCAACACAACTGGAAGTACTCGTGGTGGACCGAGCACCACTTCCTCTACGAGTACAGCCACATCTCGGCGAACGAGGTCGTGATGCCGTGGGTGCTCGCACGCACGCAACGCATGCACGTCGCGAGCGGCATCATCAACATCACGCCGCCCGTCAACCACCCCGTGCGGGTCGCCGAACGCGTCGCGATGCTCGACCACCTGTCCGAGGGGCGATTCGAGTTCGGTACGGGCCGCGGATCGAGTTCGACCGAACAGGGCGGATTCGGGATCACCGACCCCGAAGAGACCAAGGACATGTTCGACGAAGCGATCGAACAGTTCCTTCCCATGTGGCAAGACGGCGAGTATGAATACTCCGGCAAGTACTTCAACGTGCCGAAGCGCCATGTCCTCCCGAAGCCCTACTCGAAGCCGCACCCGCCCATGTGGGTGGCCGCCGGCAACCCCGGAACGTTCCAAAAAGCCGGTGAAATGGGCCTCGGTGTCATCTGTTTCACCGGCGGGACACCCGAGAAGATGCGTCCGCTCATCGAGATGTACAAAGAAGCGGTCGCCAAGGCCAAGCCCGTCGGCGCATACGTGAACGACAACGTCGCAATCACGACGAGCTTCTTGTGTCTCGAAGACGGCGACGAGGCGATCGACCTCGCAACTCGATCGGGTAACGGGCGCCAGCAGACGCTCGTGTTCAAGTACCTCGACACGTTTCCGAAGCCGGCATGGGTGCCGGAGTGGCCGAACGAAATCGCTGACCCGACGCGCGACCAGATCATTGCTGGACGCGACGCCGGCGCGAGTTGCATCGGTACGCCCGACGAGTGCGCCGAAGTCATCGCTCAGTGGGAGGCGGTCGGCGTCGACCAGCTCATCATGGGCCCGTCGGGTTCGATCTACCCCCACGAGACGTTGGCCCACACGACAGCGCTGTTCGGCGACCAGGTCATTCCCCGGTTCGACACCGATCCCGAGTTCCGCAGCGACCGGTTCCGCCGCGCTGCGGGGTAGGGCTTCGGGCGGTCCTGGCCCTGCCGATAAGGAGTGATGAACTCCAGCTTTGGTAGTCGGCCAGCGTTGGGTCCGATCGCGGCGGCGGCTGCGTCGGCTCGTCATGACTGGCGTGAGGAACAAGAAGCGCTGACTGCCGACGCGGTCGAGCAGTTTCATCACGGTCGTGATCTGCGGGGTTTGTTGCAGGAGTGCATGCGCAATGGCGATCGGGTCGCGGTCGCGTCCGGCAGCCATCGCGCCGTCGGGTTGATCGTCGAACTTGCCGACGATCTGATCGCAGTCCGCAACGTCGGTTCCGGTCGGCTCGACTTTCAGTTGCAGCCCGGGCAGCCGTTCGAAGTGATAGTGCAAGAACGCGCGATCGGTCAACCGGGTGGCGATGAAATCGCGAGCGGATCGTTCCGAGCTCGCTTGTTGCACCGTGAGGCGTCCGATGTCGAAAGCACCGTCGGTTCGCTCCTGCGCGCCGAACCGCTCGACGGGAAGCTGGTCGTCGGTGCCGACCATGTGCGCGTCGTTGGACGCGGTGGCGGCGAGACGATTCTTCCACTCAGCACCGTCGCGTACGTGGGACCGCGGCGCGACTGACCGGACGTTGAACACGCGGCGCGAAGCTCAGGACTTCACGCCGCGTGTCCGTTGTTCGGGCTGGGATCAACTCAGTTCAGCGGGCAGCCCAGGTTGTTCAGCCCGTCGAGGTACGAGGCGAGTTCGAGCATCGCGGCTCGGTTGCCGCTCGCCAACGCCGCGTTCACCGCTGCGAGCATCTGGCCCGGGTCGGCAAATCGCCGGAGTGGGAAGCCGATTCCTTCGTGGGCCGCGTTCAAGAACGACGCCGTCGACGCTCGCATCAGGATGCGGGCTGCGCCCTCCGTGCCGGGTCCGCCGCCGTAGCTCAACGCTTCGAGCCACGTGTCATCGCGCATGCCCGCGAGGCTGTCGGGGAAGTTGAACTGCCAGTCGAGCGGGTCGGAGGCGGTGTATTCCTCCCAGTTCTCGGTGTGGTTCTTCCAGTAACCCGGCGTGCAGCCTTCGTTGCCGATGTTGGTTGCGTCGGCCCGACCGGTGCCGAGTCCCGTCATCGTGAGTGCGAGCGCGCCGGCGATTGCCAGTCGATGCAGTTTCATCCAGCCTCCTGGTAGTCCCTTGCCCCGAGCCAGCCTCGTGGTCGAATGTGCATCGCCACGATGGAACGCGGTGTGACAAGTTGTCGAGCGATTCGGAGAAATCGGACAGAACGCGGCGGGCGTGACGAGGTGGCTCAGTCGAGGCCGAGTAACGACTCGCTCGTGTTCCACAGCCGTGCGCACGCGGCGTCGTCAGCGGCGAACTTGGAACAGGCATGCACCTTGGAGTTCACGAAGTACTGACCCGTGACGCCCGCGACTTCGGGTGATAACGCAACGTGGACCGAGGTGCGGGCACCTTTTTCGGGCGAGCGCGCGAACGGCTTGGCGAGTCGCATCGAGAGATCGCCGAGGCGTCCGCCGTCGCCCTCCCGGGCGAAGTTCGTCGCCACGAATCCGGGGTGCACGCAGTTGGCTGCGATGTTCGTGTCGGCGAGTCGTCGTGCGAGTTGGCGGGTGAACATGACGTTCGCGAGCTTCGACGCCGCGTAGGCGCCCATGCCCATTTGCGAGTAGCGCCGCCGCTCGAACATCAGGTCGTCGAAGTCGAGACCCTGGCGAGCGAAGAAGTGCGCGCCCGAGGCAACCGTCACGACGCGCGTGTCGTCGCCCGCCGCGACCAGGTCATCGAGCAACAGGTGGGTCAACAAGAAGTGGCCGAGGTGGTTGACGCCGAACGTCGTTTCGAACCCGTCGGCGGTCACCGTGCGCTCCTTCATCACGACGCCGGCGTTGTTGATGAGCACGTTGATCGGTTCGTTGCGCGCGTTCCACGTGGCGGCGAAGTCGCGAATGGATGCAATCGAGGCAAGGTCGAGGGGAAGCTGTTCGACGTCGTCGTTGCCGCTGCGGGTCTGGATGTCGGCGAGCGCGGCTGCGCCCTTGGTCGGGTTGCGCACCGCCAACACGACACGGTGGCCTGCCCGTGCGATAGCGACGGCGGCTTCGAGTCCGATGCCGGAGTTTGCGCCCGTAATGACGGTGGTGGGCATCAGTGCGGCTCCGCGTTGGCTTTGTCGGCTGCGGACGGCGATCGGTCGTAGCCAGGTTGGTCGGCAACCCATGCGATCAACTCGTCGCGCACGAATCGGATCTCGCGCCCGCCGGGAAAGCGGTGGGCGGGGATGCGTCCTTCGCGCACCATGCGCCGCAGGTACTCGACGTGCACCGAGAGCAACTCGGCGGCCTGTGCGGTGGTCATGATGGGCGGATACGGCGCGAGGCCTGGGTTGTTGTCTGCGCCCGTACTCATGGTCGGAGCGTAGCGCCGGACTCGGACACCCAGGTGGATCAGTCGCGACTCTTTGCCGAGTCAGCCAACTTGTTACATGTTGACATGATGTGACATGATGTGGCATTCGACACAATTGCCGAGCCCGAGCGGCGTCGCTCCTTCCGCCATTTCGGAGGGTTCGGTACGTTTCGCCCGGGCAGGTGACGAAACGCCGGGGTCGACGGTCGGGGAGGTGCGGCGTGACGGAACGAGGAGGCCGAGGGCTCGCTCGGCGCTGGTCGGGCGGCCATCTGTTGATGCTCGGCGCGGGCTTGCTGGGTGCGGTCGGGACGATCGCGGTGCTGCGCGGTGGAGACACCCCGACCGAGATCGTGGTCGCCGCCGACGACCTGCAGGTCGGCGACCGTATCGAACGCGACCACCTGGCTGTCGGACTCGTCGATGCCCAAGGCGCGGTCGAGGCCCATTTCGTCCCCGCCGCCGATCTCGACTCGATCATTGGTGGGGTCGTCACCGCGCCGATCGCGACCGATAGTCCGGTGTTGCGCGAGGTCGTGCGGTCCGAGGCCGCACCCGGGCGCGCTCGCGCGATGAGCTTTTCGATCGCTGCAGACCGAGCGGTCGGCGGCGATCTCGAGGTCGGCGATCGCATCGATGTGCTCGCCGTCGATCGCGATGGCGCCGTCGGGTACGCCCTCGTCGACGCGCTCGTGATGGGTCGAGCGACCGCCGCCGACGACGCACCCCTGCGCGGCGGCACGAGCGACGAGATCACCGTGACCGTCGCAGTCGACGCGGCTGGCGCAGCGCGGCTCGCCGCAGCAATCGCCGACGGTGACGTCACCGTCGTGCGTTCGACGGGCGCCGAGGCGATCGACAACGTCGTGTGGTTCGACGACGATCCGGGCCGAGCCGATGCGTGAGCCGGTGATTGCGCTCGCGTTCACCCCTGAACCATGGGTGGAAGCGATGCATCGCCATTTCTACGATCATGGCGGCGCGCGTGTGCGGCAGTTGATCATCGACCCGGCAGCAGCGCTCGACGACGACTACGAAGTCCTCGTCACGAGTGCACGGTGGCCAGCGCTCACGCCGGGGCTCGTGGCCGAGCTGCGCAATCGGCACCGAGCAGTGCTCGGGGTCGCAAGCCGCGACGACCACGGCAGTGTCGACGTGTTGACCCACGCTGGGGTCGACCGCATCGTCATGTCCGACGCAGCACCGACCGAGTTCATCGAAGCCCTGTTGCTCCTCGTCCCCGATCGGCCGGCTCCCAACCTGCCGCCACCCGTTGCCCTCGAAGCCGACGTGGGAAACCGCATCGTCGTGCGGGGTCCGGCGGGTGCTGGGGCCACCGAGGTCGCGATCGGCGTGGCCGCAGCGCTGGCCCGCCGCTCGCCCGTCGCGCTCATCGATCTCGACGACGTCGCTCCGAGTGTGGCGCAACGTCTCGGGTTGCCGATCGAACCCAACCTCCGCAACGCGATCGACGCGGTCGAATACGGCGTGGGCGAGTTCGTCGGCAACGACCCGACGCCGACCTCCGCCGACCGGACGGGCCTGCGAGTGGTTGCCGGAATCGCGAACGCCGCGACCTGGCATCACATCCGCCCGACCGAGGCCGACCGGGTGCTGCGATCGCTCGCCCGTTCGTGCGAGCACGTCGTGGTCGACGTCGCGGCACCGCTCGACGAAGTCGGCCATCCGACGCGCGGCCGGTATTCGTTGGCTCGCTCCGCGATCGGATCGGCAGATGTGCTGATCGCGGTGGGTGACGCGACCCCGGTCGGGATGACTCGCCTTGTGACCTGGCTTGCGCAGGCGCACGAACTCTGCGGTGCCATCCCGGTGCACGTCGTCTTCAACCGTGCGAGTCGCGATCGGTTTCGGCGGGCGCAACTCGTCGACGAGTTCTCCCGCTGTTACGAACCGACGTCGGTTGCGGTCGTGCCCGACGAGGCAGGCGTCCGTGCCGCGATGTGGAACGGTGCGCAGGCGACCCGTGCGACGTTTGGTGCGGAGATGCGATCCCTCGCCGCACGCGTTGTTCCGATCGAGGTCACGCGGCGGACGCGGCTGCGACCGTTCGCAGGGGCGTCGACATGACCACCGTTGACGTGTACGACGGATTGCGCCGTGAGGTGTTGGCCTCGATCGAAACGCGTGTCGATGCGGCGGATGATCCGGTCGCGGTTCGTGCGATCACCGAGATGATCGTCGACGCCTACGAAATGAGGGCGCGGCGCGGCGACGCCGCACCCCTCGCGGATGCCGACGAGATGGTCACGCGCATCGTTCGATCCGTTGCCGATCTCGGGCCGCTCAGCGACCTACTCGCCCGTTCCGACGTCGAGGAGATCTTCATCGAAGGGTCGCGGGTGTCGTACCTCGACGCGTCGGGGCGTCTGCGCGGGTTGGCGAGCCCGACGAGCGAAGACGAGAACCGCCAGATCGTCGAGCGGCTGCTTGCGCCCACCGATCGCCACCTCGACGCGAAACACCCCATCGTGCAAGCGAGAGTGCTCGACGGTTCGGCGCGACTCACGGCCGCGATACCGCCGATCGCCGACCGTATCTCGGCGACGCTGCGGCGTTACACCGTTCGCCACGTCACGCTCGACGACCTCGTGCGCCGCGAGGCGATCAGTCCGAACGCGGCGATGTTTCTCGGTGCAACGATGCGGATTCGCTCTCGAGTGGCGATCTCGGGTGAACCCGGTGCGGGCAAGACCACGCTCTTGGCGGCGATGTTGGCAGCCGCGCCGACCGAGCATTGCGTTCGGTCGTGCGAAGAAATCCGCGAGCTGTCCGTGCCGCTCGTCCACGGCGGGTACTACGAAACAAGGCCGCCTGGTCTCGACGGCACCGGCGACATCGACCTGCGAGCGCTCGTGAAATTCTGCCTCGCGATGCGCCCGGATCGCATTGTCGTCGGGGAAGTCCGCGGGGCCGAGGCGTTCGAGCTCACCCGGGCGGTGAACGCGGGCTGCGGCTTCTTGTGCACGGTGCACGCGAACGGAGCGCGCGAAGCGTTGAGCGCGTTGGTGAACGCCGCGCTCATGGCAGGCGAGAACGTCACCGAATCGATCGTGCGGCGGGTGTACGCCCAGTCGCTCGACCTCGTCGTGCACGTCGACCGCAGCGACTCGTCAGGTGAAGCGGTGCGCCGCGAGGTCGTCGAGATCACCGCGCTGTCGCCGTCGTTGGGCGACGACTTCACCTGCGAGCCGGTCTTCGTGCGCAGCGGACCTCGCCGTCCCCTCGAATGGACGGGAACAGTTCCGGAACGTCTCGCCGACCGTATCGACCGCGCGCTGCCCGACGGCGAGTCGCTCCGACGCTTGCTCGAACGCCGGAGTGCGGTGTGATCGGCGTCGCTGCACTCGGCGTCGGTGTGTTCGTCGCCCTGGTGGTGGGTCGGATCGCGGGGGTCGACGTCCGCATCAGTCGACGACCGCGTCCGGGTCGCAGTCGCCGCATGCGCGCCTGGCTGGTGCAGGCGGGAAGCTCGATGTCACCCGGTCAGTTCGTGGCCGGCAGCAGTGGGTGCGGCGTCGTCGCGCTGGTGGTCGTTGGCGCGCTCACTGGGTCGGCCGCCGTCGCGTTCGTACCGGCATTGGCAGTGGCGTCGATCCCGGCGGCAGTACTCGGGAAGCGCCGCCGAGAGCGACTCGCGCAAGTCCGCCAGGCCTGGCCCGACGGGCTGCGGGACATCACGACGTCGATCGCCGCCGGCGCGTCGATCACCCAAGCAATCGAACACCTGGCGATCCACGGCCCCGAGCCGTTGCGATTGGCCTTCGCACGGTTTCCGGCGCTCGCACGGGTGCTCGGACCGGCCGCCGCGCTCGAGGTGATTCGAGAGGAACTCGCCGACCCGACGACCGATCGAGTGGTCGAAGTGCTCGTGCTCGCGCACGAACGCGGCGGCGCGATCGTGCGCGTCGTGCTCGACGATCTCGCCCGGGCGACGACCCGCGACGTGCGGCTGGCCGAGGAGATCGCGACCGAGGGACTCGAGATGCGGATCAACGCCCGCAGCGTCGTCGTGATCCCGTGGGCGGTGCTCGTCCTGTTGTGTATTCGCCCTGGCCCGTTCCGAGACTTCTACGCGAGTGGTCGTGGCGTGGTCGTCCTCGTCATCGGTGCGGCAATGAGCGCAGTGGGGTTGGTCGTCGTCCGTGGGCTCGGACGCGTGCCCGGGGAACCCCGGGTGTTCGGCGGAGCGGACCGGTCGTGAACGCGCTCTCCTTGGTTGCCGTCGTGGGCTCCGCGCTCGGCGCGGCCGGGATTGCACGCGCGGTCTGGCTGCCGACGCCGCGACTCGCCGACCGCGTGCGGCCCTACAACCAAGCAGGGCGCAGCGCATTGGGCCTTGCGCCCGATGTCGCGAGCCCGCGTGACGACGTCGTCCGCGAGTTCTTTGCTCCGATGGTCGGTTCGACGATGCGCGCCGTGAGCCGTCGACTCGAGTCGAGAAGCGATGACGAACTCCAGATCGTGCTGTTTCGTGCCGGTCGTCTCGATCTCGACGTCGAGCAGTACCGCGTGCGTCAGGTCGCGCGCGGTGTTCTCGGTGCGTTGGCATTCGGCGCCATTGCATCCCTCGTGTTACGGACTCCGGTTGGGGTCATCGCGTTCGTCGTCGTTGGCTTCGTGTGGGGCACCTCCAGGGTTCGAGCCGAGCTCGACCGTTCGATCGCGAGACGTACCGAGCAAATCCGACTCGAGCTCGTGACGGTCACCGCGCTCCTCGCGCTCCAGATCCGCACCGGATCGGGGCTCGTGCAAGCCGTGCAGCGCTTCTCCGAACGCGGACGCGGCATCGTCGCGAACGAACTGCGAGCGGTGACCAAAGCGATTCGGTCGGGGACGCGTGAGGCCGAGGCTTTCCGCCGTGCTGCCGAACTCACGGGCGCGCCCGAAGCCGCGCGGATGTACGGGTTGTTCGCGAACGGTGTCGAACGCGGCGCCGATCTCGCGGGGGCCTTGCTCGCACTCGCCGACGACCTGCGCGACGCACGTCGCGACGACGTCAAACGGCGCGCCGTTCGCGCCCGTGCCGCCATGTTGTTGCCGACGATCGGCATCCTCGCGCCGGTCATGTTGCTGTTCATCGCCGCGCCGCTGCCCTCGATCGTGTTCGGCACTCGGTGAGGCGTCGATGTTTCTACGAAAGGACCCCTGATGACCAAGGATCAATCGCCTCGCCGTCGTGACGAGGTCGGGATGACCACTGCGGAACTGCTCGGCAACGCGGCACTCGGTGTCGCGGCGCTCGTCGCGTTGTGGGCAGGACTCCAAGCGGTTGGCGTCGACATCATCGAGATGATTCGCGACTCGGTGTTGTGAAACTCGAGCGCAGCGAGCGCGGCGCGGTGACCGTGCAGTTCGTCGCTGCCACCGCGTTCGGTTTCGTGTTGCTCGTGCTCGTCGCCAACCTGTTCGTCGACCTCTATGTGCGTGGCGCGGTGCGCGATGCGCTCGACGAAGGCGTGCGCGCGGGCGCAATCGTCGACGGGGCCGGCGCATGTCGAGCCGAGATCGACGAGACGCTGGCGGCGTTGATCGGCGACGGTCACCGCAACGGTATCGAGATCGAATGCGCGAGCGGCCTCGATGGGTGGGTACGTGCGACCGCGCGAGTGCGGTTGCGCTCGTGGCTGCCGGGGATCCCGGACTGGCAGTTCACCTTGCGTTCGGCCGCACGGATTCGGGCATGAGGCGTGACGCAGGGTTCGTCGCCATCGAGTGGTTGTTGGCGACCGCGCTGTTGTTGTTCCCGGTGGTCGTGGTCGCGGCGGCAGTACCGACCTGGATCGAACGCCAACACGCCGCCACGGTGGTGGCCCGCGAGGTCGCGGTGTACGCGGCGGAGACATTCCCGGCATCGTCGGCCACGAGCCGCGAGATCGCGGACGTGATCGCGGCCAACTACGGCATCCCTCCGGGTGATGTCGACGTGACCGTCCTCGACGACGCCGTGCGAGGCGGACAGGTTCGGGCGCGGGTCACGATCGTCATGCCGGCGATCTCGATCCCCTTCGGCGGAACGGTTGGGCGGTGGAGGTACTCCACCGAATACACGGTCCGGATCGACGATTACCGGAGTCGGACGTGACACCGTCGAGCGTTTCGGACAGCCGTGAACGTGGCTCGATGACGTTGTGGATGCTCGGGATGTGTCTCACGGTGTTGTTCCTCGGCGGGCTCGCAGCTGACCTGTGGCGGGTGATCGAGTTGCGGCGATCGTTGGCGGCGACCGCCGATGCCACTGCTTCGGCCGGCGCGAACGGTCTCGACGAAGCGTCGTTGCGTCGCGGCGACACGCAACTCGATCCCGACCGAGCCGAACGACTCGCCCGCGAACAGCTGCGATCCGAACCCGGCGCCGACCGCGTCGATCGCGTGCGTCTCGACGCGACGACCGACGTGGTCACGGTCGAACTCGTCGGTCACGTCGAGTTCGGGCTCCTCGGCATCTTCGTGGCGGGGGATCCAATCGAGGTCCACGCCAGGGCGTCGGCCCAGCCGACTCGCAGCGGGTGAGGTCGGCGATAGCGTCCACGCCCGATGGGCGAGGCACGGGCGACAACCGTCGTCATGCGGATTCGAGTGGTGACGTGGAACTTGCAGGGGTCCAAACTGCAGGCCGTACCCGCCGTGGCCGCCGAACTCGATGGCTTCGACGCCGACATCGTGTGCCTGCAAGAGGTGCAGCGCCGACAATTTCGTCAGCTGCAGTCGCGTGTCGGCGCGTTCGGTCGCTGGACCTTCAAGCACTGGCCGGTCCGGATCCCGAGTGAAGGCCTTGCGCTCGCGACACGCGCGCCGATCCTGCAGCATCACCACGTCGCGATCAGCCGGCGCGCGCCATGGTGGAGTTGGCGACGTCGCGTCGTGCAATCGTGCATGCTCCAGTTCGACGGCGTGCGCGTCCGCGTGGCGAACACCCATCTCGGCGCGGGTGTCGGTGACGAGGAGCGGGCGCGTCAAGCTCGGCGCATCGTGTCGGTGATCCGTGACCTCGACATTGTCGCGGGCGACATGAACGTCGATCCCGACTCGCGGGTGCTCGCCGAATTCGTGGGTCTGCGCGACGCGTGGGCGATCGCGAACCCCGGACTGCGCAGCCCGAACACCAACTGGGCACCCGGCCCGCGTGTCGCCGGACCGGTGCAACGACTCGACTACGTGCTCGTCGCTCCGAATTGGCGAGTCATCGACGTGCAGATCCCGACCGACTGGGAACGTTGGGCGCCGCTCTCGGATCATCTCCCCGTGATCGTCGACCTCGAACGAACGGTCCAAATCGACGATCCGTGAGTCCGGTAGGTTCGCGGCCATGACCGACGCCGTGATCGTGGCCGCGTGCCGCACCGCCATCGGAACGGCCCGAAAGGGAACCCTCGTCGACGTGAGCGCGTTCGATCTCGCCAAGGCCGCGATCGGTGAGGCGTTGGCGCGTTCAGGTGTCGGCGCAGCTGATGTCGACGATGTCGTGTTGGGCGAAGTGCTCCAAGGCGGCGGCGACATCGCTCGTTACGCGGCGATCGAAGTCGGCCTCACCCATGTGCCTGGCTTGGCGCACAACCGCCATTGTGCAAGCGGGATGGCCGCGGTGCATACGGCCGCGGGGAGCATCCGCGCGGGTATGGACCGGGTGGTCATCGCGGGAGGGGCCGAAAGCGTCAGCAGCATGCCGATGAGCACCAAGCGGGTGCTCGGGACCGACGACACGCAGGTATGGATGTCGCCGTCACACCCAGAACAACCCGATGCGCCTGCGTTCGACATGAGCATCACCGTCGGTTGGAACAGCGCGCAGCGAGCGAACGTCACGCGCGAAGAGATGGACTTTTGGGCCTGCACGTCTCACGAACGCGCGTTGGCGGCCATCGCCGCGGGAACGTTCGAGGACGAGATCTTCGCCATCGACGTACCGCGCCGTGACGGCACCACGCAGACGTTCGCGGTCGACGAGCATCCGCGCGAGACATCCATGGAGCAGCTGGCTGCCTTGAAGCCGCTCCACCCCGAGATCCCCGAGTTTTCGATCACCGCGGGCAATGCGTCGGGCATGAACGACGGTGCCGCGGCGGTGGTGGTGGTGAGCGGGGAGTACGCCGCGGCGCACGGGTTGACCCCGTTGGCGACGGTCAGGAGCTGGGCGTCCATCGGTCTCGACCCGCGCGACACCGGCCTCGGCCCGACCAGGGCGATCCCCAAAGCGCTCGACCGTGCGGGCATGAGCATCGCCGATGTCGATCTCTTCGAGATCAACGAAGCGTTTGCGTCGATGTGCGTTGCGAGCACCCGAATGCTCGGCATCGATCACGCCATTACGAATGTCAACGGCAGCGGCTGCTCACTCGGTCACCCCGTAGCTGCGACCGGGACGCGCATGCTCGTCACGATGATCAACGAGCTGCGTCGCCGCGGGGGCGGTGTCGGGGTCGCGAGCATGTGCGCCGGCGGCGGCATGGGCAGCGCCACCGTGCTCGAAGTGACGGGCTGACTCAGACGACCTGGGCCCAGCGGTTCGGGCCCTTGCAGAACCACAGGCGTCCGGTGCGGTCGCAGTAGAGATCGCCGCGACTCCCGCCCGTCGGGTGAGTTGTTCCGGGGCCCGGGCTGAGGCGCACCTGGGCGAGTTTTCCGGTGAACACGCCGCCTCGACCGTTGTCGGAGCGCCCCTCGACACCGGCGCCTTCGCCCGCGACGCGCGCGAAGACCCCCGACGCGTTGGACTCGTCGTTGGAGTTGAGCGCGGAAACCAGCCGACCGGTTCCCGCGTGCTCGACGGAGATCATCGCAGCCGAGTTCGTGGTCACGTTGTTCGTCGCCGTGATCGCGCTGCCGAGACCGTTTGCGGAAACCCGAACCATTGTCGTCGTGCGCCCGGAGTTGTTGGCGACGATGTCGAGCGCGGGCGAGTTGCCGGCGTGTTCGATCTGGACCGACGGGAGTGTGTTCGACTGGTTCGAGGTCTGGACGACGACGGCCTGACCCAAACCCAGGTGGTAGAGACCAATGGCGTTGCGCGAGTTCGAAGGATGGTCTGTCCCCGCCACGAACGCGGGTCCGTTCGCTGCGGTGTTGTAGAAGCTGCCGGCGGGGTAGTCGCCACTTCCGGCGTTGCGGGTGCACAAGATGCCCGCGCCGTCGTTGTCGGCAAAGACACTGATGCCGTAGCCGCCTGAGCCGGTCGTGTTCACGCGCAGACCCCGGTTGCCTGTGACGTCGAGCTGGAGGGCGTTGTTTCCCACGCCCGGGGTTGTCGTCAGGACGGTCACGTCGGTCGCAGTGTTGCCCTGACCGACGAGCAGCGGATCGCCGTCTGCGGCTGCGGCGCGCTCGGTGCTCAACATCGACGAGCCGAGCGCGGCCCCAGCTCCGGCGGCGGCGATCGTGCCGGCGCGACCGAGGAGGCGGCGTCGGCTCAGGACCGTTTCGGTGGCCGTTTGGGTCGCTTCGAGTTCTGCGACCCGTGCGTGGAGGAGTTGGTTCTCGGACTCGAGCGCGTCGAGGCGGGATGACAGATCGTTGGCAGCCATGTGCTCCTATCGGATGCCGGAGGGCGCGTCCCAGGAGTTCGGTGCAGAAGCAGCGATGTCGGTCAGGCCAGTTCGCGCAGTTCGCGCAGTGCGACGGACAACGTCGAGAAGTCGTAGACGCCGTGGTCGCGCAGTTGACCGAGGATCGACGTGGCGCGTTCGACCGCCCCGTGATGCGAAGCGACCCAGCGCTCGTACGCAGCCTCGGCGGGCTCGCCCGGTTCCGCTTGGTCGAGCACAGCAACGGTGATTGCCCGGTGCTCGCTGTAGGCGTCGTCGCGCAGCGCATTGCGGGCGAGGGCGTGCCAGCGGTCGGAACGGGGGAGATCCTCGATCACCCGATCGCGGAGCCAGTCGAGGCCGAGTCGGGCGCCGACGACGCAGTGCACGTCGGCCACCTCTTCGACGGCCCGATCGCGTCCGAGGGCGACGTCGGCGATGTCGAGCAGCATGAACTGACTGTCGAGGCGGGCCACACGGTGGGCGAG
>SXGT01422714.1_pt1 | contig 13539 bp, 13 predicted proteins | sample 3176221 | NCBI WGS metagenome assembly SXGT01 (sample SAMN11356862, study PRJNA531348) | freshwater metagenome | isolation source: freshwater sample F1-120 | place: China: Fuxian Lake, Yuxi | collected 2017-12-25 | reverse complement strand
CTGCCTATTTACACAGTATTCATTGAAAACAAAATACAACCAAAAAATTGATAAGAAACTTGTTGAGATTTGAGACTCTGAATTGATTCCTCCCCACCCGCGCCGTATAATAAATTCAAACAGGAGGCTGCCATGAAAAGGAATCGATTCTCGGGCTTCTTTACTGACAACAATATCTTATTATTATTGGGTTTGGCGCTGTTCCTTCTCCACATGTTCACCAACCACCAGTACGGATTTCATCAGGACGAAATGGTGGTCGTGGACAACGCCTACAATTTGGATTGGGGGTATGTTGAATATCCGCCTATCACGCCGTTCCTGACGCGCATCACACTCAGCATCTTTGGTTTATCCCTCGTCAGCGCGCGGATATTCGCTGCGCTGGCGCAAAGCATTGCCATGGTGCTGGCTGGTTTAATGGCGCGTGAACTGGGTGGGACACGTACAGCCCAGGTCATAGCGGCTCTGGCGGCGGCAATTTCGCCAACAGCAATGGCTTGGGGAGCGATGATCGAATATGTCACCTTTGATTACCTCTGGTCGGTGTTGCTCGCTTATTTGGTCATCCGTTTGCTGAGATCGGAAGATCCGCGCTGGTGGCTGGGAATCGGTGCGGTAATCGGGCTGGGAATGATGACCAAATACACAATGGCGATGTTCACAGCTGACATTGTCAGCGGGGTGCTGTTGACAGATGCGCGCCGCTACTTGAAAAGCCTTTGGCTGTGGGGTGGGGTCGTTTTGTCACTGCTGATATTTCTCCCCAATTTGCTCTGGCAGATCCAGCATAATTTCATTTCGCTTGATTTTCTTTCGAGCATCCACGAGCGTGACATTGAAATCGGACGCGCAGCAGGCTACCTGATCGATCAGTTTATCTCCTGCGCGAATCCATTTTTTATCCCGATGTGGATATCTGGGCTTATTTATTTCCTCTTCAAGGAGGACGGCAGGCGTTTCCGCGCAGTGGGCTGGATGTATGTTATTCCGTTTCTGATCTACCTCGTCACACAAGGTCGTGGATATTACACGGCGTCTGCCTATCCCATGCTAATTGCCGCAGGCGCGGTGGTCTGGGAGCGTCGGCTTCTTTCGACTTCAGTAGACAAAGCCAAGTCCATGCTAAGAACAACCTGGGGAGAAGTCGCGGCTGGGGCACTCCTTTGCACTGCGCTGACCTTGCCGATGGCGCCAATCAATTCTGCCTGGTGGAATATTGTCTCTGAAGTCCATGATTCCTTCACAGAGCAGATCGGCTGGGATGAGATGGTCAAAACGGTAGGGGACATTTATGCAGCCTTACCCGATGAGGAAAAAGCGCGGACTGGCATAGTAACGGGAGAGAACGACGAAGCCGCTGCGTTGAATATTTACGGCGGCAATTACGAATTGCCCATAGCCCTCAGCGGCTCGGATACATTCTACCTGCGCGGCTATGGAAATCCGCCGCCCGAGATGTTGATTGTCGTAGGCTTCGAACGCCAATACATTGACATGTTTTTTGACCAGTGTACTGTTGAAGGAACAACCGCCAATTCCTATGGAGTGGACAACGACCTGGCACACCCTCCAGAAATTTACCTCTGCCGAAAGGTTCGCCTCCCCTGGCCAGAGTTTTGGGAGAAAATGAAACATTATTCATGAACTGTTCCATTGTCATCCGCGCGTATAACGAAGAAAAACACATTGGGCGTTTACTTGAGGGAATCCGCCACCAGACCATCAAAGATGTGGAAGTCATCCTCGTCGACTCAGGTTCGACCGATGGGACCGTTTCTGTTGCCGAATCTTTTGGCGCGCGGATCGTTAGTATCCGTCCCGACGAATTCACTTTCGGGCGTTCACTCAACTACGGGATTAAGGCAGCGAAGCGCGAGTTCATCGTCATTGCCAGTGCCCACGTCTATCCTGTTTATCCCGATTGGCTGGAAACTTTGCTCCGTCCATTTCAAGACGACAACGTCGCACTAACCTACGGCAAACAGCGCGGACCTGATTTCGCCAAATTTTCAGAACAGCAGATTTTTCATCAATGGTATCCCGACGTGGGCAAGCCAAAGCAGGAAACTGCTTTTTGCAACAATGCCAACGCGGCAATCCGCAAAAGTTTGTGGGAGAAGAATCCCTACGACGAAACGCTTACGGGTCTGGAAGACCTTGCTTGGGCAAAGTGGGCAACCCAGCAGGGACATGCCATCGCGTATATTGCAGAAGCTGAGATCATCCACGTCCATAACGAAACCCCGCAGGGTGTGTACAACCGCTATCGCCGAGAAGCGATGGCATTACGGAAAATCTACCCCGAAGCGCATTTCAACTTTTATGATTTCCTGCGCCTGACGGCAACCAATATTTTAAGTGACCTCTGGCACGCCGCTCGGGAAGGTGTGCTGTTGAAAAATATTTCCTCCATTTTCTGGTTCCGTTTTATGCAATTTCACGGAACGCGAATGGGACATCGTGAGACGAGTCTGATCACACCCCAACTGCGCGAAACTTTTTATTACGCGAGAGAGCGGAAAAGCGAGGATGAGAAAAAACGGGAGGTGGAGCCAATACAATATGGTAATGGGAATGGGAAATAGTGAATAGTGAATAGTGAATGGTAGAGGAGATAGGTTATGAGTATTGATAATATTCAAGGTCTGGAGACTTTGGACGCGTGGAAGAAGGCACAGGTGTTGACACTCGTGGTTTACAGGGAAGTATTGCCGTTGTTACCCGCCGAAGAGAAGTGGAATCTAAACCAGCAAATTCGACGGTCTGCTCAAAGCGTTCCTGCAAATATTGCGGAAGGTCATGGTAGGTTTTATTATCAGGATAATGCCCGCTTTTGTTATATTGCCCGTGGTTCGCTGACAGAAACATATACCCATCTTGTTTTGGCTCATGACATGAAATATATCCCCGACGACCTGTTCAACCGATTGAAAGCCCAAATTGAAGAGTTGATTCGAATCATCAACGGATACATTGCCTATTTGAAACGTTCAAAACGAGGCGAAAACGAACCTGGTGCAAATCAATCTATTCGAGAATCATCAACCGAATATTTTCTCGAAGAAATTAATAATCAAACCCCACCAGAAGACCTCAGCTCTTAACCTATTCACTATTCACACTATTTCCTATTCCCCACTCACTATTCCCCACTTCCCATTCGGTATAATCACTCCATGTCAAAACTAGTCCCCATGACCCAATCCGAACTTGGAGTTTTTCTTGAACGCACCATCCCCGAATATGCCGAGGACAAAGTCCGCGCGGGGCATTGGGCTGAATCTGAAGCGTTGGAAAGATCACGCAAGGAATTTGCAGATGAATTGCCTCAGGGTCTACATACCAAAAATAATTATCTTTACACTTTATACGATGGCGATAATGCAGTTGGACTGATCTGGATGCGTGCCAATATAGATCGCCCCACAAATGACGGTTTTATTCTGGAGTTATATGTGGAAGAAAAATATCGCGGCAAAGGCTACGGCAAACAGATCATGCTCCTGATCGAAGAAAAAGCACGTGAACTTGGTTTGAAGGCAATTGGTTTGCATGTCTTTGGCTCGAATAAGATCGCGCAGAATTTATACAAAGCCGTTGGGTATGAAGTCACAAGCGTAAACATGAGCAAGACATTGTAACTATTTCATCATGCCCATCTCCCTCACCCCCGCCTCCGAATTTTCCATCTTCCAACTAGCTGACCTGCTTACACGCGGCTTTGAAGGATATTTCATTCCCTTTCACATTACAGAGGTCATACTGTTAAACATGCTCCGCCGCGACAGCATTGACCTGACCGCCAGCCGTGTGCTGCTCAAAGATGCTGATCCGATCGGTATTGCGCTTATTGCGCGTCGCGGTTGGACAAGTCGGCTTGCAGCAATGGGAATCGTAACCAACTCCAGAAACAGCGGCGTGGGAACCTGGGCAATGGAAAAACTCATTGAAGAGGCGCGGACGCGCGGCGAGAGGGAAATGCTTTTGGAAGTCATCGAACAAAATGTAGCGGGCATAAAACTGTATCAAAAGGTCGGTTTCAAAAACATCCGTAGACTTGTTGGCTACAAACTTGAAAAACCCCAGACCAGATCAAAAGATAAGCTGGAAGAAATTGATATCTACGAACTGGCGCGGATCGTGACCCGCCACGGCTTGCCAGATTTGCCCTGGCAGCTTACAGGCGCAACCCTGGCACATCATACGCCGCCGTCACGCGCCTTCCTTATCAACGATGCCTACTGCCTCATCAGCGACCCGACGGTCGAGCATGTGTCAATCTCATCGGTGCTGGTCAAAACCCGTTCGCGCGGAGCAGGCTTGAGCGGAGTCCTGTTGCGGGCGCTCTTTGCTTCCTTTCCAAATAAGACATGGCACGTCTCTGCCATTTTTCCAGAAGAAATGTCCACGATCTTTGAAGGGGCAGGCATGAAGCGCGAAGAGATTTCGCAATGGCAAATGGCGCTGAAGTTGTAAAGTAAAATAGGGGCATGAAACTAGCTGCCCTTGTCCCCATGCGCCATCACAGCCAGCGCGTACCTGGTAAAAATTATCGTCCGCTCGCAGGTAAACCCCTTTTTCACCTCATCATCGAAACGCTGCTTGCGGTTCCAGAAATAGAAACCGTGATGGTGGATACAGACTCAGAGCCTGTGATGGAGGGAGTGCGCCGCCTCTTCCCCACCGTCAAGCTGATTCTGCGTCCCGAGCATCTCCAAGCTGATGACGTACCGATGAACGATATTCTCCTGTATGACACCGCCCAGGTGGACGCAGATTTCTACCTGCAATCCCACAGCACCAATCCACTGCTCAAAGCACAGACCATCTCACGCGGGGTCAAAACATTTTTTGACGAATATCCCAACTACGACTCGCTTTTTTCTGTGACCCGCTGGCAAACACGATTGTATTTTCAGGACGGACGTGCCATCAACCACAACCCGCTGGAGCTGATCCAGACCCAGGATCTGCCGCCTGTCTACGAAGAGAACTCATGTTTATATCTTTTCACCCGCGAAAATCTGGCGCGCAAACATCACCGTATCGGCGACAAACCATTCATGTTCGAAATTGACAAGTCCGAAGCCTGGGACATCGACGAAGAGTTGGATTTTGAGATCACAGACTTTTTGATGAAGAGAAAGATCAATGCAAAATAAAAGAAAGTTTGACGGGACATTCTGGTGGGGCGTTCTGATCATTTTGGTAGTTTCTGCCATCGCCTACCTGCCGCTGGTGCATAAAATCGGCTACTTGAACGATGACTGGTACCAAATGTACGACATGCAGGTCAAGGATGTAAATTTCTATCATGAGATTTTTCGTGGTGATCGACCCGGGCGCGCGCTGGGAATGATTCCCCTCTTTTCAGTCTTTGGCTTTGATCCATTTTATTATCACCTGAGCGCATACCTCTTTCGTTTTCTGGGCGGGGTCAGCTTGTATTGGGCGCTGCAAATGCTTTGGGAGAAGAAACGATTTGCCCCGCTTGCCGCCGCACTTTTGTTCACAGTTTATCCTGGCTTTCTTTCACAGCCCAACGCCATTGATTATCAATCGCATATTCTGGGATTGTTCCTTGCAACTCTTTCGATTGCGTTAACCATCAAATCAGTTTTGACAATTGAACGCACACCGCGCATGTTGTTGATGGCAGGTTCGGTTTTGGCAGGCTGGGGATACCTAAGTCAGATGGAATATTTCATCGGTGCTGAGGCGTTCCGCTTTGCCAGTATTTTTGTGTTGGTGTGGCGGACGCAAGGCGAATCTGTTTGGCAGAAGTTGAAGAAGATCATCATTGTCAGTCTGCCATTCCTATTGATCGCGGGCGGATTTTTGGTGTGGCGCATGTTGTTTTTCACCGCCGAGCGCAAAGCGACGGATATTGGCTTGCAGCTCTCGCAAGTGTTTTCATCACCGCTGATACTTTTGTGGTGGCTGAATTATTTGATTCAGGATACGTTCAGTGTGGTGCTGGTGGCTTGGGGACTTCCAATGTATTTACTGGCGTTCCCCATGCGGCTGCGTGACATCATGTCCGCTTTTGGGTGGGCAGGCTTCGCGGTGCTGCTGACGGCTGTGGGAATTCGTCAGCTTGGAAAAAATAACTCGGAGGCTGAATCAAGTTCGGGGCAGGGTCAGGAAGCGTTGTTCTTGAGTCTGATCAGCATTGCAGGTGGATTGATCCCAGTGATTCTGGTTAATCGCCATATCACCCTTCCAGATTATTCACGCTACACCTTAATCGCTTCAATAGGCGCAGCTTTACTTTTGGCAACGTTGATCGAACATATTTCGTCGCGTGCAGTGCAGTCTGCCGTGCTGAGTCTTTTTGTGGCGGTGGCTGTGCTGACGCATTATGGCAATGCGGCGCGGGCAGTGAACGAGACGCAGGCGACGCGCGATTTTTGGTGGCAGGTGGCATGGCGCACACCTCAGATCGAACCTGGCGTGACGTTGATCGCTTCGTATCCGGGCAGCCCGCTCAGCGAAGATTATTTTGTGTGGGGTCCTGCGAATTTGATCTATTATCCTGAAAAGCAGGCGACCAACCCAGTTGAGATTAAACTGCCAGCTTCGGTGCTGACAGACGATGCCGTTTTGAACATCATCACGAATGGCGGCGTGGAGACGCCTTTGCGGCGCGGAAATTATTTGGAGCGCGATTTTGGCAATGTACTGGTGATGATCCAATCGCAGTCAAATGGCTGTGTGCGAATGATCAATGGCGATGTGCCTGAGCTTTCTCCCGCAGACCCACATCGTTTGTTGTTGATCGCGCCATACTCCCGTTTGGAAAATGTCGCGACAGATGGCGAGTTCAAGACTCCGCCGACGATTGTGTTTGGCGAAGAGCCTGCTCACGGCTGGTGCTATTATTATCAAAAGGCAGATCTTGCCCGTCAGCGCGGTGAGTGGGAACAAATCCCTGTTTTGTTGAAAAAGGCTTTGGATGAAGGTCAGTACCCCGAAGATGGTCTGGAATGGATGCCATTCCTGCAAGCCTCTGCTGTATTAAATGATGTGGACAAAGTTCGCAGTACTGTCAAACTTGTTGCAACCGACAAGTTCCTGCGTCAGCAAGTCTGCAACATCATGACAGATTTTATGGAAAGAGAAACCCTGAGCGACGAAGTGAAGGCGATCATCGAGCATGGGATTTGTAAGTAAAAAGGTCATTCTTATCATTCTCTGAAGCTACAAAATATACAAGGAAAAAAGTTACTGTTCATGAAAAAAGCACTCACAAGTTTTTATAATACTCCATGGTATCCAATTGCAATCAGCGTCTATCCCGTACTGGCATTATTCACAACCAACACCGGAGAAATACAACCAAACGCGGTCGTTCGCCCTTTACTGGCATCAGTTTTATTCGGCGTTTTTTTATTCTTTATCGTTTGGCTGTTCGCCCGTCAGGTACATAAAGCGGCATTTCTGACAACACTGTGGTTATCGCTGTTTTTCACATTTGGGCATGCTTATATTTACATCGACGAAAAGTTTCCAAAATCCAATTACACCCTTTGGCTTGCAATTGGATGGATCATTCTGTTTGCTCTCGCTCTCGTTTGGGCAACGCGGCCAAAGTTGACATTTATTTCGTCCACTTCAACATTGAACACGGTTGCACTTGCGCTGCTGGTCATGTCTGTGGGGCAGATCAGCCTTGGGGTTGGTCCGCGCAGCGCGCACGCTCTGGGCGCAGACAAAGCCCCCGTTGATCCCAGCCTGGAGGCGCCCGCGAATCCGCCTGATGTATATTATTTCATCCTCGATTCTTATGGCCGTGATGATGTGTTGGATCTGGCATATGATTATGACAACACTGAATTTTTGAATGCATTGAAAGAGCGTGGATTCTATGTCGGTGCGTGCAGTCAAAGCAATTATGTCCGCACTGAAATTTCTCTGGCGTCCTCTTTGAATATGATGTACCTGCCGGAACTCGATGATGAGTTTAAACCTGAAAGCACAGCGCGCCGCACTTTATGGAATTCGCTCAAGCACAGTGCAGTGCGTTTCAACTTTGAAAGGTTGGGGTACAAGACAATCAATTTCGCTACAGGGTTCGCCTGGAACGAACTGGACGACGCGGATATTTTCATCGCCCCGCCGCCTTTTACATCCGGGCTGAGTGAATTTGAAGGACTCTTTTTGCGAACCACGTTCGCGCGTTACGCCCAGGACTTTGGCTGGGTCGATCCCGATGCGGTTATGGGGCAAGCCTTCCGTGACCGCTTCAATAATATTTTCAACAACATGGATGATGTAGCGAACATGCCCGAACCGACATTTGCGTATGTCCATGTTATTTCTCCGCATCCGCCGTTTGTATTTGACCCCGAAGGCAACCCGACCTATCCGCCCGATTTTTGGAATGAGCAACGCCAATATCCCTACGCCATGTACGCCAAGGGATACACCAATCAACTAACCTACCTGAACAAAAAAACTTTGGAAGCAATTGATATCCTTTTAGCCGAATCTGAAACGCCGCCGATCATTATTATTCAAGGCGACCATGGCCCCTGGATGCAGCCGAAGGATCGCCGTATGTGGATCCTCAACGCATATTATTTGCCCGAACACAATGATGAGTTATATCCAACCATCACACCTGTCAACACGTTTCGACTTGTGTTCAACGCATACTTTGGCGGCAATTATGATATGCTCAAAGATGTCAGCTATTTCTCACCTGTTCCAAAGTTATATGATTTTTCTGAAATCCCAAACAAATGTGGTGAATAAATGCCAACTATTCTCATGACAGCCCCCTACATGATCCCATTTCTGGATCGCTTCAAACCTGAATTCGCAAAGTACAGAATCGAGCTGATCGTCCCTAAAGTTGAAGAACGCATGGAAGAAGAAGACCTGCTCAAATATGCGGGCCAATTCGATGGTGCCATTTGTGGAGATGACCGCTACACAGCGCGAGTCATCGAAGCCTGTTCTCCGCGATTGAAGATCATTTCCAAATGGGGAACAGGCGTCGACTCCATCGACGCCTCAGCCTGCTCCCGTTTTGGGGTGGAGCTTGGGCGAACGCCGAATGCTTTTACCACCCCCGTCTCAGATACTGTCCTCGGCTACATGCTGGCATTCGCCCGACGCGGTCCGTGGATGGATGCCGCAATGAAGCGCGGCGAATGGCAGAAAATTCCGGGTAAGACACTCAGCGAATGTACGCTGGGAATCATTGGCATCGGCAATATTGGCAAGGCAGTCACCCGCCGCGCACACGCTTTTGGCATGAAAGTGCTCGGCACTGACATTGTGGAAATTGATCATGTTTTCGTCAGTGAGTCTGGAATCCACATGACCGATCTTGACTCACTCCTCGCTGATTCTGATTTTGTCTCGGTCAACTGCGATTTGAATCCCACATCACAGCATCTCATCAATACAGAGACATTGGCGAAAATGGAATCCACGGCGGTGCTCATCAACACGGCGCGCGGTCCCATCGTGGATGAAAATGCCCTTGTCGCCGCACTCAGCTCAGGGCAGATTGGCGGCGCGGCTTTGGACGTCTTCGAATTTGAACCGCTTCCAAAAAACAGTCCGCTTTTGAAAATGGACAACGTCATGCTTGCCCCGCACAATTCCAACTCAAGTCCCACCGCGTGGGAGAGAATCCATTGGAACACGATCAAAAATTTGGTTGAAGGGTTGGGGATAATTTACAAGGGCTAATAAATGATATCGAAAATTCGAATTGCGCTCCCCTATCTTTTTCTGGTTTTGTTGACGGCACTTGTCCTTAACCTAGCTAATCCGCTGTTTGACAAGCCATCCAGAGACGGCGGATTTTTCTTATACGCGGGCGGTCAGATCCTAAATGGGAAGATCCCATACCTGGACGTTTGGGATAACAAAGGCCCGGCTATTTTCTACATCAATGCACTGGGGTTATGGATGGGGAGTGGTTCGCGTTGGGGGGTATGGGCGGTGGAATTTCTTTGTCTTTTTGGAACGTTCCTCATCATGTATCGCACATTATCGAAGCGATGGGGAGGGGGGGCAGCTCTGTTTGGTGTGACGATGGCTGGGCTTGGCTTGCGTGTGGCGTTGGGATTTGGGAATTACACCGAAGAATACGCGCTTCCATTCAATGCGGCGGGACTGTATCTATTCCTTACAATGGTGAACAAAGAGCAGGAGAGAAATTATTGGAAGTATTTCTGGATCGGTGCGCTGTTCGGGTTAAGTTTTGCTTTCCGTGCAAATAACATCGGCGGGTTGTTCGGGATATTAATCGCTGTTTTCCTTTTTTATTTGTTCAAACGAAATTTTGTTGAAACAGTGAAAATAATCCTTGTCACGCTGGCTGGGTTTATGGTCCCGCTTCTATTATGGACAGGCTATTTTGCATTACTCGGCGGCGTGAAGGAAATGATCTACGGTTCGATCACATTCAACTTTTCGTATTCCGCCGCAAAGGACAGAGGTTGGCTTGACCTCTTTGGCGGCTTTGGCCGCTATGGAATGTCGTGGTACGGGTGGGCAACCTTGCTTGCCTGGTTAGTTCTCGCAATTCGCGCATCGGTCAGCCTTGTGCAGAAAAAATTATCCTTCCTTGAAATCTACCTGCTGATCTGGTTCCCTATCGAAATCCTGCTGAGCAACCTCTCGGGCAGAAACTTTACACATTATTACAGCAGCTGGGCACTGGCGGTTGCAGTCTATTGTGCGTTTCTCTTTGCAGAGGTTTGGCGAGCCGCATTCAAAGTTTCGTCCACGCAAGGCTGGACTGACCAAATGGGCGCATTTGCCTCTGCAGCACTGATTGTGTTGCTGCTGGTTATTTTCCCATCTGACAGAATCCGGTATGGGAGAACGATCGCTCAGTTTTTCAATCGTACGGGTCCAATGGAATACATTGACCCGATCTCGGCCTACATTCGTAAAAACACCAAAGCCGAGGACCTTGTGCTAACCTGGTATCCAGATAGAGGTATTAATTTTATGGCTGGGAGAACATCGCCCGTCAAGTATACAAACTATCCTCTTTTTATTGACGACTCCCTGACCCATGAGATCGAATCCACTTATATTTCGGGGCTAATCACGAATCGTCCCGAGTTAATTCTGGATTGTTCCCGCTCGGTGGACGCCATCCCTTCACTTGACCCTGAAACTCGAAAAGAACAATATTCAACGCCGGGTATCAAACGGAAAATGTACATCCATCCTGGCATGGAACAAATATTTTCCTTTGTGTCTGAAAACTATCAGATTGAAGCTACAATTGAGTCCTGCATCATATTTCGTCTAAATACGGATTAAACTCATATGACTACAAATAAAATTCTCCTTATCACTGGCGCGGCGGGTGGAATTGGCCGCGCAACCGTAAACCTCTTCGCTGAAAAAGGCTGGCGTGTCATTGGCGTGGATAGAAACGATTTCGGCGCAGATTTTCCGCAAAACGGACTCTTTATCCGCGCTGACATTTCCCACCCCGAAGATATGCAGTCCATCTTTGAGCAGGCGCATGCCTTTACAGACACACTGGATGCATTGGTTAACAATGCCGCCTTGCAAATTAACAAACCTCTGATCGAGACCGCTGTTGAGGATTGGGATGCAGTTATGGCCGCCAATTTACGCTCGGCTTTTTTGGGCGTCAAGCTGGCGCATCCTTTGCTTAAATCACGTGGAGGCGCGGCGGTGGTGAATGTATCCTCTGTCCATGCGATTCAAACCTCTGTAAACATTACCGCGTATGCCGCATCCAAAGGCGGTCTGCTCGCCCTGACCCGCGCCATGGCAATTGAGTTCGCGCCTGATAACATCCGCGCCAACGCTGTGCTCCCCGGCGCCGTTGACACGCCCATGCTGCGCGCCGGTCTGGGCCGCGGACATCTTGGCGGCGATAACATGCAGGATCGCCTCGATAACCTTGCACGAAAAACGGTCAATGGGCGCGTGGGCACACCTGAAGAGATCGCACACGCCATATACTTCCTGGCGGATAACGAACAGTCCTCCTTTATGACAGGTCAGGCATTGGTCATCGACGGTGGTGCAACAGCGAGATTAAGTACCGAATAAGCTGGAGTTCGAAAGTTCTGTTTACATAACGCAAATCATGAGAAAAAAAACAAAAAATGATCCGTCGAGAAATAATCGAAACAAAGTCGACCCGCTGAAAATAACCACAGCACGAGTCTTTTTTTTGTTGAATGCCATTCTGTGGCTTTGCTACGGCATTTACATCTACTATGATATGGCCGTTGCAAATAATAACAAAAGCTCGGCGGATATAGTAACCCTGTTTTCTTTCTCCAATGCTGGTTTATTATTGTTCTGTGGGATCAAATATGGTAAACCCCAACTGTGGATTTATTATTTTGCGCTTGTTATCGGAGTATTTAATACGCTGCTGGCGCTCTTGAATATCGTTGACCTTTACTTTTTAGTTTCCTTCGTTATTGACCTGCTCATTCTTTGGGCAGTCATTCCACTCTATAGACATTTTGTCCCCAGGCAATGAAGCAAATTCCGAACTCACTTGTTCAGTATTCGTTTTTCCTTACGGCTCTTGTACTGGCTGGCTTTGGTGCAAATTCCTTGACGCGTTCCAGCCCGACCCCGGACATGGAATCCATTTACAAGGTCTATGCTGTACTGATGTTGGGTGACGCCCTTGCCATGTTTCTTTGTGGATTGTTCCTCAACAAAAAAATCCCAGTTGTCTTCTGGTTTTCTGTGACCATTGTCAGCCTTAACATCATCCTGACCATCTGTGACCAGTTTGGGTTGGTTGACCTTCTCTTTGTCATATTGAACACCTCCACGCTTGGTCTTTTGGTCAATCTTCGCAAGGAGTTTCTCCCTCAATGAAGCAAATGCTCAAATCCATGCTGCCTGGTCCAATACTTCAAGCCGCGAAAAATACCTACGACACATTTCGTCGTTTACCTCAATTACCTGCGGCGTACTTTCATCCCTGGCGTCGCGAGAGTATTCGACGCCTAGCTGCTCTTAAGGATATACACAAGGGACAGCGCGCCTTCATCATTGGCAATGGTCCCAGCCTCAAACAAACTGACCTCACCAAGCTCCAAAACGAAGTCACCTTCGGGATGAATCGCATTTATGTGCTATTCCCTGAGCTTGGATTTCATACGACATATTTTTGCTCGATCAACGACCTTGTCATCGAACAGTTCAACGCAGACATTCTTGCCCTTCCCATGCCAAAATTTTTAGCATGGCGATCCCATCATCACTTCTCTACAACTTTGCAACCTTCAAACGTGCCGACGTTTCTCTACACCTCTTACACCGGTCCGCGATTCTCCCCCGATGTCCGCGGACGTGTTTGGGAAAGTGCAACTGTTACCAATGTTGCGCTTCAACTTGCCTTTCACATGGGCTTCCAACAGGTGATTCTGATCGGCGTGGATCATAATTTCACATCCAAAGGTGAAGCGAATAAAACTGTCATTTCACAGGGAGATGACCCCAACCATGTTTCGCCTAATTATTTTGGCAAAGGGATCAAATGGCAGCTGCCCG
>SXGT01695783.1_pt1 | contig 13543 bp, 10 predicted proteins | sample 3176221 | NCBI WGS metagenome assembly SXGT01 (sample SAMN11356862, study PRJNA531348) | freshwater metagenome | isolation source: freshwater sample F1-120 | place: China: Fuxian Lake, Yuxi | collected 2017-12-25 | reverse complement strand
TGATAAGTCGGCTGGTGATAAGTCGGCTGGTGATAAGTCGGCTGGTGATAAGTCGGCTGGTGATAAGTCGGCTGGTGATAAGTCGGCTGGTGATAAGTCGGCTGGTGATAAGTCGGCTCCCAGCGAGGTTGAGCTGGCCCGCAGAGCGCTGGAGGCCAAGGATGCCAGAGAGGAACTTGCCCGGCAGGCGGAGGAATTTGCTTCCAGGGTTGGAGAGCTCTCGAAGGATATTTCACAGAGTGGGGACGTGCCGCAGGGCGCCAAGGACGACGTGTTGAAAGCTTCCAGCGAGTCGCAATCGGCTGCGAAGGGCTTTCGAGAGGACGATCTTTCAAAAGCGATCGACAAGGAAATGGCCGCGCTCGGCGACCTGAAGAAGGCCCGTGACCAAATCTCCAGGGAGCTGGCTCAAGTTGAGGAGAAGAATAGCGCGGAGACCGCGGGGCTCGTGCAGGAACAAGGGAAGCTTGAGGAGCGAGCGGAAGCCGCCGCGTCGAAGGCTTCGCAGTCGGCTTCGCAAAGCTCGGGTGAGAGCTCTCGCTCGGCTCTGGAGCAGGGTTCACAATCGCTGAGTGAGGCCTCGAAGGCGATGGAGGATGCCGCGCAAGCTTCCCAGGAAGGGAACCGCGAGAAGGCGAAGTCTGCAGGTGACAGGGCCAAGGAAGAGCTGGCGAAGGCAGAAGCTGCCTTCTCGAAGGGACAGAAGGACCTCGCCCAGAGAAGCGCTGCCGAAAAAGCCGCAGACCTCCAGAAGAAACTGGCGAGGAAGTCGGAGGAGACCCGCAAGAAGGCCGAGGAGCTTCAAAAGAAACTCGGGAAGAAGGGCGAGGAGAACCGAGGTGACAAGCTGGCTCAAGCACAGGACTCGCTCTCGAAGGCGTCAAGCGCCATGCAGGAGTCCGCAGGAGCCCAGACGAAGAGCCAGAACGAGCTCTCGAAGAAGAAGGGCGAGGAGGCGTTGGCCGCTCTCGAGAAGGCGCAAGCTAGCCTCGAGGACGAGGAGCGAGACGAGCTTGCCCGCCTTGAGAAGGAAAAACTCAAGAAGACCGCACCCGAGCAGGAGGAACTTGCACGCCTCTCCAAGGATCTCGCGAAGAAGGCGAAGTCGTCCTCCTCTGGATCCGAAAGTGGAGACTCCTCGGAGCAGCTAAGCCAGGCCTCGGAAAGCATGGAGGAGGCTTCGGATCAACTCCAGAAAGAGGATGCCGAGGCCGCCAAGAAGGCCCAGGAGGAGGCCCTCGCAAAACTCAAGAATACGAAGGAGCAACTCAAGGAGGAGGAGGAGCGTCTTGCTCGGCTGAAGCGTGAGCAGGAAATGGAGAACCTGATGGCCTCTCTCACCGAGGTCAGGGAAAAGCAGGAGAAGGTGAACAGCGACACCGTCAAGATCGACAGCGGCCGGGAGAAGAACGAGTCCAGGCGACAGCGCAAGCAGCTCGATCAAAAGGTCGAGTCGATCGTGATGCGTCAGGGAGAGTTGGCCGACGAGGTCGATACGCTCAACCAGAAGCTCAAGGAGGAGTACGCTCGAGTCTTCACCTTCATCCTCAAGAACGTCAGCGCCGACATGCGCCAGGTCCGTGATTCCCTCAAGGAGCTTGAGACCGGCACCTACACACAGTTCCTCGAGAGGGAGATTGTGGGCGATATCGACCGGCTGATTGCGGCGCTAAGAGAGGAGATGGAGAAGCCAGAGCCGAATGACGGCTCCCCACCTCCCAGCGGTGAGATGCCGCAAGGAAAGCAGCGCCTTGTGCCCACGGTGGCGGAGCTTCGCATGCTCAAGGGAATGCAGCTCGACGCCAACAAGAGTACGCGGGACATGGAGGACCTTCGCAAGGCAAGTGGCGGCAACATTACCGATTCGTGGAAGAGGGCGCTCGACAGGCTCCTGCAGAAGCAGGGAAGCGTGTCTCGCATGACCGGAGAGTTGATCAAGGATTTCAAGAAGGCCGGTCAAGAAGGTGGTGGTGAGGAGGGGGCAGAGCCCGAGGCAGACGACCATGAAGACAAGGACTGATCCCATGCGCTCCCGCATTGCACTTGTGGTCTTTCTTGGACTTGCGGTGGTTCTTCAGCTGGGAGCACAGCCCGGGCTTCGCGGTCAGGACGCCAGCCTATCGACGTCGAAGGACTGGGTCTTTCCACCCCGTCCGCTCAAGGAGTGGGCCGATATGAAGGAGCAGGTGGAGAGCGCGATTCGCTTCCTGCGCTCCCGCCAGACGACGAGTGGCGCGGTGGGGACGAGCTACCCCGTGGCTGTCACGAGCCTGGCTGGCCTCGCGGTGTTGGGTGCCGGGCACCACCCGCTCGAGGGTGAGCACCGCGACATGCTTCAGAAGTCTCTGAGCTATCTCGCGGGCGTGGCAAGACCTGTGGGTTCGGGGCTCTTTATCGCCGAGGAAGGCGACGGGGGTAGCCGCATGCACGGGCATTGTTATGCGGTCCTTTTTCTTTGCGAGCTTTTTGGTTCTCTTCCGGGCCGGGAGGATGAGATCTCGGGCCTCATCAGAAAAGCGGTCACGACCATAGAACGCTCCCAAAGTATTGAGGGCGGTTGGTATTATTACCCCGAGAACCCCCAGAACCTTGACGAGTCCAGTGTGACAGTCTGCGCTCTGCAGTCACTACGTGCGGCGCGCAACGCTGGATTCTCGGTCGACTCTCGCCGCGTGGACGAGGCCATCCGCTACGTGCGGCGCTGCCAGAGCCCCAGGGATGGAAGCTTTGTGTACTCGCTTTCCCCGTCGGTCGAAGGGCGCGGACGTACGTCCTATGCTCTCACAGCAGCGGCCCTCTCCACCTTGAATGCGGCAGGCATCTACAGATCGGAGGAGTTGCGGAAGGGTCTCGACTACTTCCGGCGCGCGCTGGCCAACGCCCGTTCTCCCTGGCACGCTGCCGAGGAGGAGCACGACTTCTACGCCAACTTTTACGCTGCGCAGGCGCTGTACCAGGATGGTGGCGACCTCTGGCCCGACTGGTACTCCAAAGTCAGGGCACACCTGCTCAGGAAGCAGGTGAAAACTGACGGACGGTGGGAGAACCGCCAATTCGGGGACGAGTACGCCACCGCAATGGCTCTCTTGATTCTGGAAGTTCCACTTGGGTACTTGCCGATCTTTCAGCGCTGAGGAAACTCGATGACCGATGGAAGTTTGCTTGGCTACGACGTGCGATGGCTGTGCCTTGCCGTCGTGCCACTCCTCCTCGCGTTCCACGTGGCCGTCTCGAGGCAGGTGCTGGCTGTTTTTTCACGGAGGCTTCTGTTGGCGAATGTCTCAGAAGCAAGGCGAGCGGAGCTTGAGACCTACCTCGACAACGAGACGGAATACACGGCGAGTCTCCGGGCGCTTGACCTTTTTCTGAGGCTCATGTTGATCCTGAGTCTTGCGTTTGGCCGCTGGATGGTCCTTGCCAGGATCGTGGCCGATCTCACGTTTTTCACGGTGGCCGCGGATTGCGTGCTTCTCGCGGTCGAGATTATACTGTTAATCGCGATCGTGCTGGAGATTTTGCCTGCAATCGTGGCTCGTCTCCACCCCGAGTCGATCCTCGCCCGGCGACTGAGGACGATGGACCTTGTTCACCAGGTGGTTGGACCGATTCGACTGATCTCTGGGGGTACCGTGAAGCGAGTCGTTCGCCTCCTGGGAGGCTCCGCCGAGCGTGCGTCTGCCGACATCCTCGAGGAGGACATTCTCACTGCAGCCGAGGGCGGCGAGCGCGACGGGCTCCTCGAGTCCCGCGACATCGACATGATCGAGTCGATCATCGGCTTCGGAAACGTCGAAGTGTCTCAGGTGATGACTCCCCGTACGGAGGTGATCTGTTTCGACCTCGACGACCCCCTCGAGGTCAATATTCAGAGGGCAGTCGAGTGTGGACACTCGCGGATTCCCATCTACCGCGATTCCAAGGACAAGATCGTGGGAATACTCTACGTGAAGGACTTCCTGAGGTACTGGGACCGGAAGGGTTCGATATCCCTGGATCACCTGGCCCGAAAGCCGCATTTCGTGCCGTTGACGAAAAAGATCGGCGAGCTCTTCCAGGAGTTCAGAACACAACGGTTCCACATTGCGATCGTGCTCGATGAGTTCGGTGGTACTGCGGGTCTGATCACGATCGAGGACATCATCGAGGAAATCGTGGGCGAGATCATCGACGAGCACGAGAAAATAGACCGCCCCCCGCTGAGGCGCCTCGGGCCCGGCCTCGTCGAAGTGGATGGCACCTACCACATCGACGACTTGAACGCCGCGCTGGGAACTTCGATACCTGAGAGCGACGCCTACGACACCATCGGAGGGTTCCTCTCTTTTCGCATGGCGAAGATTCCGGGGGCAGGCGAGACGCACGAGTTTGACACCTTGAAATTCGAGGTGACATTGGCCGATGATCGCCGTGTCCGCCGTTTGCGTATCCACTTCCCAGGTGAGGAGTTCCGGCCCGCGGAATCCATGCCTGATCGGGTCCGTTCACAGCGGTAGCGTTCCTGCCCCGCACTATCCCCAGGCCTCCAGCATGAAGCAGAAGACCCTCGCACTCCCGCTCCGCTGCGTGGACTTCAGCGACTCGTCGCAGGTGGTGTCTCTCTTCACTCGGGACTTTGGACTTGTGGAGGGCATCGCGAAGGGAGCGCATCGTGAGAAAAGCCCGTTTCAGGGACCGTTTGATCTCGCTGTTCTTTATGAGCTGGTTTTTTTCAAGCCGCAAGGATCCGGTCTTGTGATCCTTACCGAAAGCACGGTGTTGGACGGATTCCGGGGCATTCGAGGCTCCTGGCAGTGCCATGTGGCCGCCGCACACGTGATCGAGCTTCTGCGAGCGGTCTCGGTGCTCGGAGAGGCCGAGCGAGATGTTTTCGACCTGACGGCGCGCACGTTTCGACTGTTGGCCTCACCGGACTGTCCGCCGACAGGTCCGCTTCTACTGGCCTACGACACACGGGCTCTTGCCTGCCTCGGTTTTCTCGCCTCTCTCGAAGCCTGTATCGAGTGCGGCCGGGAGCGACCAGCGGAGCCGAGGCCTGTTTTCCTCAGCCCCCGGGCGCGAGGAATCCTCTGCCGCTTCTGTCGGGCAAGAAGCCCCGATCGGGCAGGAGTCACGCTCTCCGTGCCCGCCGTGGCGTTGCTCGAGCGTCTTGCGGGGGATTCACCCGAGCCCTGGAGTGATATCGACGAGAGCTGGCGTACGGTCGGCAAGCCCCTGTCACGAGCCATATCACGTCTGCGCACAAACCTCTTGGATCGGGAGCTTGTCCTGTTAAAATCGGCCAGCTCTTGGTTGTAGCGGATCTAATGATCACCCCACATCCCCGCTTGAGGCAGCACTGGCTGACGTCCCTGACGGCTCTGCTGGCCCTCCTCGGTGCATTCGTGTCCTGCGCGTCTCCGACGGTGGTACGGAAGAGTGAGTCGCCCCAGACGAAAGATGTGCCTGGCCGTGGCAATTACCACTGGGAGTCGAAGAGTGGTTGGGTGCGCCCGAGCCGTGGCACCTGGGGCCCACCGGCCCAAATCCGTGCCGAGTCGCGCAAGGCTCTTGATGCGGGAGCTTATGCGGAGGCCCTTTCTGGATACATGGAGTACAAGAAGACCCTTGCCCAGGATGATGCGAGCGCTACCGAGACCAATTTTCTTATTGCGGAGTGCTACTACCACCTTGGCAACTACGACGAGGCGGTTGAGTTTTACCGGGAGGTTTACAAGAAGCAGCGGCCCGATCTCGACATCCTCAACAAGACTTTCCAACGGATGAACGATATCGCCATGGACTACCTGCACGAGAAGGCCGCCTGCTCCTTCATCGGGTTCAAGTACAGTTGCCCTTCCCACGGAATTGAGCTGCTCGTCGGGGACGATGGCCTCATAACGGAGTACCCAAACCTATCCTTTGCCGATGACGCTATCTTCGAGATTGCGAAGTACTACTTCGATACCAAGCAATACGCCGAGGCTGTTCCGGTCTACGAGCGGATCGTCCGGGAGTACCCGCAGAGCGAGTGGCGGGGACCCGCCAAGTACCACGTTGCACTGGCCACTTACAGACAGGTCCGCGGGGTCGACTACGACGAGAAGCTGATCGAGGACTCGGACAGAAAGTTCCGCGAGTATCTCGAGACGGATCCTCGTGGGCCGCAATCCGAGGATGCCCGCGAGAAACTGCGGGAAATCACCGAAAAGCTCGGCGAAAAGAACCTTGGAATCGCGAAGTTTTATCTGCGCGAAAGCGAGCCCTCGGCCGCAGAGATCTATCTGAAGATCGTCACAGACCGTTACACGACATCCTCGGCCGCCCGTGCGGCGCGTGAAATTCAGAGCCAGCTCAGAAAGACCACCCGTTGAACCGACAGCTCGCCATGAGAAACCGCCTCGGTTGTCGCTGCTTCAAGCTCTCCGGTCCCTGGGTCGCCATCTTGATTGCGGGGTGCGGATATTCCGCGGGATATCGGGCGCCGCCGGGAGTGCTCACGGTCGCAGTTCCAATCTTCAACAACGCGACATTCCCGCTCCGCCGAGAGATCGAGTACGACCTCACGAACGCCCTTCGCAAGGAGATTCAGACACGCACTTCCCTCCGCATTGTGGATTCAGGAAGCGCCGACATGGCGATCCACGGAACTGTGCGTCACTTCAAGGAGCGCGTCGTCGCCGAGGGGCGAGTGGACCAGAAAATCGAGTCGTCGATCTCGATCGACGTCGAGGTTTTCGTCGAGGATTATCTGAACTCGAAGCAGTGGCGGGAGCGTGTGACGATCCGGGAGCCCCTCTCGATTCAAACCGGGGAGACCTTTGATTCAGCCCGGGGACGGGCGATCGGGAACCTCGCCGAGAAGATTCTCGAGCAGGTCGAATACTGGGAATCCGAAGGTTGACGCCCGGCTGCCTCATCGCGAAGAGCTCTCCTTTTCGGGCCTTGACGTTGCCCCGAGCCGCCCAATTATCCATAATATTGTACTCTTGAACCCGAGAGTCCCTGAAAGCCACCGGATGAGCTTGAACGACGAGACACCCCCCAGTTCGGAGCCGACCAAGAAATCTCGCGAGACCGAGAAGCCACGGCGTCCCGGCTCCGATCCTCGATCCAATCCTCGGCCCAGGGGATTTTTTCTGTTGGGCGTCCTGCTTGCCGTGGTCCTCTTCGTCGCGGCCATCTCCAAGGATGCGCTCCAGAGCCTCGGGGTTGAAAGGAACTTCTACAAGGCCCGTGACCTGATTTTGGCCGACAGCATCGACCCGGACTCGCTCGAGTTGGCGGAGGATACTCGCACGCTCACGGCGCGGCTGAAGAGTCCACAAGGCGAGACGAGCGGGATCCTTCTTGAATTTGCGACGGAGAATGAGATTGATCGGTTTCGCAAGGAGGCCATCGAGGTCTTTAACGAGAAGTTCCCCGAGCGAAAGATCGACTGGCGCACGACGAAGACCAATGGGCTGTTGTGGCAGCTCCTGCTTGCAAGCTTGCCCTGGATCCTGATCCTTCTCTTCCTTTACTTCTTTTTTTTCCGCCAGCTTCGGGCTCCTGGAGCAGGGGGCAACGTCTTGACGTTCGGCCGCAGCCGCGCCCGGGTGACCCGACGCGAGTCGACCGGCATTACGTTTGCTGACGTGGCCGGGATCAACGAAGCGAAGGACGAAGTACTCGAGATCATCGAGTTTCTGAAAAACCCGAAACGCTTCCAAAAATTGGGCTGTCGCATGCCACGGGGCGTCATGCTCGTGGGCTCCCCGGGCACTGGCAAGACTCTCCTCGCCAAGGCGATCGCCGGCGAGGCCGACGTACCTTTCTTCAGTATTTGCGGCTCGGACTTCGTTGAGATGTTTGTGGGGGTTGGCGCCGCGCGGGTGCGCGACCTCTTTCGGCAGGCTCGGGAGAGCTCGCCCTGTATTGTCTTCCTCGATGAGGTCGACGCTGTGGGAAGGAAGCGCGGATCCGGAATGGGCGGAGGTCACGATGAACGCGAGCAGACCCTCAACGCGATCCTGGTCGAGATGGATGGTTTCACCTCGGATGAAGGGATCATCTTCCTCGCGGCAACGAATCGCCCCGATGTACTTGACCCGGCGCTCCTGAGGCCCGGTCGCTTCGACAGGGAGATTGTTCTCGACCTGCCCGATCTGAAAGGGCGAGAGGAGATCCTGCGGGTTCACAGTCGCAAGATCAAGCTTGACGCCACGGTTGACATTCACCGTATTGCGCGCGGAACTGCTTCCTTTTCCGGGGCGGAGCTGGCTGCGCTCGTCAACGAGGCAGCCATTGTCGCCACCATGCAGAATCAGGAGTCCGTGAAGGAAGGTGATCTGGAGGAGGCTCGAGACAAGATTCGTTGGGGCCGCCAGAAGACAAGTCGAACGATGACGGACAGAGATCGGAGGATTATCGCCTACCACGAAGCCGGGCATGCCGTCGCGGCGCACCTATTGCCTGATGCCGAGCCGGTGCACAAGGTCACCATCGTTCCACGAGGCATGGCCCTCGGCTCCACAATGCAGCTCCCGGAGAATGACTCGCTTCACCTTGGACGCAAGAGCTGCCTGGCATCGCTTCAGGTTCTTTATGCTGGACGCATTGCCGAGGAGATCTTTTGCGACGACATTACCGCCGGTGCATCGAACGACATCGAGCGGGCGACGACCCTGGCTCGACGCATGGTGACGGAGTGGGGCATGTCGGAGAAGCTTGGCCCCGTCCATTACTCTGAAGGCGAAGAGAGTCCGTTCCTCGGCCGTGAGCCGATCCGCTCGCGCGAGCACTCCGATACCATTGCGCTTCGTATCGATGAGGAGGTTCGAAGGGTTCTTGACGAATCGTACGCGTCCTCTCAGACGCTGATCAAGAGCCGGCGCGCTGCTGTCCAGCTTATCGCGGAGGCTCTCCTTCTCAAGGAGACTCTCGGTGGTGATGATATCCAGGCCATCATCAACGGGGAGGGGGCTCTGGGGCCAGGCGAGTTGGCCTCCGAGCTTCCCAAGTCGTAGCGTACTTTGTCATGACCCGCTGGGAATTTCTGCTTCCGCGTGGCCGCCGGCTTCAGATCGGATGTCGGCCGCTGATCCTGGGCATCCTGAACGCGACGCCCGACTCGTTCTCGGACGGGGGCAGGCACGCCACCGCGGCCGAGGCTGTCGAGGCCGGCCTGCAAATGATCCGGGATGGAGCCGACGTGATTGACGTGGGTGGCGAGTCGACGAGACCCGGTGCGCTGCCTGTGTCTGCCGAGACCCAGATCGAGCGGATCTTGCCCGTTATAGGCGGACTCCGGGAAAGAACTGATGCGCCGATCTCGGTCGACACGCAAGATGCCGGGGTGGCCGATAAAGCCTTCGAGGCTGGCGCCGACATTCTGAATGATGTCTCCGCATGCCGGGATCCTGGCATGCGAGACGTGCTTGGGCGGTGGATGGTTCCGGTTATCTTGATGCACATGAAGGGAAATGCACTCGACATGCAGGTGAATCCGGAGTACCCGGATGGGGTCGTGCCCACGGTCGGCTCCTATCTCAAGGAGCGGCTGGAGGTTCTGGAGTCCTGGGGTATCGAACGTTCGCGGACGATCCTCGACCCCGGGATCGGCTTTGGTAAACGGCTTCAGCACAATTTCGATTTGATCCGAAGCATCGATGCGCTCAAGAAGCATGGCCGTCCAATCCTTGTTGGAACGTCTCGAAAAGGCTTCATTGCAAAGGCGCTCACCGAGGCCGGCTGGATCGGGGCGGATGAGAGTGAAAACAGAGATTTGGGTACGCTGATTGTGAATGCCTTTGCTCTGATGCTTGGGTGCCACCTTCTCAGGGTGCACAACGTCCGTCATGCGAGCGCACTTGTGAGACTCTTCTTGCGACTTCAGGGGGAGAACGGCGCTTCGAGCCGAACACCGGCATGATCGATAGCTTCGAACAGAGCCTGAAGTCCTTTTTCGTGCTGTTCCCGCTTGAGTCCCTGATCGAGATTCTCATTATCTATCTCATTATCTACACGTTCCTCCGGTTCATGGAGGGGACAAGAGGTGAGGGGATTCTCAAGGGCATAGCGCTCCTGATTCTCATGGTGCCGATCCTGGTAACGATCATCGCGGACAGCTTCAATGTGCTGGACCGTCTGGTCGTCATTATCCGGTTTTTTGCTGCAGCTGCGATTCCCGCGCTCGTGATCATTGTGCAGCCCGAGTTGCGTCGGGCTCTTGTTCGTTTGGGGCAGACACGCATCTTCGGGATGTTCTTGAAGGGCGAGGCCGAGGGGATGGTGGAGGAGATTGTCAAGGCGGCCTTTCGGATGTCCCGTCGGAAGATCGGGGCCCTCATCGCGATGGAGCGGGAAGTGGGCCTTCAGAACTACATTGAACGCGGAACCGAGATTGATGCCTGCGTATCGTGTGAACTCTTGACGACGATTTTCTTCCCGGGCTCCGATCTCCATGACGGCGCAGTCGTGATTCAAAAGGAGAGGGTGGCTGCTGCGGGCTGTCTCTTCCCGCTCAGCGAGAGCCCCAGCCTGGGTGCAGTGCTTGGGACGCGCCATCGGGCGGCTCTTGGGATCACGGAGGAATCCGATGCGATTGTGGTCGTCGTCTCGGAGGAGACGGGCGTGGTCTCGTTTGTCCACCGCGGCAAGATGGAACGTGGGCTCAACGTGGAGCAGCTTCGTACGCTCCTCCTGAAGTACTATGCCCAGCTCGAGGACAACGAAGTTGATACGCCTCTAACCGAGAAGGAGTCAAGCACGGTGGGGGGGGGCAAGACATGAGGGCCATGACGGAGTTTATCGTCGGGAACTGGCGCAACAAAGTGGTTGCACTCTTCTTCGCTGTTCTCATCTGGATGGCCGCTTACCGTTCGGAGAAGCAGGAATACTCCCATGTCTTTCGGGTGGAGCTAAAGCCCATCCAGCCGAACATGCTCGTCACGGCAGTCAGGCACAGGAGTCAGCAGTCCGATGGCATGGTTGACTTCGATGGCCGCGTTCGGCTCGTGTTCTCGGGCCCGCGTAAACAAATCGACAAGATTCGTGATGTGCCACCGGCTCTTCCTGCAGTGGAACTGGCGCCGGATCGGGACACACATCAGCTCACCCAGACCGAACTTGGCTTCCCGCGTGAGGGGGTCGAGATCGTGCAGATTCTTCCCGACACATTGCGGGTCATCCAGGAGGAATCAGTTACCCTCAAGCTTGAGAGCCTTTCGGAACGGCTGACGATCTCAGGAATTCCTGATGGCTTTGAGGTCGCGTCCCGGGAGGTCAAGCCCAACGCGGTGCAGGTCACGGGACCAAAGTCCATCGTGGGTTCCCTGGGTGTCCGATTGAGCGCCGCCATGGAGCTTGATCGCGAGGTCTTCAAGGATCGTGTCGACATCGAGCTTACCTATCCCGAGGGCCTTTCGATTGAGGTGGCGAGGCGCACCGTCCGTGTGAGTCCTACAGAAGCTGACGTGACTGTTACGCTTCGTGCCATCGCGGACGTCCTGCCGGTCGATGCGATGCGGATATCGTTCCGCGTGCCACCCCTCAAGACTCCCATTAAAATCGTGGTCGACGATATCGTGGGAGAGACGATTCCCGTCGAGTTTTACGGTCGAAAGCCCGAGATCGCCAGGCTTCGGGAGAGACTTGGAGACGCGCTGGGATACTCGCTCGGAGTCCGCGTGCCGCCGTTTGATCGGGAAGAGGGAGGGCAGTTCACGTTCACGGAGGATGAGCTTGAGCTCCACGGTTTCCCCGGTGTGCAGATCCGCCAGCACGAGTCACGGCGTAGGGAAAAGAAGGCTGGATGGTCCTACTCGGTTGTGCCCGTCAAGGAAACGGAGAAGTGAGGCGAGAATTGTCGGCTCAACACGGCAAACACGCAGAGCGACCGATGATCTTTGGCACGGACGGTGTCCGTGACAGGGTGGGAGAGGGATACTTGAGCCACGGCTCGATCGAGAGAATCGTCGCCGCTGCCGCAAGGACGCTGGAAGATCCAGGCCGTTACTCCGAGGACTTTCCCCATGGTCGCGGCCGAACTGTGGTCGTTGCCAGGGACACACGGGCATCGGGAGCGGGGATCTGCGAGGATGTCGGAAGGGGATTCGCGAGGCATGGCTACTGCGTTCTTGACCTCGGAGTGCTTCCGACGCCGGGGGCTGCTTTCATTGCCTCAGCGTGGCCGGACACGGCCCTTGGAGTCGTGGTCAGCGCGTCTCACAACCCGGCAGATTACAACGGCATCAAGTTCTTGGCTCCCACGGGCGCAAAGATCTCCCCCGATTTTGAGAAGGCGGTCTCGAACGCTTTCTGGGACGTCGCGTCAGCCTCGGCAGTGGCCTCGCCGGCCAAGCCACTGGACCGTGCCGCTGATGCATTCGAGGCCTATGTTCGGCATCTTGTGGCCGCCTGCAAGAAGCCGGAACGGCTCCAGGGAAAGAAAATAGCCATCGACGCCGCCAACGGCGCTGCGTATCGAGTGGCTCCCGAGGTCTTCCGTCGCCTCGGTCTCCGGCTCGACACCCAGGGTGTCGAGCCGGATGGCCGGAACATTAATCACCGCTGCGGCGCCCTTCACCCCGAGGGGCTGGGACGCCGGGTGGTGCAGGAGAATGCGGCGCTCGGGTTCTCGTTTGATGGCGACGCGGACCGCATGATTCCCGTCACGGCAAGCGGTACCGCGCTCGACGGTGATTTTGTGCTTTGCCTGGCGGGGCTCAGCTTCCACAGGGCGGGGCGTCTCGCGAGTCGTACCGTGGTGGCGACGACCATGTCGAACCTGGGCCTTGAGCTTGCCCTGGGCGCTGCTGGTATCCGCCTCCTGCGCACGGACGTGGGGGATCGGAACGTCTATCTCGAGATGATCGCGGGACGTCATCCGGTGGGGGGTGAGCAATCGGGTCACGTCATCTTCCTCGAAGATGCCCTCACGGGAGACGGAGTCCTGGCCGCAATTCGGCTACTCGATGTGCTTGAGTCGGACTCTCTCGACCTCGGGGCCGAGGCCAGCGCAATGAAGAGATACCCGCAGATGTTGCGGAGTATTTACGTACGAGAGAAGGTGCCGCTCGAGACTCTTCCGCGAGTCCAGGAGGCTGTGAGGGTGGCCGAGGCTCGGCTCAAGGGTCAGGGAAGGATTGTGCTGCGCTACTCGGGCACCGAGCCGCTGGTTCGCGTCATGATCGAGGGGCCCGATTCGCGAACCGTCGAGGTTCTCACTCAAGAAGTCTGCGACGCAATTCGACAAAGCCTCCCCGGAAGTGAATGACTCTGGCAAGTGGCCGCATGCCCTTCTCCTCCTCTCTCCGGGTGCTATACTTGAGAATGTTTGGGTCCTATACCTCGCGCGCCCACACGTGAGACATTCCGAATGGGCAGAGGAGGACCATCTCAAGTCTGCTGCTCGTTTCTGCTGGTGGGGGAGGCGGACCCTCCCCATAGTCGTTAACCTAATATCCATCGTCTTAGCAACGCTGGCAGGCGCGCTGATTGGAGGATGCGGGCACGTCGCCCATCATCGAGAGCGCGATCAAGCTCGCCGTTGGTGGTCACCTCGATCAGCGCGACAAGCCCGGGC
>SXGT01156867.1_pt1 | contig 13543 bp, 8 predicted proteins | sample 3176221 | NCBI WGS metagenome assembly SXGT01 (sample SAMN11356862, study PRJNA531348) | freshwater metagenome | isolation source: freshwater sample F1-120 | place: China: Fuxian Lake, Yuxi | collected 2017-12-25 | reverse complement strand
TGTTTTGCCTTTGTTTCTCGCATGGGAGAGTCGTAAACGTAACCTTGCTTGACAGCAACCGCCCAAGTGGACAAAATACCCTCGTTAGCACTCTCACCTGTGGACTGCTAGCACGTTTTATTTGTCCCAGTCGATTAAATCTTGGGTTCGTGAATCGCCGTCCATTACGCGTGGGCTGGTGATTCACGAATCCAGGACTTAACCCTTTTTTCTATGCAACTCCGCCCGATCGGCGATCACTTGATCGTCAAAGCTATTTCGAAGGAGGAAGTGTCCGTATCCGGCATTATTATTCCCGACACGGTTGATAAAGAACGCCCAGAGCGTGGAGAAGTCATTGCCGTTGGCCCAGGAAAAACATTGGAGAATGGTTCTCGCTCTACAATGGACGTTGTGGTGGGAAATAAAGTGGTGTTTAAAAAATACGCGCCAGATGAAGTAAAAATCGACGGCGTGGATTATCTCGTCATTCGCATGGATGATGTGGTAGCGGTTATTGAATAGGTTCGCAGGGGTGCAGGTCCTCAGGTTCTCAGAACCACGGCCACTGCGAACCTACGAACCTACGTACCTGAGAACCTAACGACGAATATTATGGCAAAACAAATTGCTTTCAATGAAGACGCACGACACGCGTTGAAGCGCGGGGTCGATAAGCTCGCAAACGCGGTGAAGGTGACTCTTGGTCCAAAGGGTCGTAACGTGATTTTGGATCGCGGTTTTGGCGCGCCTGTGGTTACAAAAGATGGTGTGACGGTCGCAAAGGAAATTGAATTGGAAGACAAGTTTGAAAATCTCGGTGCAGAATTGGTGAAGGAAGTGGCATCGAAGACAAACGACGTGGCAGGTGACGGAACAACGACCGCGACTGTGTTGGCACAGGCGATGATCACCGAAGGGTTGCGCAACGTGACCGCCGGCACGAATCCACAGGCATTACGCCGTGGTATCGAAAAGGGTGTGGAGGCACTCGTGGCGGAAGTGAAGAAGATCGCCACTCCCATCAAAGGGAACGAAATTGAAAAAGTAGCTAGCATTTCTGCCAACGACCCCGAGATCGGAACCATGATTGCGGAAGCCATGAAGAAAGTGGGCGAGAACGGTGTTATTACCGTGGAAGAATCGCAGTCCTTTGGGGTGGATGTGGATGTGGTCGAAGGAATGCAGTTCGACCGTGGGTACGTGGCTCCGTACATGATTACGTCACAAGACCGCATGGAAGCGGAGTACCAAGACGTGTTTATTCTCGTGACGGACAAGAAAATCAGCTCCATTCAGGATATCTTGCCACTGTTGGAAAAAGTGGCGCAGACCGGGAAAAAGGAACTCGTGATCATTGCGGAGGACGTTGATGGTGAAGCGCTTGCCACCCTTGTGGTAAACAAGTTGCGTGGCACGTTCCACACGCTCGCCGTGAAGGCTCCAGGGTTCGGCGATCGTCGTAAAGCCATGCTCGAAGACATTGCTATCCTCACAGGTGGAAAGCTCATTACGGAAGATGTGGGCTTGAAGCTGGAAACAGCCGAGCTCACCGACCTCGGTCGTGCTCATAAAGTAGTGTCGAACAAGGAGCACACCACGATTATCGGTGGAGCGGGTGAAAAGCAATCCATTGCCGATCGTGTTTCGGCCATTCGTAAGCAGGTCGAACAGACAGAATCGGAATTCGAAGTCGAGAAGTTGAAGGAACGTGTGGCAAAACTTTCCGGTGGTGTTGCCATCATCAAGGTTGGTGCGGCAACGGAAACCGAGATGAAGGAAAAGAAGCACCGCATTGAAGACGCGGTGGCTGCGACGAAGGCGGCGGTGGAAGAAGGGATTGTGCCGGGGGGTGGCGTGGCGCTTGTGCGTGCCATTTCTGCGCTCGATGCCGTTTCTGCCGATGGCGACGAACGTGTGGGACTCGACATTTTGCGCCGTGCGCTCGAGGAGCCAATGCGCATGATTGCCTTCAATGCAGGGAAGGATGGCTCCGTCGTCCTTGAGAAAGTAAAAGCTGGAACCGGATCGTTTGGCTACAATGCTGCCACGAACGTGTTTGAAGATCTCGCGGCGGCCGGAGTTATTGACCCAGCCAAAGTAACACGCTTCGCGCTCCAAAACGCTGCTTCTATCGCGATTATGGTTATCACGACCGAAGCGGCCATTACCGACCTCCCAAAGAAAGAAGAACCAGCAGCTGGTGGCCACGGCGGCCACGGCGGCGGTATGGACATGTACTAAGAAAAAAGCCTCCCAGTGCGGGAGGCTTTTTGCTTGTCTTTCCGAGGTTTTCCGCTATACTACGCGCATATGACTCAAGAAGAAAAGCTGCTCGGAGCCCTCTCATATTTCGGTGTGCTGTGTGTGCTCCCGGTTCTCCTCAAAAAAGAGAGTGCGTTTGCCATGCATCATGCTCGGCAAGGAATTGTGTTGCTCATTGCGTGGGTGTTGCTGTGGATTGGAGCAGCGACTGTCCCGTTGTTAGGCGCTGTTATCTGGTTTTTTGGATCTATCCTTTTGTTTGTATTGTCTCTGGTGGGTGTGATTCGTGCCGCAAGCGGAGATCTCTGGGAACTCCCATGGCTTGGTGAGTACGCAAAAAAGATTCAGTTCTAGATGTATGAAAGAACTCATTCATCAACTCCAAGACCTCCGCGGACGCGCTTTGCGTACGTGGGGGTTACTTTGACCTCGACTTGGTAAAGACACACTTGAAAGCCCTCGAGGTCGACATGGAAGACGCGAGTTTTTGGGCCGATGCGGACCGTGCGCGGCGTGTGTCGAAGGAAGCGGCGGATTTGCGAGCGGAGATTGGTGCATGGGAAGGGTTTTTGAAAGAGATTGCGGACGTGGAAGAACTGGCAGAAATGGCACAAGCGGACGGAGATGAAGGAATGCACGATGACATCACAGCAAAGTTAGCTGAGCTTGAAGCTCAATTTGCAAAGATGGAATTTGCTACCCTGTTTTCCGGTCCGTATGATGCGAACAATGCCATTGTAGCGTTTCATGCGGGAAGTGGAGGAACAGAAGCAAACGACTGGACCGAAATGCTGTTCCGCATGATTCTGCGTTTTGCAGAAGCACGTGACTGGGAAGTAACCATTCTCGACGAATCACGCGGCGAAGAAGTTGGGTTCAAGAGTGTGACGATCAAAGTTGCTGGGCGGCATGCGTATGGCTATTTGAAGAGTGAACACGGCGTGCATCGGCTTGTGCGTATCTCGCCGTTTGATGCCGAGAAAATGCGCCACACGACATTTGCCCTCATCGAAGTACTTCCCGAAATTGAAACCGACGAGGCTCTCGATATCAAGCCCGATGATTTGCGCATTGATACGTTCATGAGCGGAGGGAAGGGTGGACAGAGTGTGAACACCACGTACTCAGCGGTTCGCATTGTGCATTTGCCGACAAAGATTACGGTGAGTTGTCAGAATGAGCGTTCGCAGCTCCAGAATCGGGAGACAGCCATGACGATTCTTCGCGGGAAGCTCCTTCAACTCAAACTTGATGAGCAGCGCGTGGCAAAAGCCAAGCTGCGCGGTGAGTATCAAAGCGCTGAGTGGGGCAACCAAATTCGTTCCTATGTGCTGCATCCGTATAAAATGGTGAAAGACCACCGGACGGATCAGGAAACAAGCGATGCTCAGGCGGTACTTGATGGGGCACTCGAGCCGTTTATGGAAGCGTATCTGCGCCAGCAGTTGGAGGATTCGGATCGGTTTTCTGTCGCGAATCGTGAATAGGTTCGCAGGTACGCAGGGGCTTAGGTTCCCAGAACCACGACCACTGAGAACCTGCGAACCGAAGAACCTGCGAACCTAACTTGTTTCCTATGCCAAAATATAAATCCGCTCTCGTTACAGGTGGTGCAGGCTTCATCGGCTCACACATTGTCGATGCGCTTATTAAGCGTCACATTAAGGTGTACGTCGTTGATGATCTTTCGACGGGTTCGAAGTCGAATGTAAACCCGAACGCGACGTTCTTCAAACTGTCCGTCGCTTCGCCAGATTTTCCAAACCTGATGCGGAAGATTAAACCGGAAGTGGTCTTTCATTTGGCGGCGCAAATCGACGTGCGCAACTCGGTCGCTGACCCGCCGGCCGATGCTCGCGTAAATATCATGGGGACGCTGGCGATTGCACACACGGCCGGCGTGGCTGGTGTGCAAAAAATCATTTTTACGTCGTCGGGTGGAGCCATGTATCCAGACACGCTCAAGCCGCCGTACACGGAAAAGACACCGGAAGACCCGCTGTCCCCGTACGCCATTTCTAAGAAAACGGCGGAGATGTACTTGATGTTTGAACACCGTGTGCACGGCACTCCCGTGACGATTTTACGTCTGGCAAATGTGTACGGACCTCGCCAGGCCCTGCGCGGAGAGGCGGGAGTGGTTGCGTTGTTTGCAAAAAAGTTGCTGCGCGGGGAGCAGACAAGTATTACGGGAAGCGGCAAGCAGACGCGCGATTTCGTGTACGTAGGAGATGTTGTCCGCGCTCAAATGTTGGCCATGGAGAAAAATGTGGCTGGGATTTTCAATGTCGGCACGGGTGTACAAACCAGCATCAACCACTTGTTCCGAAAGATGAACACGATTACGCAAGCCCACCAAACGGAAGTACACGTGGCCCCGTGCCCGGGCGAAGTGATGCGTTCAGCACTCGACGCACGCAAAGCGCGCCGGGAACTTGGCTGGGAGCCACAGATGGAGCTGGAAGAAGGTTTGAAGCGGACGGTGGATTGGTTTAGGAAGTATTCGAAGTGATGAAAGTGGTGGAGTGGTGAGGTGGTGAAGTACTGAATATGGCTATTCAAAAAACGGGCAAAACAAAAAAACGTGTCACTCCAACACTTCGTCACTCCATCACTCTGCGAGCAGCCGTTGAAATTCTCAAGCAAGGCGGAGTTATTTTGTTTCCGACGGAGACAGCGTATGGCTTTGCGGCGGATGCACGGAGGGCGCAGGCGGTGGAGAAGATATTTGCGCTGAAGGGGCGCGAAGCGGGGAAGACGCCGCCGTTGATTGTTGCTTCGGCTGCCATGGCTGCCGAATACATGGAACTCACTCCAGTTCTTGCGAAGCTGGCGAAAAAGTACTGGCCTGGGCCACTCACGATTGTCGGCAACGTACGCAAAGGATTGGCGAGTAATGTGGTGCGGTCGGATGGTACTGTGGCTGTGCGTGTTTCGTCGCTTGCCTCAGCACGTGCGTTATCTCGCGGTCTCGGCGCACCGATTGTGGCTACGTCAGCCAACCGTGCGGGAGAGCCAACTTGTTATTCGGTCGAAGCGTGCTTGGCACAGTTGAAAGCGGCGGAGGTGGTGCATCTTCCAGACGCGATCATGGATGTAGGTCGTTTGGCTGAAATCCCCGCTTCTACGATCGTCACAGAGAAAAATGGCAAGATTGTGGTTTTGCGACAAGGTTCCATAACCATCTAACATGTTTCCCAAAGCAAAAAAGTCATTCGGTCAGAATTTTCTCGCGGATCCAACAGTGGTGCGGCGAATTATTCAAGTTGCAGAGATCGTGCCTGGCGAGTCTATTTTAGAAATTGGGCCTGGCACGGGCGTGTTGACGTATGCTCTGGTTAACGCCGGAGCGAAGGTAACGGCAGTAGAGCTCGATCACGAACTTATCGCACCACTGCAAGAAAGATTCGGAGACAAGATTCAACTGATTCAAGGCGACATTTTGTCACTCCATCACTCCATCACTCCATCACTCAACTCCTACAAACTCGTCGCCAACATCCCCTACAACATCACCTCCGCCGTTCTCGAGCATTTCCTCACAAAAGAACCTCGCCCCACTCGTCTTGTACTCATGGTTCAGAAAGAAGTAGCGGATCGTATTGCTGCCAAGCCAGGCGACCTGAGTCTCCTCTCTGTCGTCTGCCAGCTTTACGCTGACGTCCGACGAGCCTTCATCGTCCCCCGCGGCGCCTTTCGCCCCATCCCGAAGGTGGATTCCGCTGTGGTGGTCTTAAACGTAAAACCCAACACCCAAGATCTAAAATCCAACCTCGAATCTACGATCGCTCTCGCCTCCGCCGGCTTCTCCTCTCGCCGCAAACAGCTCCACAATAACCTCGCCTCCGCTGGATTTGCCTCTTCGCAGCGGGTGAGGGAAGTCCTCAAGGATTTGGGATTGCCGGAAACCTCTCGAGCACAAGAATTATCCCCCGCGATGTGGGTGGAGTTGCGTGCGCGACTTTGATATAATCCGTCTAGCTATCCATCTATAGAGTATGGGCCTCATCGAACGTTTGCGACAACGAGGCAAGGAACTTTCCAACGAACAAAAGGTCGCTTTTGTTTTGCTTGTGTTTTTTGGCTTAGGCGGAGTTGTGCTCGGCTTCCGTTCGTTTGGCGCCATGATTCGTCGGCCATTTGAAATACAGATCGCGGATGCCACGTCCGAACGCTTCCTCACCTCTTCCGAAAAAGAATCTGCGGAAATCGAAGCGCAGAAAACTCGCGACACGGACAAAGACGGACTCTCCGACTACGACGAACTCAACGTGTTCAAAACAAGCCCCTATCTTTCCGACTCCGACTCCGACGGGTTCGACGACAAAACCGAAACGTATTCCGGACACGACCCGAACTGCCCGGAAGGGAAGTCGTGCGGGCGCGGAGTCATTGCCTCTGCCGATGCGGTCGGCTCGAGTACAGCCGCGAGTGGTCTCATTAGTTCGCTCGCACCGTTCGGGGTCAATTTCTCAAACCAGCAGTTTAGCTCCGAGGCAGAAATTCAGGCGTACCTCAAATCGATTACCGTGGACGAAATTCGCAAGGCCCTCGTGGATGCCGGGCTCAGCCAACAGCAAGTGGATGGCCTTTCCGATACTGACCTGCAAAAGCTCTTTGATGGAGTCGTTGGCCAAGCTTCGGCCAACGGGGAACTCTCGGCCTTACTTCAAGCGCAAACCGGAACAGAAACTACTTCTACAGACACAACCAGCCAACCGTAACTTCCTATGATGCTTTCTTCCCGCCATCGACGGTTTTTCCGCGGACTTATCGCGGCCTGGTTCTTGTGCTTGGTCCTTGGGGGGACATTCGCCGCACGCGCCGTATTTGCGGAAGGCGACAACAACGCTTCAAACCCAGCGTCTGGAGCTTTGAACGTGGGAGCAACGGCGGGTTCTGTGGCTTGTGTGACGGGTGGTGTCACTCCAACCCCTGATTGTCCACAGGAAAAAATTGCGAAGACTTCTAAGACCATCGACAACGAACTCATTAAGCCAGGGCTTCAAATTGCCTTACTGTCGGCTTTGTTGAATTTGTGGACATTTGCGATGGATAAGTTGGCCTACGAGGCGGCGTTGTACATTGCCAACGGCGGTGTGGCCCAGGAGTCCATGTTTTACGGAAAAACAGCGGAAGAAGCCTGGACATCTTATGGATTGGATGTGGCGGGGGATGCCATTGGAAGACTCAGTACGTTGGTTGGCGACGAACTCGACACTAGTTTCAACTTGTGTGCTCCGGGGGCTGATTTGTTTAAGCTCAGCATCCAGCTTGGGTTGAAACAGGCGTATAAGCCAACCAAGCCAACGTGTGATTTTCGCGAAATCACTAGCAATTGGAACTCGTTTTTGACGACAACACTTCAAACGGCGTCGAATCCTTCTCAAAAAGTTCTGCAAGAATTTGCCAAAGGGTTTAAGCCGGGTCAAAACGAACTTTCTGCCGCCATTGGAATTAACATTCAGGTTCACAACAAGGTGTTGGAAACAAAATCCAACAAACTGTTTGAACAGCTCACAAGTGATGGGTTTAAGAACGTAACGGACGTCATCACAGGTCAGGTGAAAACGCCGGCAAGTGTTTTGAACAGCAACTTTGAGGAGGCACTCAAGGATAAGAGTGAGTCACCGGAGAAACAACTCGAAACTGCCATTAGTAACCCAAACCTTATTTGGGCAACGTTTGGTCAGGTGGCGGGTGTGTTCGTCAACACGTTGCTTTCACAGCTCATGAATAAGGTGTACACCGGTTTGTTCCCGGTGTTGCCAACAGACGCCGACCCATTCGATGTGGAAACGATTGCCACGGTTGACCAAGAAACTGCTGAGAATGCGTTTTCCGGTTTCTTCACTACCAGTCCGCTTTCTATCTCTAACTACAACATTCTGGCCGAGTTCGTGGCTTGTCCATCGGGTGGAGTGGCTGTGCGCAACGTCAATAACTGTGTCACGGACTCCAACATGGCCGCAGCTGTGGCTCGGGCCGAAGGGGGAGTGCCACTCACCGTACAAGAAGCCATCGATGAAGGACTATTAAACGGTGGCTGGTCGCTCATTCCCGCTACGGATGTTTCCAAGAACCAAGATCCGTTGTGTTATACGTACGGTTACTGTTACGGCAACCTCGTGAAGTTGCGCAAAGCACGTATTTTGCCGGTGGGTTGGGAAATTGCTGCATCTCGTAACACAGGGAGTACGCAAGCAACTTTGCAGGACATTATCGATGGCTTTGATGACTGTGACGAAAACGGCATGCTTGGCACAGGCGCACACAAGTGGTGTCACTTGGTTGACCCAAACTGGGTGCTGAAGTATCCGGAAACGCAATGTGATGCGTTTGTAAACGGGGAATTGACGATTTCTACGCTGTCGGGTGGGCGCGCAGGAGCCTGTGCGGACATGCCAAGCTGTATTTCGGAAAACAACGACGGAACCTGTGATGGTGGCTTCGGCTACTGTGTGCAGGAAAAGAACAGTTGGCGTTTCCGCGGCGACGAATGTCCGGAGCAGTACGCTTCCTGTTTGGCGTTTGAGAACACCGATACGAATGAGCAGACCGCGTACATGCTGAACACGGTGGATTTTGGTGTGTGTACGGCGGATAACGCGGGGTGTTTGTGGTCGCGCACCAACAAGTACTTTGACGACCAGGGAACAGATGATACTGAGGACGACGAATACGAATGGCTCCCGGGTACGGAAACGTACACCACTGCCGATCGTGAAAACGACCTCAAGTACTACGACGGCGTTGCCAACTCCGACCGTGCCACATACGGCTACGATTACGGTGATGAAGACGACGGCACCACCGGCTACGACGCCACGTACGCGAAGTACGCGTACGAAGACCGCGTGTACTTCAACAACAACGTGGAAGAGTGTACGGAAGATTCCGCGGGTTGTACCGAGCTGTATGCCATTGGCGATGATTTATCGCTCAACCTCGTGGCAAACTCGTCATTTGAAGAGGATGAAGACCAAGACGGCATTCCAGACAGCTGGAGCGGCATTGTTGCTGCAGACTACGAGACCGACGGTAGCTCGTACTACGGCACAGACAACGTGATTCTTACTTCTTCCTCCACGACGATTTCTCAAGAAGATATTCATCTCGCTGCTGGCGCTTTCTACACCCTCAGTTTCTATGCAGAGGGAACAGCTTCAGGTGCTGCGACATCATTCCATATTGATTTTGAAGATGCGGACGACCCAACAGGTACTTCCGTTGACCTATCCGGCACCTCTTCGGCAGGAGACTGTGCGCTTTCCGGAACTGACGGGTATCTCATTACCGCTACATCTTCTTCCGACACTCCGTTGGCTGTGGACGAGTGGTCGCGCTACACTTGTACATTCACGACGCTTGACCGCCCTCTCACAGCCACGCTTTGGGCCACAGCCACTACCACCCGCCTCGACGCCATCCAGCTCGAACTCGGCGACGATGCTTCGAGTTACACGGAAGGGTACAGTACAACTTCGCCGGACACCGCCTACCTGCTGCTCCCACCGGCGTACTTAGGCTGCTCTGGTGACGAAACAGATCCAAGCGCTTGTGACGACTACGCCCAGGTGTGTACCGCTCAAGACGTCGGCTGCAACCTTTACTCTCCAGAGAACGGCGACCCATCCATCCCGGCCATTGCCGGCACGCTCGACGAATGTCCGAGTGAATGTGTTGGGTACGAAACCTACAAGCAGGAAGCAACAACGTACGAAGCAGAGTCCTTCCCGCTCTACTTTATTGCGGATAACGCCACGAGTTGTTCGGAACAGTACGTAGGCTGTGACGAGTACACCAACCTCGACTCCTCCGAGGAGGGTGGGGAAGGCATCGAACACTTCACCTGGCTCAGTTTGTGTATGAAGCCGGAGATGGCGGATGACACCGACTCCACCAAGACCTCCTCGACGTTCTACACATGGGAAGGTTCAGATGCCGCCGGGTACCAGCTCGTTACGTGGGAGCTGTTGGAATCGGATTTGCCTGACAATTCAACTCTTACATACGATGAATCTTCGCTGACGGTTGTTGATGACGAAAAGGCTGGATTGGGTCCGTGTACACATTCTGAGGTGACGGATGCGAGTACGGTCGTTTGTGACGAAGGTTCATGGACCGATCCGGACGACGGCACAAGCTGGGCGTATCAATTGGAACACAACGACGACTGTAACGAGCACGACGACATTCTCGAAAACCCAAATTGCCGTGAGTTCTTCGACACCGCCGGAAATATTCACTATCGCGACTACACGCTCGCCGTGACCGTGGATTCTTCGTGTCACCCCTACCGCAAGACCGACACAACGGAAGACGACTGTGACCTCTCCGGTGGGTATTGGACTTCCGGCGGGGAATGCCGCTACTTCGCGTTGCCGGATGACAGCGCTGAGTGTCCTGCTTCTGCAGCGGGTTGTCGTTCGTACACCGGTGGAGCTGGCCGCAACGCCACGACGGTTTACGAAGACCAAGTGGAAGACGGTTCGCTAACCGAGTACGGCGTTTCTACGGGCAGCACGCTTGCGGTGAGCAACGAGTCGGTTGCCACAGGTGGACACTCGATGCGCCTCGTCCTCGCGGCCGGCGGCTCGCTTTCGACGTACCAAACCTTCCTCGACTGGACGGCGTCTTCCACGTATGACTACGTTTACGACTCCGCCAGCCCTGGAACCTGTAACGATGGCAGTAGCTCGACCACGTGGGATAACGGACACACCGAAACCACGTCCGGTTGTGAAATAGACGGCGATAACGACGGGACGGTTGATTGTACCGTTGACGAAGGCGACAACAACTGTGGAACACTCGACGGCGAGCTCGTGGCCGGCAAGACGTACATGGTGAACTTCTGGGCAAAGGGAAGTGGAAACCTTGGTGTTTCCTTCAACATGCGCGGAGGAACCGGCACGGCGTACGATGTCGTTGATCCTACCGACTCTGACCTCGACTCCATTGCTTTGGACGGAAGCTGGCAGCTCTACCAGCTCGGCCCGTTTGATACATCCGACATTTCAAACTTCGACGACTCCGCTCTCCTGGTTCTCTTTAACCAGGACAGCAGCGACCTCACCTTCTACGTCGACAACATCTCCATCAAAGAAGTGGAAGAAAACGTCACGGTCGTGAAGAACTCGTGGGTGGTCCCATCTACCTGTGACCAAACCCCAGAAGGGGCTTCCTCGCCGCAGTATTATCTCGGCTGTGAAGCGTACACGGACCAAGATGGCAACGACGCCACGCTCTATCAGTTCTCCGACTTGTGTTCGGAAGAAGTCGTAGGTTGTGAAGCGTATTACGACACGCAAAATTCCGATTCTACCTACGGGGCTGCCTACAACATTCGCTGTGTGTACGACACAGACAGTAATTTCACCACCGAAGAAACAGTTTCTGGAAACCAGGCGTGTGAAATCGATGGCACGGAGTACTGCACCATCTCAACGGGTCGCAGCTACTGTACGTTTGATGTAGAAGGGAACCTCCCATCTCCGCTGCCGGCGGATGCGGGCAACAACTACTTTGTGGTGCTCGGGCCGGAAGCTGTGATTGTCGAAAACGACAGTCCGGTGTTTGTGGTGGATAACGGCAGCATGACGTGTTCGGCCGAGAACGCCGGTTGTGAAGAAGTGGGGGTACCGACGTATGTGCAAGACAAGTCCGAAGTGGAATCCTTCGAGTCGGCGTTCTACATCAATGACCCGGATTCCTACACCGACATCTTGTGTGACAACGAAGAGTTGTTCTGCGCCGAGTGGACTTCCACACAAGACGGCAACTTCTACTTCAAGGACCCGGGCGACCAAACCTGTACCTACGAATCCAACATCTCCATCGACGGTGTGGAATACTTCGGTTGGTTCAAAGATGGTACGGACGAGCCTTGTTACGACGAATACATTATTGGCGGCGACGAAGCTGGGTTGTGGCGCAACGGCGATGATGGCTACGACGGTTGGGTTGGCGCCTGTGGCCAGACGTACGATTTGTGTACCGAATTTATCGACACCGTAGATACTGCCGACGGCATCTATCCATTCGGTACGTCGTACTACTTCACGGACAACGACACGCTCAGTGAAGATGGTCTCTCGTCGTCTGAGACGTGCAGCGGCCAGGCGAGCCAGAAGGAAGGCTGTGCGCTGTTCAATGACACCAACGACTCTGAGCTTACCTACGCGACGGACGTTACCTACGTTTCGAGCAACCACGCCGACGAATTGTTCGGCAGTGCTCCGTTTGCGCTCGTGGACCCGATTTCGTGTAACGACGGCGGGGAAGATATCTCGACAAGTTCTGGTGACACGGTGAACTTGTGCGAAATGCGCTGTCGGTATGAGACGGGCACAGGGAATGACTTGGTGGTAGGCAACTCGGTTGAGTCCGGACTTGCTGCGAATATTCTTTCAAACGGAGGTTTTGAAACCGCCGACGGAAGTGGGGTGGCCGACTGGACGATTACTTCGGATGTAAGTCGCACAACGACGGCTGCTGCTTCGGGAAGTGCTTCGCTCTTCTTTGAAGAGGGTGGCCTTACGATGGATGGCACTGTTTCGGCCTCAGGTGGGGAAGATTACACGTTCACGTATTACGCTTACATTCCCGTAGACGATAGTGAATTCTATTCCAAACTTTACGTATACGACTCTTCAGGCGCTGCTGTTGATGTTTCCGGTGTTGAGGTAACGGGAGACTGTCGGGCCAATGCATCCGGGTACTTCTCGACGTATATCGAAGAGCTCGACTCTACCACTGAGTTCGAGGCCATCACCTGTTCGTTTACGGCTCCAAGTGACGCGGCAAGTTTCGATGTTGAGTTCGAAAACGTTTCCGGTGAAATTTATATCGATAAAGTGACGTTGAGCTCTGGAGCAGACAGCGACACAGAATACGCTGGTGCGTGTTTGAGTGACGTAGACTGTTCCGTGATGCAGGGAGAAGACGGGGAAGACTACTCGGGAACCTGCGTGAACGTGAACGACTTGGATAGTGACGGCGAAACCACGGACGACGGCGACACAGACCCAACCGACGACGCCGACCCAACCGCCGTGTTTGAGAACGACGCCAACCGAGTGCTTAAGGTGTACCGCGACCGCGAATGTGCCGCGTGGCTTTCGTGCTCGAGCTCGCAGGTTTCCTGGAACAGCCGCACGCAGAAGTGGGAAACCATCTGCGACAACGTCGGCCTGTGTACGCGTTACACCACCACGGGTGACTCCTCCTTCTGTACGCAGTGGGAAGAGGCTGACCCCATCAAGTTCGACGCCATGGAATACGCCAACCGCGACGT
>SXGT01439993.1_pt1 | contig 13544 bp, 16 predicted proteins | sample 3176221 | NCBI WGS metagenome assembly SXGT01 (sample SAMN11356862, study PRJNA531348) | freshwater metagenome | isolation source: freshwater sample F1-120 | place: China: Fuxian Lake, Yuxi | collected 2017-12-25 | reverse complement strand
CGGGTGGCACTCGGACCAGATCTCGACGCGGATCCCCGGCAGGGTGGAGCGGGTCGTGACCTGGTTGCCGCAGGTGCAGGTGACCACGCAGGCGACGTACTCGGGGTGGATCTCGGCCTTCACGGTCCCTCTCGAGACTCTCGGCGTGCGTGGCCCGATCGGTGCCACGGAGGCGGCATCATAGCGCGGTGCGCTCCACCGGGAATCGGACATCCTCCCGGGGGTCGGGGGGACTGGCGAAGGGCCCGGCGCCGGGGTTGGCCCACCCCCGGCCCCTTCGCAGGAGCCGGGGGCCGGAACGCTCTACCCCTTGCGCTGCGTCACGAGCTCCGTGAGCGCGGGGACGATGTCGAACAGGTCGCCCACCACGCCGAAGTCGGCGAACTGGAAGATCGGCGCGTCAGGGTCCTTGTTGATCGCCACGCTCACGTCAGACGTCTGCATGCCCACCTTGTGCTGCACGGCGCCCGAGCTCCCGCAGGCGATGTACAGGTTGGGTGACACGGTCTTGCCGGTCTGGCCCACCTGCTTGGGGTGCGGGTACCAGCCCGCATCCACCGCGGCGCGTGAGGCACCGACCGCCGCACCCAGCGAGGCGGCGAGCGCCTCAACGACGGCGAAGTTCTCCGGTGCACCCAGGCCACGCCCCCCGGAGACAATGATGCTGGCCTCCTCCAGGCTGACCGCGCCGGCCTCGGCCGACGTGCGGGCCGTCACCTTGGCGCGCAGGGACGCCTCGGAGATCTCCGGCGTCACAGCCACCACGTCCGCTGAGCCACCGACCTCGGTGGCCTGGAAGGAGTTGGGGCGCACGAGGGCGATCTGCGGGCCGCCGACCCACTCGCTGTCCACCAGGTTCTGGCCACCGAACGCCGGTCGGCGGGCGCGCAGCGCCGAGCCGCTCGCCGACAGGTCGATGGAGTCACTGTTGAGGCCGGCACCGAGCCGGGCCGCCAGGGCCGCGGCCGTGTCGCGGCCGAGCGACGTCCCGCCGAACAGGATCGCGGCGAAGTCGTGCTCCCGCTGGAGCGCGGCGATCACATCCACATGCGGGGCGGCCAAGCCGGAGCCCAGCGCCTCGTGCTCCGCGGCGAATACCGTCTCGGCACCGTAGGCACCCAATTGGGCGGCTGTCGCGGCCACCCCCGGGCCGCCGACGTAGGCCACGAGCGGGCCGCCGATCGCGCCCTTGAGATCGCGGGCCTTCGAGAGGATCTCGAGGCCAACGCGCCGGAAGCCGCTGCCCTGAGGCTCGGCGACGACGAGGATTCCTGCCATGTCGTGAGGTCCTTTCGGTTCCGGGTCCGGGTTCAGACGATCTTCTTGTCGATCAGGAAGTCCAGGATCTGCTGGGCGCCGTTGCCCTCGTCCTTGACCACCTGACCGGCGGTGCGTGACGGCGGCGTCTCGACGCCGACCACCTTGGTCCTCGCACCCTGGCCGCCGACACCCTCCGCCGCGACGCCGGCGTCAGCCAGCGACCGGACATCCTGGGGCTTCTTCTTGGCCCCCATGATGCCCTTGAGCGACGGGTACCGCGGCTCGTTGATGGCCTTGGTCACCGAGACCACGGCCGGCAGGGGCACCTCGACCGTGTCCACCCCGTCGTCGCCCTGTCGCTCAACGGTGAGCGACGCACCGCTCACGGTGAGCGAGTTGGCCGCGGTCACCCAGGCGCGCCCCGAGACCTCACCGAGGGTGGCCGCCATGACGCCCGAACGGGCGTCGGTCGCCTCGGACCCCAGCAGCACCAGATCGGCGCCCGTCTCGGCCACCACCGCGGCGAGCACCGTGGCGGTACCCAGGTAGTCCGACCCCGCCGCGGCGGGGTCGGACACGAGCACGAGCCGATCGGCGCCCATTGCCAGACCCTGGCGCAGCGAGTCGACGGCCTTCTCCGGCCCGAGGGAGATGAGGATGACCTCATCGGCGACGCCCGCCTCCTTGAGGCGCAGCGCCTCCTCGACCGCGTACTTGTCGAACTCATTGAGCATGCGGTCGCCGTCGTCACGGACGAGGCGGAAGGTGCCCGGATCGATCCGCTTCTCGGCGGTCGTGTCCGGCACCTCTTTTACGCAGACGGCGATCTTCACGAAGGCGGGCTCCTGGACGTTGACTCAGGCCGCGCGCAGGGGTGGCCCCCCCGCGAGCGGCGGCGAGCATACCAGCGGGAAAACGACGTACGGGGGTCGTTCCGGCGCTACGGGGACACCCAGCCCGGCGGACGCTTCCCGAGGAAGGCCGCCATGCCCTCCCGGCGCTCCGGGTGGTCGAACTGACGCGCGAACGCCTCGGCCTCGTGCGCGAGGCCCGGCGACGGGTCGCCGAGCGCGCCGTTGATGAGTTCCTTTGCCCGCGAGACGGCCGCCGGCGAGCGCGTGGCGATCTCGTCGCCCACCGCGACGGCCGCGTCCAGAAGGTCGTCGGGCGCGTGCACCGAGGTCACGAGCCCGGCGCGCAGGGCCTCCTCCGGGCCCACCATCCCCGCGGTCAGGATCATGCGCTTCGCGAACCCCTGTCCACAGATGCGCGGAAGGCGCTGCGTCCCGCCCCACCCAGGGGGAATGCCCAGGGACACCTCGGGCAGGGCGATCGTCATGGCCTCGGACGCCAGCCGGATGTCACACGCAAGGGCCACCTCGCATCCCCCGCCGAGGGCGAACCCGTTGATGGCCGCGATCACGGGCACCGGCAGGTTCTCGATCGTGTCGCACAGCCCATGCCCCTGCGCCGCGAACGCACGGGCCCCGTCCATGTCCAGCGCGGCCATGTGGGTGATGTCGGCCCCCGCCGAGAACGCCCGCCCCGCCCCCGGCAGCACCACCGCGCGCACCGCAGGGTCGCGAGCCGCCTCACCGAGCGCCCCGGTGAGGTCCTGGATCATCTCGGGCGTGAAGACGTTGAGTGCCTCGGGCCGGTCGAGCACGAGCACCTGCACCGCACCGCGGCGCTCGCGGCCGATGGGCACTAGGCGGTGACCGCGCCCTCGAGGAACGACACCATGTCGTCCACGGGGGCACCGGGCGTGTACACGGCGGCCACGCCCATGGCACGCAGCGCGTCGGCATCGTCCGCGGGGATGGTGCCGCCGACGATCACCAGCGTGTCGTCGGCACCCTCGGCACCGAGCAGTTCGATGATGCGCGGAACCAGCGTCATGTGTGCGCCGGAGAGGATCGACAGCCCCACGGCGTCGGCGTCCTCCTGCACGACCGTCGCCACGACCTGCTCGGGTGTCTGGTGGAGGCCGGTGTAGATCACCTCCATGCCCGCGTCGCGCAGCGACCGGGCCACGATCTTCGCGCCGCGGTCATGGCCGTCGAGGCCCGGCTTGGCGATGACGATTCGGATCGGGCGTCCCATGGCGCGCGCAGGATACCTGCCCGGCGCCCATCCCGGTGGGGGCCGTCCCCCGGGCACCCGATCGCCTGCGTGACCCGGGGACGGGACGACGGGCATGCGGCCGTCCCCCGGGCACCCGATCGCCTGCGTGACCCGGGGACGGGACGACGGGCACACTATGGATACCCGCCCGCCACCGATCGGACCGCGCCATGCACATCTCGACCAGCCGTACCGCCGACCCCGGCCGTCTCCGCGCCGACGCCATCGTCGTGCCGGTGCCCTCCCCACCGGGTACTCCCGGGGGTGCGCTGGCGGCCATCGACGATGCACTCGGTGGTCTGGTGTCGGCCGTCATCGCCGATGGCGAGGTGACCGGCGCGGCGGGCCAGGTGCGCGTGCTGCACACGCGGGGCGACATCCCCTCGGCGCGCGTGCTGCTCACGGGCCTGGGGCCGGAGCCCGACCGCATGGCCTGGTACCAGGCGGGCGTCCGGGCGGGGCGCGCGTGCCGAGACCTCGGGGTGCGCAGGGTCGCCCTGCTGGCGGGCGGCGAGGAGGCCGCAGACCTGCGGGCCATGGCCGAGGGGCTGGGCACGGGCGGCTGGCGGCTGGACGCCTTCCGCACGGGGACGGGGAAGGCGGGTCCGGAGCGACCCGCCGAGGTGGTGGTGGCCGGGGGCGGGCTCACACCGCGCGCGGGCGCCGCGGCAGGCGCGACGGCCCGGGCGATCAACCTCGCCCGGCGCCTCGCCGAGACCCCGCCGAACCACATGACGCCGACCGTTCTCGCCCGCGAGGCCGCCGCGGTCGCCGCCACATCGCGGGCACTGTCCATCGAGGTGCTCGGGCCGCGCGAGTTGCGCCAGAAGCGCGCCGGCGCCCTGCTCGCCGTGGCCCAGGGGTCGTCGGAGACCCCGAGGATGATCGTCATGCGCTACCGGCCCCGGCGTGCGACGCGCACCACGAAGGAGGTGCTTGGACTCGTGGGCAAGGCCGTCACCTTCGACAGCGGCGGCATCTCCATCAAGCCCTCCGCCGCCATGCATGAGATGAAGATGGACATGGCGGGCGGTGCCGCCGTGATCGCCGCCATGGGGCTCATCGCCGAGATGGAGATGACGGGCGAGGTGATCGCCGTCGTGCCCGCCACCGAGAACATGCCGGGTGGGCGGGCCGTGAAGCCCGGCGACGTCGTCACGGCGATGAACGGCACAACCATCGAGGTCACCAACACCGATGCCGAGGGCCGCCTGGTCCTAGCCGATGCCCTCACGTACTGCGCCCGCCGGGGGGCGACGCGCATGCTCGACATGGCCACCCTCACCGGGGCCATCGTCGTGGCGATCGGCGAGGTCTACGCGGGGCTCTTCGGGTCGGACCCGGCGTTCACCGACCTGGTGCGCGACGCCGGGGACGACACCGGGGACCTCTGCTGGCCGTTCCCGCTGCACCCCGGCTATGACGAGCTCGTGGCCAGCCCGGTGGCCGACCTCCGCAACTCCGCGAGCAAGCGCCAGGCGGGTGCCGTCTACGCCGCGCGGTTCCTGCGCGACTTCACCGAGGGACGGCCGTGGTGCCACGTTGACGTGGCGGGAACCGCCATGCAGGGCGACCACGCATCCGGCTTCGGCGTGCGGCTGGCCGCCGACGTGGCCCGGCGGGTCGCGCACCTGCGGTGAGGCGCCTCCTGTCCCTCATCGTGATGATGGCGATCGCCGCGGGCATCGCCTACCTGTTCATGCGCACGGTGGCGCGCACCGAGGTCACCGACGTGTTCTCGTCACCCGCCCCCATCACGGAGGTGTCGGTGGAGACCGGCGCGGGCAGCGTGGCGGTGGACGGCGGCCCGGACGACGTCCTGACCGCGCGCATCACCAAGGGCTTCGCGTTCTTCGCACCCGAGGTGACGACCACATCCGCGGCGGGGCGTGTGGTGCTGGACACCGACTGCCCCACGCTCGGGGTACTCACGGGTTGCTCCGTGGATTTCGACGTGGTCACCCCGCCCTCCGCATCCGTACGGGCCGTCAGCACGGCCGGATCCGTGATGGTCACGGGCACCTCGGGCGCCGTTGTCGCCCAGAGCACGGCGGGGGGCGTGGCGGTGCTGCGTTCGCGCGCGGATGACATCCGGGCGTCGAGCACCGCCGGTGACGTGCGGGTGGAGGCCGAGATCGCCCCGGCCCGGATCGAGGCATCCACCACGGCGGGCGGCGTCACCATCGTGGTGCCCCCGGGGCCCTACCGCATCGACGCCTCCGCCGGTACCGGATCGGTGATCCTGGAGGGGCTGGTGGACACCCCGTCGGCGAGCCGGGCGATCATCGCCAACGCATCCGCGGGCGACGTCACGGTGCGGGCACGGTGACGATCCTCGACATCACCCGGCCCATCGAGCATGGGATGGAGGTCTATCCGGGAGACCCCGAGGTGCACATCGAGGTCGTGGCCGACCCCACGTGGGGTGATCCGGCCCTCGTGTCGCGGCTGTCCATGGGAACCCACGCGGGGACCCACGTGGATGCCCCCCGGCACGCACGCCCCGGGGCGATGCCGGTGGATGCGCTCCCCTTGGCGGCCATGCTCGGCCCGGCGTGGGTGGCCGACGGCACCTGGGCACCCGGGGACCTCGGCGCCGATGATCTTGACCGCCTGGCGATGCCGCCCGGCACCCGGCGGCTGCTGATGCGCTTTGGCGTGCGCACCGGGGGCCCGGGGCTGCGCCCCGACGCGGCGGCCCGCCTGCGCGATGGCGGCATCGTGCTGGTGGGCACCGACGGCGACTCCATCGCGTCCGCGCACGACCCGATGCCGACGCATCATGTGCTGCTGGACGCGGGCGTCGTGGTTCTGGAGGGCCTCGACCTCACCGCGGCGGACACCGGTGAGTGGGACCTCCTGTGCCTGCCCCTGCGCCTCGCCGGGGGCGAGGCCGCCCCCGCCCGGGTGGTGATCAGGCGCTGAGGCGCGCCTCGAGGCCGTCGAGCAGGGCTTCGAGGCCGAACTCGAACACGTCGTCCTCGCCACGGGCGATGTCGCTGAACACCTCCACCAGCAGGGGCTCGTCGAACTCCGCGGCCTGCTCGCCGTCCTCGAGGGCCGAGGCCTCACCCAGGGTGAAGCCGATCGTCCAGCGCGACAGCACCCGCACCGCCCTCAGGGCATCGTCGCGCGGGAACCCGCCGTCCTCCATCGCCGTGAACAGCGCCCCCACGAGGGTCGTGCTGCTGCGGTAGGCCACCGAGGGGCGCGCGGCGATCATGGCCACGACGTTCGGGTGGCTCTTCAGCGCCGCGCGGTACGCCCGGGCGAAGGCGTCCATGTCAACCCGCCAGTCGCCCGTGAGGTGAAGGCCCTCCACGAACTCGGTCTGCACCACGGCCACCACGCCGTCGAGCATCTCGGCCTTGCCGCCCGGCACGTGGTGGTAGAGCGACATCGCCTCGACCCCGAGCTCGCCGGCCACGGCCCGCATGCTGCACCCCTGGATGCCCTGGCGGTCGATGACGGCCAGGGCGGCCTCCACCACACGGTCCCGTGAGAGCGGCGCCCGATCGGTGCTCATGCGCCGTCCCCCCCGGACCCGTCGGCACCGTCCCGGTCGCGTGAGGGGGCATGGCGCCTGCGGGTGATGACGTAGGTGATTCCCGCGCCCAGCAGGGCCGCGATCAGGATGACCACGATGAGGCTGGTGGAGGTGTCGAAGACCCACCACGTCACCTGCACCTGCTGGGAGTTGGCGATGATGAACCACACCAGCAGGATGCCCGCAGCGACCGCGACGATCGTCTTTCCGTTGCTGCCGTCGGCCCGGCGGGGCGGACGCGGGTCGCGTGACATCACGCCTCCTCGTCGGGTGCGGGCGCGAGGATAGCCGTGACCGCGGCCGACGGATCGATCTCACGCGCCACGACGCGCGCCACGAGGGCGTCGAGCCGGGCGGGGTCGGTGCGGGCATCGAGGTCGCGTGCCATCCGCTCCATCGCCAGCGAGCGCAGGTGGCGCCGCATTCCGTCACGGGCGCGGTCACCCGCCCGGCCCGTGGCCGCAAGGTCGGCCCGGTGGCGCTCCACAGCCTCCCAGGCCTCGGAAACCCCCTGCCCCTCGAGCGCCTGCGTGAGCAGGACGGGCGGCACCCACCCGGCGGACGGCACGAGGGTCAGCGCCGAGGTGACCTCGCCCGCGAGGATGTCGGCGCCGGGGCGGTCGCACTTGTTGATGACGATGACGTCGGGGATCTCCATGACCCCGGCCTTGATGGCCTGGATCGCGTCGCCGCTGCCGGGCATGAGCACGAGGATGACGCTGTCGGTGAGGGCCTGCACCTCGACCTCGTTCTGGCCGGAACCCACCGTCTCGACGATGATCACGTCGAAGCCCGCCGCGTCGAGGATGGTCACGGCGTCGTCGGTGGCCTCGGCGACTCCGCCCAGATGACCCCGGCTGGCCATGGAGCGGATGAAGACGCCGTCGTCCAGGAAGTGATCCACCAGCCGGATGCGGTCCCCCAGGAGCGCGCCCCGGGTGAAGGGGCTGGTGGGGTCCACGCTGACGATGGCGACGGTCCGGTCCGCCGCGCGCAGATGCCGCACCAGCGCGGCGGCGAGGGTGCTCTTGCCGGTGCCCGGCGATCCGGTGATGCCCACGCGCATGGCCCGGCCCGCGCGCGGGTGCAGGGCCCTCACCACCGCGCGGCCGTCGGGCCCCGAGGCTTCGGCCATGGTGATGGCCCGTCCGATGGCCCGGCGCCGCCGCGCCAGCACCCCGTCCACCACCTGCCCGGGGGTCACGGCACCGGCTCCTGCACCGCACGCATCGCATCGAGCAGCCGGTCGTTCTGCTCGGGCGTGCCCACGGTGATCCGCAGGCCGCCGGGGGCACCGAACCCACCCGTGGGTCGCACGATCACCCCACGCGCGGTGAGCGCGAGGTCCATGGCCCGGGCGCGCTCGGGGCCGACCTCCAAGAACACGAAGTTCGCCTCGGACGGAAGCGGGTCCAGCCCCAGGGCGCGCAGGCCGTCGGCCATGCGCGCCCGCTCGGCGCGCACCTCGCCGATTCGGCGCGGCAGCTCCGCCGCCGCATCCGCCAGCGATGCCAACGCCGCCGCCTGGGCGACGGCGTTGACGTCGAAGGCATTGCGCACCGGTGCCAGCGCCTCTGCCAGCCCCGGCGGCCCCGCCATCCAGCCCACGCGCAGGCCGGCGAGCCCGAACGCCTTGCTGAAGGTCCGCATCACCACGAGATAGCGGCCGTCACGCACGAGCGCCATGCCGTCGTGGCCGCCGTCGGGCAGGTACTCGAAGTAGGCCTCGTCGAGCACGGGAAGCACGTGCGGGGGAAGGGAATCCAGGAACCCGGTCAGGGCGCCGGCGCCGACCGCGCCCCCCGTGGGGTTGTTGGGGCTCACCACCGCGACGATCTTGGTGCGCGGCCCGACTGCGCCGGCCAGCGCGTCCAGGTCGTACGCGCCATCGGGTGCGAGCGCCACGGAGGTGCAGGTGGCGCCCTGGGCGAGCGTGCCCTGACGATACGAGATGAACGAGGGCCAGCCCATCACGAGTTCGTCGCCGGGATCGAGCATGGCCATCACGAGCGACCGGATGAGGCTGTCCATCCCGTTGCCGATGAGGATGCGGCCGGGGTCGATCCCGTGCCGCCCGCCCAGGGCATCGCGTAGCGCCCACGCGCCCGGGTCCGGGTACAGGTTCTGCTCCCCGGCGGCCGTGGCGATGGCCTCCCGGGCGGCCGCGAAGGGCGGGTATGGCCCCTCGTTCGAGGCGAGTTTCGTGATGGGGACGTCGCCCAGCTCACGCCGCAGGTCGGACAGGGGACGACCCGGCACATACGGCTGCACGGATGCCAGGGCCGGGCGTACCAGGGCGGGGTCGAGGCGCGGTGCGTCGTGCACGGGGCGGAGGCTACACTCGCCGCCCATGCCGGAATCGGATGACCTCGGCCTCTTCCCACTCGGGCTCGTCGTGCTCCCGGGCGAGCGCGCACCCCTCCACCTGTTCGAGCCCCGGTACCGCCAGCTGCTCGCCGACTGCGTGCTCGACGATCGCCCATTCGTGATCCTCCAGGATTACGGGGAGGGGGCATCCCCGATCGGATGCAGCGCCCGGTTCATCAGCCTGGGACGGCGCTTCGTGGACGGACGCATGAACGTGAGCGTGGTCGGCGAGCGCGTCGTCCGGGTGCTCGGGGAGACACCCGGGCGCATGTACATCTCGGCCCGGGTCGTGGCGGTCGTCGACACCGTGCCCCCGGCCACCGATGAGGACCGTGCCGCCGTCACCGGCCTGTTCGCCCGGCTGGTCGCCGAAGTGGCGGGGTCGTCGCCTCCGCCACCGATCCGTGAGGACATCCCGCTGTCCTACGCCATCGCCGGGATGATCGAAATGCCGGCCGAGCCGAAGCAGGCCCTGCTCGACTGCCGCAACGAGGCGGAGCGCCTGCACATGGTGCGCGACATCCTGACGGCGGCGCTCGAGGGCGCCGACCGCGAGCGCATCGCAGCGGCCCGGGCGCGCACCAACGGCAAGGTCGCACTGCCATGACGGGGCGGGTCGCGGTCGTGCGACCCCGGCGTATCGCCTGGATCGAGGGGCCCGACGCCGGTGCGCTCCTCCACGGGCTGCTCACGGCCGACGTCGCCGCGCTGGGCGTGGGGGGTGCCACGCGCGCCCTGGTGCTCACCACCCACGGCCACGTGGTCGCGCAGATGGCGGTGGCGCGCACGGGCGACGATGAGTACACACTACTGCTGGATGCGCCGCCGGCGCGGGATGGCGTCGCGGTGATTGCCGCCCACCACGTGTCGGAGCACGCCGAGGTGATGGGGCCCGAGGATGCCCTGGTGCTCGTGGCCACCGCCGATCTCGCACCGGTGCTCGCCGGCGCGGGGGAGCTCACGGTCCCCGGAGCGATTCCCGGGACCATCGAGGTCCTTGCCGACGACCCCGCCGCCATCGCCGCCGGGCGCGGTATCGCACTGGCGCGCGACGACGTGCTCGAGGCCCTGCGCGTGGAGCGCTGTGCGCCGCTCATCGGGGTGGACACCGGCGACGGCACCCTCGTCCAGGAGGCGCGGCTTGACGACGCCGTGTCGTTCGGCAAGGGCTGTTACCTCGGGCAGGAGACGGTGGCGCGCCTGCACTACCGCGGACGCCCCAACCGGCGGCTCGCACGCATCGCGCTGGAAGGACCCGTCGCGACCGGTGCCGTGATCACGGGGGATGCGGGACCCGCCGGTGAGGTCACGAGCATCGCCGAGGTGCCGGGGCACGGGTGGATGGCCCTCGGGATGGTGCGGCGAGAGGTACACGACGGGGCTCCCGTCGATGCCGGGGGCACCCCCGGGCGAGTACTGCCCCCGGGTTGACGGGGCGGTGCTAGCGTCGGCACCGATGGGGTTCCGACGCGAGGATCGTGCGCAGGCCGCCCGGGAGTCGTGGGTGGTGCGCCTGTTCTACGACACCGAGGGCGACCTGCACGGGGTGCGGGCCCTCGCCGTGGTCGCCGTGCTGGCGGTCGCCGTGGTCCTCGGCACGGTCATCGCGTCGTTTGCCGGTGCCGCCATGGGGCCCGAGGCCCTCACCATCGGTGCCCTCATCGTGTTCCTCGGCATCAAGATCCCGCTGCTGCTGTTCGTCTTCTGGGTCCTCATGCGCCAGGGCGGCGGGTACACCCAGCAGGACCTCACCGCCGCCGAGCGCGCGCGGGTGCTCGGAAGCCTGATGGAGCAGGCGCGGGATGCGAAGGGTTCCCCTGACGAGGCCGAGCGCCTTCGGTGGGCGTCACGTGAGGCGTGGCGCATCGCCGACGAGGCGCCCGACGGCGAGCGCACCGACGCCGTTGCGGTGGCGGTGGCCATCAGCGGGATGGCGCCGGCGCCCCGGGGCACGCGGGCGCCGTAGTCCCTGTGGGCGCCGGGCCCGCCGGTCCGGCGGTAACCCGGCGTGCCGTGAAGAGGTACCCCCCGATGTGACACCCCGCAGGACGGCGGCGTGCCGTGGTGGCTCCGCGGACGCCGGGTGCACGCCGACGCCGGCCCGGCGGGATCCGCGGCCGCGCGTGAGTGGTCGCGGTACCTACGCGAAGACCAGCGCGTCGTCCACCTCGCCCGCGGCGAGACCCTCCGCACTCCGGTCGAAGGCCAACCGGTGCACCACCCCCGCAATGTCCTCCGCAGTGCCCTGAAGCGCCTCCGGGTGCCGGGCCTGCACGGTGACCCGCCCGACGAAGCACGTCTTGATGGCCACGACCTCGCCGCCCTCGCGCACCGTGACGTTGAACCCCCACAGGGTGTGTGCATCGTCGGTCAGGGACGTGCGCGGTGGCTCGGCCACCAACTCGAACTCGCGACCCCCCGCCGTCACTGTGCGCGTACTCACAGGTCCACCACCCGTCCCCCGTCGTCCACCCCGGCCGCGCCGCCGCCCCGCCGGGGGTCTCCCGCGGCCGCCAGCCCGCCGGAACCGACCGCCGCAACCGACACGCCGCCAAAGTACAGGCTCGCGTCGGTCCAGAGGCGGAGGTCGAAGCCGTCGGCCTCCAGCGCCGCGATTGCGCCCGCCGGCACACCGCCCTCCACGTCCACCCCGCCGCCCTCGTGGTGGATGCGCGGCCGCCCGACCGCCGCCCCGGGTCCGTCGGCCTGGTCCACCATGCGGGCGACCACCATGAGGATCGCTGAGCGCAGCCGGTTGGACCCCGCCGATCCGAGCGCGGCAAAGGGCTCGCCGTCGCGCAGGAGCATCGTGGGGGCCATCATGGACGTCATGCGCAGGCCCGGCGGCAGCGACCCGAAGCCGGCCGGGTTGAGGTCGCTCTCGCCCAGCATGTTGTTGAGCAGCACACCCGTGCCCGGAGCCACCACACCCGAGCCCGATCCGTTGGATGACGAGAGACTCGCCATGCCGCCCTCAGGATCGATCGCGCTCACATGGGTGGTGCCGGTGGGCTTCCGCGACGGTGGCCGACCCGACGCGCCCTCGTCGCGCAACGCGGCCCAGAACCGCTCGAGGAACCCCTCGTCACCCATGCCCTCATGGAACCCGGGGCCGCGCATGGCGTTGGCGGCGGCCTGCGCCGCGGCCATGCCGGCGTAGAAGGCGTCGTCGCCCTCCGGCACGGGCATCCGCCCCAGGTGGTCGAGTGCCGCGGCGATCAGCACGCCCCCGCTGGAGGGCGGCGGGTTGGTGAGCACGGTCATGTCACGGAACCGCACCGCGAGCGGGCGCCGCTCCACCACCGCGTACGCCCTCAGGTCATCCTCCGTCACGAGTCCCCCGGTGACCGAGAGGTACCGCACGATCTCCCTCCCCACCGCGCCCTCGTACAGACAGGCGGCGCCCTCACGCCCGAATCGCTCGAGCGTCTCGGCGAGGTCCCGGAAGACCAGGGTCGTCCCCGGGCCGGCGACCCTCCCCTCGGGTGTGAACTGCGCGGCACTCGCCGGGGTGTGGGCGAGCATCTCCTCGAGGATGCGGTGCAGGTAGGCGGCCTCCTCGCCCACCGGCACGCCCTCACGCGCGAGTGCGACGGCGGGCGCCACGAGGTCGGCCAGCGGCAGCCGGCCGAAACGGCGCGACGCCTCATCAAGCCCCGCCAGCAGGCCCGGCACGGCCACCGAGGCCGGGCCGATGTGGAACACCTGCTCGGTGGTCCCGAACGGCACGGTGAACGCATGCAGGTCGCGGGGGTCGAGCCGCCGCCCATCCGGTCCCAGCCCGGGGACGGCCACGAAGAAGTCGAGCACCGTCGCGGGGCCCCCCGGCGGGCGCACCATCAGGAACCCCCCGGCGCCCGGGCCGGTGAGCACGGCCTCGGCCACGGACGACACCAGGGCCGCCGCGATCACCGCGTCGGTGGCGGTTCCCCCTGCGGCCAGGGCACGGGCCCCGGCGCGCGCGGACAGCGGGTTGCCCGCCGCAACCGCGCCCGTGATCACCGGGCGCGCCCGCCTATGCGGCGGAGCCGCCGTCCGGGTCGGACGGGCCCCGGTCCGTCTCCACGTTGAAGAGGCGGGTGGATGCCTCACCCGGCGACCCGTCCCCCTGGGTGTCCTCGGATGACGCATTGCCGGGCGGTCCGGACCCGGGGTCCGGCACCGCCGCCAACGCCGGCGGCGCCGCGGACACGATGGGCGGAGGCACGCCGGCCGAGAGGTCCGGGGCCTCGGGCGGCTCGGCGAT
>SXGT01319031.1_pt1 | contig 13545 bp, 12 predicted proteins | sample 3176221 | NCBI WGS metagenome assembly SXGT01 (sample SAMN11356862, study PRJNA531348) | freshwater metagenome | isolation source: freshwater sample F1-120 | place: China: Fuxian Lake, Yuxi | collected 2017-12-25 | reverse complement strand
GCAGGCCCCTTCATCCCCTCGCTCCTCGACCAGCAGCGGCGCGACGCACCGATGGATCGGCTACGGGAACGCCGCCCCGGGCGCACGTCGCAAGCACTCGCTGCAAGGAGCCGGGGTGGACGCTAATGGACGCCGCCATGGTGTCGTCACCTCCGCCGCCAGCCAGGCACCTCAATCGAACCTGAAGGGCCAAGGCCCGCTTCAGGCGGCCAAGGTCGCGCTCGCTGGCGCGTCCTGCAGCCTCCAGCAAGTCGTCGTGCGCGCCGACAACGCGCTCGGCGTCGTCGGCACCGCGTGCGGCGGCGGACCCGGGGCTCCCCACGAAGTCTCCAACGTGCCATTGAAGACGGCCACCCGCCTCGAAGCTCTGCGCGCGGGCTCCGCCGAGCTCATTGACGCCATCTCGGACCTGTTCGGGGTCTACGATTACAGCATGTCTGACATCCTCGCGAACACACCCGACGCCAACGTGTCGGTTCCGCAAGGAACGGTGACCACCGGGCCCGCCCTCGCACTCGATCGCCTCGAGCGCGCCGAGCGCGACCTTGGCCACGCGATCGAGCACCTCGGTAAGGTGCGCGCGTCGCCCTCGGCCGCGGACGTGCTGGCGCTCGCGCTGACCAGCGCGGAGATCATCAAGCGCATCGACGCGCTGGTCGGGCCGTGCCGACCGACGGCGGCCGCGATCTCCGTTCCCGTCCAGGGCGGCGGCTCCGGTTGTGGGGTCGCGCATGGCTGCGGCGACCGCGCCGCCCCGCCGGCTCCCATCCTCACGACGTGCACGGCGGGCGTTCCGCTGGCGTGTCTCGAGCCGTTCTGCGTCCGGGCCGCGAATGGCACCTGTCAGCTTCTCGACACGCCCGAGTCGCTCGAGTGCCGGGGCCTGCTCCTGCCGACGCCGAACCTACCCTGACGCCCCCCTGGGCAGGCGCCTCAGCAGAAGCGCCCGCGAGGGATCGCGTCCCGACGGATCACTTGGTTGTCCCTCTCGCCGTCGTCCGCCCAGAACAACGCCTTCTTGCCGCCCGCGCGCCACCGTCCCCGTGCGTGAGAGCGACGCCTCCTGGGCAACCGAGCGGCGGGCCCGCGGTACACTCCCCCCCATGCCCGCCATCACCACCGACGCCTCCTCCGGGGGCCCCGCGTTCAGCCGCCCTCGCGAGGTCCTGATGGCCTTGTGGGACGGCGGCGCGGCGATCGTCTCCACTCCCCCGCCCGGCGCGGCGGAGGATCGTCACGAGCACGGCACGCGGGCTCCGAAGGACGCTCGAGAGCATCGCGACGCCCTGCTCGGTGAACGCGTACGGGCGGTAGCGGCGCCCGCCGCGGCCGGCGTTCGAGGTGCTACTGGGGGCACACGCGGTACGGCGAGACGTACGGGCTGTACCCGCCCATACCGTCTGGAAAGCGGGTCAGGCCCTCGAAGCAGCCCGTCCCGGGGACGCCGCGGCCGGAGAACTCCGAGACGACCTGCCCCGAGGAGATCTCGACGTAGTCGAACGTGAGGCTCACGCCGTTCTGCGACCAGTACCCCGTGTAGCCGGGCTCTCCCACGATCGAGAGCGTTCCGTCGAACGAGAACGTCGTCGCGTGCGACGAGATCGAGCTCGGGAAGCGGGTGCACTCGAAGTAGGCGGTGAGGGACGTCCCCGTGCAGTGCTTGTTCGTGTACGCGAGGGTCTGCTGCTGCGCGTCCACCGCGATCGTGTTTGCGACGTAGCTCAAGGTGGCGGTGTGCGCGACGTTCGTGTTGTTGCCGGGGTTGTTCTCCACCGACGTCGTGGTCGTCGCGGTGGACGAGAAGAGGAGCGGCCCCGTCTTCTCCGGCAACGCGATGGCGAACGTGACGACGGTCGACCTGTTCTTCCGTACCGTCCCGAGAGAGCACACGAGCTTGGTCCCCGCGGCGGTCCCCGGCGGTCCCCCGAGCGCGCACCTCGGGTCGAACGCGCCGAGGGTGCCCATCACGTAGGTCTGGGGGGACGTGGCGGTGGCGGGAAGCTGGATCGTGAGCTGGACACCGGCCGCGTCGCGCTGGCCGACGTTGGCCACCGTCACGCCGTACGATCCGGAGGCGTAGACCGCCGTGGTCGCGGGGGGCTGGTAGGTGATCTGCAGATCGGGCGCGGGTGCGGCCCACGCCGGGGAAGCGGCCAGCAACAGCGCCAGGCCCCCCAGGGCCGCGAGAGTCGTCCGACGGCGAGAGGCGAAAGTGCGAATTTTCATGTGCGATTCCCTTCGTGTGTGGAGCGCAAAGGCGATTTTCAGTCAACTGGGCTAATGTGTAAGTCGAACGCCATAAATGCAAGCTCCCATTCCCGCTCCGGTACAAGAGAGCCCCCTGGCACGCGGAAATAGAAGTAATGTCAGCGACATCCGTGAACGGCGGATCGCCCGGCCGATGGCACGAACCGAGAAAACCACCCGCCTGGCGTTGCTGCGGGCCGCCGAGCGCCTCTTCGCGGAAAGGGGGGTCGACAGCGTCTCGCTGCGGGAGATCGCGGTCGCCGCGGGTCAGCGCAACCACTCGGCGGCGGTGTACCACTTCAAGGACAAGCGCGGCCTCGTCAACGCCGTGCTCGAGCGGCACTCGGATCCCATCCAGGCCGCCTGGCCGGTCGCGCTCGAACACCTCGGGGCGGAGGGGCGCGAGACGCTCGAGGAGATCGTCGCCCTCCTCGTGCGCCCGCTCGTCCGGAAGCTCGACGACAAGGACGGGGGAGCCGACTACCTCATCGTGGTCTCGCAGCTCGTCAGCAGCCGGACCTTCCCCCTCACCGATCTGCCGGCGACCAACGCCCCGGGGATCATGGCGCTCACCACGGCGCTCCTCCGTCACATCGACAACGTGCCGGCGCCGCTGATGCCGCTCCGGATGATGCGCGTCGCGTCGGTGCTCTACGGCTCCATCGCGTCCTACCACCGCCTCGTCACGCTGGGCTTCGACATCCCGCGTGACGATTTCGTCAACGATCTGATCGCCTCGCTCGTCGGCATGCTGCGGAGCTCGGCCCGCGCCCCCGGCTGAGGCGTCGCTCGTCCGTCACGCCGTGTCCGACGCGAGCAGGGAGACCTACCCGTCGATCACGGCCCGGAACAGCCTGGCGATCTCGGCGTGGCCCGCCGGGTTCGGGTGGATGCAGGTGAGGTCGAACCAGCGCGGCGTGTTCGGTCCCCTGTAGCACTGGTTCTTCGGATCGTCGTTCTTGAACCCGTGGCCGCAGAAGTCCTCCAGGAGGAACACCATGTCGATGCCGACGTCGACGGCCACCTTCATGATCTGCTCCTGGAAGTGCACCACCGCCGGCGCGCCCTCGGCCCACCTGCCGCTCATCCCCGACACCGCGGCCGTGGGACAGCTCATGAGGTCGCCGGTCGTGTCCGTGTACTCGTAGACGTTGGTGAGCACGACGTCGACGCCCGCGGGGAACCTCTTCGGATCCTTCTTCAGCCACACCATCGCGGCGCGGAGGAGGGCGACAGCTTTGTCGGCCTCCGCGATGGCGGTCTTGGCGTCGAGCTTGTCCTTCGCCCAGTTCGAGATGTCATTGCCCCCCATGGTCATGACGACGAGCGTCCGCTTCGGCTCGACCGCGGCCGGGAAGCACTCGGCGATCTCCTTCTTGCCCTCGAGGAGGTCGTCCATCCTCGCTCCCCATGCAGCGCAGTTCTTCACCTCGAGCGATGCGCCGAACTTCTTCCGCAGATCCTCCGTCAGGATGCTGCGGTAGAACTGCGCCGGCAGGCTGGGGGGCGTGCCCTCCGTGATCGAGTCGCCGAGGAACACGAGCTTCTGCACGCCCTTGATGTCCTGGTGGTGGGTGCCGAGGCAGGTCTTCGAGAGGACCGGCTTGAACTGATCGTAGTCCGGCCCCGCCACCTTGCCCGTCAGCCCCTCGAAGCACTTCGCCGCCGTGAGCGCGACCCCCGTGCCCGTGCCCGTGCCCGCGCCGGTGCCCGCGCCCGCACCCGACGGATCCCCGGTCGGGTTCTTGGCGATGGGCAGAGGTGCCTCCGCGGGGGGCCCCGACCCCGGCGGATCGGCCACCCCGGAAGGCTCCGTCGCTCCGCCGCCGCAGGCCGCGCCGAGCATACATAGAAACGTCAGCGTTCCCCGGAAGTACGGCGCGTTCATGCTGAAATATCCCATAGCTTACGCGGTCGTCGCGTCAATGAAAACATCACCGTACCGCCCGTTGTGACTTGATCGAGACGCGCCCGTCCGCCACGATGGCCAGGGTGACGGCTCTCCGCGCCCCGAAGCGAGGCAAGTACGACCGCGGGCAGTCCCCGGAGGCGCGGGTGAAGGACCAGCGCCGCCGCCTCTTCGCCGCGGCCACGAGGGTCTTCGCGCGGCGCGGCTTCGGCGCCTCGACGGTCGACCTCGTCGTCGCCGAGGCGGGCGTCAGCCGACGTACGTTCTACGAGCACTTCGACGATCTCACCGACCTCCTGCTCCAGCTGCACGAGCGCCTCTCCACCGCCGCGTTCCGGGCCATCGATCTGTCCGCGCGGGCGGAGCAGGATCCGGACGCGCAGCTCCGCGCGGGCGTGGGCGCGTTGCTCGGGCTCATCGCCGGCTTCGGCGATCAGGCCCGCATCCTGTTCCGGGAGATCCGCGCGGCGGGGCCCGAGCACGAGGTTCGCCGCGAGGCGCTCCTCGGGAGGTTCGCGTCCCTCCTCTTCGAGGGCGTCGCGCGCTCGCACGCCCTCGGGATCGCCAAGCGACCGCCCGACGAGCTCCGCATCTTCGCGCTCGTCGCGGCGATGGAGGCCGTCGGCATGCGCTACGTCGATCGCAACGACGAGGCGCGCGCGACCGAGGCGGTAGGTCCGATGGTCGACATGGTGCTCCGCACGTTCGGGTGACGACGGCTGGCTGTTCGACTACCCTCCACACCGCCGCGCGCAGGAGGCGGCGCGCCATGTCGAAGCGCAGTTTCAAGTGGTTTCTTCTGGTGCTCTTGCTCTCGCTGGGGCCCCTCGCCGCCGTCCTCCCCGCCGGCTCCACGCCGCCAGAGGGCCAGCCCGCCGCCGCCGGCGACGTGGCGTGGATGCTCACCGCAACGGGCCTCGTCCTCCTGATGACGCCCGGCCTCTCCTTCTTCTACGGCGGCATGGTGAAGGGCAAGAACGTCATCTCTACGATGCTCCAGAGCTTCATCGCGATGTGCGTCATCAGCGTCGTGTGGATCGTGGTCGGGTTCAGCCTCGCGTTCGGTGACAGCTTCCACGGCCTCATCGGGAGCCCGTCGTCGTTCCTGATGTGGCGCGGCGTGGGGACCGCGACGCACCCGGCTCTCTCGCCGACCATCCCGCTGATGCTGTTCGGGCTGTTCCAGCTCAAGTTCGCCATCATCACGCCCGCGCTCATCACCGGCTCGTTCGCGGAGCGCGTGCGCTTCTCGGCGTACATCCTGTTCATGGTGCTGTTCACGCTCCTCATCTACGCGCCGCTGGCCCACTGGACGTGGCACCCCGAGGGGTTCCTCCACAGGTGGGGCGTGCTCGTCTTCGCGTGCGGCACCGTGGTCCACATCGCGGCCGGCGTCTCTGCCCTCTCGGCGGCCCTCGTGCTCGGCCGCCGGACCGCGCACGTGGCGAGCGAGGCGCACACGCCCGCCAACGTGCCGTTCGTCGTGCTGGGCACCGGCATGCTCTGGTTCGGGTGGTTCGGGTTCAACGCGGGATCGGCGCTCGGCGCCAACGGCACGGCCATCACAGCGTTCCTCACCACCAACACCGCGTCCGCGTCGGCCGCCCTCGCGTGGCTCCTGCTCGACTCGCTCCGGGGACGCAAGCCCTCCGCGCTCGCCGCGTGCATCGGCGCGGTCGTCGGCCTGGTCGCGATCACGCCCGCGGCCGGCTACGTGGACGTCGGCGCGAGCATCGTCATCGGCGCGGTGGGCGCCATCACGAGCAACGTGGCCGTCCACATCAAGACGAAGTCCACGCTCGACGACACGCTCGACGTCTTCCCCTGCCACGGCGTCGGCGGGCTGGTCGGCATGCTCCTCACCGCGGTGTTCGCGAAGGAAGGCGGCGTGATCCACGGGGGCTTCCGCCTGCTCGGCTATCACGTCCTCGCGCTCGTGGTCGTCTCTGCGTTCGTGTTCGTGGGGTCGTACGCGCTCCTCAAGCTGGTCAACCTGGCCCTCCCGCTGCGGGTCTCGCGCGGCTCCGAGGAGGCGGGCCTCGACATCAGCCAGCACGGCGAGAGCATCTACGAGGACTCGTCCCACGAGGACATGGCCGCCCCGCTCTCGGGGCGGATGAGCATCCCTCCCTACGACCCGGTCCCCGCCTCCCGGGGCGTGCGACCGCGCGACTGAAGGGGCGCGCGCGCGGGCCCCCCGGCCTCCTCTCGACTCAGGAGAGCCGCTCCGCCGCCCGCTTCAGGTGGCCCGCGCAGTCCCCGGTGATCGGGTCCCCGTGGCTGATGGCGATTGCCTTCCACTCGTCCATACCCTCCAGAGAGCCGGGCGGGGGTCTCGGCGTCGTGTCAACCGGAGCCCGGGAGACCCTTCGCCGCGATCGCCCAGCTCTCGTCGTGGAGCGTCACGATCAGGCGCCCGTGATCCGTCGCGCCAGGAGCGCGGCGGTCGGGTCACGGACGGGGTCACTGCACGTCGACCGTCAGCGCGTAGGCCGTGCACTGGCCGTTGTTCGCCGCCTTCGCGACGCGCACGTAGGCCTTGCCGGTCTCTGTGAGGCCGCTGCAGTCGGTCGAGAGCGACACCGTCTTCTTGCCGCGGCAGCCGCGACCGACGGTGTTGTCCTGCGTGTCGGTCGCCACGCCGCACGTAGAGAAGTCGGGCTGCGAGTCGCACACGAAGTACACCGCGACGTCGAGGTTCTGGGTCACCGACGCGCGAATGAGCGGGTTCCCGCCGAAGCCCTGGTCCGTCACGGTGAAGCGGAACCAGTCCACGTCGCCGTCGAACAGCGTCAGATCGGCCACGAGCCGCGTCGTGTTCGGGTTGTCGGTCATGGCGCCGAGGTCGGTGCCCGTCTCCTTGGTGTCGTTCTTCTCCTTGGCGTCGGCGCACGCCTGAGCCGAGCTGCAGTCGATCGTGTTGCCGCATCCGTCGTCGTGCTTCCCGGACGTCTGCCCGAGCTCCTTGCAGGTCTTGGGGGTGCATGCCTGCGCGGTGCAATCCAGCGTCTTGCCGCACCCGTCGTCGTGCTTGCCGGAGATCTGGCCGAGCTGGAGGCACGTCTTCGGCGCGCAGGGACCGCCGTCGGAGGACGTCGCGGTCGCCGTCGGAGCTGCCGCGTCCGCTCCCCAGTCGCGCGGCTCGCCGCCTCCTTGGCTCGACGCGCACGCGACGCCGAGCGAAGCCGTGAAGCCCCAGGCGAGAAGTCGAGAGATCGTCCGAGCCGTCATCCAGTGCCTCCGACGAAGAGCCCCTCCACACGTCATACCACATCCCCCGGTCCGCGCCGTTCGTTCTGGTGCCTGTCGCTTGTCGTGCCCGCGTCGCCCGCGCGTCGTATGCTGATGGCATGGCTCGGTCGGGCTCGGCCATCCGGAACCTCTGCGTCGGCGGTGTCGCCGCCCTCGCGACGGCAGGCGTCGCGTGGCTCGCCGCGTGCTCGAGCGATCCGCCCGCGCCCGTGTTCGCGGAGGAGGAGGCCAGCGCCCCGGCGGCAAAGGACGCGGGGAGCGCCCCGCGCGTCTGCCCGGGCGGCGAAGGTTGCCCGGTCGTCGACGCGGGGAGCGACGCCCCCGCCGAGAGCGGGGCGGACGGCGGCGGCTGCCCCACCCTCAACACCTGCCCCACCGCGCGGGACATCGGTCGCGTCAGCGGGGACAACAACGCCGACCAGCAGAGCACGCAGGGCTCCTCCTCCGAGTGGCTCAAGATCCGCGTCTCCGAGGACTCGACCGTGCTGGGGGCGAGCCTCAAGGCGACGTTCACCCTCGTCTCGCCGCCGGCCGCGAACTTCGATCTCTTCGTGTACTACGACCCCCTGAAGGACGCGACCGTGTGCACACCGCCGACCGCCAAGAGCACGCAGCAGGCCGGCATCAGCGACACGGTGAGCCTGAGCTGGGGCGAGGGCGCGGTCCCCAACGGCTCCGACGACAGCCGCACCGTCCACGTGGAGGTGCGCCACATCTCGGGCCCCTGCGGCGGAACCGCCAAGTGGACGCTCGTGGCGCAGGGCAACAAGTAGCTACCAGCGCATCTGCACGTGTGCGACGCCGCCGTGGGCCATCTCGCGCTCGGGCAGGCGCTGCTCCCCCTCGTACTGCACGATGATGCGCAGCCGGTTCGGATCGTCGATGTCGGCGCGCGGGAAGAACGCGAGCCCCGCCTCGATCTCGATCGAGCGGCGGGCGGCGAACTGCTCGTCCTCCGTGGCCACGCCGTAGCGCGCGAGCGGCGCGATCGCCAGGCGCGTGGTCGGGATGGGGAAGAAGAACGAGCCCTGGACGTAGGCGCCGTTCGCGGCCGCCGGTCGGAAGGACAGGTCGTCGGTCTGCAAGCGGCGCAGGTACTCCGCCTGCAGGAACAGCCCCCGGAACGCAACGCGCGCCGCCGCGTCGAGCCGCACCTCGCGGAAGCGCGTGGCCTCGTAGCCCGTCGACTCGAACAGCTTGCCCTGCCGGAACATCCCGCCCATCCCGAGCGCGAACCGGAAGGGGCCGCGCTTCGGATCACCCTCCGTCTCGGGCATCGCCCCGAACGGCTGCACGTCGACGAGCCCCGAGTAGACCGGCCCGAGCGCGGTCGTGTCGGGCAGCTTGAGCTCGAGGCTCGATCCATTGAAGGCGCCCGCGGACACGATGATCCGATCGTCGACGAAGCGGAGATCGGTGCTGATCCCCTGATCGGCGCCCGCCATGAACACCTGCGTGGGCTGCGGTCGCTTCGGGAACATCTGCCGGGTCACGAGCACGCTCGCGCCGGGGCTGAACGGCATGTAGAAGTGTCCGCCCTTGAGGCTCCAGAACGACGTGATCGCGTACGCGATCGAGACCTCCTCGACGTTGACGAGGGTGACCTCCTTGGTCCGGGTCGTGGCGTCGATGTCCGTCTGGTCGCCCTTCTTGTCGACGACGTCCACGTCGGACACGACATCGAGCGCCTCGGGGTTGATGCCGAAGTGGACGACATAGGAGAAGCCCGCGAGCGGCGTCCCCTTCACGATGAGGCCCGCGACGCTGGAGCGGAGGCCGTACGTGAGCTGATCGCGCGGCACGGCGCGGGGGACGGACGTGAAGCCGACGCCGAGGTTCACGTACCCGGAGAGCGCGAAGGCGACCTCCTTCTCCTCCTTCGCGTCGTCCTTCTTCTCCTCGCCGTCCTTCCGGTCCGTGTCCTTCTTGCCCGCGTCTGCCTTCGGGGCGTCCTTCTTGTCGGGCGGCTTCGGGGGCGGGTCCGCGGCGAGCGCCGGGCCCGTCACGAGCGCGCCGACGATCGACGCGACGGCCACGACCGCTGCCCGGGCGCCGCTCAAGGGTACGAGACTCCCACGGGGGCCATCGCGAAAGCGGTCACCTTCGACCCCCCCGTGTCGAACGAGGGCCCCGCGACGAGCCAGAGCGAGGTCCCCGTCGCGTGGCGCGTGAGCGCGTGCGGGTGGAGGAAGGGGAACGCCCCCATCGCGCTCCGCGGGGTCGCGAACGTGGTCGTCGTGCTCGGCAGGGCGCGATCGTCGCGGACCTCGAGCGGGCGCCTCAGGTTCTCGGACGCGCGGAAGCTCGACGTCCACAGCTGGACCGGCCCGAAGCGGCCGCCGTCGTCCAGCTCGGCGAGCGCGGGCCGGGCGTCCGCCGTCCCCACCACGAAGAGCTTGCCCTCCCACCGGTGCACGCCGGCCGGCGTGATCTTGTCGATCGGGCGCACCTTGCCGCCGGCCTTGTCGAAGCTCACGACCTCACCGGAGCGGAGGAGGCCCGCGACGAGCCCGCCCGCGCTGAATTGCAGGAAGCCGAGGACGCCAAACTCCGTGGTCTGCTCCGGGAGCGGGACCGCGGCCTTCGCGACCAGCGAGGCGTCCGCGTCGTAGAAGCGCGCCTCGCTCCGGATCTCGCTTCCGCGCGTGTACTGGAGGAGCACGACACCCTCGTTGGTCTCGCGATCGGCGCCCACGCCGACCACCTTCACGTTGGCGGCGTCCGGAGGATCGAAGGCCCGGATGTTCGTGAGGATCTCGTCCTCGAGGTCGACGCGCGCCGTGAACGGCAGGAGATCCACCGGGCTCTGCACGAGGGCCACCGTCGTCACCCGCGAGGGCGCGTCCCTCACCCACGGGAGCACGGCGCGGAAGAGCAGGTTCGCGTCCGTGCCCGGATCGGTGTCCAGCACGCGGTGGCAGTCACCCGACGCGCCCGAGACCTGCACGAGGGCGTCCCCCGACCAGTACCACTGCGAGTCCTCGGTGTACCCGATCCACCCGTGGACGCCGAACGAGTCCCCCTTCGTCAGCGAGCAGCCGCTCGCCCACCCGCCGCCGTTCTTCCCCGCGAAGACGATCGTCTGAGGCAGGTCGATCCCGCCGTACAGCACGTAGACGTTCCCCCCACGATCCGCGACCGGCGGCAGCAGGTTGAGCGGCGCGTCCCCGGCCACGCGCCCCGCGAGCCGGAGCGGTCCGAAGGTCCCCGGCTCCGGCACCTGCGCACACCCGGCCGGCGCCACGACGGCGGCGACGGCGAGGAGGGCGAGCGGCAGGATCGCGCGGCGCGCGCGGGCACCATGTGGCTTCACGACCGGTCAAGGAGACAGGCAGCGCCCGCCGTTCGCAAGGGATTTTGCGACTACTTCCCGACCGCGTACGTGAGCACGAAGAAGCCGCTGTCCTCGCCCGTGGGCGTCTTGTAGCGCTGGCGGTACACGATGGGGGTGAACGAGTAGCCGTAGAGCTTGAGCTCGTCCTCCGGCGTGTTCGGGTTGTTGCGGAGCGGGGGGACGGTGCCCGCGAAGCTCGACGCCTGGGTGACGCCCAGCTCGTAGCCGCGGCCCCACATCGCGTCGATCGAGCCCTGCACGCTCACGCCGAAGATGCCGATCGACGCCGACGCGCCTCCGCCCTTCCAGACCCACTCCTCCTCGGTCTTCTCCTTCTCGATGGTGAGCTCGAAGCTCGTCTCGGCGACGTCGCTCACGCGGAGCGTCGGCGGCTCCTTGAAGACGATGTCGTCCTCCGGGATGACCTGACCTTCGAGGGTCTGGCCCCGGGTCGGGTAGGAGGCGACCTGCCCGATCTGGTAAGGGAGCTTCACGCGCGGGAGCGCCTTGGTGCCGAGCGCGTCCACGAGCGCGGCGTAGCGCTTGGTCGACCACACGCTCGTCTGCGCGGCGACGGGGACGAACACGGAGAAGATCTTCCCGTCGGCCGTGGCGCCGAGCTTGCGCGCGGGATCCTCGAGCTTGTAGTCGTACTGGTGGTAGCAGCCGCAGCCCAGCACCACCGCGCCGCTGTCGAAGCCCTCCATCTCGGGCTTGGCCTCGATTTCGAAGGTGGCGCTCGTGGAGACCGTGGTCGTCGCGCCGGTGTACTTCCAGCGCTCCTGCCGGTAGTGGGCCTCCGCCTCGACCGACACCACCTTGACGATCGGCAGGCTGAACTCGGCCTCGAAGCCGAGGCCCACCTGCGCGCTGAAGGTCATGCCCTCCCGCTTCGTCGTGCTCTTGCTGTCCTCGCGGCCCATGGAGACCGACGAGCGCCCGTCCGAGTAGGTGCGAGAGTACGGGGGCAGCGAGAGCACGGCGACCGGCACCACCGTCCCGGCGACGAGCCGCGGCTTGCTGGAGACGATGCGGCGGGCGGGCGAGTCGCCCGTCACGTCGGCGATCGCGATGCGCGACGTCACCTTCGAGGCGAGCAGGCCGGTGTACTCGCTCACGAGCTTGCCGGCGCTGCCCATCGTGAACATCTCGATGGTCCCGTCGGTCCGGAGGAGGGCGACTTCGGGCTTGTCGCGCCCCGAGTAGTGGCCCACGGCGAGGTCGGCGGAGCCGTTGCTCGTGCCCGTGCTGCCCTTGGGGACCAGCTGGCCGGCCTTGACCGAGAACACGTAGAGGTCGTCGCCGAACGTCCCGTCGTAGATGCCCACGATCTCGTCCGACCCGTCGCCGTCGAGGTCGCCCATGGCGATGCGCGTGAACACCTTGTCGACCGCGAGCTCGATCACCTTGGCCTGGCCCGTCTTCGCCGCGTCAAGGTTCGCGATGATGAGCGACTTCTTGGTGAGGAGCACCGGCTCGGCGTAGCCGTCGCCGTCGACGTCGCCGACCGCGCCGTCGATCACGTCCGGCGCCGTGGGCGGGGGGCCGCCGGGGACCTGGGGCGGGATGATGTCGGTCGTCTCGCACTTCGAGGAGACAGCGTCGCAGACCGACACCTTGCCCTTGTCGCTGAAGGCGACGACCTCCTGCAGCTCATCCGCGTTGACGTCGCCCCCCGAGAGCGCGATCGGCGAGTACGGCAGGGTGAGCGTCGTCTTCTTGTTGCCGCCGCCCTGGACGAGGATGTTCTGGGAGGCCTGCGTGACCCAGGCCACCGCCTCGGGGCGCGATCCGAAGAAGTTGCCGCCCGTCATGTCGACGATCTTGCCGTTCACGCTCGACCATGCGGCGTTCGCAGGCTTGACGAAGGCCCGATCCTGCGCCGAGTACCCCTGGACCTGGGTGTCGTCGCCCACGACGACGAGCTCGAGGTCCCGGGCGAAGTACCCCATCGTCCCGAGCGGCGAGGTGGAGGTGTAGTTGGGGTCGCCGCAGCGCTTCATCTGGCAGACGCCGTTGCCGCACGCCTCCCCGGTGTTGCAGTCCGCGTCCGAGGCGCACTTCACCTCCCCGCTCTGGAAGGCTCCACCCCCGATCTCGGAGTTCTTCGGCGACGCGGTGCTGCCGCAGCCCGCGGCGACCACGAAGAACATTCCCCCTGTGAGGAGGGCGACCCAACCCGATCTCATGATTCCACCTCGGCAGAGACGCAGCCCAGTCCACATGGTGGCCCAGGCCCCCTGCCGTGTCCAGGGTGATCACGCTGGCGCCCGCCCCGCGCACGGGGCATGCTCGGGGCATGGTGAGCTCGCGGAGGACGGCCCGCGTGGTGCGCATGGCAGCCGCTGCCGCGCTCGCGCTCGGCGTCGGCTTCCTCGCGCTCGCGTGCGCGGACGATCCGCCCGCGGGATCGAGCGGTCTACCTGGCGACGTCCCGCGCGTCGTCACCGACGCGGCGGCCGAGGCCGCGGTGCCCGAGGCCGGGGACGGCTCCGCGGACGCGAAGCCCCTCGACGCCCCGAAGGAGTGACGGGCGCTAACCGCAATGCCGTTCGGATAAGGCATTCGTTCGAGCGAGGGTGCCCCCACCCGTCGCGCTTCGCGCGCCGGCCTCCCCCCGATCGCGCGCTACGCGCGCCATTGAGGAGCCCGCGCAGACCTCACCCCCCGTCCCCCTCTCCCTGAAGGGAGAGGGGGCATGTGAACGGGAGAATCGCCTCTCGCAGGGTCTCCCGGTTCAGTCGTGCGTTCTCGAGGCGAACGACGCGGACGCCACGGCGCGCGAGGATCGTCGTGCGCCTCG
>SXGT01814918.1_pt1 | contig 13546 bp, 10 predicted proteins | sample 3176221 | NCBI WGS metagenome assembly SXGT01 (sample SAMN11356862, study PRJNA531348) | freshwater metagenome | isolation source: freshwater sample F1-120 | place: China: Fuxian Lake, Yuxi | collected 2017-12-25 | reverse complement strand
GCACTATCTAATAGCGAAGAATTGCAAGGATTATCCTGCGGATTACAGCGCAACTGCTTGGCGATCCTGTCGTCGTGCAGGTCTCCTTTGACAGTGCCCATCACCACTCTGCCCAGCGGCTCGATACCCGAGGCCGAGAGGATGGGCTCGATGTGGGCCATACCCGCCTTCATCGCCCGGGCGCAGGCCAGCACCTCGGGCACAAAGATGATATTCTCCCGGAACTTGATGCCCACCACCGCCATGCCCCCGATCAAGCCGTCGTCCATCACCTCGAGGGCTTCGATGCCGGCGTCTAGCGCGGCCCGGGCCAATTCGTTGACCACGAGGTGTTCCCCTTCGATGAGGGCGGCCGCGATGTCCTGCATCTCCGGCCTGGCCGTGGCAAAATTGTCGATCAGCCGCTGGCGCTCTTCGGGCCGCTCGATATTCTCCTCGATCTCCTGGCGGAGGAACTCGTTGTGGATCTCGCTCAGTTCTGCCATGGCTCTTTCGTTTCTAATTGGCCGCGTCCCGCTGGCGGTGCCAGTCGCGCACGGCCAGGGGAATTTCCTTGAGGTTCTCGATGGCGGTCTGCAATGGAATGGCGCACTCGGGACCCACCAGCTCCACCCCGGCGTCCAGGTTGCGGTACACCTCGCGGCGCACCTCCTCGGGGCCTTTGGAAAAGAGGGTCTCCGGATTGTTGAGATTGCCCACCAGGGAGATGCGCTTGCGCACGATCTGCATGGACTCGGCCGGGGCGTTTTTCGAGTCGAAATGGAAGGCGGCCATGCCGGTCTGGGCGATGTACTCCATACGATCCACGGTGCGCCCGCAGATGTGCAGGATGATTGGGGCCGGCAGGCGGTGGGCGAATTCGATGTGTAAATCGCGCAGGTAACGGGCATAGTATTCGCCGCTGACCAGGTCGCCGGTGGCGTGGTCCGGCAGGGTCAGTGCATCGGCCCCGGCCTCGATCTGCGCCAGGCCAAACTGGATGGTCGCCTCTTTGATCCGGTCCAGACACGCTTTGGTCTTCCCCGGATCATCGAGGGACATCAGCAGGAAGGGCTCCACCCCGAAGCCATGGTACCCCAGGGACCAGGGCCCCATGGTCTTGCCGACGATGGCCACCTCGGTCCCGTATTCGCGGCGCAGGATCTTGATGGCCTCGATGACACAGCGGGTGTCGGGATGGGTGAGGAAGTCTGGGGGGATGACGATGTCCTCCGGCCCGGCCCAGATCGGCTCCCTCATACGCACTGTCGGCCAATTATCTTTTTGTTCCCATTGCATCTTGCAGCCCAGGGCCGAGGATTCCTGGATGATGCTGAATACCGGCATGATGGTGTCGAAACCCAGCTCGGTGTACCCGGTGGCGGCCAGGCGGGCCATCAGCTCGGGTTGGCGGTTGGCGTCCGGAAAGGGGGCGTCCACCAGGTCCATCAGCTCCACGGTGGCCACCGAGGTGGGGTTGCACACCGGGGTGCGGTCCACCGGCTGCCGCTGCAAGGCGGCCAACACGCGCTGGCGACTGGTCATCGAGGGGATCTGGATCATCGGGACCGCCTCACTGTTGTTGGGCACTTGGCGCGGCCAGCAGGCCCCGCGCCGCCAGCAACTCCTGTTCGCGCAGGGTGGCCCGCACGTTCACCGCCCGCACCACCAGCATACCCACCAGGGGGTCGTGGGCCTGGCCGCAGGCAAAGAGAATCTGTCCCGGGGATGGTGTCTCCAACTGCCCCAGCTTGACCAAACCAGCGGCGATGGCCGCCACCCGGCTGGCCTCCCCGCCCGCCAACTCCACCCGGTAGGCCCCGCCTCCCAGCCCGATCAGCTGGATCTGGTGTCCTGATTTCTTGTCGAAAAAAACCAAGGCCCTGGGGGCCAAGGGCTGTGCCGTTTCGAGTTTGCAGGCTTCGAGAAAGGCGCGGCGGCAGGCCAACTCGTGGTCCGCACCGCAGGAAAAACGCAGGAGACGCGCGCCGACCTTTTCCATACCCCCCAGCACGGCCATCGCCTCGGTGAGATAATCCAAGCGCGCCGTCGCGCCGGGGCGATTGCTGTAGCTGTGGATGAGGTACTGCGGGCCAGTTGGGGTGGGCTGTCGGTAAAGGGCGATGGTGATGTCGTGGAAATGCGGGTCCATCGGGACCAGTTCAACCCGCCTTCCCAGGTCTGCAGTCTTGCCCATGGTCAGCCGTCGATCAGGGTGCGGTTCACGAACTCGGTGATCTCCTCGATCTTGTCCAGTTCGGTGAAGAGCAGGTTCTGGGCGATGCGCCGGGCCAGCCCGCGCATGTGTTCGTCCAGGCCGATGGCCGGCACCCTGCCGTCGATGGCGCTCAGGAGCAGGCAGGCCAGGTCCCGCACGGCGCTCTTCTCGACCTCCTTCTTCTTGGCGTATTCGGAGGTGCGGAAATAGGAGTTCCAGTAGATGTTCACCCCCTCGAGGTATGCCGCCTTCTGGGGGCTGTTGATCATTGCCTTGATACACATATCGGCGGCATAAAACGCCACGTCAAAGGAGGGGTTGCCGTAGTGCGCAGCCACGAAGTCGACTAGGTACACCTGGCCGCTGTTGACCCAGACGTTGCGGGGCCGCAGGTCTCCCAGCACCAGGGCATGGCGATTCTTGAGTAGCTGGCGAACCTGGGCCTCGATGGGTTTTTTGAGATCGGGAAAGACCTGGGCGATACGCCCATAGAAGGGCTCGATGCGCAGCTGCTCGAAGGCCTTGGTATCCTTGAACATGGCCTTCACCTCCCGGTCCTCGGCGGTCTGGTTGTGGACCGTGCCAAGCAACTCGCCGCAGAGCGAGGCGATCTGCAGATCGATCTTGCCACCCATCAACTGGTCCTCCCACACCACCGCCTCGCGCGGTTGGGCGGTGGTCACCAGAATGAAGTCGGTGCGGTCCTCGAGGACCACCTCGGGGATAAACACCGGAAAGAGCTGGGACAGAATCTCCAGGCAGCTTTTCTCGGTGAAGATCCGTTTGCGGTCGAGCCACCAGCGCTCCTTGACCTGGGCCCGGGCCAGGGCCTGTTTGACGACGAATTCCTGGCGCGGAACCACAACGTGGAAAACCAAGTGCTGCAGCCCGTCTCCCAAGGTGGTGACCACCGGGGCCGGATCACTGGCCACCAGCAGTTTCTTCCGCCGCAAATAGGTGGCGATGTTCTTTTTATCGAGATTCATCGTGCCGCCTGTAGCTGAGAGGGGGGGGAAGAGGCAGGGTCATGATCGGCGGGCACGGCTACCTGGAAGGCGCCGGCCTGCAGTTCGGCATGGTAGGAACTGCGCACCAGGGGGCCCGACTCCACGTGGACCAACCCCTGCGCCAAAGCGAAACCCCGCCAGCGGGCGAACTCGTCGGGATGGACGAACCGGTCCACCGGGACATGGGCCCGGGAGGGGCTCAGGTACTGGCCGAGGGTGAGGATCTGGCAGCCGACCCCGGCCAGATCGGTGATGGTGCCGGCGATCTCCTCCTCGGCCTCGCCGGCCCCCAGCATCATGCCGGATTTGGTGGGCACCGACCCCATGGCACGGGCCCGGTCGAGCAGTTCGAGCGAACGGCTGTACTTGGCCTGAGGCCGCATCTGCGCGTAGAGCCGGGGCACGGTTTCGATATTGTGGTTGAGGATATGGGGGCCGGCGGCCACCACCAGCGCCAACGCTTCCCAGTCGCCCTTGAAATCCGGGATCAGCACCTCGACGCTGGTGCGCGGGCAGCGCTGGCGCACCGCCTCGATGGTGCGGGCAAAGATCCGCGCCCCTCCATCCGCCAGTTCGTCCCGGTTGACCGAGGTGATCACGGCGTGGCGAAGATCCAGCTGCGAGATCGCCTCGGCGACCCGCTCCGGCTCCCCTTCGTCGAGGAACTGGGGTTTGCCGGTTTTGACCGCGCAGAACCCGCAGCTGCGCGTACACACGTCCCCGAGGATCATAAAAGTCGCCGTGCGGCCGTTCCAGCACTCGCCGATGTTAGGGCACTGGGCGCTTTCGCAGACGGTGTGCAACCGCAGGTTGGACACCAGGCGTTTCAGTTCGAGGTAGTTGGCGCTCCCCGGAGCCTTGACCTTGAGCCATTCGGGAAGACGGCGGCCAGTCTGAACCATTCCAGCCTACTCCCCGGAGGTCGCGTCTGAGTCCGGCGCGGCAGTGACCAGTTTCGGATCGGGCGGCAGGCTGATCTCCGCCTTGTGCAGGAACTCCTCGTAAGCCTTGGAATCCACCAGGATTTGGCGGGCCCGCAACACCTGCGGGTCCACCGACACCCGGTACGCCTCGGCGGCCTTCTGGCCCACCCCTTTTTCGAGGATGTCGTAGCTGAGCTTCCAGCTCAACAGATCCCTGTTGTTCTCCCAGTGATCCTCCTCAATCTCGCCGATCTCCTCGCGCAGGCTTTCCAGGGAATTGGTCAACTTGTCGGCCTGGTTCTCCTCGTCCGCCTTTTTCTGCAGATCCTTCATCCACGCCTCGTACTGGCTGACGTACTCGAAGCCCCGATTGGCGACAAACTGGCGGAACTCAGCCACGGTCTCCTCGTTGGCCCGGAAGTCCGCAGCCAGGGGGTGGGTTACCGGGTACTGCCTGGCAAAGTGGAAGAACAGGTTGTTGGCCGTGGCTCCACCCGCCAACTGCCTGTTGAGCGGGGTGGTCCACAGGCGCTTTTCTAGAGATTCCATGTACACGTCGGGCACGATACCGCCGCCGCCGTGTACGATCCTGCCCCGCGTCAGGGTCTTGAATTCGCGGTCCGGGGAACCGACCAGGGTTGAATCCTTGCGCATGCGTTTGTCGATGGACCGCCCACTGGGGGTGAAATAGGCGGCGATGGTCAGCTTCAGTTCGGCCTTGTCGCCGATGGGCATGGTCTGTTGTACCGAGCCCTTGCCCACGGTCGGTGTGCCCAGGATCAGGCCGCGGTCCCAATCCTGGATCGCACCAGAAACGATCTCCGAGGCGCTCGCCGACTCCCCATCCACCAGGATCACCATGGGTTCCGCCGCCACCACCGGTTTGGCCGCCGTGAAGTACCGGGTGGTATCGGCGATGGCCCGGCCCGCCGTGTAGACCACCAACTTCTGGGGCGCCAGGAAGAGTTCGGCCACGGCGACCGCCTCCTGGAGGTACCCCCCGCCGTTGCCGCGCAGATCAAAAATCAATCTCTTCATGCCCCGCTGTTTCAGCTCGACGAGGGCCTCGCGCACCTCATGGCTGCATTTCTGCTGAAATCCGTCCAGTTTGACGTAGCCGGTGGAATCCGCAAAGAGGGTGAAGTAGGGCACGCTGCGCACCTGCACCACCTCGCGGATGATGGTTACCTTGAAGGGATCGGGAACCCCCGCTCTTTTCAGGGTCAGGGTCACTGGGGTCCCCGGCTCCCCGCGCATCAGGTCGGCCGCGTCACCGGCGTTCAGTTTTTTGGTGGTGCTGTCGTCGATGGCCACAATCAGGTCGCCGGACTTGACGCCGGCCCGGGCGGCGGGGGTGTCCTGGTGCAGCAGGATCCAGACCGCGATGGCGCTGTCTGGATGGATCACCTGGATGCGAAAACCCAACCCGCCATAGCTGCCGCGGGTGTGGATGATAAAGTTGTCCAAACTCTGGTTTTCCATGAAGTTGGTATAGGGATCGAGTATGGACAGCATACCGGCGATCCCAAAGCGCACCAAGGTGTCGGGGGTGGTCGAGTAAAGGGAGGAGTCGTTGACGGCCAGGGCGATCTGGCGGAAGGTATCGAAACTATCCTTCCACCCGGCATTCTGCGCCTGGCTGAAGGTGTAATCGCTGGCCGGATCGAGGGTGTAGAACAGCCCCTTGACCCCGGCGTGCATCAGGGTATCAGGGGAAATTTCTTCTATATAGTAGTCCCGAATGTTGCGCACCACCATCAGCAGCGTGTTCAGTTCCTGGCCCACCGGAAGCACCGGCGGAGTCGCGGCCCGGGATGGCCCAAAGGAGCCAACGATCGATAACAAAACCCACAGCCCAACAGTCCAGCGACGCCGCATCATGCTCTATCCCCGCAGAGGTGGAGGAGGAACCTAGGCCCCTAAGTAAATAATTTTACACACATCCCGTCAATAGCCCAGCTCGCCTAAATCCACTATTTTCCCTTGACCTAGGCCCCGCTTACCCACCTTTGCCTCCGGGATAGCCCCTTGATATAGGCCCCGACCGGCCTATATACCCCAACCGCTAGACCTCGGCCAGGGGGATTTAATGGTTGACAACCGGCCCTCCTTAGGCTAGATTGTAACCTCGTTCCAGGGGGCCCTGGTCCCTGTCATACGATCGCACCGCCCGAGAATCTTCCCCAGAGCAGACCTCTTCGTCGGGGAGTGGAACCGGGCTGCTGCCCACCTCCTCCAGCCGCTTATGGAGGAAGCCCGAGGCGGCATTAAAAAGACCTGCGAGGATGGGGAGTGCCCGATCGCAACGGCGCTTCGTCAAACCCTTTCCCAACTCCTCGCCATTCGCTCTGTCCTGGGGTGCTGTGTGGCTCCGGGAAATCGTAGGCTGGCCCGGCCAGAGCAGATCCGGGAGCCTGCTGCAAGGACCAGAGGAATCCACCGGTACTGCCCTCCCACGGCAGGCGACGGCCTATTTTTACCTGGCCGATGCCCTGAACAAGGAGAACGAAGCCCGTTATGCACAGAAAACGCTTTACATTTATACTCATCCCCCCGAACGACGGCCAGGTGCAGGAGTACCGGCTCACGCCGCGCGTCCTGGCCGTGGCCGGCATGCTCGTTTTTGTCTTCGTGTGTGCCTTTGGCTACTACCTGGCCGGATTCTATTCGATGGCCCACCACCAGGAGAACCTTGCCCAGCTGCGCGCGGAAAACGGTGAACTTTTGCGCAGCATCGAGCACACCCGCGAGGTAGTGTCCCAGCTCGAGAAGACCATGGTAGTCCTCAGGGAAGACGACGAAAAGCTGCGCAACTACCACCAGATGGATCCGCTCTCGGCCGACGAACGCCTAGCCGGCACCGGTGGTCCAGAGGAGCCCTCGCGCCTGGGCTCGGTGCTGTCTGGCCGCAAACGGGCGGCCCTCGAAGACCTCAACGGCAACATCCTGCGCCTCCAGCGCGAGGCCAAGATCCAGGAGGAGAGTTTCGCCCTTCTGGAGACCAAATTCCGCGAAAGTGAGGAAGGCTGGAAACACTTCCCCACCATCGCGCCGGTTTCGAGCGACCACAGTTGGGTATCCTCCCGGTTCGGCTACCGCAGCGATCCCTTTACCGGCCGGTCCGCCTTCCATAGCGGGGTGGACTTTGCCGGGCGCCGGGGCACACCGGTGTACGCCACCGCCGACGGCACGGTGAACGACGCGTACCGCGATACCGGGCTGGGCAACGTGGTGCTCATCGACCACGACATCATGGTGACCGACGAAAGTGGGAAGACCTTCAAAAAAGAAGGGATCTACCAGACCGAATACGGGCACCTCGAGAAGATGCTGGTAAGCCCCGGGCAGCGGGTCAGCCGCGGCCAGCAGATCGGCACTATGGGCAATACCGGGCGCTCCACCGGCCCCCATCTTCACTATGCCGTGCTCTATAAAGACCGCCGGATGGGCCGCAAAGGTTATGTGGACCCCGAGACCTTTATCCTCGACATGCCCAGCTCCCTGGACAAGCTGGCCGGCTTGGGCGGCGTGGACAGCACCGCTGAATAAACCGGGCTCCGCCTACTCTGTGCTGCCGGCCTGTGTTCCTGCAGGCCGGCTTTTTTATCGGTGTATGGGTCTCATCACACTCCTGCTGGCCCTGCTTTCGGCCTGCGCCCACTACTCGACCACGGCGGGAATTGCCGGCGGCATCCGCAGCGTCGCCATCCCGGTGGCCGCCAACGACACCCCCGAAGCCGGCATCGCCGAGGACCTCACCGAACGCCTGAGCCGGGCCTTTGCGGCCGACGGCCGCCTGCAGGTGGTGGACGAGGCCAGCGCCGACGCCTCCCTCAGGGTACACATCACCGCTGCGGAGGACCGGCCCTTCACCTACACCGCCGCCGAACACACCCAGCAGTACCGGTTCAAGGTCAACCTGGACGCTCAGCTGCTGAAAAACACCGACGGCAGCCAAGTGCTGGATGCCAAAGGCCTAGCCGGATGGGGCACCTACGATGCTGGATTGAGCGATGCGGAGGGTCGGGATCTAGCTGTGGGCGCGGCCCTGGATATGGTGGTCGAGGACCTGGTGGACCGCGCCACCGCGGGTTGGTGAGCTGAGAAAATCAGAGGCCGCCGCGCAGGCGCTCGGCTTTGGCGACCCTTTCGATGGCGAGCATGAAGGCGGCCAAGCGCAGGCTCACCCCGCGCTCGCGCACCCGCGCCGCCACCTCGGCATAGGCACGGGCCATGGTCCTGCTGAGTTGCTCGTTGACCTGGGCCTCCTCCCAGGCGAAGGCCTGGATATTTTGGGCCCACTCGACATAGGAGACCGTCACCCCGCCGGCGTTGGCCAGGATATCGGGCACGATGGGCACCCCCCGCTCGTTGAGGATGGCGTCGGCGCTGGTGGTGATCGGCGAATTGGCGGCCTCGACGATCATACGCGCCTTGAGGCGCGGCGCGTTTTTCCGGGTGATCACCCCGCCCAAAGCGGCGGGGATCAGGATGTCGCACTCCTGCTCGAGTAGCTCCTCGTTGGAGATTTCCCGGGCCCCGGGACTGCGCAAGCCGCCGCCGGCTTTGGCGGCATCGAAGACAGCCGGCAGGTCGAAACCCGCGGCGTTCCACAGCGCGCCCCGCACGTCGCTGAGCCCGACTATCCTGGCTCCTCGCTGGTGCAGGAAAAGTGCGGCAAAGGACCCCACGTTGCCGAATCCCTGCACCACCACCCGCGCGCCCTTGAGCGGGATGCCCAAGTCCGTCCCCGCCAACTCGGTGATCTGGGCCACCCCTCGGCCGGTCGCCTCGAGCCGGCCCGGCGAACCGCCCAATTCCAGGGGTTTGCCGGTGACGATGCCCGGGGTGTGGCCGTACCGTGTCCCGTACTGGTCCACAATCCAGGCCATCACCTGGGGGGTGGTGTTGACGTCAGGGGCCGGGATGTCGCGGTGGAGCCCGAAGGCGAAACCCATGCGCGAGGTGAACTTGCGGGTCAGGCGCTCCAGTTCGGCCTGGCTCATGGCGCCGGGATCGCAGGTGATGCCGCCTTTGGCGCCGCCGAAGGGGATATTGACCAGGGCCGTCTTCCAGGTCATCAGCGAGGCCAGGGAACGGACCTCGTCGAGGTCGACCTCCGGGTGGAAACGAAGGCCGCCCTTGGTGGGACCACGGGCCCCGTTGTGCTGGACCCGGTACCCCAAAAAAACCTCGAGGTCGCCGTCGTCCATACGCACCGGCACCTCGACCTGGATCTCGCGGAAGGGCGTCTTGAGCAGCAGCCGCATCTCGGCGTCGAGATTCAGGGCATCGGCCGCCTGGTCGAAGAGCCGGTTGGTGTTCTCGTAGTTGTTGACCTTCTCGGGCATCGGCGCCGTTACTGGGGCAAGCCGAGGCGGTAGAGGGCGCTGGTGATCTTCCAGGAACCGCTGCGCCGGCTGAGGGTCCACAGCACCCAGCGCTCGAGCTGGTGGGTGGCCGGACCGCTCTCGTAGGTGGCGTTTACCCGCTCGCGGGTGAGGGCCAGGGCTTCGCGGCCGCCGGAGCTCAGGTGGGCGTGAACAAGCTGCCGGTCCAGCTGATAACGGGTCCGCTCCAGGCGCTTGTCGAGCCATTTTTCCATTTCCTCGGGTGCCCCCAGCAGGAGCACCCACTTCTCCGGACGCAAGAGGCCGCCGGCATCCATGATGGCGAAGTGCTCGTCGTACAGCCCGCTCAGGCTGCCGGCACTGCCCTGCTCCCAACCCTCCTCCTCGTCCCGCAGCAGTTCGGCGATCTCGCCGACCGGCTGGCCGCTGCCGGCAGCCGGCAGCTCGTCGCCAAAACCCTGGACCAGCCCGGTGGCCAGCCACTTGTCCTCGAACTTGGCAAAGTACCACACATTCTCGGCCCTATAGGGGTGGCTCCCCCCCCCAGTCCTCTCCACCACCTGCCCCGAATCGACAGTAGTGACAATGGCTTTTTTGCCGCGTACATGGATAAAGGGCACCAGGCGCTCGATCTCGTAGCGATTGGCGCGCAGATCCGCTTCCATGGCCGACCGCCAGGCTTCCAGGTCCTCGTGCAGAACCTGCCAGGCCCGCGGATCGGCGCTGCGCTGGCCCGCGTAGACCACGGCCTCAGCTGCGTAGGCAGACATGGCGAGATCCACCTCGCCGCGCCGGCGGCCAAACTTGTCGTTGTCGAGCGCCTGCCGGATCAACAGCGTTTCCGGTGTTTCCTGGGCCAGGGCCGGCAGCAGGGGCAGGGCGATCAGGCAGGAAAAAACCAATCTGGTCATCATTTGGCGGTCTCGGCAAAAGGCCATCGCTCAACCCTGGCCCAACTGCTGGAGGGCCCACTCGGCGTAGTAGGCCACGGTCTGGTTCTCGTCGTGGAGCAGGGATTCGATCTGGGCCCGCGCCTCCGGGGGGCGGATGCGGCCCAGGGCGATCAGGGCATTCCAGCGCACCTCGGCGTCGCTGTCGCGGATGACCCCGATCAGCGCTGTGGCCGCGGCGCGGACCTGCGCCAGGCCCAACACCTGTGCCGCCCCCGAACGCGCCAGGGCATCCTGGCTGCCCAGGGCGGCGATCAGCTGGCTCTCCACCGCCCCCGACGAACGCTGCACCTCGGTGAGGAACTTGACGGCGTTGACTCTGAGGATCGGGTCCTGGTTCTGCAGCGCGGAGAAGAGAAACTCTATGCCAGCCGCCTGGTCCATCTCGGCCAGCGAGGCGGCGGCGTTGAAGCGCACCAGGTTGCTGGGGTCGCTGAGCGACTTGCCCAGTGCCGCATACACCGACGCATCCCCCACCTTGCTGAGGGTGCGGGCCGAATACATACGCAGGGAGGGGTCGTCGGCCTCGAGCTGTCTCAGCACCTGGGCCTTGACCTTGTCGAGGGCGGCGCTGATCTGGGCCCGGTGGGCGTGGGTGCGCCGGCCCAGGTCTACCAGCAGGGGCAGGCCGAAATAATTGGTGCCTTCCATCTGGGCTATCGCCTGCATGGCCAGCTCCTCGTCGCTACCCGCCAGGGCGGCCTCCACCTGAGCCACGCCACTGGTATCGTTCATTTTGATAAGTGCTACGGCGCTGTACAGGCGGATCAGTGGGTCGGCGTCCTTGACCTGCACCTTGAGGGCGTCGATGGCCGCCTGGTCGCTGCCCAGTTCCCCCACTGACCAGATACAGGCCAGGCGTTCTGCTTTGGTGTAGGCAACGGTGGCGCGGTCCTTGAGTGTCGCCGAGGCCGCCTTGTGCTGGATCCGGCCCAGAACCAGGGCGCAGCCGGTCCGCATCTTTTCGATCTCCTCGCGGAACTCGCAGTAGTTCTCGCCCTTGTAGAACTCGGGATCGATGTGGGCTACCAGTTGGCGGGCGGTTGGCCGCCCCAGACCCACTAGGCCGTCGACCGCCGTCAGCCAGGCCGGGGTGTCGATGGGATGGGCGGCTAGGGTGGCGATCAGATCGTCCACCTGTTGTTCGGTGGTGCTGCACGAACCCAGGAAAAACAGCGCCAGGGCGGGGACCACGCGGAAGGTCTTGCGCATATTAACCACCATTGGTATGAGGATCAGGCCCGTAATTTAACTGCTGGGCTGGGATAAATCAACGCGCCCGGTCAGCACGAGTTGGGTCGAGGTCCAGTCGACGTTTCGGTTGGCCAACTCGCGCTCGAAGGCGCGGCGCACCAAGTGGACCTCCTCCTCGCTCAGCAGGCGCCGCAGGTAGTGTGCGTAGGTATGGTGGGTCTCTCCGCCGGGGTTGAACCATTGGGCCAACTGCGCCACGGTCAGGCGGCGCTGGGAGTGCAGGGTTTCGACCCGCACCTGGACCTGGCTAAAGCCGCCGGCCCGGAACAGGTCCTCGAGCTGCGCGGCGTCCCAGTTCACCATGGGGTTGCCGCGGTCGGCGTAAATCGCCTCCTCGGCCTGGACCAGTCGTTGCCTGAGCCCCTCCTCCAGCCCGGCGAGTTCGGCCAGGGCGTGGAGGCGCTGTGCCCGGCAGCCCAGGTTCTCGGCCAGGGCCAGGCAGCCGCCGGGTCGCAGGAGGGCCCCCAGCTCTTTGACAGCCGCGGCCTTGTCCGCCAGCCCCCCCAGGGCGTGGTGGCCCACCAGGGCGTCGAAACGCTGGCCCGCGCTGCGTTCCTCCACCAGGCGAACCAACTCCGATACGGCCCCGTGCAGCACCACTGGTCGGTCGAGTTCGGCCAGGTGCGCGGCGCTTTCCTGGAGCACCACGGCGCTGGCTTTGTCCGGGCAAAGGGACCACACTCCCCCCTCGGGGGCCCGGCGCAGGGCTTCCCAGGTCAACAATCCCGACCGCGCATTGAGGTCGAGCACGAGGTGGTGCCGCTGCAGGGCCAGGGCGGCGAAGAGCTGCTCCCGGAGCGCGGCGAGCTGGGCGCTGGCTTCTCCGGCCACCCGCTGCAACCACCGCTCCCGCTCCTTGTCTGGAGGGGAGAAGGTGAGCACCTCCGGGGGGGCCGTGCGTCCCTCCACCATCGCCGCCAGCTGTACCTCGCGACGCTGCTGCACCTGTCCGCCCAGCCGGGCCTCGTACCCTTGGTCAGAGGGCTGGTAAAAGAGCCGGCCCTGCAGGCTGGCGGGCAGATATTGCTGGGCCACCCAGTGGTCGCGGTACGCGTGGGGGTACAGGTAGTTGGCCCCGTGCCCAAACCCCTCGCTGTCGCGGCTGGCATCTTTCAGGTGGCTGGGCACCTCGTCCTCGCTTTCCCTCTCGACGGCGGCCAGGGCGTCGAAGAAGGCGAAGGCGGAATTGCTCTTGGGCGCGGTGGCTAGGTAGAGGGCGGCCTGGGCCAGGGGAAAGCGCCCTTCGGGCAGGCCCACCCGGTCGAAAGACTCGGCCGCAGCCACCACCACCACGAGCGCCTGCGGATCGGCCAGGCCCACGTCCTCGCTGGCAAAGATCAACATGCGGCGGAAGATGAAATGGGGGTCCTCCCCGGCGTAGACCATGCGCGCCATCCAGTACATGGCCGCATCCGGATCCGAACCGCGCAGGGACTTGATAAAGGCGCTGATGGTATCGAAATGGTAGTCGCCCTCTTTGTCGTAGAGGAGGGCGCGGCGCTGGATCGATTCCTCGGCCACCTCTAGGCTGATGCCGATGCGGCCCTGGTCATCGGGCGGGGTGGTCTCGACAGCCAGCTCCAGGGCGTTTAGCAGGGTGCGCGCGTCCCCATTGGCGACGTTGACCAGATGCTCAAGGGCCCGCTCTTCGAGGCCGACATCGAGGTGGGCGTAACCGCGCGGGTCACCCAGCGCCTGGCGGGCGATGCGCCGCAATCCCTCCTCGTCCAGCGCTTTGAGCTGGAAAACCCGGCTGCGGGAGAGCAGTGGCCGATTGACCGAGAAATAGGGGTTCTCGGTGGTGGCGCCGATGAGCACCACCACCCCGTTCTCCACCCAGGGCAGCAGCGCGTCCTGCTGGGCT
>SXGT01572487.1_pt1 | contig 13546 bp, 12 predicted proteins | sample 3176221 | NCBI WGS metagenome assembly SXGT01 (sample SAMN11356862, study PRJNA531348) | freshwater metagenome | isolation source: freshwater sample F1-120 | place: China: Fuxian Lake, Yuxi | collected 2017-12-25 | reverse complement strand
GCGCTCGGCGGCATCGACTGCGTCGTGAACAACGCCGCCATCCCCAAACGAGTCCGCGCCACCGAGCTCTCCGTTGGCGAGGTCGACGAGACCATGCGCATCAACTTCATGTCGCCCGTGCGGTTGACCCTCGCCCTCCTCCCCCGCTTCATCACGCGCGGCGCAGGGCTGTTCGTCAACGTGTCGTCGACCGGGGGGCGCATGCCAATCGCCAACGAGGCAGCGTATTGCGCATCGAAGTACGCGCTCGCAGGGTGGAGCGAGGCGATGCGCATCGACATCGAGGGCACGGGTGTCGGCATCAAGCTCGTGCTCCCGGGCCCAATCGAGACCGAGATCTGGGATCAGCCGGGCAACGCCGCCGCACTGTTCGACGTCGAAAAGGTGTCGGCTCGCGATTGCGCGGTCGAGATCGCCGACGCCATCGAACACGATGGATTCGAGTACTACACGCCAGCAATCTTCCCCGGCGGGCTCGACGCAAAGCAGATGATCGTCGACAAGACCGCGAACTGCGACGGCTTCGTCAACGGCATGGCCGCATTCGCCGCGACCCTGCGCTAGAGCGCGACCACTTCGACCGGGATCGCGTTGAGCGCGCTCGTACCACTCAGCGGGTCGAGCAAGTCCGGACGCGTGAGCACGTTGCTGTTCACACCGGCGTGTTCGCGCGCGATCGACAACTGGACTCCCGATCCGTCGTGACCCCATCCGTGCGGAATACTCACCACGCCGGCTCGGATCGAGTCCGTCACCTCGATGGGTACGTCGACACTTCCCGCCGTCGACGCGACCCGAGCCAGCTTGCCATCGACCAAGCCAAGCCGCTGCGCGTCGTCCGGGTGGACATGCAAGGTGCATCGAGCCTTGCCCTTCACGAGCACTCGGATGTTGTGCATCCACGAGTTGTTCGAGCGGAGATCCCGACGGCCGACGAGCAAGATCCCCCCGTCGTCGTTGTTCCGCTCGGCGAGCAGTCGTGGGAGACGATCACGAACGTCGTCGACGATCGGATCGGGCGCGAGCTCGATCGTGCCGCTCGGGGTGCGCAACACGTTCGGGATCCTCGGCTGCAGCGGCCCGAGGTCGACGCCGTGCGGCTGCGCGATCAAGGCGTCGAGGCTCAACTGGTCGGCGTACGGCCCGGTGCGCAGCATCAAGTCGACCACTCGCTCAGGGCCGCGCCGACCGTCGGCCGAGAGTTCGGCGATGACCGCATCGGCCTCGCGTCCCTCGAATGCCCCGGGTCGGCTGACTGCGCGATCGACCAATCCTCGCAACACGAAATCGTCCACGGTATCGACGACGTCGTCGCTGGAGCCGAGGCCCTGCATGATGGCGGCCAAGCGCAGCAGTGATCGCCACTCGGCGTACTCGTGGGGCTCGAGGTCGACAGCCGGCGGCGAGTAGTGCGCGACGTTGCGGACTCCGAGCGACCGCAACGCGAGATCGATGTGACCGCGGGCGAGCAATGACTCGGGCGGCAGAATCACGTCGGCGTGGCGGGTTGTCTCGTTGCAGTAGATGTCGACGCTGATCATGAAATCGAGCGAAGCCAACGCGCGGTCGAGTCGAGTGGAATCGGGGTTCGAAACGACGGGGTTGCCGGCCACGGTGATCATCGCCCGAACCTGGCCGTCGCCGGGTGTCTCGATTTCGTCGGGGAGCGTCGCGACCGGAAATTCACCGAAGACCTCAGGGAGTTGGGCCACTCGTGAGACGCGACGCCCGACCTTGATTCCCCGACCTTTTCCGCCCTGACCGCCGCTGTTTGCACCACCGATCGCGGGCAGGTTGAACATCGCACCACCACGGCGATCGAGGTTGCCGGTGAGCGCGTTCACCACGTCGACAGCCCACGATGCGAGCGTGCCGTACTCCGTTGTCGTGGTCCCGATCCGGCCGTACACCGCCGCAGTCGGTGCCGCGGCGAGTTCTCGAGCGATCCGTCGAATCGTGTCGGCGTCGATGCCGCACGCGCGAGCCACGGTCTCGGGTGAGTATGGCGCCGCGAGTTCGCGCACCGTCTCGACGCCGCTGACGTGGCCGCGCAGATGATCACCAACGTCGGCGAGACCTTCGGCGAACAACACGTTGACGATGGCGAGCAGGAGCAGCGTGTCGGTGCCCGGCGTCACGGCGAGCCATTCGTCAGCCTCGTCGGCCGTCTTGCTCCGACGAGGGTCGACCACCACGATCTTGCCGCCTCGGGCCCGCAATGCCCGAAGACGACCGGGTATGTCGGGCACGGTCATCAACGATCCGTTCGACGCGAACGGGTTCGCTCCGAGGATCAACAGATAGTCCGTGTGATCGACATCGGGTACTGGAATGCTGAGCGCTGTGCCGAACATGTGGCCCGCGCTCACCTGCTTCGGCATCTGGTCGACGGTGCTCGCGCTGTAGACGTTCTTCGTGCGCGCGCTCTGAATCAGAACACGGTTGTAGACCTGTGGCGCGAGATTGTGCGCGCACGGATTGCCGACGTAGATCGCAACGGCGTCCCGACCCCGTTCGGCGAGCAGGGGCGTGAGGCGGTCGTCGATGTACGCAAACGCTTCGTCCCAGGACACGTCGCGCCAGGTGTCGGTCGCGCGATCGCGAATGCGCGGCACCCGCACGCGATCGGGATCGGATTCGAGGTGCCCGATTGCTGAGCCTTTCGGGCAGATGTAGCCCTTGGAGTACACGTCCTCGCGATCGCCGCGGGCGAGTTCGATCGTCCTGCCTTCGATGCGCAACTCGAGGTTGCACGTCGCCTCACAAAGTGGACAGATGCGATACACGATGCGTGCCATCTCGGTATCCTCGCACGTCGTGCGTGCTCTCGTGTTCGGCGTCACCCCCGAACCGCCCAACGTCCCGCCCGCGGATCCGGACAATCACTTGCTCGTGAACCTCCACGGGACTCCGATGGCACTCCAGGAGATTCCCGAACCACCGTTGTTCGGCGACGACTGGGTCGTGCTGCGGAGTCGCATGACGGGAATCTGCGGTTCCGACACCAAGCAGGTGTTCATGGACACGGGCGGCGATGCTTCGGACTTCGCACTGACGGCAGTCATCTCGGTCCCGCACGTGCTGGGCCACGAAGTTGTTGCCGACGTCGTCGAGGCGGGTCCGGCGGCGAGCATCGACGTCGGTGAGCGAGTCCTCTTGAACTGCTGGCTGTCGTGCGGTCCTCGCGGCATCTCGCCGGTGTGCCCGGCCTGTGCCTCCGGTGATCTCTCGGCGTGTTGGAACTTCACCAGTGGGCGTCTCACGCCTGGAATCCACACAGGCAACTCATCCGATGCGACCGGCGGGTTCGCCGACCTGTTACCCGCGCACGACTCGATGGCGATTCGCATTCCCGATGCAGTCGACGACGAGGTGGCGGTACTTGCCGACCCCTTCGCAGTTTCGCTGCACGCGATCACGCGCAACCCACCCCGGCCCGATTCGCGCGTCGTCGTGTGGGGCGCCGGCGCGCTCGGGAGCACGAGCATCGCCATCTTGCGCGCCCTGTATCCATCGGTGCAGATCGCCTGCGTGGCGCGCCATCCCGCGCAGCAGCAGCTCGCCGCGCAGTGGGGCGCGCACGTGATCGACGCCTCGCTGTCGGCGCACGAGACGGTTGTTGCGATCGCCGACTGGTCGGGCGCGGTCCTGCATCAGCCGTGGGAGGGGTTACCGCTCGCGCACCCCGGCCACATCGACGTCGTGTACGACACGATCGGCGCGCCATGGACGATCGAACAGGCGTTGCGAATACTTGCGTACCAAGGTCGGATCGTGGTGTCGGGGGTCAACGCTGCAGCACGCTTCGAGTGGTCGCCGCTCTACTTCAAGGACGCTTCGATCATCGGGTCGAACGCGTTCGGAATCGAGATCGTCGACGGAGTGCGCAAGCACGCGCTCGAGCACTACCTCGATATGGCGGCCTCCGGGCGCATCGACATCTCGGCGATGCTGACCCACACCTACCGGCTCGAGGACTGGCGCGATGCCTTCACCGCGCTCGCCACGCAGACCGAATCCGGCGCAATCAAAGTCGCTTTCGACTTCCGTTGACCTCAGCCGTCGCCGAACATGATGCCCCACTGCTCGCGAGTGCGGAGGCGGAACACGTAGTTGCGCTCGCGGACCTCGCCCATCGAGGCCGAGGGTTCGGCCGAGTAGAGGTGGCCGGGATACAGCCACGCATCGTCGGCGACCACCGCAAGCTTCGTGTGCAACGAGTCGTACAACTGGTCGGCATCGCCACCCGGCAGGTCGGTCCGACCGCAACCTTCGAGGAACAACGTATCGCCACTCACGAGCGTGCCGCGCGTGCCGGGCACGTCGATGTGGAAACACTGCGACCCGGGCGTGTGTCCGGGCGTGTGGATCAGGGTGATCGGGATCGCACCGATCTCGACGACATCGCCCGACCGATGTTCGACGAGATCGCCCTCCCCCACGCCGGTGACCCGTTGCACGCCCCACGCCTCATCGGCCTGCACGTGTATCTTCGCCGCGACCCCGAGATCCAGCAGCTCGCGCACACCCTCGATCGAGTGGCCCATCATCGAGCCACCCACGTGATCGGGGTGGTAGTGGGTCACGAGCACATCGGATATCCGCATCCCGTCGACGCCTGCGATTTCGACGAGCTCACCGACCCCGTAGGCCGGGTCCACGACGGCGCAATCGCCGGTCTCACGGTCACCGATCAGGTATGCGAAGTTGACCATCTGCTGCGCAAGAAAATCGTCGCGCGCAAAATCGCGCCCTGCCAACACCTGGCGAAAGTAGAAGCGGTCGCTCACGGAGTGCACGGTAGCGACTGCGAGCGCTGGGCAGGATCAAGCAGCGCCGTCGGGGCCCGAGCGCACGAGCGACAGCCGCGGCCGGAACTGCAACACCACCGCATCCGCGGGCTCGGCCGAGTGCGCCGAACCGAGAGCGGACTCCTCGAACGCGATCACGCGACCACCCCGCGCCGCAGGCTGGGGGTTCGCGGGATGCCGGGCAATGACCTGCTCCAACGACTCCAGCACCGACGCATGGGTCGAGCGCACCTTGTGCCAGTCCTTGCCTTTGCCGAACACGGTTTCTCGTCGGCAGGTACGACCCAGAGTTGATCGCTTTGCTAGTCGAACAGCACCGGAAGACGGTTCGGGGAACGGAAGGCGTAGCCCTCGATCAGCGGTTCGGGTTCGCCCGCGCCCGGATCGAACCGCAGGTTCGACAATCGAGACAGAATCTCTTCGAGGCCGGCGCGCAGCTCCAGCCGCGCGAGATGCATACCGAGGCATTGGTGCGGGCCGGTGCCGAACGCCAGGTGCAGCGCCGGCGGACGATCGAGGTCCCAAACGTCGGGACGATCGAAATGGGCTCCGTCGCGGTTGGCCGCCCCCGTGAGGACGCCGACCGACGCTCCGGCGGCGACCGGACATCCCGCGACTTCGGTGTCGCGCGTCGCAATCCGCGACACCATGGTGACCGACGACTCCCATCGCAGCGTCTCCTCGATCACCTGGGGAATCAAGTCGAAGTCGTCGTAAACCCGCGCCAGTGCGTTGGGATTCGACAAGAGCGCGAACAGGCAATTGCCCATGACTCGATAGGTCGTCTCGGCACCCGCTGGCAGCAGCAAGCGCAAGAACCCGTAGAGGCGTTCGTCCGAGAGGGTGTGGCCATCGACCTCAGCGTGGACGAGGTCCGACAAGAAGTCACCCGTCGGCGAAGCCCGACGCGCTTCGACGAGCGGCCGCAGGTAATCGGTCATCGCGTCGCGAGCCGCGAATCCGACCTCACGATTGATCGGACCGGTGTTGATCTCGATCGCCCACTTCGCGAACTGATCGGCGTCGTCGAGTGGCACCCCGACGATCCCGCAGATCACCTGCACGGGATATCGCTCGGTGATGTCGCGCACGAGATCTGCTCGGCCCAGCCCCTCGATTCGATCGACGAGTGACCCGATGATCGGCCGGACCAACGATTCGTCCCAGCGTTCGAGTTGACTCGCGCGAAACGCCTTGGCGACGAGGTTGCGGTACTTGCGGTGCTCCTCGCCGTCGAGCCCCACGATGAGCTCACCCATGAACTCGCCGATGTGGCGAAGGTTGATCTCGCTCGCGAACGTCTCGGCGTCGCGCAAGACCTGTTCGGCTTCGTTCCACGCAAGCACCTGATGCCCAGGCATCTGATCGAACGGGCTCTGGATACTCGCGATCGGACACGCCGCGCGCAGTTCGGCCCACATCTCGTAGGGCTGGCCGTGGAAGAAATCGGTCGCCGTCGCCTGGTCGTACGCCACGCGATCTCCCCTCTGAGCGTCGTCTTCTCGTGCAGACGAACCCGAAACTGACACTGATGTCAGGTTCACCATAATGGGGCGTCAAGCCCTCCGCCACGGACGCCGATTCCCAGAGGTGGCCAAGAAGAGCAAGGGCGAGACCGACGACGACGCGAGCGAATCGGGCGCGGACGGCGCCGACGGCGGGAAGAAGAAGGGCAAGTCGAAGAAGGGCCCCCGGGTACTCGGGCCGAAGACGGTCGCCAAACCGTGCCTCGTCGGCGCAGGCCTGCTGACGCTGCTCGGAGCGGCACTTCCGAAGTAGTTCCGAACGCGCGGGCGTCACCAAGTAGTCACCGAACCGAGGTCCGCCGTAAGTTTCCGCGCCATGGCATCGCACGGACAGACGCACACCTCCGGCACAGATCCATTTGCCGAGACCGACGACCAACAAGCGCTTCGCCAACTCGCTCGCGATGTCGCGGAGCGTGCGCTGCTTCCGAACGCTCGCCACTGGGACGAAACCGAGGAGTTCCCGCAAGCCAGCTGGGACGCGCTGCGTCAGGCCGAATTGCTCGGCATCACCACCGATGAGCGGTACGGCGGCGGCGGGCTCGGCGACATCGAGGCCGCGATCGTGCTCGAAGAACTCGGACGCGTCGACGTCAGCAGCGCAATCCTTGCGCAGTTGATGTTCAACGGCCCACCGCGAGCGATCCAACATCTTGGCAACGACGCGATGAAGGAGCGCTGGCTTCCGTTGGCCGCGACCGGCGAGCAACTCTTCTGCATCGGAATCAGCGAGAGCGAAGCGGGCTCCGCGGTCAATCACATGCGAGCTCGGTTGAGCGCCGACGGCGACGGCTTCCGCCTCAACGCCTACAAGAACTACGTGACGGGCGGACACAAGGCGGGCGCCTGTCTCGTGTGGTGTCGGTTCCCGGGGAGTGAGGGCACGAAGGGCATCGGCGCCGTCTTGGTCGACCTCGCCGCGACGGGGGTGACGTGCGCAGGTACGCACGTCAAGATGGGCCTGCGCGGGACGAGCGAAGCCGAACTGGCATTCGACGACGTGCGCGTCGAGCCCGACGACGTGTTGGTGTGGGGCGCGCCCGACAGCAGCGAAAGCTTCAAGACGCTTATCGCGCACATCAACCACGAACGCTGCGGCAACGCCGCGATGTGCCTCGGCGCGGCGCAAGGCGCACTCGAGTACGCGATCGGGTACATGCGCGAGCGGACGGTCGGCAACCGAACACTCGCTGACTTCCAAGGGCTGCAATGGAAGATCGCCGACATGACGATGCGCATCGAAGGCGCGCGGCTGTTGCTGAAGCGAGCCGTACATCTCGCCGGGCCCCACGGCACGCCGCCGCCGCTCGAGACCGCCCTGGCGAAGGCGTCGGCCAACGAGGCGGCAAAGTTTGTATGCGACGAGGCAATCCAGTTGCTGGGCGGTTACGGCTTCAGCCGCGAGTATCCCGTCGAGCGGGTCTATCGCGACATCCGCGGTCTGTGCATCGGTGCTGGCACCATCGAGATCCAGAAGAACTTCATCGGTACCAACGTGCTGGCTGGCGCCAAGCCCTCGGGGAGCGCGTGGCGCTGAACGCGCCCGCGTTGTCACCCTTCCTCGAGTCGGCGCGAGAATCGACCGCGTGATCGAGCCGTCGTTTGTCCCCCGCGCCGCCGCGGAGTACCGCAAACCCGACGGCGCTTGGGCCCGTCCGTCGCTCGACGAACGCCTCGGACCGGACGACGACGTCGCACGGGTCGCAGGCGGCTTGCGCAGCCTCGGGGTCCAACCGGGCGATGTCGTGGCTTGGCAGTCGTCGAACCGCGACGAGGTCCGGCTCGCATATCGAGCGTGCTGGCGAGTCGGGGCGGTCGCCGCGCCCATTCACCACCAACTCGGCGCGGCCGAGGTCGCTGTCCTCCGAGGTCGGCTCGGTGCCACCGTGACGCTCGACCTCGATGCGTTGCCCCGTGCCGAGCCGATCACCACGCCCTGGCTCGATCCCGAGTCGTTGGCGGCCGTGCTGTTCACGTCTGGATCCAGCGGAACGCCGAAGGGGGTGTTGCACAGCCAAGCAACCCTCGCCGCAAAGGCGACCACGATGCAACGCGTGCACGCCCTCGGTCCCGACGACGTGGTCCTGATGCCGGCACCCTGCGCACATATTTCTGGTCTGCTGAACGGGATCACGCTTCCAGGAATAACCGGCGCGCGAACCGTCTTCATGGCGAAGTGGGATCCCGACCGCGCGCTCGATCTCATCGAGGAACACCGGGTCACGTTCATGGTCGGGCCGCCAACGTTCTTCGTGGCCATGATGGACGCTCCGAGTTTCTCCTCGCACCGCGTCACCTCGATGCGGCTCATCAGCAGCGGCGGCGCCGGTGTGAGCACCTCCTTCGTCGAACGCGCCCGTCGAACATTCGGTGCTCGCGTCAAACGAACCTACGGGAGCACCGAAGCACCGACGGTCGCTACGAGCGACGCAACCGATCCGACGGATCATGACGCGACCCACGACGGTCGCGCCGTCGGCGAGGTCGAACTCTCAATTGCACCAACCGGCGAGCTCCTCGTGCGGGGGCCGGAGGTGTGCCTTGGCTACCTCGACGCCGACGCGACGAACGTCGCGTTCGACGCCGACGACTGGTTTCACACCGGAGATCTTGCGACCATCGATTCGCAAGGCTGGCTGACGATCGTCGGCCGGATCAACGATGTGATCATTCGCGGCGGCGAGAACATCTCGGCAGCCGAGATCGAGGCGGTCTTGTTGGCGCATCCCGACGTCCGTGAAGCCGCCGCGGTTGGCGTGCCCGACGAACGCCTCGGTGAACGGCTGCTGGTCGTCGTCGCCGTCGCCGAAGGCGCGTCGTTCGACCTGGATCGCTGCCGAGCCTGGTTCGCCGAGTGCGGGGTCGCGCGCTACAAGACACCCGAGAGGGTCGAGGTCGTCGAAGCTCTTCCGATGCTCGCAACCGGCAAGCCCGACAAGGTCGCGATCCGAGCGCTCGGCTCCGAGCGCTGAACTGGGCGATCAGCCCATCCGCGCCTGACGACCCCACTCACCGACAGCACCTGGGTAGTCGTGGGCGAACACGTCGACGACGTCGTCGAAGAACCAGACGTGCAGCATTCGAGGTGCATTCGCGGCTGCGGTTTCGAGATCGCAGTCCGGATTCACCTCGACACAGCTCGTCGCATCGTGGTGATCGTGCCACACCGTGAGTGGACCGCCGGGTTGCGGCAGATCGTCCCCCCGCTCGATGAAGACCGCCCCGAACAACCTCGTCTCACCGGTGTCGGGGTCGGTCCAGTACACCAAGCCTTCGGGGAGTTCGCTGTCGAGCACGGCGTCGTTCCCGCCGTGCAGGGAGTAGTGGTCGAGCGGGTTCGCGCTCTCCTCCGATTGCCGGTTGATGCGATACCCGGCGTCGATCGCGTCCGCCACATCGGAAAAGCGCGCGAGTGCCGCCCCCGAGACTTCCTGGTACCACGCGGCGCCAGCAAGGCAGTCGTCGGCGGTCGCCACACGACCGTCGGTCGAGTCGTGCAGCGTGTGACCGTGGTCGCTCGTGCCCGCGTCCGACGCGACCGGAAGATCGCATTCGACCGCTTCGGCTGCCGTCGTATCGACGACATCGTCCATCGGTGCCTCGTGTTGATGATCGCCGGGCGACAGCGCCCACACGGCAGCGCCACCCGCGAGCGTGAATGCGGCGACTCCGGCCCCGGCGATTGCGATTCGCCGACTGCGGCTGGGCGGATTCGGAGTGGACGTGAACGTGCTGTTGGTCTCGGTCATGGCGCCACGATCGGCTGGTCATGTCATGTCCGTGTGCGGCGAAATGTTCGAGGAACGTGAAGTGACGCACGACACCTCGACGTGACCGCGACACCCCGAGGTTCAGACGCCGTCGTCGACGTCGACAACTGCGGAAATGGCGAACGCGATCCGGTCGACCGGATCCTCGACCGCAAGCTGCAAGGTGTGGCCAACCGCACCGGAACGGTCGGCCCACCAAAACCACCGCAGTTCTTCGAGCGCCTCGCCGAGTTCGTCGACGTCGTAGGGCTCGTCGGGTTCGAATCCCGCAAGTACCGAGGCGGCATGCCACGCCGCGTCGCGACCGGCGGCCGCGCCTCGCCGTCGGGTCACACCCCCGTCGCTCGCCGCCGCCCACGCCAACCACATGAGAGCCTCTTGTGGCGAGAGCGGCGCGCCAAGCGCGTCCGATTCGGCGCTACAGGACGCGATCGCCGTGGCAGCATCGCCGTCGACCGCGATGCAACGCACTCGAGCCCGATCGTCAACGGCCCAATGCGCGGTGACGAGACGGAGCGCCTCGACCGCTTCGGCCGATTCGTCGTCGTCGAGCGGGCTTCGACGCTGTGCACCACCAATGGGTCGACCACTCGGACGGTCGGGTCCGAAGGGATCGAGCCCATGGAGACCGTATTCGGGAAGCGCGTACTGCGGCTCCCAAGCCGGCCGCAGCAGCGGAACCGCCAGCACATCGCTCGCTTCGACGGGTTCGTCGATCCGCTCGCCTCGCGCCGCTCGCTCGTGGGCAAACAGCGCGGCCGTCGGACCCGCCATCATCACGTCGCGCATCTCCGTCCACGTATGATGTTGCGCCGCGACCTCGGCAAGCGGACCCGGCGCGAAGAAACCGGCATCGGGGGCGAGTACCTCCGCCACGCACTCGGCCGGGCCGCGCAGCGCGATCAGGTATTCCGCCCAACTCGCTGCTGGCCACATCTGCCGACCGGTGTCGTCGAACGCTCGGCGGGCCAAGTCGCGCACCGAGAGCAGATCGTCCCACGACGAGTCCGCCGCCATCGCGTCGACGACGCGCACGAGTTCGTCGAGGTCGTTCGCGGTGATTGCGTCGCGAGCGCGCGACAGACTCATCGGACCTGCCGCATCAGGTCGCCCACGGCGATCACATCACGCCGGTCCCGGAGGCGACCATCGTCCGCAGCTTTGCGGCGAGGCGATCGCGGTGGGCACGCGCGTCGCCGAACATCATCCGGTCGAGCTGCGACCGCTTCAAGAACAAATGCAGGTCGTGTTCCCAGGTGAATCCGATTCCGCCGTGCACCTGGAGCGCGCTCGACATGACACGCTTGCTCGCGTCGGAACACCAGATCTTCGCGGTCGACGCCGCAACCGAGGCCTGCGGGTCGCGAGCGCCGATCGCCCACGCAGCCGCGTACACCACCGATCGCATGCCTTCGACGTCGACCAGCATGTCGGCGCATCGATGCTTCACCGCCTGGAACGACCCGATCGGTTTGCCGAACTGCACGCGGTCCTTGGCATACGAGACGGTCATGTCGAGCACCTGCTGCGCGCCACCGAGCATCTCGGCGGCCGTCAGGGTGGCGCCGAGATCGACGAAATCCTCGACCGTGTCGATGCCACCGAGCCGCAGCGCCGGCGCATGGTCGATGCGCAACCACGCGACCGGGCGCGTGATGTCGATTGCAGGTTCGCGCACGCGGTCGATCGTCGTGAGGTCGATGAGAAACAAGCCGGGTCCATCGTCGGTCTGCGCGGCGACGACCGCGTCGTGCGCACTCGATAGGTAGGGCGCCGGATCCACGACACCGTCGAGGTGCCACCGATCGCCGTCTCGCTTGGCTCGAACTGCGTCCGAGCGTCGGGGCACCACCGCGGCGCCCACGCGATCGCCCGTCCGCAAGGCTGCGGCCCGCTCAGGGTGGGCTGGCGAGCATGCCACGGCAGCGACCATCGTCGACGTGAACGGCACCGGCGCTGCCTGGGCGCCCAGACACTCCGACAAGATTGCGATCTCGACCGTGCCGAAGCCGAGTCCTCCATCGTCTTCGGCTGCGTCGACGAGGAGCCAGCCTTGTTCGACGAGCGCCGACCAGAGCTCGGGGTCATGCGGCGCGCCGGAGTCGACGTGTCGTCGAATCCGCGCGGTCGACGCCAGGTCGGCCAGAACCTCGCGAGCCCCGTCACGCAGCGCGACTTGGTCGTCGTCGAGGTCGAAGTCCATGATCCGCCGAGACTAGGAGCCCGCAGCAACCCGGATCCATGTCGCCCGCGCGCTTCCGCACGGAACACCGTCGGAGTCGAAGAGCGCGCTGGCCGTGTGGAGCTTGCGGCCGTCGACGCCTTCGCGCCATGACATGACGACGGTGCGTTCCCCGTCCGCGGGCACCCGGTCGACCCGCGCCGTGATTCTGCCCAAGACACACGGGCCGACGAAGAGGTCCTCGGCGAGGTACATGGGGAAGCTGCTCGGGCAATCGAGCGCAGCCCAGACGAATTCGGCGCCCACGTCGGCGACGGTCCACGGCACTGCGAAGTACGGCGTGTCCGGGACGCGCGCCGCGAACAACCGCAAACCGTCACCGGCGGCACGGGCCGGCCCGCAGACGAAACAGCCCGGAAAGGGGTGCTCGTCGATGAAGCCTCGGAGTGGAGCCTCGCGAACGATCTGCGTCGCGAGGTCGTACGAGACGCACCTCGGAAGATCGAGTGAGAACGGCACGACCCTGGCGGTCGCGACGATTCGTTCGTCGTCGTAGAGCGACACCACCGCGTCGTCGCCGCTGATCGTCAGATCGCGCCCGAGCGGAACGGGGGCTCGCAGCGTGACCTCGACGGCATCGCCGGCCTCGCGGCCCGGGGTGAGGAGCGACGCTGCGAAACGCCCGGCGCTGTAACCCCCATTGCCCGTCCCGGGAGGTCCGCAGAAGCGATCGTCGATGCGCAAGGTGGTGGTCACGGCACCATGCTCACCGCGCCTCTCCAACAATGCAATCCGTGGCCCGATACTGGGGGTGTGCCCGCCTAGATTCGACCGCGGATCCAGCCCATGTCCCCGAGGAGCGCCCCATGACCGACCCAGCAATTCTTCGCTACAACGGCCAGGAGGTCGAGCTCCCCATCCTCGAGGGCAGCGAGCACGAGAAGGCCATCAACATCGCGAAATTGCGGGCGCAAACCGGGCTCATCACGCTCGACTACGGATACGTCAACACGGGCAGCACCGAGTCTTCGGTGACGTTCATCGACGGCGACGTCGGCATCTTGCGCTACCGCGGGTACCCGATCGAACAACTCGCCGACCAGGAACAGCCGTCGTTCCTCGAAACTGCATACCTCTTGATCTCCGGCGAGCTGCCACCGGTTGCGCAGCTCGACGACTTCCGATTCGCGATCCGCAAGCACACGTTGTTGCACGAAGACGTGAAGCGCTTCTTCGACGGCTTCCCGAAGGACGCGC
>SXGT01488726.1_pt1 | contig 13546 bp, 16 predicted proteins | sample 3176221 | NCBI WGS metagenome assembly SXGT01 (sample SAMN11356862, study PRJNA531348) | freshwater metagenome | isolation source: freshwater sample F1-120 | place: China: Fuxian Lake, Yuxi | collected 2017-12-25 | reverse complement strand
TTCTTCAAAACAAAAATTTATCAGTATGGGAAAATTTACCAAGAACTAAAGAGCTGATAAATTTTTATTCTCAAACCAAGACAGCTTTTCATCAATATCATGTAAGATGTGGTGTAAATAAACATTTATTCATAATCAAAGAATTATTTATTGATTTATCTTTTTGGATTTCGCCTCAATGTTATTATGCTTGTTGTATTTTATTTTTAACTTTTAATAATCTTTAATTTTTGCTGTTGAACAACATCGTGTGTTTTATCCAACAACTCTTTCATAAAGTCATCATCTTCTATACCACGAGAATATAAAAGATTTTTTACCTTTTCTTGATACTCTTTCTTGTTCCAAATAATTTTTTTTTCATGATTTGAGATGGAAATAATGGTATCATTGTCAATACGAATTCCTTTTTCACCAGTTTGATTTAGATAATTTTTTATATCCTTAACTATAGAATTTTCTTCTTTCCTCATGGTCTTTAAAATTTTTCTTTGTTCATTGATACGCTGCCTAATCAATATATATGCCTCAATATCTTTTTGTACCGACGTCATTTTTTTACAAGATTTTATGTTCTCATAAATCTTTTGATTTAAATTTGAAATTTATACTTGACATGATTTATTTCCTATTAATAAAAAAATGGATGAAATTCGTGAAAATTTTTGTGGTGCATGTCTGGCTATACCTCTAGCATTAGGAGGTATTGGGGCTGCAGGATTAGCTACCAGACAGGAATACTATTCTAGAAAATGGATCATTATTCTTTCGTTTCTCTTTATATTTGTAATGGTATTGATTTTCTATCTAAACAAGAATAAATGTTCATCATGTGGCTGAATGGTTAAACATAACATGACTCAAATTATTTTTTTTTTCTTTTCATGATAAAGAAAAAAAAATAATTATACAAAATGGAATTAATATTACAAGAAAACAAACAGCGTCTTATTTATGATGTAAAACATTTTGACCTAGATCATTTTTATAAAGTTCATAAAGCTTTATTCTGGGTTCCAGAAGAAATTAACCTTTCACAGGATATAAAAGACTGGAAAACTTTAAATAAAGATGAAAAATTTTTTCTTGAACATGTATTGGCTTTTTTTGCAATAAGTGATGGATTAGTAAATGAAAATTTGGTTCAAAATTTCTATAATGAAGTACAATATCCAGAAGCTAGAGCTTTCTATTCTGTTCAAATTTTTATGGAACAAATTCATAGTGAAACATATAGTTTACTTTTAAAAACATTTGTTTCTGAATTAGAAGCACAAAAAATTTTATTCGATACAATTGAGCATTTCCCCGCTCTTGAAAAAAAAGTACAATGGGTCAACAAATGGACCAATTCTAAAAATGCTTCTTTTGTTGAAAGATTAATTGCATTTGTAGCAGTTGAAGGAATATTTTTTTCTGGTTCATTTTGTTCTATATTCTGGATGAAAAAGCGTGGTTTATTACCAGGGCTAACTTTTTCAAATGAATTAATTTCACGAGATGAAGGTCTACATTGTAAATTTGCAATAAATTTATATAATAAGCATATTCAGAATAAATTATCTGAAGATGTAGTTCGACAAATTTTATGTAGCGCTTTAGATATTGAAAAAGAATTTATTGCTGAAGCACTACCGGTAAATTTATTAGGTATAAATTCAAAGTTGATGATTCAGTATTTAGAATTTGTAACCGACTTTATTTTTAAACAGTTGGGATATTCATCCTTGTACAAAGTGGAAAATCCTTTTGATTTTATGGATATGATAAATTTAGAAGGAAAGACAAACTTTTTTGAGAAAAAAGTTAGCGAATATCAAAAAGCAAACATTATGAATTTTGATGAAAATAATTTAAACCTGATTTCTTTTGATGATTTGTAATCATTACTGTTTACGATTTCTGTAATATTTGACAAGGTAATATTGTTTAGGAAAATTTTTAGCATCAAAAACTTGATTAGGTTTGATATTTTTAGACACATACAACATTGCAGCATCTGCAGCTATTTGTAATGTTTTATCATTAACCTTGACTAGATTTTTTACCTGAGAAAAATTGGAATCTATAGCTTGATAAATATAAGACCATTGCTCATATGGACCCTGAATATAAGCCAGAGGTAATAAATCTAATTCTTGATCTGTAAAATCGTCTATAATAGGTAAAGAAATTACATCATCATATTCTAAAAAATTTGGTTGTATTCTATACTTTGGTTGAGGAAGTAAATTTTCATTTTCTTGATCTTCATCTTGATCTTCATCTTGATCTTCTTCATTATCTCGATCATCACCACTTATGTTTTCATCGTCTTCGGTATCAACATTGTCATCAGAATCACTTCTCTCCTCATCGATAAATTCATCATCGTCAAAATATTCAATAATTGTCATTTTTCTTGTACAAGAAAAATCATGTCTAACATTTATTGCGGTAATAATGAATATGAACTAGTAAATGGTAAAATTTTAGGAACACCATATCAATGTATGAAAAAAGGCATTGGAGTTGGTTTAAATATGCCTATATCTGGTGAGCCTAGAAGATATAAACCAATTATAACCTCAAACAAATATTGTGGAAATGAAGCAAATTTACCTTCGGGAAAAATTATGGGTTCTGTTGGACACTGTTTTCGTAAAGGTGTTGGTATTGGTAGAAAAATGCAGAAGGAAAAAAATGTTGTCAGAAACGCATCCATAGTCGATGATTTAGTAGATATACCAACATTTGAACAAAATGAAACAGATTTACTTTTACAAAATATTTTTGTTCCTGGTCTACAAGAAACTAGACAACGTCGAAACAATGAAAATATTGTTGGTAACCCAGATTTGATTGAAATGTTTAATGATGATTTGGATGGTGCACAAATCAAAAAAAAATTTTACCCTAATTTATATGGTGATGGTAAACGTAATACTTTGAATGAATTTTTCAACAAATACTGGCCAATAATTTTAACTATATTATTGATTTCATTTTTATGGTTAGTAAAAGTAGATTCAATGATTATTATTTTTTCAGGAATAGCATTTTTTGGCATAACCACATTAATAAAACAAAATTATGATAAACAATGGATATTAACCCCCATGACATTATAGATTGATTTTTTCACATAATATGTGATGAAATTTATAATCTATGAAAATCGAGAACCATAAACATATTTTATATTTGGAAGTTTGGTACTCTTTAAAAAAAGATCTTTTGTATTGAACACAATCATTTTTAAATTTTTTAAATCTACGGAATTGTTGATTACTAATTCAGAATTTTCATCTAGTGTTTTTATACCGTCTTTAGTTATTGATTTTACCCATGATGTTCCAAATTCTCCACTCATTTGTGAATAATTTCCTTTACCATGTTGGTCTATTTGAAAACCAAAATTTTCTGTAGAATTTATGATCCAGTTTGGAAATTGATTCAAAAGCTTGTCAGTGAAAATAAAATGAACTTGACCTGGAAATTTAATATATTCATAAGGTGTTGTTGTTTCAATTCTAAAATAAACACCTTCTGCTTCTTCATAATCACCAATGGATGTTGGATTTAAAAAATAATCAATAGGACCGTATTTACGTTTAGTTGCACCTTGTCCTGAAAGATAAATAAGCATTTTTTCTCTATCTTTTTGATTTAGAATTTTACCAATCGATATTATGCCTTCATACGCTTCCAATGATGTGGAATGAATGAAAGAAGAAATTGTCATTATTTTTTATATACACACTATATATATTTTTTTTATTTTTATACACTGTGTGTATAAAAAATATAGATTACTTTCACACTAGTATTTTTCTTTTTCTTCATAGAGAATTGTAACGGGTTTAATTTTTATACCTTTATTTATAAAAGTTATAGTCTTATTCATCTCTTTATATTTTTCAGGTGTTACATATCCACCATATTGAATTAATAATCTCCATGGTAAAGAAGGTTTTATAGTAATAGGTTCAAATGTTTCTTTTGTTTCAGAAATCATTAAAGACAACAGTCTTATACTATGTTTATATTTTGAATCATCTTGAAGATATTCCAAAACATATGCTTTTACACAGTTTGCTGAACAATAAACACCATCTGTAAAATATGTATCTTTTTCAAACACTAATGGACAACCTATAGGTTCATTTTCTATGGGCAATCTACACCACCAACAATTATATTTTATATCTTTATTTATTTTTGAAGTTATGAAAATGTGATCAATTTTTTTATTGGTTTCCAAATCTGTAATTTTATTTTTTTGTACAATTTTTGTTACATGTCTTTGCATCATGTTTGAATTTTTATTTCAATACACAACTTTTGTTTTTCAAATTTCAACAACGATGCTAAACATGATCACGAAGAATAATTGGAATATTCCAGCTTTGTGCCAGTTTAGTCTTGGATGTTTCCTTATTCAAATCTTTAACCACAAGCATAGTACAATCTTTAGTTAAATGATCACACACAATAAATTTTTTAGATAAATTTTCATCTCTGAATCCTGAAACACAAATCTTTTTTTTATCCATCAGAACAGCACATGTTTTCAAAGTACCAACAATATTAATAACACCTGGATTCATAATGTTTATCTCAGACTGTTTTGTTGTTAATTCGTTTTCATGGCTAAATTTTATTCCATAATCAATACATTTATTTAAAAACTGTTTCATGGTTGAATAGTTGTCAATAATTTGCTGTGCAGTTTGAATTGAAAACCCATTTATTCTCACAAGCTGTTTCAAAGATGGAATTTCATCACCAAATAAATCAAAATGTTCAACAAGTTTTTCCAAAGATTTTTGACCTATAGATTTGGAAAATACTCCTGATGCACTAATAATAATGGGTAGAGAATGTAGTTGATGTAAAAGTTGTTGTATTGAATTGTATATTTTTTCACCTTGTTTTCCTTTAAAACATTCCAAATTTTTTGGAGCATCTAGTAAAGAAAATAAATCTGTTATTCCATGATGGAAAAATTTTTCTATTGTTTTTATTCCAACATTTTTTACATCAAATTTTTTCAACAACTGATGAAGTAATTTTATTGGACACCCACCATCTTTATCAACAATATTTACGCCTTCCCAATTTCCCTCAGGTAATGAAATAAATTCAGATGGATGAACAACTTTTACAATTTTGGGAATGACATCTCCTGAACGTGTACAAACAACAACCGCGCCTGGTCCAATTTTTTCCTTTTCAATATATTTTGCATTGTATCCAGAAACTTTTGAAATAGTTACTCCATCCAATATAATTGGATCAATATAAACCACGGGGATCAAAGAACCCCATATACTTTTATTCCATACAATTTTTTTTACAGTGGTAATTTTTTGTTTTAAAAGATTGTATTGTTTATATGCTATACTGTATGAAGGATTACCATGTATATTTCTTTCATAAGGTATATTAGCTGTAATAACTAATCCATCTATAGAATATGAGCAAATTTCTGTCCATGTATTCAATAAGTTGGATAAAAAATTTATAGTCAAATTTTTTCGTTCAACCAATTCCCAGCATAGAAATTTCTCTTTATCATTGTGGTATAGAATTTTCATTTGATCTTGAGGAGAAAGTTGCTTCAATGGAATTTGTGCTTTTGATGACGTCGTCTCATGTTCAGATGACGCCAAAATTATTTCGTAAGGAATCAAATCAATATCATTTAAAATTAACGAGTTGAAATTTTTACAACTCAATTGTCCTGCAACCATATTTCTTTGATTTTTGAAACTGGTATACTTTTCTTCAAAAATTTTTTTTTTCATAACAATTTCACAGCGTACATGTGAATGTTGCCCAAGCTTATTTATTGTATCGTGAACGATTTTTTTATTTATAAACTGTAACGCTTTTGTCCAGTTTGTGCCGCTAAATCCATTACCACGTGAAAATAATTCTTTTTGATTTGTAAATATTGCACTGCAACCATCCAATTTACTGGATATAATGAAAGAAGAACATGTATATTTTTTTAACCATCTTTCCAATTCTGCTTCATTTTTTATCTTGTCTAATGAACCCATCCAAACTGGCAATTTTTGATGTTCCACACCATTTAGAGTTGAAAGAGATGTTGCGTCAACACCAAATATGGAATCATACATGTCATCATCTATAAGTGGCTCTCCTTGTTCATATTTTTTATCAATAATTTGTTTTATATTTTCATGTGTCTTGGTCATGTTTTAATTTTTTTAAATTATATTTCAGCACATTTTTCAAATTGTTTAATCCTGTTCAGAATTTTTATATTTTTCATACATCAAGTCTAGCAATTTTTTAACATCATCTGGTGTAAAATGAGGATATTTATTTGTTATGTCATCATAATGTATATAATAAAAAAAATTTTCTTGTGCAAGATCTTTGAATTTTTTATAAATGTCATCATTTTGTGCTTTATGATCTTGCCATTCTTTAGCTAATAAAGATATGATTCTAGTTGCAGGATAGTATGGTTTTTCTTCTAACAATAAAGGTCTTCTTTCTTTACAATACAAAAAAAAACTGGACATGGGTCTTTTTTTTTCATTCTCATGAATGAATCGAATTTTTCTAAATTGTTCTTGGTTTTCTTTTTCACACCATAAATCAACAACATCTTGATTGGTGTGTTTTTTTAAAAATTGGATAACATGATTGTTGTGTTTTTTAAGCATTTTTTATAAATAAAAACAACTTAAGGAATTAAGCAGGTAAAAATTAAAGTATTATTCTTCTTAAAGGCCCCTTTGATATTTCTATGGCTGTGATGTATTGTATTTTATAAAATTTTTTCACACATGTGTGTGATAAAATTAGTTTTTTATTTAGATATCGAAGATCTTCGTGATGAACGAATTGATTTAGGACTTGATTTTTTTCTATTCTTTACATTCTCCAATTCCATCATGGCAATATTTTCAAACTGATTTTTGTTAATTTCAATATTCATAGGTTGTAAATCACATAAACCATTTATACATTCTTCATCTTCATCTTGTTCAAAATTTCTTTTGTAAATATTTTTTAAATCAGACGCTGGTGCAACAGGTTTGAACATGAGTTCCAAATCTTCACATTTTTTAGTCAATGTTAGAATAGTCTGTTCTTGTGATTGTATTTTTCTATAAAAATAATATGATACGGCCAACACTGCTATAGCTAACACGATTGTTATCATGGTTTCATTATTCATTTTTCCTTTAGAAAAAAAGCTTTAAAATAAAAATACAATATTTGGTTCATTACTGACTTAAAATTACAGCGCTCAATAGCAACAGTAAAAATATACAACCTAGATTACATTTAAAGCTTTTTTTAGTAAAATGAAAAATGACGAATAAATTATCCAAAGTTGTAAATTCCAAATTTTCTCAAGTAAAAAATTTATCCAATATAGTTCAACAAAATTTAACAGTCCAAGTACCTACAACGTATCCTATTAAAATTAAACTGGTATGGTGTTTTCCTTCGTGTTTAAAAGATTTATGGTTAAAAATGTTACCAAAATATCAAAATTTTTTTAGCTTTGAAGAATCGATATCTTTTGAAAATGCAGATATTGTTATTGTTGTCAATGATTCAAAAATATTTCCTTTTCATAATGATAAGATTTTGTGTAAGACTTTATTTTTGAAAATGGAACCAGAATGGTACAATATATACTGGGAAAATATTAGCCCAGAAAAATTATTGAACAAGTGGGATCATAGCAATATATATAATTTCAACATGGTAGAGTGGCATTTACCGTTCAGTTTTGATGAACTGAAACATTTGAATTGTAGTCAGTATAAAAATACAAATAAAATTTCATCCATTTTATCGGGTAAAACTTTTTATAAAATGCAAAAAATTCGTCTTGATTTTGCATTGTATGCTCACCATAATTTAGATTGGGATGCTTTTGGTTCATCATCTCATTTACCTTGGAAAAATTTCCTAGGTATATTACCTGATCATGATAAAAGCAAAGCTTTATTAACCTACAAATATTCTTTTGCATGTGAAAATAATTTGTTACCAAACTATGTTACTGAAAAATTATATGATTGTATTTTAACCGAGACACTATGTTTTTATTGTGGTGCTCCAAATGTTTCTGAAATTGTAGATGAAAGATCATATGTTCAAATTAATCTAGATGATTTTGAACAAGCATTGAAAACTATAAAAAAATGTATTGAAAATAATGAATGGGAAAAAAGAATTCATTTCATTAAAAACACCAAGCAATATATTCTTAATCATTTATCATTGTATCCACGTTTGAAAAAACTCTGTCAAATAAAATCCTTATAAAATGATAAATTTTTCTGATTGAGTTCCATATCATATCCTGATTCAATAGCTTTTAAACAAGCATTATATCCTTCATCAAATTTATCAATGTAAAAACTAATAATTGACAACTCTTGCCAACGATCATGATTATATATTTTTTTATTGACAAAAAGTATGCAATTTTTTGGAAATTCCAAACTACATGCAATGCTTGCAAAATGATATGCTATAAAAAAATGGTTTCGTGAACGATATATCCGTGATATTTCAAGAAATGGTTCCACTCTATCCTGAAAAATTTCCAAAGATTTCAAATACCACAAAATTTTTTTATCCATATCTGTTTCATATTTTGCACATTTCAAAAAGGATAAAAATTTTTCTTCTAAAAATCCGTTCATGGTTGTTCTGTTTTTATACCAAATAAAAGCATTAGAATCATCTTTCAAACATTCATATGTCTGAGCTAGATAAAAACAGCTACGAGAACAGGTTGGATTCTTCTTTATATCTCTTAAAAGTAATTTCAAGTCTGATTCCCACCTGGTGGCTGTTTTACCATCATTATCAAGGACACGATCTTGAAAAATTAAAACATTGTCAGTTTTTAAATGAGGTAAAGACCCCGCATCTAAATATTCATGTACAGATCCTTTGTATTCGATATCGATATTATTTTGAATCAAACGAATGTTGTAAAAATTTATAGTTTCATTTCCTGTATACCATTGCTGTTTCAATAAAAAAATTTTATAGGTTGAATTTTCTTGTATCAAAGATCTCAAAAGATTATCATGCTTACATTTTTTCTCTTCATTGTTGTCATCACATGATTTAAAATTTTGAAAAGAACCACATTTTAACTCATCATTACAGTCTAATAAAAATAAATGAGTATAGTCAAACTTTTTTGCAAATTTAAGCATGATATTTCTTGTTGTAGAAAAATCTTGGAATGTTTTCTTTTTAAGATGAAACGACAAATTATTTTCCAAAGCAAAATTTTTTGAAATAGATATTGTTTGATCAGTTGAACCAGTATCAAGCATAACTATACCGTCAACTTGATTTTTAATACTTTTCAATGTTGTCAGGATACGTTTCTCCTCATCTTTAACCATAATGACTAATGCAATTTTTATCATTTTTAATATTTTACATCACTACTTAACTGAATTTAGACCAAGTGTAAAAGATGTGGAAAAATATAAAGAAAAACACACTAAATTATAGAGAATTTTTTTTAAGTTTAAAAGAAGCTAGTAATATAAAATGAAAAAGTTTAACGTTATTCTTGATCTTGACAATACCTTGATATCATCTTTATCAAAAGAAGAAGAAAAATTGAACCATCGTTACAGGATGAAATATTTTAGATATGAAGATATGGATGGTTATTATAAAGTTTTTGAAAGACCCGGGTTACAAAAATTTTTAGACCATCTTTTCAAAAATTTCAATGTAAGTGTTTGGACTGCAGCTTCAAAATCTTATGCCTTATTTATTATTAATAAATTTATACTTGAAAATCATCCTGAAAGAAAATTAGATTTTATTTTGTTCTCATATCACTGTAAAATTTCAAACAAAATTTCCAAAAATCATAAATCTTTGAAATTACTACAGAATGAATTTATGATTTCTAATTATGATTTAAAGAACACGTTTATCATAGATGACCATCCTGAAGTAAAAAAATCACAGCCTGAAAATTGTATTCAGATCAAGTACTTTGATTTTACAGAGAGAAAATCTTATCAAGACGCAGAATTATCAAAAATAATACACCGACTGGAACATCTAACAAAACAGAGTTAAAAAATTTATATTATAAAATGTCTAATATTGATTTTAGAGTTAACTCGCGAGGTCGAGAAACTGGAAGCGGTAACAGTTTATTAATTAATGGTAGACCCATTGAGGATGGTGTTCCTATGACTGGAGAAACTTTGGTTTGGAATGGTAGTTTATGGATATACGCACCTGGTGGTGGAGCACAAGGACCTACAGGTCCTTCAGGATCAATAGGATCTACTGGTCCTACTGGACCTACAGGATCTGGTGCGACTGGACCTACAGGATCAACAGGATCTACTGGAGCTACAGGATCAATAGGACCTACGGGACCTACAGGATCTGGTGCGACTGGGCCTACTGGACCTACAGGATCTGATGGATTAATTGGACCTACGGGACCTACAGGATCTGATGGATTAATTGGACCTACGGGACCTACTGGATCTGATGGATTAATTGGACCTACTGGGCCTACTGGATCTAGTGGATTTACTGGTGCCACTGGACCTACGGGCCCAGGATTTGTATCAGCAGTTGATGGAACTGTCATTAATATCAGCGGAGTACCTTTGGTTGCTCCTGAAATCTCAGTTCGTTTATCAGGTGATCAATTGTTATCTGCTAGTCTTACAGATTTTATACCATTAGATATTGAAAATATTGACAATTACAATACATATACTGGAACAGCAGTAAATAACTCTTTTACAGTAGCACAAACAGGAACATATGAAGTATTAATATCATTTCAAATACAACCCGATCCTTCTGGATCTATGAATGGTGTTCTTCAATTTGGTATTCATGATGGAATAGCATGGTTATGTCAGCAAGCTGTAACTGTTGTTCTGAGTAGTTTACAACGTGGCGCAGTAAATTTACATACTGCCGTTCCAATTTCTACAGGTACGACTTATTCATTTAAACATATATCAACTGGGTTAACAGGAAATGTTTTCATCTTTTCAAATGGTGCTGGAACTAATCCAAATAGTCTTTTCAAAGTAAAACGTATACTCTAACCACATAAAATTTTATATAAATTTTAAAAGATTTTTCTTTTAAAAATAATGAGTGAACAAATTATTGCAAAAACAATACAAAACGATTTTAATCGATTAAAATATCAACCGGGTAAAGATTTTTGTGCCTGTGGAGTCTGTTCAATCTTCACCAATGTTCGAGGATGTGAAAGTGTTGATGGTATTAGAGATTATGAAATTTTTGATCATCCAGATAGTGAATGTTGTGGCGGGTTATGTGTAAGACAACCAGTTTGTTCACGAGCTGATCCTCTTTCATGTAATATTGGTTTAGGAAAAAATGGTGAAAATCCTCTCATCAAATATGGATGGGATGTCAAAGCTCCAAATATAAAATGTATTTTTGACTTAAGGAAAATTAATACAAAAGAACAGTTGAATAATTTTAACAATAAATTTGGTATAGATAATAATGTAGAAGCACATTATTGTACTCAAAAAGTTAATAGCTGTGTACCGGGTGTAAAAGAATGTAGTAGACTATTTTCTATAGGTGAAGGATCAACTGAATGTAATAACTGGTTTGAAAACTTGTCTTCTGAAAATCAAGATGCCGTCATGAATAATTACTGTAGAACCTATAATACAAGTGAATGTAAATGTGTCAATCGATTTAACGAAAATTCTTACAAGGCTATGAAGGGTTATAAATCATTTAACGATGGTTGTTGGTATTCACCTTGTATAGATGAAAATAAAAATTTTATACCATCTCATCTTAAAAATCCAACATGCCCAGATAAAATTTGCCAACAACTTTATGAGTTTATAAATGATCAAAATATTAACGTGGATAATATCAAAGAAGATATAAATTGTGATTTTTCAAACGTACCTCACAATCAAACACATGTAAATGGTTCAAATGTAAATGGTTCATCCAAAGATAATATGAAGTATATTTTTATCATTATCATTATCATTGCAATTATCATGTTTGCATATTTTTTCAGATCTAAATAATCATAACAAAAAAACAATAATGATTACAGTATAAAGGAAAACATCCTTGATAATCAAGTTGTCCTTCAAAATTAATTTCCTGTGTTGAAAAGATAAATCTTGACGATTCAAATCTGAAAACACCTTTACGAATAAAACGCTTAGGCTCGTCTATGATTACTAAATATTTTTTTCCTCTAATGTAAAGTTCTGAAACAAAATCTCCATGCTTATTTCTTATAAATTGTAACGAATTAAGCAGTTCTTCATCTAACCAAAAATATGTTGAAAATTGACACCAATGATATGGATCAAAATCACCATTTTTACTTATTTTAAAATAATTGGGTAAATGTCCGTTTAAATCTAAAGTTGTATCTGTTGGAATAAGATTGTCACCATCCCAAACATGTTTAGACCCTATGTAATCACCAATTCGTGGTAAACATCCATTCAAAATGTCGGAGAAAGAATATTGTTCTGCTTTTGTAAACATGATAGAAATTATAGTTTAAAAGAAAATCTTTAGTTAATTTTCAAATATTTTTAAAGTATTTATACTTTAAAAATCAATCATGTTGATATTTATCATATCTGCGATATCCACTAGCATAAGCTGCTTGTGCTTGTTTTAACGATTTATTATAAGCTATAGTTCTGGATCTAACATTTCCTGAAATGTAATAATATTTTTTACCATGATTTCCCCATTGATAATAAGGTCCGAAAGAATCTCTATCACGATAAATTGGCATTTTTATTTTGAAAAGATATTGTACCAAATTTAGATCATTCAGATTTTCTTTTTTGAAAAATATTATGAACCATACATCTTTTTTGAAAAATATTATGGATTAATATTTTATAAATTTATTAAAATGTTTTGCTGTTTCTTTTGTTACTATCCATAAATTTCGCTTACTAAATTTAGTACCACTATTAGACACAAATTCCTCAAAATCTTTCCTTGTCAGATCACTTGGATTAAAAACAAGAAACTGATTAAACATATTTGTTACGTATTCTTTTTGATCATCATTAGTCATTGTATCAAAATCAACCTTTTGTGTTACAATTATTTCACCATCTTTTATTCTCCTAAACTCTGCCCCATTTAATATAATTGGTTCAGGTATTGTGGGTGCCTTTTCTATAGTTTCTTTAACCAATGTATCAAATAATTTTCTATGATACTGTATTTCTTCATCAAATCTGTCCGCTAAATATTCAATCAAAGGTTGTAATGAATCATAATGAACGTTGTACATTTCAGCCTCTGTTGTATCCTTATGGTCACCAAGAATTTTAGACACCCTTTGCTCAAGGTGATGATAATCAGTTGTTTCAGTAATGAAAGCATAATACATTTTATCACCAACAGGTCTTCCAGAATTGTATGTAGCTAATCGGCTTTTGAGATGACCTCTGGATTTGACACCACCTATTTTAAAACGATTTTGTTTGGCATAAGCTTT
>SXGT01265889.1_pt1 | contig 13548 bp, 11 predicted proteins | sample 3176221 | NCBI WGS metagenome assembly SXGT01 (sample SAMN11356862, study PRJNA531348) | freshwater metagenome | isolation source: freshwater sample F1-120 | place: China: Fuxian Lake, Yuxi | collected 2017-12-25 | reverse complement strand
GAACGCCGCCGCGAGCGTCGCCGCGCCGCGTTCCCGGTCGCCGAGCAGCGACCGCGCGGCGCCGAGCCACGCCGCGTCGATCGCGCTCTTGGCATGGGCCGGTGTCACCGTCTTCTCGAAGGTCGCGAGCGTGGCTGTTCCAGCTGCGTCCCGCACCACCGCTTGGACGAGCTGAAAGCGCGCCGCCAGGCTGAGGGCGGGCGCCACCGCGTCGTAGCCGCTCCACAGGCGCACGACCGCAGCGGCGTCCTTGCGCCCGACGAGCTGCAGGACTGCGGGCTCGAGCGCCTCACACAGTGGCAGCCGCGCGGCTACCTCCAGCACGAGCTGGACCGCTCGGACCGCCTCGCCACGCTCGACCAGCGCAGCGACGACGCCGACGAGGGCTGCCTCCGCCGACGTCGGTCGGGCGACCAGCAGCGTTGGAGCGACCGAGACGTCGCCACGCCGGGCACACTGCGCGAGCGCCTCGGCGTCGAGCGCGTCGGACCCGCGACGTTCGAGCAGCGACGGCGCGCAGGGCGTGCACACTCGGGCGACCTGCTCCGTGGCGTGCCCGCGCAGCTCTTCGTCCTCGACGGCGGCCACCATGGTGCGCGCCGCGTCACACTCACCGCGCTCGGCGAGCCGCTCGGCGAGGGCCAACTGCTCCTCTGCACGAGCTTGCTTCGGGAGCCCGGGGACGACGGAGCGGGCACACTCGAGGGGAGTGACGGGCGCGGCGTGTGCGGCCATGGCTGAGACGGTCGCGAACAGGGACCCAATCACAAAGCGACGCATTCGGGGAGCTTGGGCCACGGAAGTGACGGGCGCAACCCGCCTTCTGGCCAAATCGCGCGGGCGATCTACATTGGCGCCGTGACTCCGCCCAGCCGCCACCACGCCGCGCGCCTCGCGACCGAGGCCTCGAATCGCACGCACCAGCTGGCGGACTTCGTGGCCCGGCTCGGCGCCCAGCTCCTGGTCCATGGCGCAACGGCCGAGCGCGTCGAGGCGGTCATCCTGGCCACCGCGCGACACGAGGGGCACGACGCGGACGTGTTCTCCGTGCCGACGGGGCTCTGGATGAGCCTCGCGCCGCGCTCGGGCGGCGTCCCCATCACGCGCCTCATTCGGGTCGCGACGTGGACCGTCGACCTCGATCGCCTCACGGTCCTCGACGAGGTCTTCAACGACGTCGTCGAGCGCCAGCTGCCCGTCGCCCGCGCGCTCCAGCGGCTCGACGAGGTCGATCGGCTTCCCCCTCGCTATCCGACCTGGGTCCATCGGCTCTCCGGACTTGGCGCTGCCGCGGCGGCCGCGCACTTCTTTGGCGGCGGCTTCACCGAGGTCCTGCTCGGCGCCGTGCTCGGCCTGCTCGCCACCGTGCTCGGCCAGTGGCTCGGTCGCTCTGAGCGGACCCGCGTGCTCACCGACTTCCTCACGGGCTTGCTGGCCGGCCTCGCCGCCGCCGTCGCGAGCCATTGGGTCTCGGACGTGCAGCGCCAGCCGCTCATCCTCGCGGGCATCATCCTGGCGCTTCCGGGCGTGACGTTGACCATCGGGCTGAGCGAGCTGGCCCACCGCCACCTTGTGAGCGGGACGGCGCGGCTCTTGCAGGCCATGATCGTGCTGTTCTCGCTGCTCTTTGGCGTCGCGGTCGCCATCGCGATGGAGCAGTGGGCCGTGGGACCCGCGGTCGCCCCGCTGCTGCCGGTGGCCGCTGCCGCGCCGCTCTGGATGGTCGCCATCGTCACGCTCGGCGCCGCGATTGCGTTCTCAGTGAACCTCGCGGTGCCGCCGCGCTATGTGCCGGCAGCCGTCGTGTCGGGCTTCATCGCGTGGTCGGTCTCCATCGTCTCGGCCCGGTACTTCGCTCCGGGGGCGCTCGCTGCCTTCGTGGGCGCGCTCGCGACCGGCCTGTACACGAACCTCATGGCCCGCGTCACCGACCGCCCCGCGCAGGTCTTCCTCGTTCCTGGTATCGTCATGCTCGTGCCCGGCGCATTCGGCTTCCTGTCCTTTGAGCAGCTCCTCCGCGGAGATCCCGCAATGGGCACGGCGCACATGTTCCAGACCCTGCTCACGGCCGCAGCGCTCGTCACCGGTACCCTGCTCGCCAACGCGAGCTTCCCGCCGAGGAAGATCCTTTGAACCTCGCTGCGGTCCTACCCGCGGTTCTGCCCGCGGTTCTGCCCGCGGTTCTGCCCGCGGTTCTGCGCGTGGTTCTAATCGCCACCGTGAGCCTCGCCGTGGTCGCATGTCACCGCACGGACGACGGTGAGAGCGACGACCAGGCCCTCCTCGCTCAGGCGCTTCCCACGGAGGCGGACGTCATCATCACGCTGCCAGGCCTCGCGGCCGGCAAGCCCGGGGGGCGCGCGTCGGAGCTCCACGCGGGCGCCGTCGCCGCCGCGTCGATCGCGAACGCCGCCGTGCGCGCCTGGCTCGGCGTGCTCCGGTCGCTCGTCCGCGACGTCCCCGCGACCGTGCGCGGGCCGCACCGGCGCGTGTGGCTCGTCGAGCGCGTCGCGGTCCCCGGTCGGGCGCTCGGGGCCATCGAGCGTCACGCCGATGGTCACATCGCGGTCCAACTTCTGGTCCGGGAGCCTGGGCCGGGTGCGCCATGGCGCTGGCTCGGCAACGGGACGTTCACGCCTGGAGAGGGCGAGCGCGACGGTCGTGGCGCCCTGTGGGTGAATTTCGCCCACGCCGGCACCCCAGGGATGGACGGCAAGGCGCTCGTCCTCTGGTCGCGCGTCGGAGCGCGGCGCACCATGTCCCTGCTGCGCTACGGCGGGACGGCCGCCGCGGAGACGCGCGCGCTGCACTTTCAGCAGGAGAGCGACGGCAGCGGCCAGCTGCTCTTCCGTGCCGGCGGTCTCGAGCTCTTCGAGGGCACGCCGGCTCTGCGTGAGGACGGCGCGGCGATCGTCCGGTGGAGCGCGGCAGGTGCCGGTCGCGTCGACGCGACGCTCTCGGGCGGCAACATCGCCGCCAGTGGTCTGCGGCACGCGACGCTGGCCCAATGTTGGGACGCGCCGGACATCACCGTGGTGTTCGACCGGGTTCGGGTCACCGACGCCCAAGGCGCGACCTCGGTGCGCTCGATCGACGGCGCCGAGGCCGACTGCTTCACCGCCACGCCCGCGCAGCCCGTGCTGCCCGAAGCCGCCGAGCCGATGGACCCGACGACCCTGCCCGAGGAGAGCACCCTGCCATGAGAGTCTGCGCCCGATGTCGCCGTCGAGTGCCTGCCGCGCGCGAGTCCTGCCTCTACTGCGGCGGGGCGCCGACCGGCGCGGAGAAGGACCCGGACATTGCATGCCCGAAGTGCCACGTGACCATGACGCGCTTCCTCGAGGCCGGCCTCGTCCTCGACGCGTGTCCGCAGTGCGAGAGCCACTGGTTCGATCGCGGCGAGCTCGAGGCGCTGCTGACGAGTCGCGGTCGCTCCGACCAAATGCGTCCCTTCGCTGCTGCGATGGACCCGCGACCTACCAACCGGCCCATGTATGTCCCGTGTCCGCGCTGCCAGAAGCTCATGCACCGCCGCGGGGCAGGGCAGGGGGCCGGCGTCGTCGCCGATGTCTGCCAGCGGCATGGCGTGTTCTTGGAGCGCCACGAGGTCGACCGGCTCGACACCGTCGTGGCGGCCAAGTTCGCCGGGCCACGGCCGCCGGAGCGCTTCTTTGGCCGGTCCCGACCGCCGCTGCAGGAGGCACCGCCGATGGACGTCGCGGTCCGCTCCGAGCTCGCCGCGGAGCTCATCGCCGAGACCATCTCCGGGCTGTTCGAGATCTAGAAGTTGCGGGCGGGCTATCGGGTCGCATCCAAGCGCTTGACGGTGCGGTCGATCTCCAGCCGGCACGGATCGCCGTCGCTGGCACGACCTGTGAGCTGAAACGTCGTCAGCTCCCCCTCGCAGCCGAAGTCGGCGTACGCGGAGACCGTAAAGAGCGCGTCCTTGCCGCTGCCCGAGGACGTGAACTCGTAGCTGAACGCCGACTGCCCGATCACATCGAAGTTCAGGGCACGCCACGTCGACGCGTCCCAGCCGCCAACGGCGTCACAGCGCCCGTCGCCGTCTTTGTCCACGCTCCGATCGCAGCAGCCGCGTGCTCCGCCCGGGGTCGGGCCCACGCTCTCGGGGAGCCGGCACGTCAGGACCTCCCCCGTGGGCGAGACGTGCTCGCCCACGAAGTATGCGGCGGCGGCCTTCGCGATCTGCTGGAGCTCGACGTTCGCGGTCTGCTCCTTGGCGCGGACCATGTAGCGCGTGAAGCTCGGGATGGCGACCGCGGAGAGCGCCCCCGCCACGGCGACGAGCGTGAGTGCTGCGCCTTGACCTCCGCCCAAGCCGCCGAACATCGTCATGCGCGAGCGGAGGACATCGCCGTCCCGCTCGAGGTGGAGCGCGGTCTCGAGGTCCTGGAGCTTGGCCTTGGCGAGCGTGAGCGCGAATGCCGAAAAGCCACGCTTTCGCTCCTTGGCCCGGGCGAGCTCCTTGTCGAGCTCCGCCAGGCCGAGGCTCGAGGCCATCTTGACGCCCGCTACGATCGCATCCAGCGCCCGCGCCTCGCCCTTGAGCGCGAGTGAGAGCGTCATGCCGTCGTTCGAAATCGAGAGCGCAGCGGCGTCGAGCCGGCCGAAGGTGCGCGTCAGCGACGCCGGCAGGTCCGTGAGCGTGGCGCTGAGGACGAAGGGACCGGGCAGCACGTGGCCCAGAATCGCGCGGTGGGCGTCGGCCAGCGCGGGCGTCTCGGCGAGCGACTGGCCTTTGCCCGTCGCGGCCGCGAAGCCGTCCTCGACCGCACCCCGGGTGCCCACGATGAGGCTGCGCCCATGCAGAGCCGCGTGGAGCCCCTCGGGTAGCAAGACCACGCCATCGAGCGCGCCGGTCGCGGCTCTGCCTTGGAGCGTGCCGTCGAAGTCTCCCTCCAGCACCACCCCGATGTTCTTTTTCGAGATCGAGGCAAACAGCGTTGCCCGTCGGATGGCCAAAAGGTCGACGCCGAGCGTGGCGCGCGTGACCTCCGCCAGCTCCTTGCGGAGCGCCTTGGGATCGACCTCGCCCATGGGCGCGTCGACGATGGCGTCGATCAGGGCGCCGACCTCCAGCGTCATGAAGCCGGCCGCGCTCTGCGGGACGACCTTGAGCGCCTCGAGCTGCTCGCTGCTGGCGCTGCCATGGAGGCCGCCGCGGAGAGAGAACAGCGTGACGGCGGTGACGGTAGCCGCGAGGATGAGCCCCGCGACGGCGTAATCACGTGATCGGAGCATGGACTTTCCTTCCGAGGCACTCGGGGAGTGCGGCGACGAGCTGCGTGGCGAGCCGAGGCAGTGGGAGGGCGCGACCGGTGAGCTGCTCGAGGGAGGTCATCACCTCCGCTCGCAGGCCGCAGGGCTGGATCCGCGCGAAGTAGGCCAGGTCGGTCGTGACGTTGACCGCGATGCCATGCCAGGTGACCCAGCTGGCGGTGACGGCGACGCCAACCGACGCGAGCTTCTTGCCATCCAGGCCACGCCGCGCCCAGCTCGGTCCGGTCCAGACCCCGGAGAAGCCCGGACTGCGGTCGAGGTCGTTGACGTCGAGCCCCCGGCAGGCCGCGATGACCCACGCCTCCAGCCGGCGAATGAAGCCCGGCGCGTCACGCTCGCCGGCCCCCAGGCGGAAGATGGGGTAGGCCACGAGCTGCCCTGGACCGTGGTAGGTGACGTCCCCGCCGCGCTCGACCTGGAGCACGGGGACCTCGCCCGCAGCCAAGACGTTCTTGCGCGAGTCGCCGCGCCCGCGGCGTCCGAGCGTGAAAGTGTGCGGATGTGCGACGAGCAGGAGCGTATCGGGGATGGCGTCGTCTGCGCGTGCGGCGACGAGCGCTTGCTGGTGCGCGTGTGCCTCGGCGTAGTCGACCAGCCCGCGGCTCTCCCAATTCAGCACCTGGCACGGCACGTCAGACACGCGGCGGAAACTGGCACGTCTGGTCTAGAGCCGCAATGGCCGAGTCTAGGGCGACATGCGCTCGAACCGACCCGACGGCGGCGGCACCAGGCCGCGATCGCGCCGCACCGCGGCCTCGAGCAGCTCACGCACGTTGCGGGGGTCGGGCGTTTGCGGGCACCCGGCCATCGCGGCGCCCCCCGTGCCCCCGTTGGCGAGGTAGCTGTTTGTCGCCACGCGGTAGCGCGCGCTCAGATCGAGCGGCCGCGCGCCGACAGTGATGGTCAGGGCCTCGCGGTCCCCCGGCCGAAAGCGCACGTGCGCTCCGGAGAGCTGAATCGCGCTGCGATCGGCCTGCAGGTTGTCCAAAACAAGTCTGCGCAGCGCCGCGCCCGTCATCTCCACCACGATGAGCGTGTTCTCGAAGGGATAGACCTCATAGAGCGTCCGTCGCGTGATGTTCCCCGCTGGGATGTCGGCCCGCACGCCATAGGAGTTCTGCACGGCGACGTCCGCGCTTGCGGCCGCGCGCATCGTATCGGCGACCCAGCTCCCGAGCGGGGAGTCGAAGCCGGGCTCGATACGCGCCACGGCCTCGTTCGCGCGGCCGATGACCTCATCGAGCGCGGCGCCCACCTCTCGCGCCGTCTTCTCGACGTGTGCCTTGACCTTCGGGTCCTCGCCCGTGACGGCGACCTCCAGGTCGACGAGCCGTCCCGTGACGGTCACGCGCCGTGGGCCGCTGTCGGTGACCGCGATCTCGAGCCTGGAGACGGACACCAGGTTGGCCTCGCTCTGCACGATGGGCACGCCGCTCTCGGGGTCGACCCAGGGTCCCGTCAGGCCTGTGTGCATGTGCCCTCCGAGCACTAGGTCCGCGTCGGCACCGCGAGCGATGGCCAGGTCGCCGCGATAGGCGAGGTCCTCCGCGGTGAGCACCAGCGCGCTCGGGGAGAGCCGCTGGCGCGCGCGACTCGGGGCCAGCCCGCAGTGCGAGAGCACGACGACGACCTCCGCTCCGGCCTTGCGCGCCTCCGCCGTCGCCTCGCGTGCGGCGACGACCTCGTCGGTGAACTCGAGGTGCGCGACGTGCTGCGGCAACGTCGCCGTCGCCGTGTGGTGGGTGATGACGCCGACGAACGCGACCGAAACGCCGGCCACGGTCGTCGTCGTGCTCGCCTTGAGGTACGGCAGGCGCGTGCCCGTCGCGCGCGAGACGATGTTGGCGCCGAGCACCGGGAAGCTGGCAGCCGCCACCAGCTGGCGGACGTTGGGCTCGCCGTAGTCGAACTCGTGGTTTCCGAGCGCGGCGGTCGTGTAGCCGGCCAGGTTCATGGCCGTGACGACGGCCGCGCCACGGGTGAGGTTGCCCTCGGGCGTGCCCTGGTACCAGTCACCGGAGTCGACGAGCACATGCGGCAGCCGCTCGGAGGCGACCAGCGCCGTGAGGGCGGCCATCCCGCCGACGCGGCGCGCGGTCCCGCCGACCACGGGCTCGAGCCGGCTTGCGAGGAAGCCGTGGACGTCGCTCGTGTGGAAGACGACGAAGCGGCGAGGCTCCGCGGCAACGGTCGCCGTGGGGAGCATGACGAGCGCGGCCAAGACGGCCAGCGCGAAACGGCGGCTGAGGGTTGGAGTGCGCACTGGCGAATGCTGGAGCGCGGCGCCCGCGCGGTCAAGGCTTCCCGTTGGCCGGGCTTGTGCCATCATGCGCTTCGTGTTGTGTGTTGGAGAGAGTGCTCCTTGATGTCTTCGGAGGAATCATGCGCCTGTCCCTGCTCGTTCGCACGCCGTCGTTGCTCGTGAGCCTCCTGTGTGGGGTCGCCCTTGGCGGCTGCCCCGCACCGAAGAAGTTCACGCCGAAGCCCGGAGCCGAGGCCGCCACCGCCACCGCTTCCCCGGAGGCACCGAAGGCTCCGACCGGACCGACCGTACCAACCGGACCGACCGGATCTTCCGCGTCGCCCACCGCCGCTCCGGCCCCCGCGAATCGGACGCGCACGGGGCCCGCCGAGCCCGACAAGGCGGGCAAGCTCGTCAAACTCGACGAGGTCACCGCGCCGCCAGAGGTGGCCGCGGTGCTGGCCCGCCTCAAGACGACTGAGGGGATGGCCGAGACCGAGAAGCAGCTCATCGCGTTGCGGGACAAAGGTGCCGTTCCGGCGCTGCTCGGCGCGCTCGGCGTGAACAACCCGAACGTGCGCTCCCAGGCAGCGGTCGTGCTGCGGCGCATGGGCGAGCCGACCCCGGAGGTCGTCGCCGCGCTGACCCGGCTGCTGCTCTCGGATCCCGATCCGGACGTGCGCGGCATGATGGCCAAGCAGATGGAGTTCCTGAAGGACCCTTCGACCGTGCCGGCCATCATGAAGGCGCTCGTGCACGACGCCGAGGAGGCGGTGCGGCAGCACTGCGCGCTGGCGTTGGGCGTCATCGGTGACCAGGAGGGCGTCGAGGCGCTCATCTTCGCGCTCGACGATCCGTCGACCGAGGTGCGCCTCTACGCCGCCGGGGCGCTCAAGTCGCTCAAGAACATGAAGGCGGCCCCACACCTCGCCAAGCGCATGACGGACCCCAACCCGCTGGTCCGCCAGCGTGTGCAGGAGGCCCTGTTCGCGACGACCGGAAAGCAGCTCGGCAAGGACGCCGATCCGTGGCTGAAGGCCTATCCCTTGCCCGGCGGGGGTGCGTCCAAGTGACCGCCCTCCGCGTGCCGCTCGAGGTGGAAGACGGCGGCGACGACGAGCGCATGCGTGATGGCGCCGCTCGCGATGAGCTCTCTCAGTCGCGCGCGCGGGACGGTCGCGACGAGGATGGCCTCCCCGGGATCGAGTTCCGGCTCCTTCACCCGGCGCGCCCCCGAGGCGAGGAACGTATGGCATCGATTGGAGAACAGCGCCGGGTTTGGGTGGACGACCCCGATTGGCACGCAGGTCTCGGCCACGTACCCCGTCTCCTCCACCAACTCGCGCAGTGCGGCAGTTCCCGGGTCCTCGCCGGGGTCGACCATCCCGCCGGGGATCTCGATGGTGTGCTCGCCCGTTCCCGCGCGCAGCTGGCGCACGAGGACGACCTCGTCGTCGTCGGTGAGCGCGATGATGTTGACCCAGTCCGTCGTACGCACGACGAAGAAGCCGTGCGGCTCGCCCGTGCGCGGGTTGGTGCGGGACTCGCGCCACAGCTCGAACAGGCGATAGTCGGCCAGCCGACGGGACTCCGTCAGCGGCCATGGGGTGTCGTCGCGTGACTCGAAGGGGCTCATGAGCGGTCGGCTCCCGGGCAGCTCAGGGGGTCGTTTCAGCGGCGGCCGGCGCGGCTTGCCCTACGGTCCGCGCACGGAGGACTCGGCCGCCGATCTGGATCCCGTCTCCGGTCTCCGATTCGACGATAGCACGGAGCTGGCGCTCGGCTACGTCTTGCGGCGTCGTCGCATGCGGCGAGGCAATCGCGTCACGCTCCTGCGCGACGGGGCGCAGGCCTTCCCCGCGATGCTCGAGGCCATCGCCCAGGCGCAACGGCTCATCTTGATCGAGTTCTACATCTGGCGGGCCGACGAGACGGGCTGGCGCTTCGCCGAGGCGCTCATCGAGCGGCGCCGTGCGGGAGTGGAGGTCCGGGCCATCTACGACGCGCTCGGCTGTATGGACGTCGAGCCGCTGCTCTTTGAGAAGCTCCGCGAGAACGGCATCGCCGTCGTGGAGTACCGGCCGCTCGGTCCGTGGCGCCCTCGGTGGGGCTGGCTGCGCCGCGATCACCGCAAGATCCTGGCGGTCGACAACCGCATCGGCTTTTGCGGCGGCATCAACCTCGCCAATGACTACGCCTCGGCCGAAGACGGCGGCGGCGGCTGGCGCGACACGGCCGTGCGGGTCGAAGGGCCCGTCGTCCGCGATCTCTCGCGCCTGTTCCTCAACACGTGGGAGCGCGAGTCCAAGACGCTGGAGACGCGTGCCGCCGAGCTGCGCCAGCCACCGCCGCCGGTCGACCTGCCACGCTCTCCAGAGGTCGGCCGCGAGTTCGTGCAGGTCGTCAGCAACGCCGAGCTCCTCGACCGTTACTTCTTCAAGCGGAGCTACGTCTACGCCATCAACCGCGCCCGCAAGACGATCGCCATCGAGAACCCGTACTTCCTCCCCGACGGCGCGATTCGGCGCGCACTCATCCGGGCGGCCAAGCGCGGTGTGCACGTACGCATCATCGTCCCGCGCGAAGGCGACGTCAGGGTCGTGGCTTGGGCCACCCGCTACCTCTTCGGCGGTCTGCTCAAGCACGGCATCCGCATCTTCGAGTGGAGGGGCGCGATGATCCACGCCAAGACCGCCTGTATCGACGGCGTCTGGAGTACGGTCGGGAGCTACAACATCGACCACAAGAGCCTGCGCCACAACCTCGAGGTGAACGTGAATGTGCTCTCGAGGGAGCTCGGTAGCGCCATGGATCTGGCCTTCGCCGCGGACGCCGAGCAGAGCGACGAGGTCACGCTCGCGACCGTGCGCAGCCGTGGGTTGTGGGACCGCGTGCGGTCCTGGCTTCTCTACCAATTCCGCTACTTCATGTAGTTGCCTCAGGCTATCGAAACTTGATGCCCTGGAGCAGTGTCGCGACGTCTTGAAGCGTCGCCGTGTCGACCTCGGCCGTGCGGACCGAGATGGTGATCATGACCGAGCGGAGGCCCTTGCGGATGGCGACGAGCCAGACGGGGTCCTCGCCCGCCGGACCGGGATAGAAGCCGAAGTAGGTGAGCTCCGCGCCGGTGCGCGTGCGGTCGGCGTCGTCGCCGGCGCGCAATGCCGGCGGAATCCGGTTCTCCGGCAGGGCCGCCTCGTAGCTCCGGACCGTTACGGCGAGCTCGAGCGCGCAGTCGGTGCAGACCGACGCTCGGACGGTAACCCCGCGCGCGGTCCATGCGGCTCCGGCGGCCGTGGCCTCGCCAAAGGGCTTGAAGCGGTCGCTGAGAGGGATCTCGACGCCCAGGTCGGCCGGCTGCGGCGTGCTCGGCGCGGCCGGCTTGAACAGCTCGGCCAGGGTGGACGGGCCCTCCTTCTCGTCGACCGGCGTCGCCGGTGGCGGGACGGTCTTGGCCCCGGGACCCTTGGGCCGATAGACCACAATCCCGACGATGGTCGAGTCCTTGCCCACGTTGTAGGTGACGCCCCGCGACTCGTAGACGTAGTCTTGACCCTCGATGCGCTCGGGCTCGCCGTGCGTGTCGATGACCTTGCGCAGCGGATCGCCGCTCCGTACGCCGGAGTTGGTGACGATGCGCCCGCGCTCTCCGCCAGCGGCCTGGATCGAGGCCACGAAGAAGCGGCTGTCGCGATACTCCGCGCGCACGACCAGGCGAAATGGGCCGCTGTCATAGAAATACCAGAGCGGCCGCTTGGGGTCCGTGCGGGGCGTGCCCAGCCGGCGATACATGCGCGGAGTCTCGTCGTAGACGGTAAGGATGCCCTCGTAGCCGAGACCCTCGATGAGCACGCGGTCTACGGGACGATCAGGAAGATTATCTGCGTACGTAGTATCAGGAGCCGCGACACACAGAGCGGCCGCGAGTAGGAGGGCGCTCGCGCTACGGATCGGTGCGCGGTTCGTCGTCACGTCGCGTGCTGGGGAGGAGCGCCAGGACGGCCTCGGCGCAGGCGCGCGCGAGAAGCACGGCCGTCCCGATTCCAGCGATGAGACACAGCGCGGTGGCAAGATCCTCGGTGAGCATGTCCAATCCCCTCTACGTTCACTCTGGCGGCAGAGCCGCAGCTCTCGACGGTAACCCCGCAAGGCTGGGTCCGCAAAAAAATGAGTCCCTGCCGAAGCTGGCGTGGGCGCCAACGCGCGACAGCGGCGTGTCGCATGAAACGCCAGGCGAGGCAAGCGCGTGCACTCGTCGGTCACTCGTCGTCCTCGGCGGGCTCCGCCGGCTCCGCAGTGCCTTCTTTCGTGGGCGTGTCGCTGGACTCGGCGTCCTTGGGCTTGGTCTCTTTCGCCGGCGAGCTCTCGGCAGCAGTCGCCGCCTTCTTCCCATACAGCCCGAACGGGTCCGTGGCCGGAAGAAACACCCACGTGAGCGCTCCGAGCACGATTGGCAGAATGCAGAGGATCCACAGCAGGCGCCGCCCCGAGGCCGCAGCGGCACGATCGATGCGCGTCTCGACCCACCGCAGACGCTCCAAGCGGTCCTCCGCCGAGGCGCGCTCGCCGACCGCGCGCTGGAGCGCCTCCACGAACTGCGGATACCGCCGTCGGCCGTCCATGTCTTGCGCCACGGTGGCGCCGAGGTCCAAGAGCGCCGGAGCGAGGTCCCGCGTTCCGGCGGTGAGCGCCTCGCGGGCCGCGGTGACGGCGGCCGCACGCGTGGAACCTGACGCTTTGGCCTTGCCATCGGCTTGGGCGAGCGCCTTCTTCGCGGCGTCGACGCGCGCGCGTGCTTCCCCAAGTGCGCGATCGGCGTCGGCCTTGGCGGCGGCGGCCTGCTCCATGGCGGCCTTGAGCGGCCCGGCCTGAGCCGCGTGCTTGGCTGCCTCCTGATCGAGCGCCTTGGCCTGCGCGGCACCGCCCTGGGCCTTGGGATCCTTGCGCAGCGCATCGGCGCGTTGCTTGGCGGCGCGCGCTTTGCCCTCGACGTCGCGCAGCACGCGGGTCTTCTCGGCGAGCGTCCGCGCTGCCGCTTGTTCCGTGCTCTTGGCCTGGGCCAGCGCCGTCTCCGCCGCGGCGAGCTCCGCTTTGGCCTCGGTCGCCCCTGCCGAGGCTGCCGATGCGAGCGACGCTCCCTGGGCCTCCGCCGTGGCGACCGCGTCCACGAGCGCCGTCACACGCGCCCGATGGGGCTCCAGGGTACGCAGCGCACGCGCCCCCTTGCTGATCGGCTGTCCGGAAAGCCACGCGATGCGTCCCAGCGTCTCCGCGATGGCGGTGTGATGCTCACGCATGGCGGCAACGCGCGCTTCAAGAAGCACGAGCCCGCGCCGGACGATGCGATCGATGCTGCGCGCCCGGAGCCCGTAGCCGATGCGGGCGAACGCCGAGCCGGGAGGCTCGCCCAGGCGTTCCTCGAGCGCGTCGGGAGACTCGGCCAGATCGGCGAGGTCCGGCAGCGGCGGTGGTGGCTCCGTGTTGGCGGCCGTGTCAGCGGCGGTGTCGGTATCAGCGGCGGCGGCAGCGGCAGCGGCGGCGGCAGCGGCAGCGGTAGCGGCAGCGGCAGCTGCAGGAGCGGGCGCTGTGGCCGGCTCGTAAAAGGGCGTCTCGACGGCCTCCGTCTTCGAAAAGGCCTCCTCGGTCGCGACGTTGGCGGCTGGAGGGCGTGCGGCGGGCGCGGCCGGCGTAGGCGCAGCGGCGGGTGGGAGTTCGGGTTCGTAGAAGGGGCTCTCGACGGCCTCCGTCTTGGCAAAGGCCTCCTCGGTTGCGATCGCGGTCTGTGACAGCTGTTCCTCGAGGGTCATCACCGGCTTGGGCGCGGGTGGCTTGGGCGCAGTCGGCTCGGGCGCAGGGGCGAGCGGCGTGACCGGTCGCGCGACCGCCTTGGGGACCGCCACGGGAGCCGACGCAACCGGGGGCGCGGCAGCCGGCGCGGGCGCCGAGACGGCCTTGGGGACCGCCACGGGAGCCGGCGCAACCGCCGGCATGGGCGCGACCACGGG
>SXGT01509454.1_pt1 | contig 13549 bp, 12 predicted proteins | sample 3176221 | NCBI WGS metagenome assembly SXGT01 (sample SAMN11356862, study PRJNA531348) | freshwater metagenome | isolation source: freshwater sample F1-120 | place: China: Fuxian Lake, Yuxi | collected 2017-12-25 | reverse complement strand
GTTGACCCCGACCACGCCGATCTTGGCGTCGTTGTAGAAGCTGAGCCAGATGTTCTCGAAGATCTTCTTGCCGCCAGGAAAGGTCTTGGTCAGGCCCTGCATCTGGAAGATGTATTGCTGCGCCATGAGGTGCGGTGCGCCCTTGCTTGCGTTCGTGTGGGGAGGTTGCGCGGGATGTAGCGATTGCGAGGGCTTTAGGCAAACGCAGCGGCGTCAGTCCCGGGCCGGAAGCAGCGCCAGCAGGCCGTGGGTGAAGCCGCGCGGGGCCACGGTCAGGTGGTCCTCGTCGTTCAGAACCTCGCTGGAGAGGGTCAGTCCCTCATAGTTGCGGGACCGGAGCCGCGCCTCGAAGCGGGCGTTGTCGCCGACCATGTCATAGCGGTTGTTGCGCCGCCCCCCGCCCGGAACCTCGTACTCCCCGATGTACATATGGACCCGCGCCGGCAGGGCCGTATGGGCGCGGGCGTAGTCGGCCTCGGCCCGCATCATGGCGTGATCGCCGAACCAGAAGGACGGGCTGCCGAGGATATAGCCGTCGAACAGCGTGGGCTCGCTGAACATGATCTGGGCGCCCAGCAGGCCGCCGTAGGAATGGCCCAGCAGGATGCGGCGCGCCGGATCACCCCGGAAGCGGCCTTCGATGAAGGGCAGGACCTGCGTCTTCAGATAGGTCTGGTAGGCCGCGCCGCCGCCGGTCCGGTCATTGATCGCGACAGGGGTGTAGTCGCGGGCGCGGCTGGCCATTCCGCCCTCGCCCACCGCATAGGACAGGCCGACCAGGATGAACTCCTCGATGACCGGCTCGTTCAGGTTCACCCGGCGGGTGATCTGGCGCAGGAGCGGGAAGGCGTAGTCCGCGTCGGTGACGTAGAGCACCGGATAGCGGCGGTTCGGTTCGGCGCCATAGCTGGGCGGGAAGGCGACGAAGACCTGATAGTCGCGGCCGGACACCGGGTCGGGCACGTCCCAGACCTGGGTGCCGAGGATTTCGTAGGGACTCCCCTGCCCGCGCTGGGCGGTCGCTGATGAGGGCGGCTGGGCCGGCGGCTGTTCTGCGCTCGTCGCCGTATCGCCACAGGCCGACAGGCCCACTGTCAGCAAACCCGCCAGCATCAACCCTCGTCTCAGCATCGCACACCCCTCTGAAGCCTGGCCGCAGGGATGACGAGGCGCGGGGACCGAAATATGACGCTCAGGCGTAGTTGAAGCTGATGGAGACCCGCTCGGCCTTCGCGGCGTTGGGGGGGACCTCGTGGCGGAGCCAGCTTTCCCACATCAGGATCGTGCCCTCGGCGGGCGCCAGATAGACGAAGGGGCGCTCGGCCTCGGGGGCGTCCTCGTGAACGGCGGGGCGGGCCATCATCATGGGCAGGCGCGGGTCTTCCAGCTTGAGGGACGAGGCCCCGTCGGGGACCGCCAGATAGACCGTGCCCGACAGGAAGGCATGGGGGTGGATGTGGCCGGTGTGGCCGCCGCCGGGCTTCAGGACATTCACCCACAGGTTGTCGAGGCGGGGCTTGCGGGCCAGGTCGAAATTCAGCGCCTTCGCATAGGCGGCGGCGTGGCGATCAAGGTGGCGCTTGAGCTCGGCGAACTCGGGGAAGCGGCGCGGCAGGTCGTTCAACGACCCGTATGACGTGTAACCGCGATAGCCATGGCTGCGGCACCAGACGCGCCCGGCCGTGTCCTCGGACGCCAGCATGGCGATGAGGTCCAGCAGGCTTTCGTTGAGGAGCTCGAAACCGGATGTGTCGGCCAGAGAGGCCTCATAGACCTGGGTCACGAAGAGGGGGCGCAGGGACATGGCCAGCCGGAGATGGGCCCGATCGGGCGGGGTGGGAGTGAGACTCCGGGACGAAAAAACAGTGCAATGGAGTGCAATGGAGTCTAACGCGCCGAAAAAAACAGGGTCTGAATAGTCTGAATAGTCTGAAATCGCCCTCCTGCTCGCAGATTCGCCGCGCGCCATTATAGGGCCGGTGGAGGGAGCGGGGAAAAAAGGCGGCGTCAGGGACGCCAACCCTTGTCCGCAAGGCGGCCCGGCGACGGAGAAAGCGGGATTTAGCGTGTTGCGGCTCAACCGGACCGGGCGGTTTATGTTTGAGGGTCGCCGGCTGTCCGCTACCCTGTCCGACAGGCGGGCGGATGGACCAGGGGCTTCGATGACACAATCGGGAACGGACGCCAGCTGGCACTGGAGCGACTATTGGCGCGACGCCAAGCCCGAGGTTCTGACCACGGGGCCAGCCGGGGGCCGCCGCCCGTTCGAAGCCCGAACCCTGTGGCTGTCTTTCTTCTCGGAACTCGCGCCGGGCTCCCACGTGCTCGACCTGGCCACCGGCGGGGGGCAGGTGGCGGGCTATGCCTGCGAAGCGGCGAGGCTGGGCGAGCGTGCGTTCGAGGTCGTGGGCGTCGATTACGCTGACCTTCCCTTGAGCAAGGGTCCGTTCAGGCTGGTCGGGGGCGTCCGCCTCGAGCAATTGCCCTTCGAGGCCGCAACATTCGACGCCGCCTCGTCACAGTTCGGGATCGAATATGCCGATCGCCGGGCCGCCCTGGCGGAACTGGCCCGTGTTCTGAAGCCCGGGGCCCCCGCGCTGCTCCTGATGCATCACGAAAACAGCGTCATCACCCAGCAGGCCCGGACGCAGTTGACCGCCCTGGACCGCGTCGAGGGGGGCGGAGCCTTGATCAGATTGGCCCGACAGGCGTTCCGGGCGCATCAGGCGAACCTGTCCGGCGACAAGGTCAGAGCGGCCGAAACGGCGTTCCGGAAGGCTGTGGCCCGCGCACAGACCCGGTTGGGTGATGACGCCAGAGCCATGACCGCCCGTCAGTATCTGGGCTTCATGGCCGACCTGGCCGGGCGTAGCGCGGCCTATCGCCCGGAAAGCGCCCTGCAGAGCCTGGCCCAGGCGGAAACGGCCAACACGGCCTGGCGCCGTCGTCAGCAGAGCCAGATCCGGTCCGCGCTGGATGAGGACGGCATGTCAGCCTTCCTGAGCCAGGCCCGGGATCGCGGCCTGACGGTCGAGCAGAAGGCGGAGGCATACGACGATCACAGCGCGCTCATCGGCTGGCGTATCAGGCTGAAGAAGACCGGGTGACCTGACCGCCCTACTCCAGCCCCACCTCTTCCGGGGTGGCGGGCGGGGTGGTGATGTTTTCGCGCAGGCGACGGGCGGCGTGCTCGCAGCGGCCCGGCAGACCGAAGAACAGGCCGAACACTTCACTGCGCGAGGCTTCCTCCTCGCGGGCGATGGCGGCGTCCCACAGGGCGGTGCGCTCGGCGGCGGCGGCCTCGGCGGCGGCGAGGCTCTCGGGCGACTGGCGATCGCGGGCGGCGTTCAGACCGGCCTGGAAATCGGCGGCCTCGAGCCGGCCCAGACGCATGATCTCCTGATCCAGATCCGACGGATCGGTCAGGGTCTCACCCAGACGCACATGGCCCGTGACCAGGGCCTCGCACCAGGCGGTGAGCGCATAGTCGTCGGTCGGGGCGCCGGGCGGCAGGGCGTAGGAATAGGCGATCGCCTCGCGAACCCGCACAGAGTCAGTGCTTTCAACTGCAGTGCCGCCTGTGCGGATGGGGCCGTCGTCGACGGGCTGGGCGGCGAGAGCGGCGATGAAGGCGAAAAGAACGGACATGCGGCTTCCTGAATAGCGAATGGCGTCGTGGACAGACGCAGGGCGCCCGAACCAGCGACCCTAACGCATGAACGGCCCAGGTGGTTTTTGTGGGGCGGCGAAATAGCGCATCGGCCAAGAAAAAAGGGCGGCGGACCCGAAAGTCCGCCGCCCCGATTTCACACTGACAGCTTCTTTTTAGAAGTCGGCGGTGACGCCGAAGAAGATGTAGCGGCCCATGGAGTCATAGACGCCCGGGTAGGTGTTGCCGTTGCCGCCGCCCGAGTAGCTGAGGGGCGGATCCTTGTCGAACACGTTGTTGATGCCGACGCGGAAGCGGGTGTTGTCGAACGCCTGCCAGGTGGCCCCGATGTCGAACCAGTTGTAGGCGTCGAAGTAGCGGTCGATGCGGGTCGAGTTGGCCGGCAGATTGTAGTGCTCGACTTCACCGTGGTAGCGCCAGGTCAGCAGCAGGTTCACGTCCCAGGGGGTGGACCAGCTGGTGGTGAACCGGTGACGCCATTCGGGAGCGCCGAAGCCGCAGTTGTTTTCGTAGAAGCCGACGCATTCCAGACCCGGAGCGCCGTCGAACGGGGTGTTCTCCAGCGTTTCCAGCCAGGTGCCGGTCATGTTGAAGGCCAGGCCGCCCATGCCCGTCAGACCGAAGTCGTCCAGGTTCATGTTGTAGTTGACGACCACGTCCACGCCCTTGGTCACTTCACCACCGGTGTTGATGGTGAGGTTTTCCACGAAGCCGGTGTTGGTCCACAGCTGGCCACCCGCCGAACGGTTGAGACGGGCGCAGGCCGCCGCATCCGGGCTCGAGAAGGCGCCGAGGCCGTAGCAGGCGTCGATGGTGTTGTTGGCGCCGAAGGTGCCGATGGCGCCTTCGATCTCGATGTCGAAATAGTCGATCGACATGTTGAAGCCCGGCAGGAAGGTCGGGGTGAAGACCACACCATAGGTGTAGGTGTCGGCTTCTTCCGCGTTCAGGGCCGGGTTGCCGCCGGTCAGGTTGTTGTACTGACCCGCCGGGCTGTCGATGAACGCCTGGCCGTAGTTGGCGGCCGGGACGCCCGTGGCGGTGCACTGGGCCAGGGTGGCCGTAGCCGCCGCGCCGCAGGGATCGCCGCCGCCGCGACCGAACAGGACCACGTTCTGGGCGTTGAAGAAGTTGAACACGTTGGGCGCACGAACCGCACGGGCATAGGAAGCCCGGAAGCGGACATCGCTGGTGGGCGCCCAGTCGAGGCCGATCTTGTAGGTGTCGGTGTCCTCGGCGAGGTTGTACTTCGAGTGACGATAGGCGGCGTCCAGGGTGATGGACTCGGCGAAGGGCAGGCCTTCCGCGATCGGGAAGATCAGCTCCGCGAAGTAGTCGCGCGCCACGGTGGCGCCGGAGATGCCGATGAAGGCGCCGCCCTGACCCGCGCCGTCGCCCGACTGATAGCCGGAGTCGGTGTTCACGGTCAGGTAGTCACGACGGTATTCCGTACCGAAGGCGACCTGCATGCCCGAGGAGGCCCAGGGGCTCTGCACGCCGTAGACGCCCAAGTCGCCGGTCATGGCGGCGGTCAGGACCTGGTTGGTCACATAGCCGGTCGCGATCAGCGGCAGGGTCAGATAGTCGATCTGCTCCTGGGTGATGCCGCCCGGACGGAACGGGTTGTAGGGCACGCAGTTGGGGTCCGTGCCGTCGACGACCGAGCGACAGGTCGGGGTGCCGCCCACGTCCACCACGTCAAGGGCGCGGCCCAGACGCTGGGTCGAGAAGTCGCCGAGGTAGCGGTCGGTGTACTGCACGCGGGCGTATTGCGCCGTCAGGTCGTAGGACCAGGCGTCGCTGATGTCGCCGCGCAGGCCGCCGACGAGGCGGTAGGAGTTCAGGTTGTAGTCCTGAATCCGCGGGCCGCCTTCGACGTTACGACGGCCGACGTAGAACAGGACGTCCTCGTCCGCCGCGATCTGGGCCGGGGTACAGATCAGCGCCGACTGCTGGGCCGACAGGAGCGGGTTTCCGCAGTTGATGCTGTCGTTGTTGAAGAACGAACCCGAGGGCGCGATCTGGGCCAGGGTCGAGCTGTCGGTGAACATCAGCTGGGTGTAGACCTCAGCCGCGCGGTTCAGCTCGTAGTTGGCGAACACGCCGAAGGAGTAACGCTCTTCCGGACGCATGTAGTAGTTGATCGGCGCGTAGTTGTACGCGTGGATGTTCGGGTTGTACGGAATGAACTCGCCGGCCGGGTTGTTCGGGTTCAGCGTGTAGCCATAGGTGGCGAAGTCGGTGAAGTAGCCGCCCGAGCTGGTGGCCGAACCGCCGCAGCTGAAGGTGTCGGGGCCGCTGGCCGCATTCGGGGCGCCGGCGGCGCAGGCCGAGTAGTCGCGGTCCGCCTGGAACACCGGGTTGTTTTCACGATAGGTGAAATAGCCGGTGATGTTGCCGCGGCCGCCGTCGACGTCGGTGCCGACGACCAGGCTGAACTGCGAGGTCTCGCCGTCACGGACATTGTTGTCCGGCAGCCGGAACTCGCCAGGGTTGGTGAGACCGCGACGGGCGATTTCCTGGCTGATGTTGCCCACGCCGTCGAAGTCGTTCTCGTGCTGGTAGAAGCCGTACTGGGCGTCAACGCGCACGCCTTCGAAATTCTTGCGCATGATGAAGTTGACGACACCGGCCACGGCGTCGGCGCCGTAAACGGCGGAAGCGCCGCCGGTGTAGACTTCAACCCGCTCCACCATGACGGCGGGGATCTGGTTCAGGTCGGCGGCGGCGATGGCCGGCGAGCCGTAGGGCATGCGGCGGCCGTCGATCAGGACGACGGTGCGGTTCGGGCCGAGGCCGCGCAGGTCGACCGTGGCGGTGCCGGACGAGCCGTTCACGACGGTCGAGGTCTGACCGGCGAAGACCTGCGGCAGCTGGTTGACCAGATCCTCAACGCGGGACACGCCGGCGTTGGTGATGTCCTCGCCCGTGACCTGGGTCACCGGGCTGGTGGTCACCAGGTTCGCCTGGGCGATACGCGTACCGGTGATGACGATCTCGTCGACACGGGTCGCTTCCTGGTCCTGAGCCTGCGCCATGGCAGGGGTCGCGGCAAGCGCGAGCAGCGCAGCGCCGCCGATCATCGTCGAGGCCAGCAGGCGCTCACGAGTATTCTGGATGTTCAAGGGTCACCCTCCTGAGACCGGCGATTTGTATCGGCCAAAATGACCGACCTGCCCCCGCCCGGTACGTTTGATTCAGCAGTCATCCGCGGAAATATTTCCGGCAGATTGAAGGGCACGATAGGAATTGCGACCTTATAGCGTCAACGGAATTACAGGGCTGTAAGGTTGTCGTCGTCGGACTGTCGCATTCGCGCCACGGTTCTGTCGCTGTGGGGCCTTGCTGGCGGCGCGCGTTTCGCGGTGGCATACAGGGTCGAATTCCGTCGGCGACAGAAGGCCTCGCACCATGACTTTCCTCAGAACGGCCCTGCCCCTCCTGGCGGCCCTGGCCATCCCCGCGCTCGCCCAGGCACAGGAGGCCCCCCGGCCCGAGCTGCTGAACCGCCTGACCGACTGCCGGGCCATGACCGATCCGGCGGCGCGGCTGTCCTGCTACGACACGGCGGTGGAGGCGCTGGACGCCGCTGAACGTCAGGGCGAAGTGGTGGTGGTCGACCGCGCCCAGGTGCGCGAGAGCCGCCGGGCCCTGTTCGGCTTCGAAATGCCCAGCCTGCCGGCCTTCGGACGGGTGACGGCGGCCGAGGACGAGGTCTCCAGCGTGGAGACCACCCTGACCCGCGCCAGCCGCGGCGGCGACGGAAAATGGGTGTTCCGCCTGGCCGACGGCTCCACATGGCGCCAGATCGATTCGGAATCGGTGTTCTTTCCCAACCGCGAGGGGACCGAGGTGCGGGTGCGCCGGGCGTCCATGGGCAGCTTCATGATGACCCTGGGAAGCAGCCGCGCCGTGCGCGTGCGTCGGGACCAGTGAGCTTCCGGCCGCTGGCGCCCGGCGTGCGGGTCTGGGGCCAGATTCACGCGGACGACGTGGTCCGGGCGAAGGACCTGGGGGTCACGCTGATCGTCAACAACCGGCCAGACGGCGAGGAGCCGGGGCAACCCGCCTCCGCACAGGTTGAAGCCTGGGCGCGGGCGGCCGGACTGGACTACGCCTCGGTCCCCGTCCGGGGCCGTCCGACGCCCGAGGACGCGGCGGCCCTGGCGGACCTGCTGGCGAAGACGGACTCGGCCCTGATCTTCTGCCGATCCGGCATGCGCTCGACCGCCGCATGGGCCATGGCCCAGACGGCTTCGGGGGCGATGAGCCCGGACGAGGCGCGGGCGGCGGCGGCGGCGGCCGGTTATGATCTCTCGGGTCTGCCGCTCTAGCGCTGGACGGCCACGCGGGCGGCGTAGGGCGCGGCCGGTTCGGGCGTGCAGGCGGCGGTGATCAGCTGCGCCGCCATGAGACACAGCACGGCGGCGGCCAGGGGCTGGAGCCGATTTGAGACAGTGATGAGGGCGTCCAGGGCGATGATTCGGGCCATTTCGGCGTCTCCGGGCGTTTCAGACCGCCTTGACCGCAAGCTCCGCGCCGTCCGGAATGGGACGCCATGATCCCCTTCGTGAAAGCCTTCGATCCGGAATACGGCGTCTGCCGCCGCGTCTCGCCGCGCATCCGCCGGGTTGTCGCGAACAATCCGGGGCCGTTCACTTTCACAGGGACCGGGACCTACATCGTGGGGAACGGGACGGTGGCGGTGATCGACCCGGGGCCGGACGACGGGGCGCATCTGGAGGCGCTGCTGGCGGCGGTGGAGGGCGAGACGGTCAGCCATGTGCTGGTGACCCACACCCACCGGGACCACGCGCCGCTGGCCCGGCCGTTCGCGGACGCGGTGGGCGCTCTGGTGCTGGCGGCCCGGCCGCCGGCGCGCGAGACCCACGCCTCGGGGGCGCTGGACGAGGCGGAGGACCAGACGTTCCGGCCGGACGTGATTCTGAGTGATGGCGACCGGATCCCGGGGCCGGACTGGACCCTGGAGACCCTGGCCACGCCGGGCCATGCCTCCAACCATCTGGCCTTCGCCCTGATCGAGGAGAACGCCCTGTTCAGCGGCGACCAGGTGATGGGCTGGGCCACCTCGGTCGTGGCGCCGCCCGACGGGGACATGGGCGCCTATATGGACAGCCTTGAGCGGGTGACGGCGCGGGGTTTCGACACGCTGTGGCCCACCCACGGCGCGCCGGTGACGGACGTGGCCCCTTTCCTGACGGCCTACAAGGCGCACCGGCTGGAGCGGGAGGCGCAGATCCTGGCGCGGCTTGAAGCGGGCGACCGGACCATCGGCGAGATGGTCCCGGGCCTGTATGCGGCGGTGGACGCGCGGCTGTGGCCCGCAGCGTCCCTGTCAGTGCTGGCGCACCTGATCGACCTGACCCGGCGGGGCGTGGTCGTGAGTGACGGGGAGCCGGGGCTCGGCGCGGCGTTCGCCCCTCGGTGAGGGCGATCACCGTGGCCCTGATGCATCACCTTGCCGGACACGCGCCGACAGACGGCCGGGTTCGCAGGACTGTTACAGAACTCAAACGGCCACGTCACAGAGCTTGGCCATTAGCGGACCTCGAACGCCGTTAGGCCGGGTGCGGACCAATCCCGCCCGGTTTTCGGCATCCACCGAGGACCGCACCATCATGACCCTGACCGCCCGAGCCCTCGCCACCGCCTCCGTGCTGGCCCTGCTCGCCCCCGCCGCCGTACACGCCCAGGCTCCCGCCGGGCAGATCCAGGGTCGCGTGACCTCGGCCGAGACCGGCGCGCCCCTGGCCGGCGCCCGGGTGAGCGTGGCGGGCAGCCCCGTGGTCGCCCTGACCGACGAAGCCGGCGCCTTCACCTTGACGGGCGTGCCCGCGGGCGCAGCCACGGTGACGGTCAGCTATCTGGGCCTGGCGGACACCAGCGCCGCCGTCGAGGTCGCCGCCGGCCGCGCGGCCAGCCTCAACATCGCCCTGGGCGGCGAGGCGGGCGTGACCGTGGACGCGGTGGTGGTGATGTCGCAGCGCATCGCCCAGAACGACGCCCTGAACCGCTATCGCAACTCCGACGCCATCGCCAACTATGTGGCCGCCGACGACATCGGCCAGTTCGTCGACCAGAACGTGGCCGAGAGCCTGCAGCGCCTGCCGGGCGTGTCCATCACCCGCGACCAGGGTGAAGGCCGCTTCGTCAGCGTGCGCGGCGTCGGCCCGGGCCTGAGCACCGTGACCGTCAACGGCATGCGCAGCGGCACCCCCGAGGACAGCGACCGCGCCGTGCCGCTGGACGTGATCCCGTCGGGCTCCATCGACCTGCTGGAAATCGTCAAGGTTCCCACTCCGAACATGCCGGGCGACGCCATCGGCGGCTCCATCGACGTGCGCTCGGGCTCGCCGTTCAACGAGAACCAGAACTACAATTTCCGCTACCGTCTTGAAGGCTCGTACAGCGAGCTGAGCGAGGACTTCAATCCGGAAGCGCGCCTGAACTACACCAGCCTGTTCAGCGTCGGCGGCGGCCAGGACAACCTGGGCGTCTCGCTGGGCATGAACTACCTGGACCGCAATTTCGAATCGAACAACCTCGAGGCGGCCTACAGCTTCAACGACGACCTGGGCGACGACGAGTTCGTCATCGAGGAAATCCAGCTGCGCAAGTACTTCGTCAACCGCGAACGCTTCGGCGCCAACCTGAACCTGGAATACCGGCCGACGGCGAACGACACCTTCTTCGCCAACGCCCTGTTCAGCCGCTTCACCGACGCCGAGACGCGCCAGCGCAGCATCTTCGTGTTCGCCGACGGCGACCTGACCGCCTTCAACGGCGAGACCGCCACGTTCGAGGACATCGATGAAGACGGCTTCCGCCGCCGCATCCGCTTCCGCACCAAGGACCAGGACACCCTGGCCCTGGCCTTCGGGGGCGAGCATCAGCGCGGCCTGTGGTCGTTCGACTACCGCATCGGCCACTCCATGACCGACGAGAACGTGCCCGACGAGATCGAGGGCCGCTTCGAGAATGACCAGTCGCCGCTGGACGCCGTCGTGCGCCAGGGCGCGGGCATGCCGACCTTCCAGATCCTGTCGGGGGGCGCCGCGGACACCAGCTATCTGGACAACGCCAACTACGCCTTGGACCGCGTGGTGCTGGAGCCCAAGTTCGTGGACGACGACGACACCAACCTGAACTTCAACGTCGAGCGGGCCGACGCCTTCGGCGTGGCGGGCTTCACCCTGAGCGGCGGCATCGACCTGCGCTTCAAGCGCAAGGTGACGGATGTGGGCGAAACCGAGCTGCGCAACGTGCCGGATATCCGGCTGGACCAGTTCACCACTGGAGCGCCCGGCTATCCGTTCCACCCCCTGGGCGACGGGATCAGCAGCGCCGGCTTCGTGGACTTCTTCAACACCAACCGCTCAAGCATCCTCGAGCGGCCCCAGGACGTCGAGGACAACCTGATCCTCAACACCGCCGAAGACTATTCTGCGGATGAGGACGTCTCGGCCGGTTACCTGATGGGCACCTGGGACTCCGGCCCCTGGCGCTTCATCGTCGGCGCCCGCGTCGAGCACACCGAATATTCGGCTCAGGGTTCGGAGCTGAACTTCGACGACAGCGGCGACCTGACCATCAATCCCCGCTCGGTGGAATCCAGCTACACCAACGTGCTGCCGGGCATTCACGCCCGCTTCACCCCGCGCGACGACCTCGTCATCCGCGCGGCCTGGAGCAACACCATCGCGCGGCCCAGCTTCGGCGACCAGTCGCCCCGCTTCGAGATCAACAACGAGGATCTCGAGATCAACATGGGCAACCCCGATCTGGAACCCTACGAGTCCAGCAACCTCGACCTGCTGCTGGACTGGTATCCCGGCGGCGGTTCGGTGATGTCGGTGGGCGTGTTCTCCAAGGAGCTGGACAGCTACATCGTCGAGCGCACCTTCCAGAATGACGCCCAGTTCCCGGGCTTCGAGGTCACGCGCCCGGTCAACGGCAGCGACGCCTCGATCCGCGGCATCGAGCTGAACCTGGAGCAGGAGCTGGGCCGCTGGGCGCCGGCGCTGGACGGCTTCCTGGTGGGCGCCAACGCCACCCTGCTGGACACCGAGTTCACCGTGGACGGCCGCACCGAGACCTTCAGCCTCCCCCAGGCGGCGGAAGAGAGCGCAAACTTCTACGTCGGCTACGAGCAGGGCCGTTTCAGCGGCCGCGTCAGCTATTCGTTCCGCGGCGAGTACCTGGAGGAGATCGGCGACAGCCGCGAGTTCGACGTCTATGTGATGGAGAGCCAGCAGCTGGACCTGACCGCCTCGTTCCGCGTGAACGACGCCATCGAGGTGCTGTTCGAAGCGCAGAACCTGCTGGACGATCCGCTGGAGCTCTATCAGGGCACGCCGGCCACCACCCTGCAGTTCGAGGAATACGGCGCCACCTTCGCCATCGGGCTCAAGGGCCGGTTCTGATCCTCAACCGATAGAGACACTCCGCCTCGCCTCCCCCGCCCCGTGCGGGGGAGGTTTTTCTTTGGACTCAGAGCTCCAGGGCGCAGCGTTCGTGGATGGTGGGGCGGCTGACGACCACGCGGGACAGGCCCGGCCAGGCGGGGGTCAGGCGCTGCACGAACCACAGGCACAGGTGTTCAAGGGAGGGGACCTCGAGGCCCGCGTGCTCGTTCAGCATGCCGTGGTCCAGCTCCCCGGCGGCGGCTTTCAGGGCGGCGTCCAGCGCATTCAGGTCCGCAACCCAGCCGTTGGCGTCCAGCCGGTCGGAGCGGATCGACACCTCCACCTGGAACGAGTGGCCGTGGATGCGCCGATAGGGGCTGCCCTCCGGCTCGTTCGGAAAGTGGTGCGCCGCGTCGAAGGTCGCGGCCTTGGTGATCTCGAAAACGGGCTGGGTCATGTCAGGGTCAACGCACGCCGATGTATTTGTGGGTCTGGACGCTGAGGCGCCATTTGGGGTGTTGCAGGCAGTAATCCATGGCCGCCGCCGTGTTGGCCTCGGTGTCGGGGCCGTCCATGGGCTGGAGCCAGAAGCGTTCGAAGTCCATGTCGGCGAACTGCTCGGGCCGGGCCAGCGCCTGCGGATAGACCAGTTTCAGCTCCTGCCCCGTGGTCTGGAGCACCGGGGCGTCGGCCTTGGGGCTGACGCAGATCCAGTCGAGGCCGTCCGGCGCCACTACGGTGCCGTTGGTCTCCACCGCGATCTCGAAGCCCCGCGCGTGCAGGGCGGCGATCAGAGGCGGGTCCAGCTGCAGCAGGGGCTCGCCGCCCGTGCAGACCACCAGACGGGGACCGCCCGCCCCGCCCCGCCACAGGGACGCGACGCGGTCGGCCAGAGCCTCGGGCGCGGCGAACTTGCCGCCGTCAGGGCCGACGCCGACAAAATCGGTGTCGCAGAACGAGCAGACGGCCGTGGCGCGGTCCTGGTCGCGCCCGCTCCACCGGTTGCAGCCGGAAAAACGCAGGACCACGGCGGGTCGGCCGGCCTGTCCGCCCTCGCCCTGAACGGTGAGGAAGATTTCCTTGACGGTGTAGGTCACGCGCCCGCCGCCCACTGGTCATAGCCGGCCGCGCGCAGCTCGCACGCCGGGCAGGTTCCGCAGCCGTAGCCCCACGGGTGACGGTGATCCCGGTCGCCCAGATAGCAGGTGTGGCTGTCCTCGATGATCAGCTGGACCAGGGCATCGCCGCCCAGATCGTGGGCCAGGGCCCAGGTCCCGGCCTTGGTCAGCTGCATCAGAGGCGTTTCGATGGAGACCGGCTTGTCCAGACCCAGGGACAGGGCCTGCTGCATGGCGTCCATGGTCTCGCGGCGGCAGTCGGGGTAGCCGGAGTAGTCCGTCTCGCACATGCCGCCCACCAGCACCTCCAGCCCGCGCCGGTCGGCCAGGGCGGC
>SXGT01387522.1_pt1 | contig 13550 bp, 15 predicted proteins | sample 3176221 | NCBI WGS metagenome assembly SXGT01 (sample SAMN11356862, study PRJNA531348) | freshwater metagenome | isolation source: freshwater sample F1-120 | place: China: Fuxian Lake, Yuxi | collected 2017-12-25 | reverse complement strand
TGCTGATCGAGCAACCGCTGGCCGTGTTGGCGACGGTTTTCATCATCGTTATCGGCAAATCGCTCGCGGCTTTTCTGATTGTGCGGGCGTTCAAATATCCTGTGGACACCGCGCTGTTGATTTCAGCGAGCCTTGCGCAGATCGGCGAGTTTTCGTTTATCCTCATCACGCTCGGCCTCAGCCTCAATCTGATCCCCGAAACGGCGCGCGATCTCGTGCTCGCGGGCGCGCTCATCTCCATCACCATCAACCCCGCCATCTTCGTGGTGGCGCAGCGGCTCCGCGCGCGCCGACTGGCGCGCGTGGCCGAAGAGGAGGTGGCGGCGCCCCCTCAAACGGGCCCAATGATGGCCGAACCAACTGACACGCCGCGTCTGGTGAGCGAGCGCGATCATGTCATCATCGTGGGCCACGGCCGCGTTGGTCGGCGCGTGGCGGAGTCGCTCAACGCGCAAAACATACCGTTGGCGATCATCGAATCTGACCTCGGCCGCGTCGATGCCATCCGCGCCGCGGGCGGATCTGCCATTCTCGGCAACGCGGTCCGCGACGACGTCCTGCGCGCCGCTGGGGTGATGTACGCCCGGCACTTGATTGTCGCCGTGCCGAACGGGCTCGAGGCAGGCGAAATTGTCGCCCACGCACGCAAACTCAAGCCCGATCTCCGCATCATTGCGCGCGCTCACCTCGATGAAGAGGTTGAGCACATCAAAGCCAGCGGCGCCGACCGGGTGATTATGGGCGAGCGCGAAATCGCACGGCAAATGCTGAACGATGTCGCGCCCGCGTCAAACGCTGCGACTTAGGCAGGCTTGACGAAACGCAATGTCATGCGGTCGCTTTCGCCGATGGCGTCATACGGCGTGTGATCGAACGCCGGATCGGCGGGCTGGCCGGCGGGTGCGCTGCGGCGCACGGGCGGCAGCGTCCAGACGCCGAACGGATGATCACGATCGTCGGCGGGGTTGGCGTTGATCTCACTCCGGGCCGCCAGTTGGAAGCCGGCGCGCTCCGCCGCTGCGATGACGTAGCTCTCCGGCACATAGCCGTTCGGCGCGGTGAGCGTGACATCTGAGCCCGCTGGCGCGCGATGCTGTTCGATAGCGAGCACCCCGCCGGGCGCGAGCGCGCGGAAGAACTCCGCCATATAGCGATCAGTCATATTCTCTTGGCGCGACCAATTGTGAAACGCGCGCGCAACGAGGATGAAATCAGCTTCGCCATCCGGCAGCGCGAGCCCTGAATGCATGCCGAAATCGACGGCGGTGACAGGTCCGTAAAGCGAGGCATCAGCATATTCTGCAAGAAAGGCCGCACGTGCGGCGCGGGCCCGTTCGCTTGCGTTTGGATTTCCAAGATCGATCCAGCCCGCGACGTAGCGCCCGCCGGTGCGTTGCGCATAGGGCGCGAGGATCGGCGTCCACCACGAGCCGCTGCCTGGTTCGATCTCAACGATCGTCATCCCCGCCGCGATGCCCCAGAACGCGAGCGATTCCGCCGGGTGACGATACTGATCGCGAGCGCGTTCCTCGGGCGAACGCCAAGCGCCTGCTACGACGGCCTGGAGCGTCGCATCGGCTTGCTGCGCCGATGTTGTGTTGGAGGTCTCGGACGTGGGATTGCTGGCGCAGGCCGCCAAGGCAATGGATGCGAGCGCGAAGGCGAAGAGCTTTTTCATATAATCCCCCAATTTGAACCTGAATGCGATTTAGGGCGCGGCGGCGCGGTGGCAAGTCAGTGCGCTAGACGCCGCCTTCTGCCCGATAACGCAGGCGCACCGCGGGGATCACGCCAACGTCAATTTCCATGTGCGCGCAGGCAAAGCCCGGCACCTTGATCTGTCGGTGAGCGTCACCAGCCCGCCTGAGCACGCTAAACATCGAGGCGCCGATCTTGTTGTCCTTCAGCGCTTCGCGGGCCGAGGCGACATCCTCGTCGCTGGCGGACGCTGGCATGAAGTGAGCGATGATCTTCGGCGTAATGCCGAGTTCGATCTCAAATTCACGCAGCTCATAACCGGCTTGGCGCAATGCTGGCAGCGCCGCCAGGAACGCCGCCATCGTCTGATCGAGCTTTTCAGCGCCGAAGGCCTTCAACTCCGCGAGCTTTTCGCCTGGCATCGCCGCAATGCCCTTGGCATGCTCACCAAGCGTTTTCTTAGGTTTGACCGGATCGGCCGGCTTAGGGGGCATCAACTCCCCCGCTTCATCATCTCGCGCGCGATAATGATACGCTGGATTTCGCTTGTACCCTCATAAAGACGGAATATGCGCACGTCGCGATAGAAGCGCTCGATGCCGTGATCAGCAACATAGCCGCTGCCTCCAAAAATTTGCACGGCGCGATCGGCGACGCGCCCGACCATTTCAGAGCAGAACAGCTTCGCGGCCGCAGCGTCCATTGTTACGTCTTCGCCGGCATCGCGCTTGCGCGCAGCGTCGAGCACCATGGCGCGGCCGGCATTTGCTTCAGCCCGGCAGTCCGCAAGCATCGCTTGGATCATTTGAAAACTTGCAATTGGCTGACCGAATTGCTTGCGTTCAGCGGCGTAGCGCACGCTCTCCTCTATCAGACGCTCAGCCACGCCAACGCAGACTGATGAGATGTGCAACCGCCCGCGATCGAGCACCTGCATGGCGATTCGAAAACCTTGCCCCTCTTCGCCCAGCCGGTGATCGACGGGAACCCGCACATTATCGAAATTGACGTCGCAAATGTGCGCGCCCTGCTGGCCCATTTTCTTTTCCGGCTTGCCGACCGAGACGCCCTCGAGATCACTCGGCACGACGAAAGCGGAGACGCCCGCGCCGCCTTTGATCTCGGGATTGGTCCGCGCCATGACTGTGAAGAGCGAGGCGCGGTTGGCGTTGGTGATGTAACGCTTGGAGCCGTTGATGACGTAATGGTCGCCCTGGCGTTCTGCTTTAGTGCGGACGGCGCCTGAATCCGAACCGGCCTCTGGCTCTGTCAGCGCAAACGAGGTGACCAGTTCGCCAGACGCGATGCCAGGCAACCACTTTTGCTTCTGCGCCTCACTGCCGAACATGGCGAGACCCTGACTGCCGATGCCGACATTGGTGCCGAAGGCCGAGCGGAACGCCGGCGAGCAGCGGCAGAACTCGAACATCGTCCGGCACTCGTCTTCCATCGAGAGGCCGAGGCCGCCATATTCCTCGGGGATCGAGAGCCCAAAGAGGCCGAGTGCGCGCATCTCCGCCAGTGCGTCAGCGGGAATCGAATCCTCCTCCGCCACCTTGGCCTCAAGCGGGATCAGCCGCTCATTGACGAAGCGACGGACGGCGGCGAGCAATTCATTGAGCGTGTCAGTGTCCATCGGCGCACTTCAATCCGTCAGATCAATTTGCACAACCCTGCCCTTGAGGCAGCGCTTCAGCAAACCTCACGCTGCGAGCGCGAGTTGAGGCGTGTGGGCGTGCACACGACCGCACGCGTCTGAACTTGCCGCACTTGCACCAGGCCGATGGCCGCATCAGCCTCGCGCATCACGGCGTTGGCGTCGGCTTGATCAAGCCGCCACGGCCGCACCACGGCATTGGTTTCTTCCAGTTGCGCCTCCCAGATGCCCAAATAGACAGCCTCGCCGGCGCGCACCTCGAAGCTTGGACGCTCGGGACCGGTGATGACGCCATTGGCCGAATAATTCACCCGCCGCGCCCGGATGAGCGCGAAAATGCTGTCCAGCGCGTAGATGCCGGGCTCCACCTCCGCCACCGCAAACTCGCCAGGCAGACCCCGAACCCGGACGCTGTCGTTCGCGTCGGTACGGGGCTCGAACGTGGTATTGCTTTCCAGGCTCGTGAAGGCGCCGTTTTCGTCAATCCGGCGCCATAGCATCGTATAGCTCGGCGCGTCGCTTGAGGCGGCTTCGGCAAGCCCGATCACCACGAGCGCCCGGGGCGATTCCCCAACTCGAAAGCGGGTGTCTTCCGAAGTTGCGCACTGCGCCACGCACAGCGCCGCGACCATAGCGAAAATGAGACGCATGAAGCCCTGCCTTGCCGCCAAGCCTCTAGCATGCCAGCAGCATTGCGCAGAGGGAAATAGAATGAGCGACGAAGCGGGCGGCGAAAATACTTTCCAAGGACCAGTGGTCTTGACCGACGGGCCGTTCGCGGGCTGGAGTACATGGAGCCACGGCGCCGATCCGTTCGAGACGGCGATTGGGCCATTCTGCTTCAAGCTGGATGGCGATCGCGCGATCTCGGCGTTCCTGCCTCGTCGGGAACATCTGAACGGCGGCGGCACAATTCACGGCGGCGCGCTGATGAGCTTCGCCGATTTCTCTCTATTCTCAATCGCGCACGCGGCGCTGCGCGACACGAAAGCTGTTACCCTGACTTGCAATTCAGAATTCTTGGCGGGCGGCGCCTTGGACGGCCTGGTTGAATCCACCGGCGAAGTGTTGCGCGAAACGCGCTCGCTGATTTTCGTCCGCGGGATAATCACGCAACTTGATCGCCCCCTGCTTGCATTTTCCGGCACGCTCAAGAAGATCGAAACCAAGCCGCGTTGATGAAGCGGCGCACGGGGGTTCCTATGCGGTCGCCAGCCGGAGCGTTTGATTTGCGCGCAGCGCTCTGCACCGAAGTCGAAGCGGCCATTGAAGAATTGAACCCGCAGCCTGACGGCGCGGTTCATGCATGCAGGGTTCGGCTAAAGCGCGCACGAGCGATCGCGCGCATTGGGCGCGCTGGCGCGCCCGGCCTCGCTTCGGTGTTCGATGAAACGGCGCGCGGGGTTATGCGTACACTAGCGGCCGCAAGAACCTCGCGTGCACTCGCTGTCACCGCGCGCAAATTCGCAAAGAAAGCGCGCGGCAAAGAAGCCCGCGCCTTCGAAGCGATGGCGCACGCGTTTGAAGCGGCGCCGACGCCGACGCTCGATCTGCAAGCCGCACATGCGGGGCTAAAGGATTTGCTGGCCCTAGCTCACGTTTGGCCCGAGGCGTCTCCACGGCAAATCCAGCGCGGCGCCCGCCGCATCGCCGGCAAAGCACGTCGCGCCTTCCGCCGCGCGCACGCCAGCGGTGATGCAAGTTTGCGTCATGATTGGCGCAAACGCGAGAAGGACCGGCTCTTCGCCGCCATGTCGCTCGGGACGTCCTGGCCCGGACGGCGCCGGCGCAAACTCGGCGCTGACTTAGGCGAAATTCTCGGCCGCGAACGGGACGCGTCGCTGCTGCTGCGGCACATGGATGCGGCGCCTGTGCTTGCGAATGAAGAACGGGGCAGCGAGCGGGCGGCGCGCACGCTGCAAAAGCGTTGCAAACGCCTAGCACGGCAAGCCGACGCGCTGGGCGCCCGCCTCCACCGGCGCGACTGAGCCTGCCCTAGCGCTAGCGCTTGACGGCGCGGCGGTGCGCTTGGCATCAGCCCGAGCACATCAGGAAAGGCGCGCTCATGTCAGACATTCGCTTCGACGGCCAAGTCGTCATCGTCACTGGGGCCGGCGGCGGTCTGGGACGCAGCCACGCGCTGGAGTTCGCACGGCGCGGCGCGAAAGTTGTCGTCAACGATCTGGGCGGTTCGCTGGATGGCTCTGGCGGCTCATCCGCGGCGGCCGATGCGGTGGTCAAAGAAATCGTCGCGGCTGGCGGCGAAGCGATCTCTGACGGTGCATCGGTGACGGATGATCAGGGCGTCGCGGCGCTGATCCAGCGCACCATGGATAGATGGGGCCGCATCGATGTGTTGATCGCCAATGCAGGCATCCTGCGCGACAAAAGCTTCGCCAAGATGGAACTTGCCGATTTTAGCGCGGTGGTCGACGTGCACTTGATGGGCGCGGTGAAGCCGATCAAGGCAATGTGGGAGATCATGCGCGCACAAAATTACGGGCGCATCGTCGTCACCACATCATCGACGGGGCTCTATGGAAATTTTGGTCAGGCCAATTACGGCGCCGCCAAGCTCTCGCTCGTCGGGTTGATGAACACGTTGAAGATCGAGGGGGCCAAGAACAACATCCACGTCAACGCAATCTCACCGGTGGCGGCGACACGCATGACGGACGCGCTGATGCCGCCGGAGATGTTGGCCAAGCTCGCGCCAGAACATGTAACGCCTGGCGTTGTGTATCTGGCATCGCAGGAAGCGCCGAATGGCGCGATCCTAACAGCTGGCGCGGGCGTTTTTGCGTTGGCCCAGATCGTGGAAACCGAGGGCGCTTCGCTTGGCGCCGGCGCGAGCGCCGAGGCCGTCCGCGACCAATGGGCCCAGATCACGGCTCCTGCTGGGGCGGAGGCCTATGCGACGGGGGCCGGCCAGACCCAGAAATTCCTCCGCAAATCAGGGGTCTAGATTCTCCTGACAGGGGAGTTCCAAGTGGCGCATACGGGCCACAGGCGCGCGCCTGCAGGCCAGCGTCAGACTCTTTTGATGTGCCATCGGGGGATGGGTCGTCTAGGAAGCCCCCGCCATGGGCCTTTGGATCCTCCTCGCGCTGCTCGCCGCAGCGAGCGGCTTCGGCTTTGCCATTCTCTGGCGTCGCCAAGCGGCGCTGAACCAAGAGGTCGTGCGCTTGCGCGAAGCGCTCGCGGCGCTCGATGCCGCACAAGCGGCCCCGCGTCGACGTCGCAGCGGCGAGGTCATCCCTGTTGATGCCGATATCGTCACGCTGCCGACAGCAACACCGGCGGAGCGCGCCGCCCGCGCATGGCGGCTTGACGATGCTGGCCTCGCCTTTCCTGGCGGCGATGTGCAGCCCGGCACGCTGCGTGGCCTTGCCTTGGGCGCTGCCGCCGCCGCACCGGCGCTCGGCTTTTTCTTTAGTGCGGCGCCATCGCTGATTGTTGCAGCGGGGCTTTCGCTGGCGCTGGCGATGACGCTGCTTGGTTTGCGCTATGAGTGGCGTGCATCGGCCTGGGCCGGCGTCGCTACCGGCGCCGGCTGGGCGCTGATCGGGTTCGTGCTTGGCGCGGCGCATCAAGCGCCAGTGATTTATTCGGTGTTCTTAAGCTTCTGCGGCGTCGCGGGGCTCGCGCATGCGCATATGCGCCGCGCGGCCCCCGGCTCCGTGCTGGCGCTGGCGATGGCGACCCTTTCACTGGCGCTGGCGAGCCAGATCGGCGTGATCAGCCCAGCGGGCGCGGCATTCGGATGCATCGTAGCGGCGGCGGCGATCGTCGGCGCATTGAGTTTGCGCCTAGAAGCGCTGCATCTGGCGGCGTTCGGGGCGGCTTTGATTGGGCTGTTTGTACTGAGCGGCCAGGACGCAGCCGCGATCTGGTTCACGCCGGCGACAAGTTGGGCTGGCGCGCTTTTCCTCGCCATCGCCCTTACGCGCGTTCCACAGCTCGGCCCACGCGGCGTCGCGCTCGCCGGCACCGGCGCACTGGCGCCGCTCTTAGCCATCGGCGCACTGCACTTTGCCCAGCACGGCCTCGCAGATCCCCTGGCCGCTGCCGGCGCCCTTGCGGCGCTCGCAGCAGTGCTTGGCGCACTGATCGCAATGGCGGCGCAGCGTCGGCGCGATGGCGTCGCGGCGCTGAAGGTCACGCTCTGGGTGCTGGCGCTCGGCGCATTCGTGGCGATCGCCGCGGCGATCGCTTTGGCGCTGCCCGCGCCCCTAGCCGGGCCTGCTTTCGCGGGCGTCGCGCTTGGGCTCACAATCTTGAACCTGCGCCTCCCAGACGGGACGTGGCGCTTTTTCGCGGTTACGACGGCGCTTATGGCGGCGGCAAACGCAGCGCAGAGCGGCCATCTGCTGCTCACTGAAGCCCCAGCGTGGCAGGCGTGGGTGCTGATCGGCGCTGGCGTTGCGCTGCCCGGCGCTATTTTGGCGGCGTGCGCAAACTTTGCCGGCCGCGCCGAAGCGCGCTTCACCGAAGCGCTGTCAGAGGCGCTCGCATTCGGCCTATTTATCGCGGCCGCCAGCCTTGCAGTGCGCGTCTATTTCTCTGCCGGCGCGGTGCTCTCAACGCCAATCGGCTTTGTCGAAGCCGGCGCACACATCGTCGTCTGGCTGCTTGCCGCGCTGTTGATCGCGACCCGCGAGAAACGCGGCGCCAGCATACGGATCGCAATGGCGACTGCCATCGGCGCTGTCTCCGTACTCGCCGCTGCGATCGCCGGGGCCTTGTGGCTGATACCCTATTGGAGCGCGCGCGAGGTCGTCGGCGCCCCGCTATCCTATGCGCCACTCGGCTTCTTGGCGCCGGCGATTATGTTCTTCGCGCACTGGGTGTTCTGGCGTGCGCGCGGATCGGAAGTCCGCACGCGCACCGTTTTCGCGGCGAGCGCGGCAATGGCGGCGGGCTTTATCGCGCTTGAAGTTCTCCGCCACGCAGAGATGCCAAGCTGGGCGAGCGCACTGATCGCCGCTGTCACGTTTGCGCTGGCGATCATCGTCAACTTCGCGCCCGGCGTTCTCGGCGCCAGCAGCCGCAGCTCATACAGCGACGAAAATTTCCATCGAAATCGGCGTCGCAAGCAGCGCGCTTAAACGCGGCATCGCTTTGGCCAAATGCTTGGTGTCGGCGTGGCGCTCAAACGCGTCCATGTTGGAGAACTGAGCGTGGACGGCAAAATGATTGCGCGATCCAATCATGCGAGTGACAACGTAAGAATCGCACCCTGCTTCGCCGTCGCGTACTTGGTAGGCAAAGTCGCGCATCAAAGCTTCGAACTCTTCATCCAATCCCGGATGCGTTTCGGCTTTAAGAACTGCGCAAACACTGGGTGAAGCCGCGCTCGCGGCAAGGCGGTAGCTACTTGGGTCAGCCCAATCCATGCGAATACGCACCGCCCCCCGGCGGCTCCCTCTCCCCAACGGAGCGGAATGTTAGGCGCCAAGTCTCACACCGCGCAAGGCGAGGACTCAGTGCCCCCAGCAGGCCCAGGCGACTTCCTTCATCTTCGCGGCGCTGCCGGCGAGGTAGGTATTGGTCTGGCCGTTGACGGTGACCGAGACCCGATCGTTTGGCTGCACTGCAGCAAGGATGGGCGGGCTCTGCGGGAGGTTGACTGTCACTGCTGCGGTCCGGCCGCGGCCTGTTGTCTGCGCGGGAACATTGACAGTCATCTGGCCGATGCTGACGGCGGCCGTCGTGGCGCGGCGCGCGTTACGGCCGAAGCCATAATCGGTGATGATGATATCGCCCTCCGGTGGGCGGCAGGTGATCGTTGCGGTGACGCGATCACGATCATCACGCTGCGTGGCGGTGGCGACGCCGTCAGTGAACGCATATTGCCATCCCTCGGCGGCGATGCTCACGCCCGGCACGGCCAGCGCCGCAGCGCACACACAAGCAGCGAAAAGCTTCCGCATCAGGTCGTCTCCCGTCCCGCATTGATCTTCGGAGCGGCTGCATAGCACGCCGCCCCCAGCCTCTGCGATGCCCTAAGACGGTTGAAGCTTCGTAATCATCAGCGGATCAATAGCCCGCCCTGTTCCAGCTCCAGCAAGAGCTGCTTGCGCTCCATACCGCCGCCATAGCCGGTGAGGCTGCCATTGGCCCCGATCACGCGGTGACAGGGAATCACGATCGAGATCGGGTTGCGGCCATTAGCGAGGCCGACGGCGCGCGAGGCCTGTGGAGAACCTATGGCGGCCGCCTGCTGACCATAGCTGCGCGTCATCCCGTACGGGATCGTCAGCAGTGCTTGCCAAACGCGCTGCTGAAATGGCGTGCCATGTGGCGCGAGCGGCAGATCGAATACGCGCAGCTTGCCGGCGAAATACTGATCGAGCTGACGGCGCGCTTGATCGAGTATCGAGTCGCTGCCGGCCGGCGCGGGCTTGTACGCATAGCGCGGGTTCTCAAATTGCAGATCCGTGAGCGCGGCGCCGTTCGAGATCAAAGTGAGCGGGCCGCACGGGCTTTCATACACAGAACTGGTGCTCATGGCCGGATGCCTTTCTTCGCGATGCGGCGCCACAAGCGTATCGCGGCGTAGGCGCGCCAAGGTTTGAGATGTTCAAGCGTCTCGCCTTTGCGGCCGAGCGCGTTGATGAGTGCGATGTCAGTTGATGGATAAGCGTCCGGATCGCCGAGGGCGCGCAGCGCGACGTATTCGATCGTCCACGGACCGATGCCGGGAATGTTTGCAAGTGCGGCGCGCCCTGCTGCGATTGCGCCGCGCGAAAGTGGGAGTTTGCCTTCCGCGGAGGCGGCCGCGAGGTGATGCAAAGTCTCGGCGCGCTTCTTCGGTAAGCCGATTTTGGCGATGGCGTCGGCGCCAGCGTTCGCGAGCGTGATTGCATCGGGGAAAGCGAGCGTGAGTTCGCCGCCCATTGCCGGCTGGAAGCCGGCGGTCCTCAGAGCGAACTTCTGCACCATACGATCTGTGAGCGTGCGCGCGCCGGCAACGGTGACTTGTTGCCCGAGTACGGCGCGGATAGCGGTTTCAAAGCCATCGAGTGCGCCGGGCACGCGCACGCCGGGCTCGCGCATTACGTCGGCGGCGAGGTCGCGATCCTGCGCCAAATGCGCGTCGACTGCGGTCATTTCCGCATCGAGGTCGAACGCGCCGCGGACATTGGCGACAAGCGGGCGCAAGTGCGGCGCTAAGTTTTCTGAGAGCGTCAGCATCAGCCCCTTCGGACCCATGCCAATCTGGAGCCTGCCGAGCGCATCGCCATACTTGAGAACGCGCGCGTAGTTGTTCGCATCACCGATCTCGACGCCGGGCAGCGCACGCGTCGCTAGGAATTGCAGCGTCGGCGCAATGTTGTAATCGCCGCGGGGCGAGAGGCTGACGCTGAAGGTCTCGCCGCGCACGATGGCTTTACGGCCGCGCATCTGCGAGGGCGAGGCGCCATAGCGATCCTTCATCGTCGCGTTGAAGCGGCGGAGCGAACGAAAGCCCGACGCGAACGCGATCTCAGTAATGGGCAGCGCGGTTTCGTTGAGCAGCCGCCGCGCGGCGAGTAGACGGCCAGTTTGCGCGATGTCGATCGGGCTTGCGCCGAATTGCGCGTTCATCACTCGACGGAGGTGGCGCGAAGTGACGCCGAGTTCGTCCGCCAGCGCCTCCAACCCCTGCTCTTCCAGCGCACCAGCTTCGATGCGCGCATAGGCGGCTGCGGCAAGACGGGCGGGCGCGTCGATCGGCGCAAGGCCGGGCGCGCGCTCCGGCCGGCACATCAGGCACGGGCGAAAGCCGGCGGCTTCGGCGGCGGCGGCGCTTGACCAGAAGGTGCGGTTCTGACGCTTCGGCGTGCGGGCCGGGCAAATGCAGCGGCAGTAAATCCCGGTCGAGGTGACGCCGATATAGAAGCGCCCGTCGAACCGGCGGTCCTTGGCGTCGCACGCGGCGTGGCATGTCTCGGCGTCGAGCATGGGCGCAATATGGGCCGATCCGGCGCGCCCGTCTCGCCGGATTCGGACACCCTTGTCCGGTGACTATCCCACAGCTTCGCGGCGGATGCGCAGTGAGACGCTGCCGACGCGCAGGCCGAGCCAGCCGACCGTGGCGTCGTTCTGCACTTCGCCCTCCGGCGTCAGCGCCAGCACGTCGCGGAAACGCACGACCCGGTCACCCAGGCGGACGTTGTATTCGAGGCGGAAGACATTGCCGTCCTGAAATCCGTCGGCCGTGCCAACGACATCTTCGCGCGTGCCAATGAAGCGACCGGGCGCAACTTGTTCCAGCCGCCAGGTTTTGCGGTCGCGCTCGCCATCATCGAAGGCGAAGTCTTCGACGAGCGTGAGGACACGACCATCCCATGTGCCGTTGAGGACGGCATCGAAGCCGCGGCGGGCGCCGGTGATGGCGCGGAATTCGCCGCGCGCAATTGTACGGCCGGTGAGCGCTTCCTCAATTACGATGGGCTGCGCGACTGTCTCACGCGGGACGGGCGGACGGGTGGCGCATGCGCCGAGTAAAGAAAGGACCATGAAAGTTGCAGCGAAGGTTGCGGGTTTCATGCCGCCTTTACGCGCAACGCTACGGTTTGGATTACGCCGCCTCACCATCGCCCGCAGGCGCGATTCCAGGTCCAAAGCAGATGCGCCGCGACGTGATAGAGCATGGCCCCGATCCAGCTGAATGGCGCTATCTGCATAAGCCGGCCGAGCGTTCGGTAACCGGGCGTAACAGTCCAGGCCAGCGCGATCGCGGGCATGCCGGCGAGCACGCGGCCATCCGGCGTAATCGCATGCATTTTCAGCCGCACCTGATCGAGCGTGACGCCAGCGCGCGCCAACGCTTCGGGCGATCGCGAAACATCAGTGACCACGACCCCACTCGTGCCCGGCGGCGCGCGGCGGCGCAAATCACACGCGCCGGCTTCGCAGACGGGGCAGACGCTGTTGTAGAGAATCTCAACGGGCGCACGCACATTTGAAGCGTGCGCCCGCTGCGCAAATAAACAACGCGGCGTGGCGCCGCGTTACGCCGCCTTGGCGCTGAGCGCGGTGTAGCGCTTCAAGTGACTGTCGATATTGCCGAAGGTGGCGTCGAGCATGGTCACGCGCTTGAAGTAATGGCCGACGCGCATTTCGTCGGTAACGCCCATGCCGCCGTGGATCTGCACAGCAGCTTGGCCGACGAAGCGGCCATGCTTGCCGATCGAGACTTTCGCGGCGGAGACGGCGCGGGCGCGCTCTGCATCGTCGGCGAGTTTGATGGTGGCGCGCAGCGCCATCGAGTAGCTCTCCTCGGCGGCCATGAACATGTCGACGAGGCGGTGCTGGATGACTTGGAATTCGGCGATGGCTTTGCCGAATTGCTTGCGCTGTTTGGCATAGTCCTGGGTGGAAGAGGTCATCATGCGCATGCAGCCCACCGCTTCGTGATTGTAAGCGGCGTTGGCTTCATCGACGATGCGTTCGATCAGGCTGAGCGCGTTGTCAGCTTCGCCGATCAGATTGGCGGCGCCGACGCTGACGTTTTCGAAATAGACCTCCGCCGCGCGCGAGCCGTCCATCGTTGGATAATCGCGCGTGGAGATGCCCGTGGCGTCTTTCGGCCCGAGGAAGAGCGAGATCCCCTTGGCGTCGCGCTGGCCGCCACCGGTGCGGGCGCTCACCAGGAGGTGATCCGCTTGCGGGGCGCCGAGCACGACGGCTTTGTGGCCGTTGAGCACCCAGCCCGCGCCATCTTTCTTGGCGCTGGTGCTGACATCGTGCAGCGTCCAGCGGCTTTTCGGCTCAGCTTGCGCGAAAGCGATGACGCGCTCGCCCGCGGCGATGGCGTTAAGGTGCTCTTCCTTTTGCGCGGCATTGCCGCCGTAATTGAGCGCGCCGCCGCCGAGGACGACGGTCGGCACATAGGGCTCGACGACAAGCGCCTTGCCGAACTCTTCGGTGACCACGCTGATGTCGATGGCGCCGCCGCCGAGGCCGCCGAACTCTTCCGGCAGAGGTGCGGCCAGCAGGCCCAGTTCAGCGAACGTCGCCCAATTGGTTCTCCAGGCGTCCTCGTTCTTCAGCGCCTCACGGCGCTTGTCGAAATCATACTGCCCAGCCGCCCACTTCGCGATCGAGTCGCGGAGCATGTTCTGTTCGTCGGTGTAATCGAAGTTCATCGCAGCGTTTCCAACTTATCTTGTTTTGTGAGCGCTCAGAGACCCAGCACCATCTTGGC
>SXGT01880632.1_pt1 | contig 13553 bp, 11 predicted proteins | sample 3176221 | NCBI WGS metagenome assembly SXGT01 (sample SAMN11356862, study PRJNA531348) | freshwater metagenome | isolation source: freshwater sample F1-120 | place: China: Fuxian Lake, Yuxi | collected 2017-12-25 | reverse complement strand
CGGCAAGTGCGGCAAGCGATCGACGACTTTGTTGAAGTCTACAACGAAAAGGCAGCGCCGTTTGAATGGAAGAAGGCAGTCGTGTTCCCTTCCGGCCCCAAAGCCAAGTACTCTGACTTATGCAACTAGGTACTAGCCGCTCCGTCCGTCCCGGCGGATGTTGCAGCGCGCCAGCTCGATGAATTGCTGCTTGCCGCGAAACGTGCTCTGGCGGAAGCGGGTCCGCGGCTGGTTGTCACATCCGCGGGTGAAACAGATTTGTTCGACCTCCGCCTTGAATGCGCGCGTGTCCCCCGTTGGGCGGATTCGTCCGTTGAAGTACGCGCCTGGCCGATCACGCAGCAAGCCGAACGCGCGCAAGCTTTTGAGGCCAATTCGATCGTTTTCCCCAGGCTTTCGCACGCGGGGCTGACACCGCTGATCGCCTTCTCGATCTCCGCCAAAGTTGGCGAATCGGCCGGCAAGACAGTGTTCGTGATGAACCTTTCGCTTCATGGCGCGCCGGAAGACCGGCAGGATCGCGTTGTCCGGTCGCTGATCGAAAACCGCGACCAATTGTTGCGGTACATCCTGTTTCTGCTCGCTTCAGGAGATGAGGCTGCCGCTTCTTCCGGCGACTTGCGAAAGTTGCCCACCTCCGGGCAGGACGGCGCAGGCCACAGCCTGCCGCATCATTTGCTTGAAACGATGCTCCGCGCCCTGCATCGCGGCCCGGCGCAGCTTGTTCGCGTGGCTTCCCTGCTGGAAGTATTGCGCAAGGAGCCAAGCAGCTCGGAGCTGCTCAGCAGCGACTTTCAGAAAATCTGGGAACCCATCTGGGACACCGCCCAGCAGGTCATGGAGAAATGAGCGCAGGTCCCGATACACGGTCAGTTCTTGCGGGCCTGAAGGACTTTCAGCGCGCCACGGTCGATTACGCTTTCGAGCGGTTCTATGGACCGGATTCGACCCGACGGTTTCTTGTCGCGGACGAAGTCGGACTAGGGAAGACACTCGTGGCCCGCGGCGTTATTGCGAGAACGATCGACCACCTTGGCAAGAAACCGCGGATCGACATTGTCTACATTTGCTCCAACGCGGACATCGCGCGTCAGAATATCCAGCGGCTGCGCATTCCCGGATGCGCGGATGCGGCACAGGCGACCCGTCTCACGTTGCTCCCTCTGAGGATGGATGACCTTCGGCGGAGTCACATCAATTTCGTTGCCCTGACGCCGGCCACATCGTTCGAGCAGACCGGGGGCGGCGGGCGTATTGATGAAAGGGTATTGCTTTATTGGCTTTTGGATTCTGCGTGGGGAATTCACGGCTCGCGTGCGTCACTTTACGTCATGAAGGATTACGTAAAAAAGACAGATACGTTCAGGCGATGGGTGGAAGCCTTTGATTTCACCCAGGTGAATGAGCAGATCGTGGCGGAGTTTGTGTCCGCCCTGGCAACGCGCGTGAAGGAGGAACAGGCTGCCGGGAAACCGGATATGCGTGAACGCTTTGAAGAGTTGCGGGGAATCTTCTGCCGGAGCGACGCACGGGTCCCGCCCGGTGCAGCGAAGAAACGGACACAATGGATTGGCGAGTTGAGGCGGCTGCTTGCCAGTGTCTGCCTGGCTACCCTGGAGCCTGACTTAATCATTCTTGATGAGTTTCAGCGTTTCAAGCATCTTCTCGACGAAGAATCAGAAGCGGGAGAGCTTGCCCGCGATTTGTTCGATTCAGACGCAGGACAGGGCACTCGCGTTCTTCTACTTTCGGCGACGCCGTATCGCGGCCTGAGTCTTCATCACGAGACTGACGACGACCACTATGGCGATTTTCTCGCATTGCTGCGCTTTCTCGAAGATGGAGACGCGGTGGGGTGCAAGGAAATCTTGGCCGAGTATCGCGCGGCATTGCCTGCCGTGATGACGCCGGATGGTTTGGAGCGGCTGCGTAAGGCCAAACTCGCTCTTCAAGAGCGTCTGCAGCGGGTCATGGCGCGCACCGAACGGTTGGCATCCTCGGCCGTGCGTGGGGGAATGCTGCTGGATGAGCCACCCGGCAAACCGTCCCTGCATGCCAGAGATATTCGCGCCTTCCTGGGCTCGCAGAAGATTGCCACCGCTTTGGATCAGGGAGATGTCGTCGAATACTGGAAATCCGCGCCCTACCTTTTTAACTTCATGGACGACTACGCCCTGAAACGGGCGTTCAAGGAAGCACCCGAACAGCGCGATATGGTGCGGATCGTCAGAGAGTTCCCCGAAGCGTTCCTCGATCTGGAAAATGCGCGCAACTACTTGCCTTTAGAGCCGGCGAATCCGCGCCTCCGAGAGTTACTCGGCCACACTTTGGACCGGGGAATGTGGCGGCTGCTCTGGATTCCGCCGTCGCTCAGCTACTACAAACCAGCTGGGCCGTTCGCTGCTCCAGAATTGGCTGGCGTCACAAAGCAGCTCGTCTTCTCCGCGTGGCATATGGTTCCCCGCGCGGCGGCATCGCTCGTGTCGTACGAAGCCGAGCGCCGGATGATGCGCGCGCCGCATCCGCGTGCGCGATTGACACAAGATGATTGGAAAAAGCAGCGTGGTTTGCTGAGATTTGGGACGTCCTCGCGCCGTCTCACGGGGATGCCGCTCCTGTTGCTTGTCTATCCCTGTCTTACCTTTGCACGCGATTACGATCCTAGAGACCTGGCACGGGAAGCCAAACTGACGGCCGACGAGGCGAGGTCACGATTGGCTTCACGTTTACGTGTCGCTATCGAGAAACTGGGCATTGTCCCAGAGACTGGAAGCCCTACCGATGAGCGTTGGTATTGGCTTGCGCCAATGCTGCTTGATTTTGCCGAATTCCCCGACGCCGCGAAGGCGTGGTGGAACCGCACCGAGCTGGCGCAGGTGTGGGCCGGTGTGGAGGTAGGTGAAGAAGATGCAGGCTGGTCCAATCACGTGGAACAGGCGACGAAGGTAATAGACGACATTCGCGGCGGAAAAGAACACCTTGGCGTGCCTCCGGATGATCTCTTCGACGTCCTGGCCCTCGCTGCCTCCGCTGCTCCGGCAACCGCTGCGTTGCGCGCTTACGCGCGCGCCAGTCGCGGCGACCCTGCGCGGTCTCTTCCTCTGCGTGATACAGCGGCACGTACCGGAAGAGCCTTCCTCACCCTTTTTAACCATGCGGAGGTCATTGAAGCGGTCCGCGCGGAATTCGGCGGCGAACCTTATTGGGAGCGTGTGCTGGAATACGCACACGCTGGCGGGCTCCAGGCTGTGCTCGACGAGTACACCCATTTGCTCCGGGAGTCGCTCGGCCTTGCGGCTGCTCCCGTCGCCGAGACCGCAGAGCAGATTGGTTCAGAACTGATCGCGGCGCTTGCCATCCGGGCCGCATCGCTCCGGGTCGATGAAGTCACCGCGCCCCCGTATGCTCGCGAAGTAAAGCTCACAAGTGAACCAATGCGCATTCGCTTCGCGATGCGGTTTGGCGACGATCGTCATGATGAAGAAGCTCCTCCCGGCGTCAACGGCGGACCAACGAGGACTCGCAAGGAGAGCGTGCGCGCGGCGTTCAATTCGCCATTCTGGCCGTTTGTGCTGGTTTCAACCTCCGTCGGCCAGGAAGGCCTCGATTTCCACCATTACTGTCATTCGGTTACGCACTGGAACCTGCCGTCAAACCCCGTCGATCTGGAGCAGCGCGAGGGCCGGATACACCGTTATAAAGGACATGCGGTCCGGAAAAACGTGGCTGCGGCGTTCTCGGCTGAGGCGGTCGCCCGGACCGACCCGGATATCTGGGAGAACGTATTTGCGCTTGGCTGCGCCAGCCGCCCTCCGGGGCAGAATGACCTTGTTCCCTATTGGATCTTTTCCGGGGATGCAAAAATCGAGCGGCATGTTCCGAGGCTTCCGTTCAGCCGTGATGAAGAACGTCTGTACGGACTGCGGCGCTCTTTGGCGATCTATCGCATGGTCTTCGGCCAAAGTCGGCAGGAGGATCTGATTTTGTATCTGCTCGCGCAAATCCCCGAACACGAGCGCGATGGCATCGTGGCTGAGCTGCAAATTGATTTGAGTCCAGCGAGTCGAACTCAGGGCGGCAGCTCCAGCAGGGAGACCGCGTTCCCTGCCTGAGGTTTAAGTTGATGGCGTTGCAGGCACAGCGCAGAGATTCGGGAATTCCGCGAAGGAACTTCGCACATTCTCCGGAGAAGCGATGCCAGCGGCCGGGAATCGGTGCAGTTGCTCGGTGCAGTTGCTTGGTCATGACGCGCCAATACGGCAGCGCAACTGAACTGAATGAATGCGGATCAGGGCAACGGCAAAGTTGTGGCACAGGTCCTTAGCACGTACTGGGAGTTGGTGGCGGAAGAGGGGGTCGAACCCTCACGTTCAGTGAAGAACGCCAGATTTTGAGTCTGGTGCGTCTGCCAGTTCCGCCATTCCGCCACAGAAGGCTACTTTCATCCAGTGTAGCCTATCCACCTGCTATTTTCGAATCAGCCAGACTTCCGCCAACTGGCAGCCGCGGCCGTTGCCGCCCAGCCCGGCTTCACGCGTGAAGCTCAACTTCAGTTCCCCTGCCCCGCTCACCGCCCCCGCCGGGATGTCAAACTCCAGCGGACGAAACGGGATGGGCTTCTCCATCCAGGGATGCACTTCAACTCCGTTCGCGGTGAGCCGCAACTTTCCGCGCGACGCGTCTCCCGCGTAGACGATCCGGATCCTGTAGCCGGCCTTCGAATCAAGGTCCGTGTAACGCATCTCGAGCGGCGTGTCGTTGAGCGACTCCGCATGATCCCACCATGAAGACCGGGTGGCTCCCGCCCTGCCGAATCCGGTGAGCGCCGAGCGCAGGAACGCAGGGTCGCCATCAAAGCCCACGCCACGCACCAGGTGGGGCTGCCGCGCTGTTCTTCCCAGATCGTCGTAAAAGCCGCCCGGGCCTGGATTAGTCCAGTTGACGATTTCGTCGAGCGCCTTCAATCTGGCTTTTTCATCCCCATATTTGCGGATCTCCAGGAAGCGCGCCTCAAGCCACAGACGGCTGTTCAATGGCGCGTCGACGGTGTCGAGGTTCGCGCCCCGGTCGACCGAGATGGCCTTGTACCTGGGCACGCTCAACTGCATTCTGGCGCTCTGGTATAGCCCTTCCGCCAGTTCGAAAATGCGCGCCCGGAGCGCCGGCGCGGCCTGTAGGGGGCGGCTCAGAATTGCTTCCGCCTGCGACATCGCGTTGAGCGCGCCCGATGCCCCTGCGCCTCGCAGCGAGCTCATTGCGGACTCCTCCGCCGCAGTCTCCGCGATCAGCCTGCTGCGCGTGTACGCGTCGTAATAGGCCCTGTAAAGCGCCTGTTGAAAGCGCCAGTTCAACAGTACGTGAGGACTCGCGCTCCGCTCCATCGACTGGAATTGCGAGAGCGTCGTCTCGACATTTCCATTCGTCAACAGCGGACCCCGCCAATTTCTTTCGAGCGCGAGCAGACCTTGCGCGAAGGTATCGGCATATTCGGCGCCGATGAAGTAGCGGGAATAGTCCCGAAGCACATCCGTCACATTCGCATCCGGATCCCACCCGAGCGCCGACCAGACAAATTTGTTCACGTCGTCGTTGCAGCCTTCAGAGTAGGTTAGAAAACCCATCGTCAGCGGTTGCAGTAAGCGGAAGATGCGAGCCTGTCCGAGCGGCCGCGGATTGATGGTTTCGCGAGCTTCGGTCAAGGCGTATGCCACGTCCCAGTCCGGAACGGGATACTGCGACTGACGGCTGTGCGTGATATCAGGGTAATGGCGAATTGGGACCTTCGCCGGAAGCGCCGCGCGCAAATCAGCCAGACTCCCACGCGTCTGGGGCCCAAACACGATGCCCGAAAGCCAAGCCGGGCCCTTTCGCATCAAGTCAACAAATTCGTCCATCCACTCGCGATTGAAACTCTGTGGAGACATCCACATTTGCGCTTTCGGGTGGTATTTGTGGAGCAGCGCCGTCTGCTTTTCGAGAAGCGCGAACAGATGCTTTGGCTGAGTGTGTCCGGGGTCGCCGCCAGGCACAAAAACCGCATCGATGCGCGGCAACTGTTTGTATACCTGCTCCCATTCGTTGAGAGCGAATTCGACCGTCTTCGGGTCGGAATAGTCCTTATCCATCGCCGGATACCAGATCCAGACATCGAGGCCGTATTCTTTGGATATGCGTGACATCTCGACCATCATGCGCATCGGCGGAATCGGGAAATGCGGGCTGTCGGCATCATCGTCCGAACGCGGCGGGATCAATTCAATCGCGTTTGTGCCGAATACGGCGAGATCCCGAATGTACTGTTCCCACATCGGGACGTCCCACCCGTCGTAGGAGTTGGTCTTCGGCCGGTAGCCCAACTGATGACCGCGCAGCGGGTATTTCGGAGACGAGGCAATCCGGGTCGAATCGGCGATCGAGACTCCGCCCCTCCCCATGTCCATGGTGAGCAGGAGGCGGCCGGTGCCAAAGAGCAAACCGCGCGCGTCCGCTCCCGTCACGGAGACGCCACCTGCGTTCACCAGGATGCGGTAACTTTCAGTTGGACCCGCCGACGGACTGACTTCCAGACGGATCGACGGCGCGCCTGCTGCCGCCGTAGCGCCCAAGGTCCATCGGATGCTGGTCCGCTTCTCGACCTCTTCGATCAGGGTCTGCGCGGCCTTCCCCGGCGGGGCAACCACAACAGCTCGCGACAAATCCAGCGCCCACGCCGCCTGGGTGGCAAAACACAGTAGTGTGGCAACACACTTCATATCCATAAACGGCGACTATATCACGCGGACATTCGAAACGCAGAGCCACGGCGCATACTTGCCGTCTGCCATGAACAGTCATGGATCAGTACACTTCTGCGATACATCTCCAGGCAATGAATAATACTCGCCGGTTCACGAAGTTCACTCCAAACGCGCCCGGGCCCGCCTCGTGTCTCGCGGCTTCCCAAGTCAATACCGGCTCATGTAGAATGATTCGGAAGGAGTCAGATCATGTCATCAAGACCTGTACATTTCGAAATCCCGGCGGCAAGCCCCGAACGCGCTATCGCCTTTTACGAAAAGGTGTTCGGCTGGAAGTTCCAAAAGTGGGAAGGGCCCATGGAATACTGGCTTATCTCGACCGGTGACGGGCCAGGAATCGACGGCGGTCTGATGCCTCGGCGCGACCCCGCTCAGCCTTGTGTAAACACCATTAACGTAGCGAACGTCGACGAATCCTTGGCCGCTATCGAATCCTCCGGCGGAATATGCGTCGTGCCAAAGATGCCCGTGCCTGGTGTCGGCTGGCTGGCCTATTGCAAGGATCTCGACGGTCATATTTTCGGCATCATGCAGAACGATCCGCAGGCAAAGTAGGATGCGCCGACGGCTCTGGCCGGCTGCTCCCTTCGCGGCTCTTGCGCTTGCGGCGCTGGTGGCCACGCGGTCCGACGGGAAACTCGAGACCATCGAGCAGGTGGTCCCGGGCGTGTGGTTTCGGCAGGGGGATCTCGATCAGTTCGGCCACTGCAACAACGCGGTGATCGAGATGAAAGATTATCTGGTCGTTGTGGACGCCAACTATCCGAGCGGCGCGCGCTCTCTGATGACGGATATCAAGCGAATCTCACCGAAGCCCGTGAGATACGTTGTTGATACGCACCACCACGGCGATCACGCCTACGGCAACGCCTTATGGACGAAAGCGGGCGCGACCTCGCTCGCCTACCAGGCGGTGGCCGATGAAATGCGGCGTGTCGAACCCGCGCGCTGGCGCTCCGACGCCGCACGCCGCAGGGACGTGGCCGAACTCGGTCTGGATACCGCCGAACCGCCGAAGAAAACCTTCGATCAGACTCCTTTCGTCATCGACGATGGCACGCGCCGCGTGGAACTCCACTTCTTCGGCTGGGCGCACACGCGCGGCGATACCTTCGCCTACCTCCCCAAAGAACAAGTGCTGTGCACGGGCGACGCCGTGGTCAACGGACCCTACAACGGCTTCGGCGATGGTAACGCCGCGAACTGGCCAGACGTGGTCCGGAAGGCAATGGCGCTGAAGCCAAGACACGTTCTCCCAGCTCACGGACCCGCCGGCGGTCCGGAGATTCTGTCGGGCCAGGAGCAGTACCTGACGGAGATATACGGCCGTGTCAAGAAAGCGATTGCCAGTGGAAAGAAACTCGAAGATCTTGTCACGATTGCCAACGGCCAGCCCTCCGAACTGAAGATGCCGCTGCCGGCTGCCGTGAAAAATTGGATCGGCACGCGCACGCCCGGTCAGATCAAGGACATCTTCGAGGAGATTACCCAAGGGAAACCGCGTGGCGCGATCACTGCCAGGTAGACTCCTCCTCGCGAGTGCGCTGGCCCTCGCCGCGGCGGGTCAGAAGCCGGATCCCTATGATCAGCCTCTCCCCGTGCCACGTCTTGAAAAATCGCCGGTGATCGATGGCGACCTCACCGAATGGAAGTACCTGGCATTCACCGACGGACTGTGGGACATTTTGCGATTGCGGCGAACGCCCTGGTACGACCCGGCGATCAACAGGCTTACCGTCCACGGCGCCGAGCCTCCGGCCGAGGAAGACTTGCAGGCCCGTTACTACACAGCCTGGGATGAAAAATATCTGTACCTCGGGGCCGAAATCCGGGACAACGTCAACGACGTGACCGATCCACAGCATGAACCGAAGCGTTGGTATTACAAGGACGCCATCTGCTGGTTTATTGAAGCGCCGCGCGGCGGGGCCGCGAAAAAATTCGGTGAAGGTGATAACGCCTTCTGTTTCGTCATCGACGCGGCCCGGCCTCCCTACGGAGCCTGGTGGCGTCACGGCGCCCCCGGCAAGACGTATGTGGAAGAACCCCTGCCGAAAACAGCCGTGGCCTACGCCATCCGCAGGAATCCCTGGGGTGGCGGCGGGGGCGATTTCATCCTCGAAGCCCGCGTGGAGATGGCGCCCACGCTGGGCGTAAGCAGTCCCAAGTGGCGTGCCCCGCGGCCGGGGGATGTGTACGGTCTCGAAATCGTCCATACGGATCCGGACGGCGGGGACTATGGCGGCCACTTCCTGCTCTACGGACGCGGGGACGACGATTCCACCTGGGGATCAATGATGCTCACCGGTCCCATCCAGCCCGTCGCGCGGAAGCCAAATTAAAGCGGGAACCTTTCACTGGATCCGGAGTCTAAGCTCTCAGGTGACGGGATTATAATGAAACGTGAGGGCCGTTAATGGAGTCCCTGCTGCCAGCTCTGGCAATTCCCGATAACCAGGCGGAGCCTGCGCCGCTCGATGACGGCCGAACGCTGCTCCTGGAGTTGCAGGCCAACTCGGAGAAGGCCTACGAGACTCTTGTCGCCCGGTTCCAGCAACCCGTATACAGCTTGGTCTACCGGCTCCTGGACGACCCGAACGAAGCCTCGGACGTTGTGCAGGACGTTTTCTTAAAAGTCTTTCGCGGCGTAAGCCGGTTTCGCGGCCAGTGCAGCTTAAAGACCTGGATCTACCGGATCGCTGTCAACGAAGCATTCAATCACAGGCGCTGGTTTGGCCGCCACAGACGGCGCGAGGTTGGCCTTGAGGACGAAGATGGCGGCGCGCAGGGTATCGGCCGGACGCTCTCCGACGCCGGACGATCGCCTTACGACTACGTTTTTGACCGTGAGCGGCAGGCCCTGATCGAGGACGCGCTTTCACGGATCAACCCGAACTTCCGGGCCGCGGTTGTGCTGAGGGACATTTCAGAGTTGAGTTATGAAGAGATATCGGAAGTCCTCGACGTCTCGATGGGGACCGTGAAGTCGCGCATACTGCGTGGACGGGAGGCGCTGCGTTCCCGGTTAACCGGACGCGTTGAAACCGCGCGGCGGATTTCTCCGGTTCGCGGTTTCGGTTGGGTTGCTGACAGGCTGGGTGAATGAGGCAGGCGATTAGCATGCGTTGCCATTTTGAAGGGTCGTGTTCGGACTACATCGAAGGTACGATGACGGAGAACGAGCGCGTAGCCTTTTCACGGCACTTGGCGCACTGCCGGGAATGTACCGGGCATGCCGAGGAGTTGCTCGGGGTCAGTGTAGCGCTGCGTTCGTTAAGCGTTCCCAGCGTGCCCGCGATCCTCGCGTCGGAGCTTCAGGTGCTGGCCTCCCACGAGCATGCCCGGCATATGCGGCACCGTACCTGGGCGTCGCTGTTTGCAGCATGGGGTAGCGCAATCCGGTTAGCGACGGACAATCTGATGCGCCCGCTCGCTCTTCCCTTCGCCGGTGGGTTGATTTCCACGCTGGGTTTGTTCGCAATGCTCCTTCCGACGCTGGGATCCTACGTCCCTATGTCTGAGCGCATATTGACGGAACCGCACGGAGTGCTGGGTTTACTGAATACCGAAGCGGCGGTTGCCGATTTCGCTCCCTTCGGAATCTCACAGGACTTTGAAGTGGTAGTTTCAATCGATCAGAATGGAACACTGGTCGATTACTCAGTCGAGGGCGGCGGGTTGAGCCGGGAAGCGATGGCGCGTATCGGCAACATGTTGCTCTTTACGACCTTCAGCCCGGCGACCGCGTTCGGTCAACCCACGCTCGGCAAGGTTCGCATCTCGTTCCGCCGGGGCCCGAACATCGTGGTGAAGGGCTAACCCGGCGTCCAGTGGCAAGGCAAAGACTCGGCCAGCATTTTCTGCGCAGCCAGGCCGTTCTCGAACGTATCGCCTTGTCGGTATGCCCTGAACCGCAACCCGTCGTGATCGAGATCGGCCCCGGCAAGGGTGCGCTCACCGCGCATTTGCTGAGACACGCCGAACGCGTCATTGCAATCGAACTCGATCCCGCGCTCGCAGCGGAACTTCGGCACGAATATGGGGATGAGCCTAGGCTCACCGTTATTGAAGGCGACGCGCTCGCGACGGATCTCGCGCAGTGGGGGCCTGCCGTGATCGCGGGGAATCTGCCTTACTATGCGGCCACGGCCATCATCGAGCGGGTTCTCGATTCCGGCGCGGGGCTGCGATGGGCTGTTTTCCTGATTCAGAAAGAAGTGGCTGAGCGGATGGCGGCCAGCCCAGGCGGGCGCGAATACGGGTTTCTGAGCGTGAGGACTCAACTCGTAGCGGATTGCGCCGTCCTGTTCCGCGTCAAGCCCTCGGCCTTTCAACCTCCGCCCAAGGTGGAATCGGCCGTAGTTCGTCTGCGGCCTCGCCCGGACGTGGCGCCAGACCCTGAATTTCTTGCCTTCATCGGACAGTGCTTCCGTCAAAAGCGGAAAATGCTTCGAAATAATTTATTTGGCCTATATCCGAAAGCCTTGATTGAGGCGCTCCCCGAAGCCTCCGAGCGCGCTGAGCGGTTAACGATTTCGCAATTTGCGCAAACATACCGAAGGCTAGTAGCATATTCCATGGAGGCTATCATGTTTACACCGGAGCAGGCCCAGGGACTCGCAATGTTTCTGGCAATGGGCTTGGAAAAAGAGCAGCAGACGACGAAAAAGGTCTTGGCAGCGGTGCCCCCGGAGAGTTTGGATTTCAAACTTGGCGACAAAGGGCGAACGGCGGGTGCGTTGATGGCTCACATCGTGAGCAGCGAACTTTGGTTCGCGGACGGCATTGAGAGCGGCGAATTCAAGTCCGGCGCGGAGGGCGTTTCCGCAACGGCGTCGTCGGCTGAGATCCAGGAAATATTCGCGACGAAGGTCCCGGCAGCACTGGCGCGCGTGAAGGCGTTGAGCGCGGAGCAGTTGGCAAAGCCCATCAATTTCATGAACTTCATGACGCTTCCCTCAGTGGCGTTCATCCAATTCTGGACCGTACATTCGGTTCATCACCGCGGACAATTGGCGGCGTACATTCGCGCGATGAACGCGAAAGTACCCAGCATTTACGGTCCCAGCGCCGACGAGAGCTATTAGAAGCGCCGATGGGACGGACGTCCCTGCCTGTCGTGACCTCGTCGGCGGCCCTGTGCCGCGCCCGGTGCTTGCGCCTCTCAATACCCCAGGCGTTTCTCAACGACATTCTTCAGCGGTTCCCCTTTTCGGAACCGCTCGAAGTTATCGACAAAAAACTGCATGGCGTCTTCAAGCCACGTCGGTGTATGGTCGGCGCAATGGGGAGAGAGAAGCACGTTTTCTAATTCAAAATAAGCGTGGCCGTCGGGCAGCGGCTCCGTCTCGAACACATCAAGCGCCGCGCCCCGAATCCGCCTTTGGCGCAACGCCGCGATCAGCGCGGCCTCGTCGATAACGGGCCCGCGGCCGACGTTCATCAGCACCCCCGTGCTCTTCATCGACTCGATCGCCTCCGCGCCGATCAGCCCCTTCGTTTCCGGCGTCAGCGGCGAGGCCGCGACAACGTAATCCGATTCGCTCATCAAATCCAGAAGGCGATCCGGCCCGAAAACCTCGTCGATGAGGCCGTCCCCCTGGGATTTTTCAGGACGCCTCCGTAGCGCGATGACGCGCATGCCGAGCGCCTTCCCGCGCTCCGCCGCCGCCCGTCCAATGTCGCCGTACCCCACTATCCCCATCGTCTTGCCGTGAACCTCTTCGACATCGAACTGCTCCCACCTGCCGGCCGCCTGATTGCGGATCATGCGCCGGAAGTCCTTAGCGAAATAGAGCGCCGCCGCGGCCACAAATTCTCCGAGCGAACGGCTGAAGACTCCACTGCCATTGGTCAGGGGCACGGGGCTTTCGATCAGTTCGGGAAACAGAACTCCATCGAGCCCTGCGGCGCGCGAGTGGACCCATCGCACTCGCGGAGCGATCGGCCACAACTGTTGAAGCAGTGCGCGAGTACCCGACCAAACCAGGATCGCGTCCGCGGACGGCGCCACACGCTCGAACGCCTCAATGCTTTCGCCGACGGCAATCGTCGTGCCCTCAGGTAATTGATCGAGCATCTTCAATTGCGATTCGGCGGGATGCGCAAGTACAAGAAGGCTAAGTGTCGTATTGTCCATGGAGAGAAACCTCTATCATATATGGCCGGCTTGCTGGTTGCGTTATGGGTGTTATGGCGGTATCCACTTTCGCGGTGGACGATGCGGCTCCCCGGGTGAGCAAGGACGCGGAAGCCTTCGGCGGGCTTGTTCGCCGGTGCATCGAGAACCGGATGCGGCTGCTTCATCCCAGGGTCTCCGGGCGGTTCCCCGTTGCACGCGGACTTCGCGGTCCTTACGCAGACTTTTCGAGAGCCTCCGCCCATGCAGGAACCCCGGCGGAAGTACGCCTGCCTTGCGCGGAGATCGTTGGGAATGGCGAGTCTCGCCAGGCAATCTTTCCGAAACCGAACGTTGCGACTTCGCGGACCTTGCGTCTTGACGGAGAGCCCGAAGTCACAATTTCTCTTGCTGCGCCGGTCGCGTCAGGCCATGCGCCGCGATCGACAGCCCCGCCGCCGGCGCCTCTCGTGCCGCCGTTTGCTTGGTGGCTCGAGCGTGTCCTTCCGGCTAGCCTGAGTAAGCCCGGCTGAATCAGGATTGTTTTTGGGCCAGGAGGCGTCGGACCGAGGTTCGGCCGATTTCAAGCTTGCGCGCGATTTCGGATTTGCTGCTGCCTTGCTGGTGCAGCTTTCGCG
>SXGT01847176.1_pt1 | contig 13553 bp, 13 predicted proteins | sample 3176221 | NCBI WGS metagenome assembly SXGT01 (sample SAMN11356862, study PRJNA531348) | freshwater metagenome | isolation source: freshwater sample F1-120 | place: China: Fuxian Lake, Yuxi | collected 2017-12-25 | reverse complement strand
GATGGCGCAATGCACCGTCCGTCTGGACTTCACACACACCGCGTAACCCTTGAATCGATCGACTGAAACCATGCCGTTAAACCGGCTTTGAAAGGATTTTAATCATGCACGAACACGTATTCGGACAGACGTTCAAATATGACGGCGGGACGACTCGGTCAATCACCGAGACCGTTACCGTGGACGCCCAGGAGACGGTGAAGCGAAACATCCCCGCGGGTGCCACCACGCAGTTCAACATCACGGTTGATGTCAGCGAAATGAAGACGCTGAACATGGGCATCACCAAGGGCAACTGCACGGTGAAGACCAACAGCAGCGGAAGCCCCGTGCAGACGCTCACCATCAAATCGCCCAACCCGGTGATGTGGTCGAAGAACGACATTGCGGCCAACCCGCTGACGACGGACCTGACCGCGTTGTTTGTCACCAACAACGGTGATGAAGACGCAGAGTTTTTCTTCGTCGCCGGTGTCGATTCGACGCCGAGCGCCGAAGGGTAAACGCTTCGGCGTGATGCCCGTCGTGTCTGTCAATTTTCTCGAAGGTAGAAACCATGAAACGTGTTCAATCCATTCTGTTCGCGATCGTCGTGCTGATCGGCTTTGGCGCGATCGCCCAGACACCACCCGCGACGCCAGTCCCCGACATCGCGTCCCTCGAAAGTGATGTCGTCTCATCCGCCGCCAAGTTGCGAGCTGCAGCCGACCAGGCCGAGGCGAAGGCGTCGGAACTGCAGGCGCGCGTCGAAAAAGCCGAGGCCGGGTGGCAGGTGACGAATGCCGCATTGGCCACGGCGATCGCCGAGCGGGATGCGCTGGCGCAGTCGATGACCGGCTACAAGAGCCGCATGGATGCGCAGCGACAGATCGCCGAAACCGTCGCCCGCGTCAATCAGGAGCGGGAAGCCAGCGCCGCCAGGCACCGCAAGGCGCAGGCCACGCCGATCACGGTCAAGGTCGGTGAAGTAATTCAGACGGCCCTGAACAAGGCCAAGCCGGGCGACTTCGTGCGGGTTGCACCGGGCGTCTATAACCAGGGCGTGGCCGTGCCGAGCGGCGTGGGGCTCGTGCTGTACGATGCGACGCTGGACGGCAAGGGGCGCACGTACGCGATCACCGCCGGTCACGGGGCAACGATCATTGGCGGGACGATCGCCAACTGGAAAGGCGTCAACGATCGCGACAAGTCGGCCGTGCGGGCGGTGGGTGACAACGTGACGATCGACGGCGTGATCATCGAGAAGATTGACGGCAGTGGGTTCGGCGCGCACGTCGTGCAGGCCCCGCGGCTGATCGGGTGCACCATTCGGGACACGACCGGGTCGGCCTACCTGCTGGGCGGTGGCGAACAGGCCGAGTGTTTTAATCCGGTGATTTTGGACTGCACGATCGAGCGGTACAACACGGCGAAAAATTCGGTCGGCTCTGGCGTGGGCGTGAACAAGAAGACGCGCACGGTCAACGCGCTGGTGGCCCACAACCTGTTTCGCGATGGGTTCGGCACGGCCACTTGGGGCGACATCCTGAACCGCGATTACACCTACTACGCCAACGGTTTCGACAACATCAAGCACTCGATCGAGAAGTGGGACGGCAACGGCATCTACTGCGAAATGGGCATTGGTACCAAATCGCTCATCGCCGCCAACAGCTTCAAGCGGATGACCGGCGCGGCCATCACGATCGCCGAGTCGGGAGGCATCCTCGTCACGGGGAACACGCTTGACGGCAAATACATCGAGCTGCGTGATGTGCGTGACCAACTCCCCAACGCTCATAAGCAGCGTGGCTCCTACACCAAATACGACGGCCCGCGTGTGTTCATCCGTGCCGGCCTGCGTGACATCGCGATCTTCGATAACACGCTGCTGAACGGTGCCAAGGACGACTGGATCAGCGGCGCGCCCGGCAAGGTCGGCGCGAACTGGGACGGCAACCCGGCGGCGTACCTGGCGAAGAACAACGTGGTGTGGATTAAGTGAAATGATCGCCCTCACAATGAAAAAACTGGTAAGCAAATGATCCCAACCCTCTCCTACAAAAATCTCGACCTCTGTATCCCGCTATGCCGTCATATCGGCGATGGCGTGACATTGATCGCCGACAACGCCAGCGGCGGCGGGCTGACGGCAAAGGCCCCGGTGGCACTGGCACGCCCCGCTAATGACGAGTTGGCGCAGACGGGCGTTAAGGCGTTTCAGCTATACGATCGCGCATACGGCTTCGACCACCGCGCTCTGTACGGCACCAACCAGGGTATTCAGATATTGTTTGAATCCGAGTTTGTAGGCATTGTCGAAGTGGCGGTGCGGAACTGCTGGCTCGGCAATAGCTCGACACTTGATTTCGGGGACTACACCACACCGGCCAATTCGTCCTCGGCGCTGTACGTTCGCGCGACGATCGGATCAACCAGCTCGCTGGCGCTTTATGCGACCGGGGGCGACGCCGCTCCGGTGCGCGACAATAACAATTTCTCCGTGTTCAAGTGGACCTGGTTCAAAGACGGCAACCCAGGGGCTGGGAACATTCAGAAATTCGCAGTGGTACGTGGCGTGAACACGTTGACCATTCGAGGCTACAACAATCTCGGCGATGGTTTCATTTGCGAGGCGGTCTATATCCGCTTGCGTCGGCATGATTCCGACCGCAACCTACCACGTCGAACAATGCCGGCACTGCCCGCGGCCGTGAACCGCGCGGCGGTCGATGCGGTCTTAAAACGCGCACGCACCGAACCGATCCGCGTACTGATGATGACGGACTCTTTCGGTGTGCATGGTGGCAATTGGGCCGTGACGCTGGCCGATGCGATCCGATCGACCTATGGCGCTGGTGGGCTGACGCAGCGGCTGGGTGGCAACAGCAGCGACCTCGGTACCGACCTGGCGGAGTACAGCACGACGCAGTGGGCAACAACGTCAGGCCGAGCCGCAACGACGACACAGACGGGCGGCGCGTCCTATGGCAGTGCATTGGTTGGCTCTTGGGGGTACGAGTGGGCCACGGGGCAAACCGGGTCAATCACGCACACTTTCACCGGAACGTCTTGGCAGCTGATCTATGAGACCGGTGTTTCGTTCGGAAGCTTTGCCTATACGGTCGATGGCGGGTCGCCGGTGAACGTCGCGACCGCGGGGACTGCCAGTCGCTACGGCCAGGTGGGACAAACGGGCCTAACGTACGGGCCGCACACGATAGTCTTCGCAAAATCCGGCAGTGGTGTCGTGCGACTGATGGCAACGACGACGGCGCGAGATACTGGCATCGTCGCCATGCGACTAACGCAGAGCGGGAGTAATTTCGGCACATACTACGCCGATTCACTGGATGCCTCGTGGGCTTCGTTGCTGGCCGCTTATCAGCCCCATTTAATCATCCACGGCACCGTCAACAATTCGTTCGTCGCGCCGACGTACGATTTAACGTCATATCTATTGCCGCTCAACAACCGGCTGCCGACGCTATGCGGGACGTCCGGCGCGGTGTTTTGCGTGGCGGAGTTATTCCCGTTCACGACTGGCACCTACGCCACTCCCGATACCTATTTCGCGCGTCACGGGTTTCCTCAACAGGAGTTCAATACCGACCTAATGGAGTTCGCCGCGATGGGACTGCTCTCGCGACCCGTGAGCTTCGTTAGCTTCACCCGAGCGGTCGGCTACGCCAACACGGAAGCGATCCTCGTCAATGCGTTTGGCTATTCCTCGCAATCCACAACGGGCGGCACGACGAGCGTGACCAACATGCACCCATCAGCCAACGGCAACGGGATCGTGGGGCAGGTGCTGGCCGCTTTGTTGACCGATACATCACTTTCCACCATCGAGTCCGATCTGGCGACACTGCTGACGCGTATTCCTGGCGTGGTGCAACCGCAGAGCGGGGACGCTTCACTTGCGGTCGGCGCGTTGGAACTACCCGCCGTCGATGAAGAAGGCCGCGTGACGACGGCGAACCCGTCGACGCCCGCACCAACGCAGCATGTTTCGATTGGTGGATCGGCGGTGGCGATCCGATGAGCATCATTGTTTTCACACGCACGGTGGAGATCGAAAAAGTCGCGGCGAACGCGGACGAAATCCCCGTCCTCATCGACGCGATCGAGGATGAGGACGGCACGTATGGGGTGAAGCGGCTGGACACATCGGCCGTGGTGGTGTCGGCGGGCGTGGCGATGACGCAGATCGGCGTGGGGCGGTACAGCTACGAACTGTCGGATGTGACGCCTGGCGTGCGTTACCGTTTCGCGTATCGCATCCTGGTGGGCGGGGAGAAGTACCTCGGCACCTATGACATCACCGCGACGGATGAGCCGACCGATGACCGGTACCTGTCGGTTTCGGAGGCGAACGTGCTGGCCTTGACGATCTCGGCCGCTTCGCTCGGGCGGTGGCAGACGGCGTCGACCGTAGACAAGGAACGGGCGCTCCTCCAGGCGACGATGGAGATTGACGCGGCCATGCGATACCAGGGGCGCAAGGTCGACCCCGAGCAGACGCTGGAATTTCCGCGCTACCCGCATCCGGGTGAAGTCTGGAATACCGACCCGGCCACCGGGATCGCGATCGTGCCCAAGCAGGTGAAGATCGCCACGCTTCACCAGGCGAATGACGTGCTGGATGCTGGCCGGCATGAGCGGATCAACAAGCAATACCAGGGCATCGTGTATGACCAGACCGGCGCGATGGCCGAGTCGTTCAAGGGCGGGGGCATGGAAGGGCTTTCAACGCGGCTCTGCCTGGCCGCAAACACGTACATGCGGCGGTACCAGCTGCGGACGGGAGCGATGCTGTGATCCACAACGCAACGATCCTGCGCATCGACACGCCCGCGGCTTCGACAGTCACCGGCACACAAGCGTGGACCGAAGGAGATGCGGTTGCGATCCGCTGCAATGTGCAGGGGATCAGCAAGAGCCAGCAGTGGCAGGTGGACCGGCTGAAGTTCGACGCGACGGCCGTGGTGTACATCAAGTACAGCGACATGCCGGCGGGCGTGTCGATCGCCAACGGCCAGCGCGCGCTCGTCCAGGTGGACGGGCTGGCCGCGACGACGCTGTATGAAGTGCGGCGCGATTCGGATGTGGTCAAGCGTGAGCTGTCGCATGTGATGGCGTGGTTGAGGGCGAGGTAATGATCGGATTGAAACTCGACCCGCGTGAGTTCCGGCGTGGATTAGTGAAAGCGAAGGCGTTGATGGCGGATTTTTCGATTGATCCTCGACAGTTTCAAAACGGCATTGAAGAGGCCAAGCGGACCGCGTTGCGCGCGGCCGCGAAAGCCGTCAACGATTTCGGCGAGCACACGCTGGGCAATGCCCAGGAGTATGCCCCGGTCGAAAGCGGCGCGTTGCAGGCGAGTGGGACGGCGTCGGATGTGCAGGTGAGCGGTTCGCAGATCAGCAAGGAGATCGGGTTCAACACATCGTACGCGATGGCCCGGCACGAAACGCCGCCACAAGAGGATGCCGGCATTCGACAGAACCCCAAGGGCCGCTGGAAATTTCTGGAAGCGGCGATGCGTGAGAACGCCGGGAAGATGGGCGACTACGTGGCGAAGAAAATCGGAGACGCGCTGAAGTAATGGCATTCGACCCGAACAATTTCCTCTACAGCCTCGCGCGGCACGTGGTCACGCGATCGGCGGCGATGTCGCCCGCCGTCGTGATCAAGCTGGATGAGTTGCCGCGGGAGTTGTGGATCCACCGGGCGATCGATAACGAGTCGGCCGACCTGTACAGCGTGCTGCGGATTTACGGCGGCGGGCGGATGGTGCGCGATTCGATCGCCCGGCCGAGCGTGCAGTGCCTGACGATCGGCGGCAACGCGGCCGTCGCGATGGCACGCGGTCAGCTGATGTTCGAAATGCTCTGCCTGGACGATCTTGGCCAGCCGCTGCGGATGCAGGAGATTGACGCGTACAAGCTCGCGCCGAGCGGGATGGAAACGGATGGCCAGTATGTGCTGGTTGCGGTCGACCCGCTGCAGCGGCCGGGATTGATGTCGAGCGATGACAACGGCCGAACGTCGGTCGTGTTCAATTTTGACGTGGGATTTCGCCGGCCTTCGGTCGGTTAGATGAGAGGTACGAAACATGGAAAAGAATCCTGATCTGATCAAACGCGGTGACTGGGATGTGTCGTTTAAAACCACGGGCCTTGGCTTGGTGGACTCGGTCAAGCCGGACCTGAAATACACGCTCGATGACATCAAGGCCGGTTCGACCGGGAAGCTGATTCTCGGTGAGCGGTTCGTCGGGCTGACGGGGACGATCAAAGTCGTCGTGCGACAGATCACCACGGAAATGCTGCAGGCGGTGATGCCGTGGTACCCGTCTCTTACGCCGCCATTGAATGCGGACCTGTACGCAGCGGCCGGCCCGCTCGTGCTGCATCCTTCGTATCTGCCAGCGTCTGACGTGACGCAGGATCAGACGCTGGTGAAGGCCGTTCCGATCAGCGCCTACAACCTGGCACGGGATGGTGAGAAGGATGATGCGTTCGAAGTGACGTTCAACATCTATCCCGATCGCGCGTCGCTGCTGGCGGCTGAGCCGGTGCTGACTTACGGCCGCGTGGGCGCACCGACTGCGTAGACGACGTAATAAATCACAACCGTTGGTTGAACGTTTTGTACTGACAAAAAAGGTAGAGAAACATGCATTTTAACATTGATGAAGAGATGACCGCCCTGATGCCCGAGCCGTGGGATTTGAAGCTGACGGTGGGCGGTGTGGTGCGCAACGTCCGGCCGTTGGAAGTGGCGGACCTGCAGAAGCTGCAGTACGCGGAAAAGATGGGGGAGGCCTACATCCGCTCGCTGGTTGCTGATTACTTCGGCGAGCCGGTCGAGTCGATCGCGAATGTCGAGCTGATGACGCTGGGCGGCGCGATCGCGGCGATCTCCGGTTATCAGCAGGCGCGTCTGTCAAAACATTCGAACGCGATCGCGGCCAAGGTGGCAGCGATCGCGAAAGCACCGCCGATGTCCCGGAGTTAGTCGTCGCCGTGATGATGGTGTGTCCCGCTGTAACACCCTGGCAGGTGCTTCGAATGCCCCTTGAAGTGGTTTTAATGCTCTGTGACGCCCGCGCGAAAATGAGCCGAAGGGCCGACCGCGGTCGGGGCGGCGCGTCGACCGATGGCGGCTGGACGGATCGGCCGGGCGGCGGGCGACAGATGCACATCACGAGCATGAGCCAACTCGGCGCGTTCCTCGGTGGAGGCGTGAAGCGATGAGCGTATTCAGTGCTGGCTCCATCATCGGCAAGCTGTCGCTCGACACCACGGGTTTCACCGGTGGCGTGCTGCAGGCCAACTCGATCTCGGCGATCTTCGGCCCGACCATCGGCGCGTTCCTGGTCAACCCGCTGCTCGGCGTGATCGCCACGGCCGCCCAGGCGGCATCGGCGATCGCCAACATCGCCACGGCCGGCCTTGGGACGGGCATCAAGCTGGCGGCGGATTATGAGTCGGCCACGATCGCGTTCGGCACGATGCTGGGGAGTGCCAGCGCTGCCGAGCAGGTGCTTGGCGACATTTCCGACTTCGCGGCCGCCACGCCGTTTGAGTTTCCCGAGCTGGTCGACGCCGGTCGCAAGCTGCTGGCGTTTGGTACCGCGGGTGATCAGATCGTGCCGACGCTGCGAATGATCGGTGACGTGTCGAGCGCCATCGGCGCACCGATTGGTCAGATCGCGGAGCTGTACGGGAAGGCGCAAGTACAGGGGCGACTGTTTGCCGAGGACATCAACCAGCTGACCGGCCGAGGCATTCCGATCATCAGCGAGCTGGCCAAGCAGTTCGGTGTGGCGGATGGCGCAGTCCGCAAATTGGTCGAAAGCGGGCAGGTGAACTTCGGTCACTTGGAGGCTGCGTTTCGATCGCTCAGTGGCGAGGGCGGGAAGTTCCACAACATGATGGCCGCACAGTCGGCATCGTTGCACGGGATGTGGTCGACGGCCAAGGACAACGTCAACCTCTCGCTGCGTGCGATCGGTGAATCGTTCATCACCAACTTGAACATCAAGGACGTCCTCGGCTCGGCGATCGGCGGGCTTGATGCGTTGCAGCCGGCCATCATGTCGATCGCATCTGCAGCCGGTCAGTACCTCGGCGGGATGATGGGATTTCTTCGCGAGCAATTTGCTCTAGTGATGCCGTCGCTGACGGCGCTAGCGGGTGCGGTGCTGACCTCTTTCGGCATTGCCTTGCCGGGTGCGACGTCGCTCGTTCAGGGGCTGGTGATCGCGCTTCGAGGCATTGTTGAGTTCATTGTGCCGATCGTGATCCCGGCGATGTACATGGCAGCGGCCGCGTTTCGTGTGGTGGGTGATGTGATCGGTGTGATCCTCGGGATGATCGGCGAACTGCTGTCGGCCGTGGGGCGTGCTGCGTCCGGTCTGCAGAGCCTTTTCGGCATCGAGACGCGCAAGGACCCGGCCGACCTGGCCAAGCAGCTGGGCGTTGGTGGGGAGGCGAAAGAGATCAAGGTGGACAAGGTGATCGTGGCAGCGCCGACGGAGTCGAGCGCACAGATCGGCGACAAGGTTTCCAACGCGGTGCGCGAGGCCGCGGAACGCCGTCGTGTGGATGGAGAGGGAATCGAACAACAGAACAACGTCGAGCGGTTTTTTGAGGAGGGCTATTGATGGCCGACGTTGAAACAGATTTCCAGCGATGCTCGATCGGCGGCGCGAATTTCGTGCTGCTGGAGTACACCTTCGACAAAGAACCGGTGACGGAAGAAAACCGTGGCCGGGTGCGTTGGAAGGTGTCGCTCAAAGGCAAAGGCGAAGTGCGCGGAACGAACCACGCCGACCTGTCGGCGAAGGTGGCGGCCGTCGCGGCGGCGCTCGCGCCGAGTGGGCAGAACATCACTATCTTCGGTTTCGGCGACATTGCCGAGGTGTCACTCATCGGGGCGCAGTGCATCAACAACGGGCCGCACATTGGTATCTCGCTGGGGACGTACGAGGCACCGTTTCGACGGACGTTTAATTTCACCGTGACGGCCGAGACGGTGAGCGGTGGTTTGACGGGAACCGCGATGCCAGGTGAGACCGCACCGGCCGAGTCGTATGAGCAGTCGATCAAGTACAGCCCGACGGGTCTGCGGACGGTGAGCCGCAAGGGTGACGTGAACGGCGTGGCCGCGACGAATTATTTCCTGCAGTCGTCGCTCGCACAGGCACGCGAACAGTTCCCGCTGCCGAAGTGGGTGCTGACGCATACCTACTCGGCCAGCTCGACGTCGCAGGGGCTGAAGGTGACGTACACGATCGAGGCGATCGAACTGGCGATGCCGTTGCCTTCGGCAGACGGCAATACCTTTGCGGTCGATGGCGATGCAACGAAGCGCGTTGATCGTGATGACCAGATGCGCAAGACGACGGTGCTTGAAATTGATGTAGCCGTGCGGGGTGACCCGATGGCGCTGGTCGACCACGTCCGTCAGCAGTATCTGGCTGGCAAGGCGATCATGCGCGAGACGATGCAGTTCACCATCATCCGTGAACCGCGCGTGCGAATGTCATTCACGGTGCTGGAGGGCGGGGATGGCTCCACGTTGCTGAACTTCTCACAGCGGCTGTCGGTGACGAAGGGTGAGGATGCGGTTTACAGCACGAAGCTTTTCCCAGGCTGTGAGCCGCTCCTTCTGCAAAACCCGAAAGGTGTCATTCAGATCGTGCAGTCGGGGAGCGCGACCGGTGCGGGTGAGTTTCCGCAGGTTCCTGCGCCGATACACGATGTGCACATGTCGCCGCCAAAAATTGACTACGAAGACACGAGCCGGTTCGAAAAGCGTGTGACCTGGTCATACACGATGCGGGCGACGGCCGACCAGATCGCGGACATGACGACCCTGCTGGCGCAGATCAAACGACCGGAGATCGCTTACAGCGGTAGCTACAACTACGAGCAATAATGGCAGAGGCAACCACACAACCTGCGAATGATCCTCGTCGCGTGTCGATCGCGAGATTTGTCACGACAAATAATGTCGTGATCAATTTGCAGTTCGAAGGCGCCATTAAACGCACGGCCGGGTTGAAGCCGGACACGTGGCGCGCGGTGACGACGCTTGTGCAGTTCGACAAACTGCAGGGGAACGTCGACCAGATCGGCAAGCTGCAGCTGTACTGCACCCACCGCCCGGCCGACGCGAATTCGGTGGTATCGGATGAGTCGATGCCGGCGGGCGAGCCGGATGTGGTGATTGACCAGGTTCAGCTGGTAGATGCCGAGCCGGCGGAAGTCGGCACCGTGTTTGGTGAGGACACGAGCCGGGCCGTTGTGTTTCGCCTGGTGTTTTGTGACTCGCGTTGCAAGTTCCAACCGCCACGGGGTGGACGGCTGACGTTGGGCGTGATCAACCCGACGCGCAAGCCGGATGCCGAGACGCCCGATGCGAACACGATGACGACGGGGCAGATGATCGGCGCGTGCTTTGAAGCGATGGGGCTGACGGTCACAGTGCCGGCGGTGGCGATTGATGCACCGAAGGATGTGAAGTGGTTGGGCAACCCGGCCGTGCCGGAGTTGGCGAAACTGCTGTCGCATGCGGGGCTGGTTTTTCTGCCGAAGCTGGACGGCACATTCATTCTGAAGAAACAGGGCGAGGGCGAAGTGCCGTCGTTCCCGCAAACCGTCGCAGACGTTCAGATGACGGGTGCCGATCGTCGTGCGAAAATTCTGGTGGTGGCCAGCTACCCGACCGCGGCGATCGAGACGGTCATCAGCGGCAACCTGCCGAGCGATGCGTTTGAGTTCGTGTATCTGGACAAAGAGGGCAAGTGGCAGACGTTGCCCACCGACGCCCCGGAGAAGGTGAAAAAGCACGACCCGGATGCCGATGGGTACTACCGTTACTTGCGGCTTAAAGGCTCTTTGTTCGACCCGCGCATTCAGTCGATTCTAACCAAGGTCATTCGGCCGGAGGGAACGCAGACGCCGCTGTACATCGAGGCGAAGGTTGCAGAGTTTCGCGAGGGGCAATGGCGCAATGCCGAGCAGTACGTGCAGGTGCCTGTCGTCAACATCATCAGCGACAACAACATTCTCGCGTTCGGCCGACGCCTGGGAACAGTGACCGCACCGACCGGTGATTTCGATGGCCAGTTCGTGCCGCTTGAGATCTCGGCCGACAACCTGGTCGTGACGATGAGCATGGAGCAGGTGCGGACGGTCGGCGGGAAAAAGCGGCCCAAGTACTTCGAAGCCGGCTACGAGCGCGGGCCAAACGGCAACGCGATCGCGTTGGACGAAAGCGCGACGATCAACGCGATGGCGGATGGCCAGACGGAAGTATTGACCGAGCCGAGCCTGGAGTTGATCAACGACCTTGGTGCGACGAACGAGGACGAGCTAAAAGCTCGTGCGTTAAAGCTTGCAAACGCGTATTTCGCGGGGTCGGCGAATCCGACGCGGATCATCAAAACGCCAGGCTACGCGGCTGTCGAGCTGGACGGTGTGGTCAGCGAGCATGAGATCGACCAGATGCGTCTGCAGATGACGGTGCGGTGCAACACGTGGCATCGGCCGAGCGGTGGGTATGCGTCGCAGGATTATCGCAAGATGTCGGAGCGTGAGGGTAGCGGTGTACCTCACGAGGCCAAGACGGCGGCTGCGCGGTCCGCTAAAGGCTCTTCGAGCGCCGCGGCGAATGTCACGCCGGTATCAATGCCGCCACTGCCCACGATGGCAATGGCGGGCATCTTCCCGGCAAAAGTTCGTGGACCGTTTACCGAAGAGGACGCATCCAGCGTTTACGCCTGGGATGAGGTGGAGTGGCCGGTGGTGACCGGCCCGAGCGACCAACCGCCCGCGATCAAGGTCGACGGCCGCAACAGTGGCACGGCCGAGGAGCCACGACCGGCGATCGAGATCAACCAATTGAAGACCGTGCCGGCCGAGTCAATCGTGTGGATCCACGAGCTGGCACCGAAAGCACCCCCCGAGGGTCAGGCGGATGGTACCGAGTCGAAGATGGTCTACGCGTTCGCCTGGGGCGCGGCGTCGCCGTTCTTCCTGACGAAGATCACCGCGTACGTTTCGGGTTTGTCGGCTGGAGGTGACGACCGCTATGAGTGGGCCGAAATGCTGCCAGACGGGTCGGCGGAGAAGCCGGACGGCCGCACGTGGCAATCGGTGGGCATGGCGCGTGCCAGGGAAATCGGCGGTCGCAGCGACGTTGCGCCCGGCGAGCTGGTGTGGATGTGGGCCGGGCTGCAGGTGCCGGCGGCGACGACGGAGGTTCCAACGCCGGCGGCCGTGCCGGTGCTGCGATTCCACGCGGGGCGGCGCGATGCGGTGTGGATCGAACTGCGTACGATCAACAACACGAAGAGCAATTGGTACAACGCGTCACTCTTGAAATGGACTCACGAGGACGGCGCTAATAGCGTCTCTGCAGATGATCCGTTTGTGTTGGCGGTAAACGCTGCCGAGCCGAACATCACCCCTGCAACGCACGTGGCCGGTCACATCGCGCCGGTTGGATTGCGAGTGCCCGCCACCGTACTTTGGCGGCTCGCCGCTGTTCCCCCGGAAAATTACGGAAGGATGGTCGTTGCGTTCGAATACCGTCGCATCAACGTGCAAGCCCGCGTCCAAAGCAACGCCAGCGGCGGCGGGAAATACAACCTGCGCATCTATCGCAACGCCACGAATCTGGCGTCAACGTCGAACTTGGCAACGTCCGACTTCGGCACGCTTCCCGCATCAGATGATGCGATCGGCTGGTATGCACTGGAGGCGGGCACCTCGGCCCACGCGTTGACAACTGGCGTGGTGGTGAATTGCCAGGTGATCGGCTTGAACTCTAACAACCGATGGGTGCTGTCAATCATTGGCGTTGCGGCGCTTCTGCCTACCGGTAGCGGCAAGGGGAAAGTTTTACAAATCCTCGACGATCTTTCCCCGGGAACTGTCGGATGGGATTACCCGAGGTTCCGATAATGCCGTGGGGTCACACATTCGTTGCCGAGGATGACTTAACCGACCTCGCGTTGGCCGACCATTTCGCGACAGCGATCTACGAGCGTTTTCAAGCTAAAGGCGGCGGTGCCGGAACCCTCGACGCCGAAGCTGGTTATAGCTCCACCTCCTTTTGGAAGGTGCTGCAAAATGCGGCTTATGGTCTAAGGGTGGATTGGCTTCGCCACCTCGACGACGACGGCGAAGAAGTAGATTTCGTGGGCAAGCGTGGTTTTGCCGGGTGGGACGTCCGGATCGCGGATGATGAGTTGAACGCCACGCCGCAACCCGCCACCAATCCAGATCTTGTTGTATATCTGCCTGCTGCTTTCCCCGGCCCTAACGGTCTCTATCGCGAGTACCCGAGGGTCATCCAAAATACTAGTGATCCCGGTAGTGCCGGGCAGATTGCCCGCTTTGAGGCCACAATTGACACTGGTACTACACCTGCAAATCAACGGTACCTGTCTGGTCAGTTGCTGCGACACAACGGCTCGGCGTGGGTGGTTGACGACAGCGGCGCGACCGAGCCTGACTTGCTGACTGGTTACGGACCGGCCCAAAGCGGCGATT
>SXGT01463275.1_pt1 | contig 13554 bp, 9 predicted proteins | sample 3176221 | NCBI WGS metagenome assembly SXGT01 (sample SAMN11356862, study PRJNA531348) | freshwater metagenome | isolation source: freshwater sample F1-120 | place: China: Fuxian Lake, Yuxi | collected 2017-12-25 | reverse complement strand
GGTCGTCACAACAAACACCAAGACAAATGAAACAATCAAACCATTGACTATTCGTCCCCAATGCAAACGCAGACTCATACCATTGCGTTCCACCACTGGAGGTTGAATTCTGTGTAATGCTGTCCAAGCAGGTTCTGGAAAGATCTCTACCCCTTTTTTCACGCGTTTAGGCACTTTATTACGCGATGCAGTCGTCCATTCAATCGCATTCCAATCACACACATCCACACAGTCATGGCAAGACATACAAGAGAGTTGCTCTACCGTTGCGATCTTATCCACCATTTTGATTGCACCACACATACAGGCGCGCGCACAAACGTTACACCCAGTACAACGCTCCTTCGCTACCCGGATATGATGGGTAAAACCGAAATGGGCGCCAAAGCGATTCATTAATCCGTCAGCCGCACCGATAGGGCATAAAAACTGACAATACGCTCGACCTTTATTGGCAAAAAAGCCCAAAATAAACAATAGCCCTAAATTGACTAAGCCAACAGAAGAAAGTACATACACCAGACCACGATATTCACCACTTAATGCCTCGATTAAGCGCGGAATGGTAATAAAGTTGCACAAGGTACAGGCGCTGATACCCAACAATGGCATCACCACTAAATAAATCCCAAAATAGCCATAGCGAATTTGTACCTGCGGCAACGAACGAAATTCAATTTTCCAACGATCATTTAACATTCGACTACCCAATTCCGCTAAGCCACCGACTGGGCATAAAAATGAACACCAGATTCGTCCAAAGAAAAAGGTGGTCAGTAAAATCAGCATGAAGGCAATGACCCCGATATAGGCCACTGAAATATGAGTAAACAAATCTTGCAGCGACATGCCGGGAAAGTACAAATAAAAGCGCCGCATACATAATTGACCGCATAAATCACTATTTCCGGTTAATTGCGGTAAATACGCGAGTGGTCCTAAGAAACTGGCGCTAGAAATTAATATCAGCGCGTAACGATATTTTTGGATAAAAGGTATGGCTTTGAGTTTTTGAATCGCTTGCATGGCGGTTACTCCTCATTCACGGTCGTTAAAGGTATGGCAGGCAAGACACAAGGAACCATCCTTGGCAGGCAGCCTGAGTAATACTTCGGATTTTATGCGCTGGTATTCCAATTCTTGCAGGAGTCCAGTTTTACGCTCTAGCTCATCCAACCGCTGCTGCTTATCGCTGGCATACACCGCTCCCCAAAGATGCTTTTCATAGGTCACTCCAGTTTTTAAATCGTTATTTGCCACTTGTTTTGCTGCAGGTAAAGAGGCCTTGATGACGCCATTCGGATGCGGTGAATGACAGGTCACACACATCACTTTTCCTGCATTACTCAACGGCAAACTAATTCCCAATTTTTTTTCTGACTCGTGCAACTGTTTTAGTTTTTCTTCACTTGGCTTATCCTGATGTTGCAAGGCATTTAAATGTGGGGTTTTCAAATGGCAACCAAAGCAAATAGCTTCTCTTGCTACCCGTAGTTTCAACTCCTCTGGTTTATAAACTTGGTCACGTTTTAACGCTTTCTCGTGACAATAGGTACAATGTTGTTCCTTAATTTTGCCCTGCTCATCCAGCATCACATGGATATTGGGTCTTTCATTTTCCTTCTCTGTATGGCAGCGATAACAAAAATCAGTGAGCGTGGCATACGGGCCACCTTTTAGAAAATTAGTGGCTTTGCGATCCACTTTTTCTACTGGGATTTCATCAATTTTTTCTATACCGTGACAGGTCGCACAAACCAATTCCTGTTTTTCGCCTAACTCCAGCGCTTCCTTTGGATGCATAGTTTTCGCTAAGGGCACCCCGACTACGTGATGTAACTCAGGTAATTTCTGCTTTTTCGGTGTAAGTATTTTCGTGTCTACAGGCTGATTCGCGGTATAGGTCGCAGTAGACTTACCTGAACTCCCTAAGCCTTTAGCTTTCGCTCGAGCTGCCGCTTCGAGCATTTCAGTCACTGAAATGCTATATTCAGAACCTGATTCACTGGCAATAACCACGCCTTGATTATCCTTTGCCCAGGCAGCCAAACTCTGAAGCACGCACCAAATAATTAACACTACGCGACAACACATCAGCGATTTGTCCATCACGCTAACTACGCCCTGCCACGGGCAATTTTCTGCCCCCCCTGAGGGGGAGTTGGTCATCCCAGAGACACCCACGGAGAGATAAAACTATTATCGCTAGTGCACATTGAAACTTGCCCATTAGCGCTTATTCCGATGACAATCATCACAATAAAAACTGTTATGGCAACGCCCGCAATTGGAAGCCATCATTCTGGCTTCAATCCCATGATTTGACTGATAACCCATCGGATGATAATCCGGCCCAGAAGTGTCGCGCTTTAAATGGCAATCTGAACAATACGCCACTTCCAAATGACATGCCCGGCAACCAGCCTCATTGCGTCGCGCAGCTTCACCGTGATGATCGATATAATTAAAATTATGATCATCCGGCCAAATCTTCGTTTTATCTTTATGGCATAACTCACAACGCCAAGGAGCACGCAAATCCGTGACATGGCAATCATGGCAAATTTTTTCTAACGGCTCATTCGCGATCGTGGTAAGTGCCTTTAATTGTTTTTCCTCAACCACCTTATTTTTATTAAAGGTGTGACATAACATACAGCTATCACCTTCCTGCTCCATGGATTGCTTATGAATGTTATGCGGATAATAAATATCCTCGCGTTTGTTGCGCTGCTCCCACCATTTGGTATCTTTCAAACTAATATTTTCTGCCATGATTGCACTACTCAAAGTAGCGAGCAGAAACCAGAATAGCCATTTAGTCATTGCGTTGCTTGGGTTTGAAATTATCGAAATAGTAAGTAACTTGTAAAGCACCTAGGTATTCATTCTGTAGATTACTATTCCAGATATAATTAGCCGTAAAACTCAAGACCACATTGTTTTTAATCATATAATTCCAGCGGCTCTCGACCCCCTTGACCCAATTTTCACCATATAAGGCTTTCTCCTCTCGGCGTAACGCTGCGCTTAACAAAACACTGTTGCGCGAATCAACGAAAAATTCATTTTTTAAATATAAGGCGCTCACCTTGTCTTCGGTCACTTGGATATGATCAAACTCGATTCCAGTTTTAAGATTGCGTAACCATCGAGCACTGATCCCGGCATTAATCCCATAGCCTGCATCTCCACGCGGACGTGTGGTGTAAATCGCCCCAACTGAATATTCCACTGCATCCTGCCATCGCTGATGCAGCGAAACTTTAAACAAATCTTGTTTGCCAAAACCATATTGGCTGTAAAACTGCTCTCTAAACGTTGGATTCGCATAACGATCTGGCCGATAGTATTCATAAACACCCCTTAAGCGCGTGTTTTTATTCACATCCACCTGAGTTTCAAATTGCCCGTCTTCCAGGGTATTGGTGTCCAAACGATAAACACCGAGAAAGCGCGACTCATATTTTTTTGCCCACGGCCAATCGGTCTTACCTTGAAAATTCAAACCAATCGAAAACTTATTACCCGTTGCCGTGCTGCTATTCCGCTGCGCTGTTGGGATATATCTACTCATATCTTGGCCCGCAAAGTATTGGTAACCCACCCGTAAATCCATGTTATCCAAGGAAAAACGTAACCACTCGGAGCGCCAATTTAGCTTACGTAACAGCGTACTTTTAACCCCAAATAAGGCGTCACCCTTCACACTATCAAGATCGTCAAAACGTTGCGGCACACCACCATACAACTCAACACTGGTATTTTTTTGTTGATTTTGCCAGAGGGCACTTGCCCCATTTAAAGTATAAAATCCCAGGCTATCCGCTTGTTCAAACCGTCCCACTTTGAAGGTGGTTTGTAACGCTTGAAAGCCCTTTTGTACGAACAGGCGATAAAAATCTTCCCGATTATTAAATTCGTAATTCCCATGACGTAACAAGATATCCATCCCACTCTGCAAATCTAAATGTTGGTCTTCATATTCTGCCCGACCAATCACTTCAGCAAAATAACTAGCATTATTGGTATACCGATTATCTGTTTGCATTTTTGAAATCACTGCGCCGTGCCAGTTGGCTGCATAGTTTTTAACGCTGAAGAACAACAAAATTATCAAAACAAACCCATGCATAACCACAAATACCAGTCTAGTAAACCAGCACTGGAGATCGTGTGTTACTGCGCAACTTAAATTTCACCCCCATCCTTGGAATAGCTAATTTTCCAATCATTGAACTGTTATTAATGCACTAAACTGTTATATTTTTTGAGTAATGTTGCGTGATCCTCTGGATAGCGTGGATCTTTGGAGATACATTCGACCGGACACACTGAAATACATTGGGACTCTGCAAAATGTCCAACACATTCAGTACATAACTTGGGATCGATTTGATAAGTATTATCCCCTTGGCTAATTGCTTCGTTGGGACACTCTGGAAGACATAAATCACAATTAATACACTCGTCACTAATCAGTAATGACATGCAGCTTTCTCCTCAGTTGATTATTGTTCGTAAAATGGTTTTTTGTTTGCTTGTTTTTGTTTTAATAATGCCCAAGCGGTCAGTGATCCCAAGGCAACCACACAACTACCGCAAGCACTACAACTGCCTTGCTTAGGTACACTGCAATTTGTTGACGTCAATAGGTGTCCCACCGCTATTCCGGCACCCGCCACCCACGGTAAAGCAAGCTGTACCCAATGGGGGTATTTAGCACTTTTAGCCAGTTTAAAATTAGTTTCTGGATACGGCATGAGCGCATCATGTCGACGAACATTTTTCACAACAACCTCCTAAATGTAAAAAAATGAGGGGTAATCAACCGCCCCTCACCCGACCTCCTTGCTCCAAGTATCCTTACATTTCCTAATTTAGATCTCCAACAGTTCGAGAATGAACCCGAGTACTCAATCAACTTGTCTTGTCGAGTATTTACAAGTACTCCGTTCGTCCTGAGTTTGTCGAAGGACTTGTGGTTCATGGTTCGACGAGCTCACCACGAATGGTTTCTCGTTGTTACGCGCGCCATAATCAAATAGACTGAGTACTAGTAACATAGCAAATAGAATGCCAGACTATAAAATTCGTACTTAAAACTCTGATTTTAAATATTTTAGACTCCAGCTATTCTCTGCAATTAAGTCAATGCGCCAATCAATCTGGGGAAAAATATGTCTTTTCACCTACTCCTGCGTGATTTAACTTATTTGAGCCGACCGCCTAAAAATTGAGTTATCTAGAAGGTCACTTATACACTGGGGCAGTATGCATTTAAACTAAGGCCTTTTAGCCCTTATTCCACCTAATCCCCCGATTAAACCAACCAGACTGGTCGCTATAAACCTGTTTGAGGTGCACCGCCATGTGTATGACACTGACGACAGTCGGTGCCCACCTGATGTACCCCCGAGATACCATTGCCAGTATTTTTCCCACCTTGCTCTATCAAAGTTTTCATACTGTGACAGGTCACACATAGCTGCGAATAGTCACCTTGCGGGGTATCGATTAGAAACGGAATATTGCGCAAGAAATCAGGAAACTGGAATACGCCTTTTGCGGTGCTATCGATAATCAATTTATCGTTATGCGTCCCATGCATACTGTGGCAATCGACACACTCAACCAAAGAGCCGTATTTATACACATCGTCGCGTAACCCCGCATAGGTACGATCTCCCGTGCCTCTTCGTTTCCCGTGAACATCGACGAAATTCCAATTATTTTCCATCGCCACCAATGGATGACGGGAGCTAAAATTAGGGGTAGTGGCACCCGTAATGGGGGCAATAGGTTGTTGATGATCCAGATTATGGCAACTTACACAAAATTCCGAGCTATTGTTATAGTCGAAGAAGACACCCGCTTTATTCGGAAAGTGGGTTAAATCAGTATTCAACTCAAATTGCCCATCCATGTCAGAAGACGCATGACAATTAATACACATTGCATCACTCAACGGCTGTTCATTACTCGCGATAAAATTATGATTTTTGGCTGCCTTTAAATCCGGCTTGCTAGGCATGTCCGAGGGGTTATGACAAATGGTGCATTTACGCGTGGCATTAACATCAAATAGTCCTGCAGCCGTCGGGTGCGTGGTAATATTCACCCCCGCATTAGTGCCATTTGTACCATGGCAGCCCATACACGATACATAACCTTTGCTGCGAACAATATCGCGAATATTTGGTGCATTACGGTGAATTTGACTCACCGCATGACAGGCATCGCACTGCCCAATACCCCAAGCACTACCATTACCCTCTTTACCATGAGTTGCTGTGAGGAGTAACTGCCCTTTAAGTAAAGAGACATCTCTCGTTTTAACTTGTAAATCCTCAGCGCCTTTGCCATGCGCATGACATTCCCGACAGTTATTTCCAGGACCCGTTAAATGCACACCCGACAAACCATTCCCAGTGTTAACCATCCCCATCCCCACGGGCTGATTCATCACATGACAAAAAACACATAACTGCGAGTCATCCCCATCTTTTACGGTCACCGGAAAACGCGCCTGTCTCGCTTGGTTATCTAATTTAAATACTCCAGTAGCGGAGTTACCGATAATCAAAGCATCATTATGTGTTCCGTGCATGGCATGACAATCCGTACATTCAACACTGCTCTGATAATTGTAACCAGCGCGCAATCCCGTATAAGTGCCGCTGCCATTGCCCGGTCTCTGTCCGTGCACATCAATATGCTGAAAATAATCTTCCGCTGCACTGAGCACATTTCTCGAATCGGGATTTTTAATTTTGAATTCAGCTGGCTGATGATCTCGATTATGGCAACGTAAGCAAAACTCCGTCTGACCTGACAATGCGGATTTGACACCCTCTTTATCAGGAATCTTAGTTAAATCCACCGCATGAGAAAACTGACCATTCATATCTGAGGCCTCATGACAGGCGACACAATCGTTATCCTGTAAATCGTGTAAGCCATTGGCATCAAAGTCATGTTTTTTCGCGCCCACCACTTCCGGCGAGCGCGGCAAATCGTTAGGGTTATGGCATATCGCACAAGGTCTGGGGGCATCAGTCCCATTGCTACCGTGACAGCCCGTGCAAGCGACGTAACCCTTTTGCTCAGCGATATTTTTAATATTCGGTGCGTCTTTATGAATCAAACTGATGGAATGACAATTGTCACATTGCTTAATTCCCCAAGCAGTGCCATTGCCATTTTTACCATGAGTAGGCGTTAAGATTAAATTTCCGCTTTGCCGATTATTAGTTGGATTATTCACTTCCAAAGCTTTTTCATTTTTCCCATGTGCATGGCATTCACGACAATTACTGCCAGCACCAGTTAAATGCACCCCCGCCAGACCATTTCCGGTATCCTTACCTGCCTGCCCAAGGGGGGTTTTCATCACATGACACAGTACGCATAACTGCGAGTCATCATCCTTGCTCACGCTCACTTTATGCTTAGCATTACGCAAGGCGTTATCTAACTTAAAGACTCCCGCTGAAGAATCACCGATAATTAATTTCTCATTATGGGTACTATGCATCGCATGACAGTCGGTACATTCCACCGTACTCTGATAACTGTAGCCAGCGCGCAAACCAGCGTAGGTAGTCACTCCTGATCCATTGCGCACCCCATGCACATCCGTGTTGAGAAAATCGTATTCAGAAGCGCTCAGCGCATTATTCGGATCAGGATTTTTAATACGAAATGCTGCTTGTTGGTGATTTTGGTTATGACAGCGTAAACAAAAATCAGTTTGCTGCGTATAGGGAGCTAATCCTCCCGCTTGATCCGGGAATTTAGTTAAATCCACTGCAGCTTCAAAATTTCCATCCATATCTGCTGCAATATGGCACGCTAAACAATCTTTATCCTTTAACGGCGCATCGGTATTGGTATCGAAATTATGATTTTTAATCTCAGCAAGCACCGGAGCTTGCGGCAAATCTTTGGCGTTGTGGCAGATGACACATTCGCGAATATTGGATTCAACCCCATTATCGCCATGACAGCCAGCACAAGTAGCATAGCCCTTAGCCTTGACAATATCGCGAATTTTAGGAGCTTCTTTATGGATTTTGTTGATGACATGACAGCTATTGCACTGCGCTACTCCCCAGGCAGAACCATCACCCCCATGTTTGGGGGTTAACAATATTGTATTATTGTTCAATGATACGTCTAATGTTTGCACGGCATACGCACTGGATTGCGTACTCAGCATGCAGCACATCAAAATAAAGCTACTTAAATTGAGCGTAACAAAGCTTAATCGTGCGCGTAGACACTTAAACTGCATTAATCAACATCCTGACTATAACCGACTAAAAACCATTACTAAGCATGGTTTATGCCAATTAAAATGATGCCACGTTTGCAACAACGCTAATTGATTAATTAAAAAACTCTTACCCCTAAAATTCGATACCGAGTGTAGGCTCATAAACAGGGTAGAACTGATAAATAAAGTTAAAGACAATCTCAAATGGCGATCCATTGTTTGCTAAAAACTCTAGTATGCAAACTATGACGCCAAGCAGATTAATATAAATTAAGCCATTTCACCTACCAGTATGGCAAATCACTTATTTCCCAAATTTAACCATAACACCACTGTTTTAAACAGCAACTGCTGCTTCATAGCGCGCGGCAACATTTTCCCAATTTAAAATCTTGGGGATATTCGCAATATAGTCAGCGCGACGATTTTGATAATTTAAATAATACGCATGCTCCCAGACATCTATCACCAACAAAGGAATAATTCCCCAGACACTCAGCTTTTGATGGTTTTCGCATTGCAACACCAGCAACTTACCTGTAGCAGGTAAATACCCCAGAACTCCCCAGCCAGACGCCTCAACTGCCAGCGTAGCGGACCCCATTTGCGCCTTAAGATTATTCAGCGAACCAAAATCCCGATTAATTGCCGTCAACAAAGCACCACTCGGCTCCACACTTTTAGGCGTTAAATTAGTCCAATAAATGCTATGTAAAATATGTCCAGATAAATTAAACGCTAATTCTTTTTCATAATGCTTGATCAACGCATAATCACCTGTTTCACGCGCCTTGACCAAGCCTTCTTCCGCCTTATTGGCGTTAGTAACGTATCCTTTGTGATGCGCCGTATAATGCAGCTCCACGGTTTTGGCATCAATCACGGGCTCTAATGCATTGTAAGCAAAAGCCAAAGGGGCTTGAGCATATTTGCCACTCGCATCCGTTAGCTTATCCAGATAAGCCACACTTCTTGGCATTATCTGAGCTTCTGCCATTCTTGAACCTAATCCTAGCGTACCCGCCACGATGACTGTATCTTGTAAAAATTTTCTACGCGTATTCATATGCAAATCCATTGAATTTAAAATTCCTCTATCAAAACCGAGGGCGCGATACTGCACCCTCAGATGATAGAAAAGATATTTAACTGACGTTACGCAGTAACGTGTTTAAATCCCGTTTACCGCGTCGAGCACCGCAGTATTTATCGGGAATAGCCCAACGGGGTGCGGCATGGATGCCGCACGGTGGCAAAGGGGCAGGACGCTCCTTTTGCCACCCCCCGATAAATACGAGGAGCGCAAGACATCAGCGGTAACCGGGCCGCCTTTTCTTTGAATCCTTTCTTTTGGCGGAGCAAAAGAAAGGATTTCGCCGTCGGGTGCGAGAACCCGATTAGAAAAACATCGCGCTAGCGACTCAGCATGATTATTTCTATGCTGATGAAACGACCCGCGTAACATCAGATATTTAATTATTTTTTAGACCTGTTTGAAGCTAAGGAAAAAAATAGTTATCTGAAGCAAGACTGGGCTTGTTTGAGCAGTCTTAAGCATTTGGATGTAAACATGCTTAATTAACACCCAATGCCCAATTGAAAATATTAAATTTTAATGCTTAAAATTATTTTGCAGGACCTGATCCGGTTTTAATTTCGGCACGATATCCATGATTACCAGTATAACAAGCGGCATTAGTAGCTACGCAGCCATTGGGCTCGTAACCGTTTGCACCCCCAATATTAATCGTATATTTACCTTTGGTTAATTGCGCTGAATAGGTAATTTCGGACTGGCCTTTATCAGAGTATGCCAGCCCAAGATGCACAAGTTCATTCATCCAGCTCGTTTTACCAATCGGACTAAAGCTACCCGTTTCGACCCCAGATTCCTCCCAATTTCGCCATAGCACTATCACAGGATTAAGCGCATTACCCGCTTCTTTCAATACCATTGCACCCGTAGCTTTATCTACAGAAGCGTCGGTCACGCCCTGTTGTCTAGCCACAGTGATAGTAACGTTAGCATCTTCGGTTAAATCTAAGGCGACATAATCTGACGTGTGCTGCCAACCAAACTCTGGCGCGGTAAAAGTGGGTTCATATGAACTTTTAGCTCCCACAGAACCCGTGAACGCAGCTATATCATTATTGCCGATCTTAACTGTCCATTCGTAACCAATACCGCCTGTTGCAGCTTTTGCAGCAACCGCAGGTTTGGCTTCAACCGCGGGTTTAGCAGGCACAGCAGGGGTTGTTGCCGTTGCAGGGATCGCTGGAGTTGCGGGTGAAGCTTCTACAGCAGGGCTGGCTTTAACAGCTGCGGTATTGGGTAACGGATCAGACCACGACACTTCACTTGCTTGTAATGGTCCTGCCAACAATAAACTGCTAACACTTAGCGATAACGCAATTTTATTTATCTGCATATATTAAATTTCCAAGAAGATTAGATTCATCAAGTATTGCTTCAGCCCAGAAAGCAAGTTGCACCTGGACTTCATGTTTCTGCGACACCGCCAAATGAATTAACGCGCATTGTCTATATAAAAGCAAGATATGGGCCAAAAAAACCACAGATATCCTTCTAGCCTTCGAAATAAAATTATCTATTATTAATCAGCTAGATAACCATAAAAAACTTAAGCATTCTGCCAAAAAAAATTACACTTATATCCATCAACACCTAGAGAAAACTCAAAAGATAGGTTATTTCACCTATTAAATGAGGTGTAACCCGCTCAAAAGCCTAAAGCTGCCAATTCTCAGCATCGTTAACCTATCGAGTGACGGTAGTTGCGGTTTGCGCAATGGGATACGATTTTTGCTTAGAAACATTAAACATTTGTTGAAAGTTGCTTACTTCAGGTGCCGTATTCAAAAACATATCTTGTGCAAACGCATAACCTAATGTCTGATAAATCAACTCCGCAGTAATGCTGTATTGGCTATCCGTAAAACCTGAAAGTTTAAAATGCAGATCATCTCCACCACCGACAAAATCTGCATCATTATATGCTTCGCCCACTACCTGAATGTCGGCAGAAGCTTTGACTTTATCAAAACCCAGCGGTAGTAAGCGATTATCTTTACGGTATTGTTTAGCGCGTAATAAGGTGTAGGTAATATTCCCTTGATAATCTGCCATCACATCTTCATATACTTGCACTTGATCTCTGCTGGTGATCCAATCGTAATGCGGCTCGGCTTTGGTGTTATCCAAATCCGCATCCAAGGCCTGCACACTGCCATCATGGTTAACTTTGCCAGATTCAAAAACGATTGCTTGCTTTTGATCCCTAATCACCACATGCACAATAACGCGACGCGACGGATAGGAAGAGGGGAATTTATGCCCAGTATTGCTGCGGATTTTGAGCGTAAATTGTAATTCCTGCGCGCTCATAGTTGGCTTAACAATGCTAATCGTTGCCGCACCACGCATAAGCTCGTCGGTTTCTGTTAAAGCTACGGAAAAATCTTTGGCATTCACACCCAGCGGTTCACTGTAGTCCTGCAACATGGTCAACATCAACTTATTGCCCCCCACAATGCGATGTTGCGCAAAATCATCGCGTTTAGTGGTTAAAGCAGGCACTTGGGAAGCAATAATTACCCCGTTGGCACGCGGCATATGACATTGTTGACAGCTTTTGCTTTGGGCAAAATCACTATGTAACCACTCGCTATAGGCCATTTGCTCAGGAAATTCGCTTTTTTTATCAGAGCTTAACACCTTGCCCGTTTCATCCGTGTACGGGGTTTTTAAATCATGACAGCTCGCACAAAGCTCTGACGCTTTGATATGTGCACTAAAGGTCGGTGTGTATTTAACAAACTGCTGCATAGGCCTAGTTAAGACGTTTTCAAATGGCCCATAAATTTTGCGATCAATCTCTTTGGTAAAACTTTCAATTTCATAATTTCCTGACGTACCCGCCAAGGTTCCAAGCGTGGAGTTGCTGTTAATCTGATGACAGAGAGTACAGCTGACGCCTTCTTGAGCTAAGGAAAATAAGGCGTGCTTTGGATTCAATATGCCTTCATCAAATATGTCATAGAAGATATTTTGTTTTTTGGCTTCCACATTGGCCATCGGCGCATGACAACGCGTGCAGCGTTCATTGATTATTCCAGCTTGACTCGGGGTTCTTTGCAACTCAGTTCTAACCTGTGCCTTCCAAAATGGATCACGGGCTGAATTGGCCATCATTGTCGGCTGCCAATCGGTAATGATTGAAACATCTTTGCCAGCATTATCTTTAAGGCCGTTATGACACCCTTGGCAGTTCCCCGAGCCAGAAAAATGGGGTGAAGTGACTTCGCTACGCGCCACGGGTGTGACTAATGCGGGATTAAGTTGCCGCAGTTTAAACGTTTTATCCGCTTGCCCGACAATATCTGCTTGGTAATATTCACCATTCGCCCTGAGTTGCGATAAATGAAAACTCAAATCCGCATAAACGGGCACAACTCTCCCCGCCTCTGGTTCTTCCGTATTAGGTATAACGCTTTGCAATATCAGCGTATCGGGCGGAATAAACTTAAGCTCCGCTCGGTAAGATTGACCTTGATAGGCCACGAAAGGTATGGTTAAGGTATTATTTGCCACTGAAAAAAGCGCATCAGGTAATGCCCAAGCATGTGTTTGATATAGAAAACTGACGAACCACCAAAATAACAATGATGAGATCTTAAAAGATCTAGTGACTTGCTGGAATAATGAAATTGACTGCGTAGTCATTGAAAGTGCTCTCGAATTTGGCTAGCAACTAAGACAGGACGGCCGTTTGCGCGTTGATAAATCATCCATTTTTAATGACGGAATTCACTGAAGGCTTGTGATGCATGGCTCAACAAACATTTCGAACGGTTTTTAGCGCAATACGTCCACGTTTAGGTACTAGTAGTTAGTCAATGTTAATTTGTCTATTAGGTGTCGCTATCGCGACGCTGTTTTAATCGGGTTCTCGCACCCGAACGCGAAATACTTTCTTTTGCTCCGCCTCGGCAACTGCTCCCGGCGTTGCTCTACCTCCTGCATCCATGCAGTCGAAAAGAAAGTATTCAAAGAAAAGGCGGCCCAGTTACCGCTAATGTCTTGCGCTCCTCGTAGTTATCGGGGGGTGACAAAAGGGGCCTCCTGCCCCTTTGCCACCGATACGCAGACGAACGGTGTCGCCATCGATGACTTCCTCCACCACGCCAGACGTGATGTGTTTGCCGTGAGCCGTTGGCGACGGTGTGGTCTGGGCCGGCTCCGACGTGCCGCATCC
>SXGT01412274.1_pt1 | contig 13556 bp, 7 predicted proteins | sample 3176221 | NCBI WGS metagenome assembly SXGT01 (sample SAMN11356862, study PRJNA531348) | freshwater metagenome | isolation source: freshwater sample F1-120 | place: China: Fuxian Lake, Yuxi | collected 2017-12-25 | reverse complement strand
GGGATGCCCGTTACATCGAGCCTCGCCTAAAAGGCGAAATATAACCGCCCCTGCCGGCGCAGCCGGGCGCGCACCGCGACGTAATCGGGAAACAGTGCGGCGACCTCGCGCCAGAATGCCGGCGAATGGTTGCGCTGGCGAAAGTGCGCCAGTTCGTGGCAGATGACGTAGTCGATCTCTTCCTGGCTGGCCTTGATCAGGCGCCAGTTCAGGCTGACCACCCCTTTCGACGACAGGCTGCCCCAGCGCGTGCGGGCATCGGACAGGCGCATCGGCGGCGGCGCGATACCGGCGCGAGCGGCATGCTGTGCCAGACGTTCGAGCAGCAGCGTGCGCGCCGTCTGGCGATACCAGCGCAAGGCCTGCGCCGCTGCCTGCGCCGGCGCACTCGCGCAAATCAGCGCATCCGCATCGCGGCGCGGCAAACTGCCGGCATCAAGCAGACGCAAGCGCAGAAAACCACCCAGGTAAGGCAGCGCCGCCTCGTCGCGCCATACGAAGGCGTCGGCGCGCGCCGCGTCGAGGCGCGCCTGGATCCAGGCCAGATGTTTGCGCACGAATTGCTCGATCTCCGCGTGTGGCAGACGCATCGGCGCGTTCACCACCACCTCGCCCGCCGCGCTGACGCGCAATGCCAGCGTGCGACGGCGCGAACTCAGGCGCAGGCGGCAGGACAGCGGGCCGGCAGCCAGACCAAGATTTAAACTCGACTCGATCAGCGCGCCCCGAATGACACGGCGGCGGGAAAACATTGGCTCAGTTCGCGCTACGTAGTGACATCAGCCTTGGCTGTAGCCAGGCTACCGCTTTGGCCCGTGGCCGAAATCTGTCACTACTTGACGCGAACCGAGCCAAAACATTTACGCGGCGGCGCCGGCCGGCTGAACGTCGGTCTGGTAGAAACTGACCCGATTGCGGCCGGCATCCTTGGCCCGGTAGAGCGCGATATCGGCCTGTTTCAACAGGGTTTCCACCGTTTCCTGATGGCTGTGGAACAAGGTCACGCCAATGCTCGCACTGCATGGGTAAGGCGACGCCTCACCGGCCAACGCATAGGGTTCACCCAGCGCATGGCGAATTTTCTCCGCCACGCGCTCAGCCTGTGCCATCGCCTCGACCAGTTCGTCACCGAGACCTTGCAGAATCAGCACGTATTCATCGCCGCCGAGGCGGGACACGGTATCTTCCTGGCGCACCTGCCCGCTCAGCCGGTGCGCCACTTCTATCAGCAACTGGTCGCCGACATCGTGGCCGCGACTGTCGTTCAACCCCTTGAAGTAATCCAGATCCAGCATCAGCACCGCGCCAAATTCCTGGCTGCGCTTGCTGGCGATCAGGGCCTGGCCGAGACGATCCATGAGCAGCCGCCGGTTCGGCAGGCTGGTGAGGGGATCGAAATAGGCCAGTTGGCGAATCTGCTCTTCCGCCTGACGCCGCGCCGTGATGTCGCCATAGGTGATGACCAGACCGTAACCTTCGATCGGCAGCAGATCGGCGGTCACGCTCAGCCAGAGCGTCGCGCCTTCAGCTTTGATGATGCCCATTTCCACGTTTTCCACCCGTTGTCGCTCGCGCAGCGCACGCACGCTGGCAAATTCGGCTGCCGGCATCGGCGTGCCGTCGGGGCGCACGATGCGCCATTCCGGGCTGTCGATCAGACGTTGTTCATGGATATCGCGCGGAACGCCAAGCAGACGTTCGGCCGCCGCGTTCGATTCCAGCACCTGCCCGTCCGGATCGGTGACAGTAATGCCCAACGGAAAACAATCGAACAGCGTCTTGTATTTGATCAGTGCAACATGCAGCGCAACCTCCGCCTTTCTGCGCTCGGTAATGTCCTCACCGGCGCTCAGTCCGCCGATGATGTTCCCCTCGGCATCCCGGATGCTGCTGTTGTGCCAGGCAATCAGCCGCGATTCACCGGAACGCGTCCGCACCGGGTTCTCGAAATACTCCGAACCGACCAGATCATTGGCCAGCGCCTTGCGGAATACCGCGCGAACCTCTTCCACCCGCTGATTGTCGGGCAGACAGAAGGTAAACCAGTCCTGGCCAATCAATTCCGCTTCGCTGTAGCCGAGCAACTGGCAGCCCATGCGGTTGATCAGGGTGATGCGGCCCTGTGTATCGAGCGCGACGATCATTGTTTCGGCTGTATTCAGGATGTTGCGCGTGGTATCGCGTTCCGACCGCAACTCGCGCGTGTACTCTCGCTGCGCGCATTCCGCCGCCGCGCGTCCGGCCAGAATGCGCAGATTCGCCTGCACCATGTCGCCATCGCGCAGCGGCGTGCGACGGATGCCCACGATCAGTCCGAATGCGACGCCTTCAGCGTTGATCAGGGGTTCCCCGACATAGGCTTCCGCACCGAACTTTTTCAGATCCTCGTCCAGCGGATAGGCTGCCTGCACACCCGATTCGATACAGCGGCGGTCGAGTTGAATGATGTCCTGGCATGGCGTATTGGCCAACGCGTAGGACCAGTTCGGGAACCGGTTGCCATCCAGCCAGGCCGCCAGCGTCCTGACCCGGCTCATATCCGGTATCAGCAATGCGACATGGACATAATCCAGACTCAGGGTTTCCGCCGCATGCCGGACCAGCGACTCGATGAAATCGCCCTGGCTCGGGCGGGAAACGAATTCCGATGTAGCGGTCAGCGCCATCTCCATGCGCTTGCGCGAGGTGATGTCGGTAATCACGCCATCCAGCCAGCGGACTTTGCCATCCTGATCGAACACCCCCTGGCCTCGTTCGATGACCCAACGGATGCTGCCATCGGCATGCACGATGCGGTATTCCATGCTGTAGGGCGCATGCCGGGCAATGCCGTCCCGAACTGCAAGATCGACGAGCGTGCGATCGTCGGGATGAATCACGCTGGCATAGCTGCGTACCTGGCTGCGAATGAAATCGCTGACCGGATAGCCGCTCAGTTCAAGGATGTAGTCGCTCATGAACTGGATGGTCCAGTCCGCATCCAGTTCGCAGCGATACACCATGCCGGGAATACTCTGTACCAGTGTAGAGAAACGGGCTTCGTTCTCGCTCAGCAGCCGTTTCGACTCCAGTGCATCCAGCGTGCGAAACAGGATATTGCCGGCCGTGCGCAACAGCGATTCGTCGTGTTCATCCCAGTACGCACCGGGACGGCGGCAAGCGATGTTGATGAAGCCGATCAACCGACCGCCGGAATCCACCGGCACGCACAGCAGCGATTCAACCTGCCCGGACAGGCGCTGGCGCAGATCGGCCATTGCATCCGGCGAGTCGTCGCGCAAGTCATCCAGCCGCGACAGGCGGAAACTCTCGCCGCGTCGCAGGCGGCTGACGGTCTGTAGAAAGTCACGCTCCTGAATTGCCTGGAAGCGCTCGCGCAGCGGACTCATGCCCAGCGCCAGCCATTCGTGCGTCATGCTGAAACTGCCGCCGCCCGGGTCAAGATGGAAAATGCTGGCCATATCGGCGCCGGTGGCATGGCCGAGACGCGCCAGCGACCAATGCACCGCATCGTCGGGCTGATCGGTTGTATCCAGTTCGATACAGTGGGTCGCAACTTCAGCCAGCACCAGTTGCCGTGCAACCCGCTGATTCAACTCGGCGGTGCGCGCCTGCACCTGGTGTTCCATCTCGGCGGTCAGATGTTCCAGCCGTTCGCGGGTCAGGCGGCTCTGGCACAGCGTACGAGCGATCTGGTACACCTCTTCGCGGGTGAACGGCTTGCGCAGCATGACCACGTCATGCCCGAGCGCCTGCTGCAACTGATTCACGTCGTAATCGGAAAACGCCGTCGCGATGATGATGTAGATCGCCGGGTCCATCGCCCGCAATGCCACGGCGGTCTGCAAGCCATCCCATCCCGGCGGCATGCGCATGTCGATGAACGCGATCAGATGCGGCCGGCCTTCCGCCAGCGCGACTTTGTGCAACGCCGCCGCCGTCTCGCCCTGCGCGGCTTCGGTCATTTCGAACTCGGCCTCCAGCGGCGCCGCCGGCGCACCGGATATCAGCGCCTCCAGCGCGCCCAGGCCCGAACTAGCAGGGCAAAGTATCTGACGATAGGTTTCTCTGATGGCGTTGTCGTCATCCACCACCAGAACACGGAATAACTGATTCGATTCTTCTATCAACACATGCTCCCCGACAAATCTGGGGCGGCCGCGTCAGCGACGCCGGAGATCGGCTCGCGCGGCAACCACAATGTAAGCGTAGCACCGCACAAGCGGCCCGGGCTGTCCAGCGCGACACGGCCGCCCATCCGGCGCATGAACAAGGCGGCAGCGTGCAGACCGAGACCGGCGCCACCCGCCTTGGTGGACATGCCGGGCTGGAACAGGTCGGCTTGCGCCGCCGGCTCGATGCCGATGCCGTTGTCACTGACACTGATGCTGAAATGATCCGCGTCGATGGCCTTGCTGCGAATCCGGATCCGTCCCGCCACAGGTTCGACTTTCCGACGTGCCTGGATTGCCTCGCCGGCATTGCCGATGAGTTGCAGCAAAGTCTGCAACAGGCGATTGCGGGGCAACGTCACCCGGGTCAGACTCGCATCGAGTTCCATGTCCACCTCGATCCCCTGTCGCTCAAGCGCGTTCCGCTGCATGGCCACGGCATCACGCAGCAACTGGCCCGGATCGAACACATCGCTGCTCGCCCCGGGCAATGCCGCATCCTGTCGCATGCTCACCATCTCGGCGATGCGTTCCACGCTCTCGCCGATGCGCTGGCTGCGCGCCAGCAGCCCGTCGGCGGCAAGGCGCTGAATGATCGCGGTCGCTTCATATTCGATGGCGATCAGGCGCTCCATGCCGGCGCGGCTGGGCTCTTCACTGTCCAGACGCGCACGCACCGCCTCCACATTGCTCGCCAGCAATGTGGCAACCCGAACCAGATCGTCGGCGGCAGCCCGCAAGGCCTTGGCATCCATCATTACCGAGGTGATCGCATTGCCGACGTTATGCAGCACGGACACGCTGTTCTCGGCGATGCCGGCCTGATAGGCGCTGTATCGCTCCAGTTCTTCGCCATGCAGGCGTTCGCTGATATCTCGCGTCACCCCGAACACGACGACATGGCCCGTCTTCTCGTCACGGCCATAACGGGTGATCACTTCGGTCTGGACACTGCCGCCTTCCTTGTGTGGTTGTTCGATCAGATTGGTATAGAAATGGTCGGCCGCAACGCTGCCGGAAACAAAAGCCGCTGTCCGCTCATGGATGAGCGCCTTCAACTCTGCCGCCGCCTCGGGGGTGATTGCAGCATCCACCGGCTCGGCAAGAATTTCCGCCACGCTGAAGCCGCGCAGCCGTTCGACACTCGGGCTGATGTACAGAAAACGCAGGGTTTCGACATCCAGCGTCCACACCACATCCTTCATGCTCTCGGCGAGCAGGCGATATTGCGCCTCGCGCTCGGCCAGTTCGGCGGTGCGCTGCTGTACCAGTTCCTCAAGATGCTCGGTCACCTCACGCCGGGCGCGCAGGCTGCTGTTGAGGACATGCGACAAGGTACTGATTTCGTCTCCCGGCATGGTCTCCTCGGACTCCACCAGCTCATCGCCACGCAACACCGACTCGGTCAGGCGTTCGAGCCGGCGGGTCAGGCGTGCCGCCAGATACCGCGAGATGGCATGGATGAACCCGACCAGCGCCGCCGCCAGCGTCAGATAGACCGCCAGCAGGGTCAGCGCCGGCTGGAACCAGTTCAGATCACGCGCAAAAAGCTCCAGCTCGAAGCGATACAGCCCTTCGATCCCCTTCGATGCCAACTGGATGCGGCGACTCAGCAGGCGTGACGACTGCGCATCCGGCAGCACCAGCAATTCACCCCGCGCGTCATGCAACGCAACGCCATGACTTTCGCCCAACCCGCCCACGCGCTGGGCGAGCAGTTCGGCCAGATGCACCTCCGCGAGCAGGATGCCGACCACATCCTGGGTATAGGGATACAGCACCGGGAATGCCAGGATCAGACGATTGCCGCGCGCCGATAGCCGGCCGATCGGCCGCGCCTGCTTGCTGGCCTGCTGCATCGCCTCGCGCAGATCGGCATCGCCGGCCGGATCGAGCCGGTTGTGCACGCCGGCGATAAAGCGGCCGCGATAATCAAGCAGGGTCATCCGGGTCAGACGATTGAGCGCGCTCTGGCTGCGCAGATACGGCTTCAGATAAGCCTCGCGTCCCTCGCTGTCGGAAATGGCCGTCCACACCAGCGGGCTCTGGCTGAGGAACTTGAGTTCGTCGCCGATGCTGTCGAGTTGATAACGCAGGTCAGTCTCCAGCACGCGCAACGTGGTCAGATGTGTCGCACGCGCGTTGTCGCGGATGTTGATGAACTGGGTCACCAGGCTGACGCAACCCAATGCGCCAACCAGCAACGCCGAGGACACGAACACCGCACGCTGGATGCCATGGGCCAGCCGGCCTGAACCGCGCGGCGGCGCGAAGGCGCGCGGCAGCCAGGCCAGCATCCGTTCCAGCGCGGGTGCGACAGAGATCATCCTTGCATCCTCATCGCCGCCAGGCGATCGGTATCAAGCGGTCATCGGCGGTGAAGCGTGCCATGAAGATCTGCTCCGGACCCAGCGCATCGTGCCGCGTCGCGGTAAACGGCCGGCTGTAGCGGCGCACCAGGCCATCGTAGGGTCCAAGCCGCTCAAGCGCATCTCGGATGCGCGCCCGATCGGTGCTTTTAGCCTGATTGATGGCGCGCGCCAGCAGATGCGTCAGATCATAGGCATGCGCAATGCCGACCGGGCTGATGATGCGCTCGGCCGAGGGCATGCCGTAGCGCGACTTCAAGGCGGCCAGCACGCGCCGCGCGGCGGGCGATCTGGCGCCGATGAAGCTGAAGGTCTGGATCACCGAAAGATCGACCTGATCCAGCGCCGCACCGGTCATCTCGGCGAAGCGGCCGCCGGTCACGCCCCAATGGCTGATGATCGGCAGACGCTGTGCCGCCGGCAAAGCCGCCATTTCCTTGACCAGAATGGCGCCCTCGACTTCATTTGCAACCAGGATGACGGCCTGCGCACCCGCCGCGCGCAGATCCTGATACGACTCGATCAGGCTTTGGTCGCCCCAGTTGTACCACCGCTCCGCCACCACCTTCACGCCGGCCGGGCCGCTGGCTTTGGCGATGGCCGCCTTGTTGCTGCGCCCCCAGGCGGTGTTGGGCAACAGCAGGCCCACCTTGCGGGCGGCGTAACGATCCGCCGCAAAGCGCAGGAAGACCGGCCCCGCCCACTCATCCTTGAGCGATAGCCGAAAACTGTAGCCGGGCTGATAGGCGGGATCGGTGATCTGATCAGCCGAACTCCAGGTCGCGAAGATCGGCAAGCCGAGTTCATGCGCCGGCTTCAGCCACTCCACCAGAACCGGACTGAACTTGGCGCCGAACACACCGACCAGATCCGGCATCGCCGCCAGATCCTTCAGGTTGTCCACCGCGATCGCCGGAATCGAGCGGTTATCGCGCACCACCAGTTCCAGTTTGCGCCCGCCCAGCACACCGCCGGCCTGATTGATCTCGTCGATGGCGATCTCCATGCCCTGGCGCACCGCCTGCGCAGAGGTGCTCGTGGTATGGCCGAATTCGGCATCGAGTCCGACCAGCACCGGCGGTTTCTGCGTCGCATGGGCGACTGGCAGCAGACTGCCCAGCGCCAGCGCCAGACAGGCGCGCAACACATGCCGCCGCATGGCGGAGCATGCAAGGTTGCGGGTGGCAAAGGTTGTCGGAGTCAGGTTTCGGTTCATGTCGAGTTTCCCTTTCATTGTTGAGCATCACCCGCTTGTTCCGGGTTGATGCGCATTGGCAGTTCCAGCGTCAGGCACGCACCCAGATTGGCGCCTCCGCTGTGGATTTCAATCTTTCCACCGAGTTCACGCGCGAACAGGGCCACGCCATGCAGGCCGAAGCCGCTGCCGCGCGCCTTGGTTGAATAGCCGAACTGGAACAACTGTTCGGACTGCTCCGACGTGAAGCCGACACCATCGTCGCTCACGCTCAGACGCAGGCGTTCGGAATCGATACGTTCGGCGCGCACACCGATGCGGCCGGGGGCGGCATCCACCAACTGGCGCTGGCAGATCGACTCGCGTGCGTTTTTCAACACATTCAGCAATGCCTGCAACAGGGGATTGCGCGGCAGGCGCAGCGGTCCCAAATCATCCGGCAGATCGAGTTCGACCCGAATGTGGTGTTTGTCGAACGTATCCCCCTGCATTTCCAGTGCATCTCTGATCACGTCCGCCAGGTCGAAACTGGTGGCGCTGGCGCCGGGCAACGCGGCGGACTGCTGAATCCGCACGATGTCGGCAATATGCTGCACGCTTCGGGTGATGCGTTGTCCGCGCTCGACGATGCCCAGCCGGCAAAGCCGCTCGATACCGGCCGCTGCCTCGCGCTGGATCGAATGTGCGCGCCGCACCTCCCCTCCGGCATCCCCCCCCTGCTCCAGTCGGGCTGCACCCTCGTCGGCACCGCGCTGCAACAGTTCAGCCACTCTTGCCAGATCTTCGCCGGTCTGTCGCATTGCATCGGTGTCCGACACCACGGTGGTAATTGCATTGCCGATGTTGTGCAGGACCGAGATGCCCATTTCGGCAACGCCGGACTGAAACGCGGCGTAGCGCTGCAAATCCTCGTTGCGTTTGCGCTCGGTAATGTCGCGCGCGATGCCGAGCACGCCGATCAGCGCGCCGTTGGGTCCGAACAGCGGTGTCTTGATCGTTTCGACCAGTTCGCGGTGTCCATCGCCGGCGAAAGTGATCCATTCCTCGTTGGCGCGAGCGCGGCCAAGTTCCACCGCCTTGCGGTCGTTATCGCGGAAGGAATCCGCGAGTTCGCGATCGAAGAAGTCGTAATCGGTGCGGCCGACGAGGTCCGCCTCGGACGCACCGAAAAACTGCTCGAAGCGAGGATTGCACAGCAGGTAAACCCCTTCCGGGTCTTTCAGCCAGACCAGGTCCGGTATCGACTGGACCAGCGCCTGGCGAATCGACAAGCTGGCGGCGACTTCTTCATCGCGCCGCTCCAGGCTGTCGAGCATGGCATTGAAATCCTCCGCCAGCGTACCTGCCTCGTCATCGCCAAGATCCGGCGCGCGCGGTCGTTGACCGTTATCGCGCACGGCTTCCGCCACATCGCTCAACGCATACAGCTTGCGGGTCAGCCGCCGCCCCAGCCAGGCGGCCAGCGCGGCGCCAGCCAGAATCGCGATCAGCGCGTAATACAGTCCGCTACGGGCAATCTCCGCCAGCCGTTCGCCGGCCACGCGCTGTCCGACCCCGACCCGGACCCAGCCGACCGGACGATTGCCCAGACTCACCGGCCGCAGCACATCGACCAGCGCGGCGGCGCGGCTGACCTGCAACGGCTTGAAGGTAGCGGGCAGATCGCGCACATAGCGGCCGACCTGGGCGCGATCGCTGTGCGCCAGAACCTGTCCATGCTGGTCCAGCAGCATCGCGAACTCGACCTCCGGATAACCCTGCCGGGCATCGATCAATTCCTGCAGGCCGGCCACATCGCGCGCCGCCAGCCAGCCTGCCGCCGACACCGCGAGCGAGGCCGCCAGCGAGGTCGCCTGCTCCTCCTGGCGCTCCAGCAACAGCATCTCGTTGCGCCGTGTCAGATCGAACACGAACACGCTCATCATCAGCGCGTGAACCAGTGCGACGCCGATCACCAATTGCCCGCGCAGGCTGCGCGTCCAGGCAATTGCGCGGCTGTGCGAAGGGAGGCGGTCAGACCGGCTCATGGCTGTTTGACGCGCCTGACAGCGGCCTCGAAACGAGTGACGAATGCGCTGACCACCGCGTAGTCTCCATCCTCGGCCGCATGAAATCGCGCCGTCTCCATCCCGGCCAGAACACCCCGTCCGGCTGAACTTGCATGCAGGCCGGTCAACACGCCGCGCACCCGCGCAACCAGAGCGGCGGGCATATCGTCGCGCGCCATGACCGAGTTGTTGATCAGCGGCGGTGTTTGCCACAGCACCCTGAGTTGCCCGGCCTCGGCCGGATGCGACTTGACGAATGCCCGCCAGGGCGGCGGCCAGGTCACGCCGACGGCCGCCTGGCCCAGATAGGCATGCATGATCGCCGACTCCTGCGAACCGACGTAACGACTTGTCGTCTCGCGCATTACATCCAGCCCGCGCTGGTGCAGATACCACTGCGGCATCACGCAGGCCGCCAGCGCGGTCGGCGACGGATAGGCCAGCGTCTTGCCGCGCAGGTCGGCGGCATCTCGAATCGGACTGTCGCGACGGACGATGAACAACCCCTGGAAATCGGCCGCATCGCCGGCCATCGCCAACACGTGATAGCCGACCTTGATCGCTTCCAGCGTCTGCCAGGGGTTGGGCAACAGAAACGCGGGCGCGCGGGCGCCAATCTTGGCCTCGAACTCGGCGTAGTCGCGCGATGCCTCGATTTCGAAACGCGCTTCGGGTATCGCCGCGTTAAGGCTGTCCGCCAACGGCTGATAGGCCTGCATCAATCTGGCCGGGTTATGCAGCGGATGCACCGCAAGGCGATACACCGGCCTGGGCGGCGCGGCCGGCGCATCGCCGTAAACCGGCCCGCGCGGCGATTCGGCCGACTCGCAGCCGATCAACGCAAGCGCCAGAAGCAGGCCGGCGATCCCAACGGCGGCACGTTTCATGCCACTCAACAAACGCTTGTGCGTCATCTCGCCACCGCCTTGGGGCTGTCCATGTCGTCGGCTGCAAATTCCATCGGCAGTTCCAGACTCAGCCGCGCGCCCTGACCCACGCCGGCGCTTTCCAGGCTGAGCCGGCCGCCGGTCTCGCGCGCATACACGGCCACCGAATGCAGGCCGAAACCGCTGCCGCGCTGCTTGCTGGAATAACCGAACTGGAACAGCCTGGCATGCATCTCCGGCTCGAAGCCGATGCCGTTATCCACGATGGTCAGGCAGAAGCGGGAACCCTGCAGCGCCTCGGCGCGAATTTCGATACGGCCGTGAAACGGACCGTCCCGCCCCGCCCCGATTGCATGCTTTTGCGCCTGTTCCTGGATCGACTCGATGCTGTTCTTGATCACATTGACCAGCACCTGCAGCAGCCGATTATGCGAGTGCCTGACCTGATCGACCGCCGGATCCACCTCAAGCACCACTTCGAGGCCGATCCTGCGCACCACATCGCCCAGCAAATCGAGTGCCGACTGGATGCTCTGTATCAGACTGAAACTGCTGATCTGGCTATTCGGCAGCGCCGCGCTTTGCTGAACCCGCACGATATCGGCAATGTGCCTGACGCCGCCTCCCAGACGACGCGCGCGTTCACGCAGACCCTGCTCGCCTAGCTGCCGCAGGGCATGCGCTGCTTCACGCTGAATGGCGCATTGGCGCAACGCAAGGACTGCCGCCGACCCGCTCATTGCAACGGCCTCGGTCTCGCCGTTTTGCGAACTGGCGCCGAGCAGGTCAGCCACGCGCAGCAGTTCGCCGCTGGCCAGCTCGATCGCCTCGGCTTCCTGCGACACGGCGGTAATCGCATTGCCGATGTTGTGCAGTACCGAGGTATTCATTTCCGCGATGCCGGCCTGGAAGGCGCTGAAACGTTCGAGTTCCTCGGATCGCTTGCGCCCCGTGATGTCGGTAATCGTGCCGACGTGGCCGATGACCGCGCCGTCCGATCCGACTTCCGCGCTGGCGCGGCCGAGCACCCACACCACCTCGCCGGACGGAGTCAAATATCGGTATTCACTGTTGAACTGGCGACCGTTGACGTTGGCAGCCTGCCATTCGGCCGTCACGCGCGCCCGGTCGGCCGGGTGCAGCACCCTTGTCCAGCCCTCGCCGGCGGCGGCGGCCGCATCGAGCCCGGTGATGCGCTGCCATTGCTCGTTGACATAGACGCAGCCCCCCGCCGCATCGGTCCGGAACAATCCGACCGGCGCCAGTTCCGCCAGCGCACGGCTTCTCGCTTCGCTCGCCGCGAGGGCGCTGTCGCGTTGCAGCACGGCCTCGGCCATCTGGTCGAAGCCTCGGCTCAATACATCGATCTCGTCGGCGCCGCGCGCGCCGATCTTGCCGCCGACCTTGCCTGCATAGTCGCCCGCCGCCATGCGCCGCACGGCGACACCAAGCCGATCAAGGCGATGAATGACCATTCGATTGAGCAGCAGGCCCAGCACCGCCATCAGAATCAGCAACATGCCCAGCCGCTCGATGAATTCATCCGTCCAGCGGGCCGTGGCACGCTGATTCAATTCCCGCATCGGTATCTTGATGCTCATCACGCCGCGCAGATCGCCGGTCTTGTAGTCATAAGCCTGGTCATAGCGCTGCCGTATCGTCGCCGGTGCTGCCGCCTGACTGGCATGACAGGCGAGGCAGTACGCCTCGGTCCAGATCGGGGCGGTGAAATGGAAGTAATCCTGCCCATCGGCATCGTGGATTACCGCAGTGCGTTCTTCGGCACGGATATTGGCGCGATGCCAGGCCATTGCGGCAAGTTCGTTGGCATCCGCCTGATTGGCCGGATTGCGCGGCCGGTCGGACACGTTGTTGAAACGAACCCGGCTACCGCTCCAGTTGTGGATATCCGCTGAAATGCGCGACATCGCGTGTGCAGGCAGGAATCCCAGGGTCTGCTCATTCAGGGGCAGACCGCTGAGCTGGAATTGCTGGTGATAGACCCGCCGCATCGCCATCACCACGGCGCGCAGTTCCAGCGCCTGCCGATGCAGTTCGGCGCGCGCTGCTTCCTCGGCTTCGTGTATCTCGGCCAGGCTGAACAATGCCAGCAACAGCAGCATGACCAGTCCGAGGATCAACCAGATCTTGAGCTTCAGTTTCATGGCGGCAGCTTGCTGTGTCAGGCCCGTTCGTGTGCGGCGGCAGCGTCAAGAATCGTGCGCAACAGCCTGAACAGTTGCTCCGGTTGCACCGGCTTGCTCAGGAATCCGCGAATCGCTGCGCGATTGATCGCCTCGATCACGACCGACTGTTCGCTGGAACCGGACACCACAATGCTCGGCACTTCAGGATAAAAGCGGCGGATGCGATCCAGAATATCGACGCCGGTGATTTTCTCCAGGTAGTAATCCGAAACGATGATGTCGATCGACTCGGCGCCCATCAGCGTGATTGCACTGTCCAGGTCGGCCGCGACATAGACCCGATAGCCGGCATCTTCGAGCAGGTCGCGCATCAGGATCTGCTCGACCGGCTCGTCTTCCAGCACCAGCACACCATGCGTCCTGATCTGTAGATGCGGGTTGTGCGGACGCAGATCGCGGCGTTCCATCACTGCGCTCTCGACCACCCCGGGTTCGGTCGGGCGGCTGAACAGATAGCCCTGCAACTGGTCGCAGCCATAGCGCGCCAGGAAGCGCAATTGCGATTCGGTCTCCACCCCCTCGGCCAGCACACGCATGCCGAGGTTGTGCGCCAGCGCAATGGTCGATCGCACGATGGCGGCATCCTCCGGCACGCGGTTGACGTTGCGGGTAAACGTCTGGTCGATCTTGAGTTCGTCGAACGGGTAGTGCTTGAGATAACCCAGGCTGGAATAACCG
>SXGT01137809.1_pt1 | contig 13556 bp, 22 predicted proteins | sample 3176221 | NCBI WGS metagenome assembly SXGT01 (sample SAMN11356862, study PRJNA531348) | freshwater metagenome | isolation source: freshwater sample F1-120 | place: China: Fuxian Lake, Yuxi | collected 2017-12-25 | reverse complement strand
CCAGTCCACTTGACACCCCACACCGGCTGAGGCTTACTTCCACCCACCCGGCGTCGCCACCGCCCGGAGACTGGCAACTTTCAGCCGAAACAGGTGGCAACTTTCAACCGAAACAACTGGCCACTTTCAGCGAAATACGCAATAGATGCGCCGGGCCTCGGCCAGGCACTCCTCATAGGTCTCCATCGGGGGTGCCGGCCGTCGCACCGTGGGTTCCACCAACACATGGGGGGCCAGCAGCTCGGCGAAGGCCAACTGCTCCCACTCGCTGCCCAGGCCCTGCACGTCAGGCATTACCTTGCTCCCCGATATCCGCCTTGGTCAGCGCCCGCACCGGCCGGCCCTGGGCGTCCCGCACTTTCCACTGGATGGGCAGGGTGTGTTCGCGGTGGCGCTGGTCGAAGTAACGTACATGGCCATACCTGATCCCGAACAAAAACAGGTCGCGGGTCATGGCCACGTCGGCACGGCAATACTGGATCACCTCCAGGCGTTTTCCTCTGTCCCATTTGCGGGGCGCCAGCTCGGCGCTGAACTCCTTTTTTGTGCGGAGGGTGCCCTCGGCCAGGGCCTCCAGGGAGAGCAGGCGGCCGAGGGTTTCTTTCACGTCCAGGAGTAGATCCACGATTTTCCCGTCGAGGCGGTCGTGAGGGGTGGGGCTGGGCTTGTTACACACCCCCCAGAGCACCCGATTGTCGAAGCGGAACCCATTGAAGCTGACTGCCAGGGAGTGCTCTGCCAGGTAGCGCAGCAGGGTCGGACCATCATAGTCCATCCAGTCCCGGTGCTCATCCTCCTCCGACCAGGTGCAGCCCACGCACATCCACAGATCCTCGATGCGGGACCAGGAAAACTTCTGGCCGGTGAACGGGTGGAGATCTCCCACCAGGTAGCGCGTCTCGATGTCGTAGACGACGACGTTCAAGCCGATTCCCCCTCTGGGCGGTCGATGGTGGCTGCTGCCCTCTCGGTCTCCCCCTCTCTGGCGGCGCGCTCCAATGCCCTGTCAAACGAGAACAACGCCCGGTTCTTCTTCGAGTAGCACTTCGGGCAGGGGAGATACCTTTCCTTCACTTTCCCGACGTGACCACGCCCGAAACACCGCTTGCAGTTCTGGTGTGGCGCGTAGGGAAGTTCGATCCATCCATCAGGCACTGTTTCCTTGTGTGCAAGCGCCCGAATCTCTCCGGTTTGTGGGTTCATTGGTCTCCTCGTTTGGCTTTGTAGTGGCAGAAAACCCCGCCCGGCCTGGACCCCTGATCGCCTATCGATCACCCCAGGCCGGGTCGGGGGTGCTGTCATCCGAGCCGGCACTCCCCCGACCCGCTCGGACATGCGGCCGGCAATCCCCTCTCTGAACCGCGGCCGCGCTCTTGGGCCGCCTGGATGGCGGCCACTACTTGCTGCGTCAGGATCTGTCCCCCACCGGGAAACAGCCGGTAGACCGTCTCCCGCCGGCACCCCAGCACCTGGGCCAGCTCGCCGGGGGACCAGCGACGCCGGGACTGGAGGGCCGCCAGCGCCGCTCCTGGGACGCGCTCCAGGATGGATCTACGTGCCATTGGCCTCTTGCTCCCGTGCCTGCCGGCTGACCATCGCCTTAAGGGCGGTGATCGCCTTGGTGGCGTGTTTATTGTCCAGCCACTGCTCGTGGCTGGCCTTGAACCATCGCCGCAACCAGGACCGCAGCGCCCACTCGTCCCACCCGGCCTTCGCCGCCAGGTCCCTGAGGTATTTGACCTGGCCGGCATTGGCCCGCTCCGAGGGCGCCCCCACCCGTTTGTGGGCCCGGCGCCGCTCGGTGACCATGCCGTCCAGCTCGCGGATCACCAGGATGGCGTTGCGGAAGCTGAGCCCGGAGATGGTGCGCTTGCCGGTCATCGCCTCGACGAGGTCGCGAAGGTTCTCCTCGCGCAGGTCGAGCCGCTTCGCCGTGGCCCAGATCCTACGCAGTTGCGCCGGACTCTTGGGGCGGATCGACGATTTCGACGATCGTGACATTGAGATAGACCTTGCCCTTAAAGCCGGGCGGGATAAGGGAGTCGATCAGCTGCATCAAGGATGAGTCGTTGATCTTGGGTATGAGGATGGGGGCATTCGGCGACGTCTCGTTGGTCATCTGGCCCGTGATCTGGAGCGAGCCGAGCTGCCGGAGTAGGGGCTGTGCGGTGACGCCTTGGATCTCTGGGGTGGAAACCATCAGTTCTCCTCTGTGGGGGCTGCCAAGAGTTTCTCAAGGTCCATGCCGATCTGACCCAGCAGGAATTGGGTGTTGTACCCGGACAGGATGGCCATGCGCCGCAGCAGGCTCAGCGAGTGGCCCCGGTAGAAGGCCAACACCTCCTCGCGCTCCTCCATGCTGGTGATGATGAACACCCCTCTCCCAGATAGAGAGCCGATGGGTTTACGGTGTTCTTCGGTCAGGACCTTGATCCGGTCCCGCACCAGGCGCTTGTCCAGGCAGGTCTGCTCGGCGATCTGGTCATGGGTGATGGCGTTCTCCTTCCCCCGGTGCTCCTGGAGCACCTCCCAAATGGCAGCCTCCTCGTTGGTGAGGCGCTCCAGGAGCTGATAGAAAAAGGAGCCTTGCCCTTCCATCAGGCCGACGGCTTGAAGGTGAACCGGCTCCCCCGCTTGAACTGCACACACCCCCGCACCCGCTCGGCCAGGGACTGCTCCATCGGCTGCGGCTCGGTGATCAGGCGTCGGAGCCCGTCGGTGATCGAGGTCTTCTGGGTGACCTCCAGCAGCTCCTCGGCCCGCTGGCCCAGGATGGCCCGCAGGTTGGCCTCGGAGCCCTTGGGCAGGGTGATGGTGGTGGCCAGGCCCACCTCACACACCCCGGCCGCCGTGGGGAAGATCAAGGTCTTGGTGTCCCCTTCGAGCAGATCCTGCTCGGCGAAGGCCCAGATCTCCGCTTTCAGGGTTTCAAGCCGGGCTTCGGCTGCCTCCATCTCCTGCTTGGCCTGGATCGCCTCGTTGATCAGCTTGGTGCGCCGGCCCTTCTCGGCCGGGGTCAATTCGGACATGATGCAACTCCCTATATTGATGGGGTGGACGGGTTGGGGACCGGCGCCGCCAAGCACCTCAGGCCCTCGCCCGTTTCGCCAGCGCCCGGACGCGGGCCTTCCGCGTCCGGGCCAGATCATCCTGCCGCTGCTGCACCTGCTCGGCCCGCCACCACCGCCGCAACCTCGCGGCCAGGTGGCAGAGTTCTTCGTCGACCACCTCGAGTACCCGCACCGCCACCCAGGCGGCCAGAAAAATGCCCAGGACCAACAACCAGGAGTGTGCCGGGCTCATACTCCACCCTCCTCTCCCGGGCCGATCACCTCAACCTTGGCGACCCGGTCGGTGCCCTGGATCGCCCCCTCGGGGTTTAGGCGGTGGAGGTAGCGCGGCACCACGAAGACCTTCTCGTAGAAGCGCCCCTGCTCGTCGCGGTGCTCCTCCAGCCGCAGGGTGAGCCGCTCGGTTTCTACCCGCACCGACTCGGGCTGCATCTGGATTTCACGTACCTGCATCGATCTCCTCCTCCATCTCCTGGATGACCCCCAGGCTCTCGATGGCCGCAAACAGCGCCTCGGCGGGGAAGGGCTTGCCCAGCACCGCCCGGCACCCGGCCATGCCTAACTCCTCCAGGGCGCTGGGGTCCCCGGAGATCCCCAGGAAGGGCGGCCCGCCGTAGGCCTTGACGATGCACTCCACCAGCTGAGCCCCATCCCCGTCGGGTAGGTGCCCGTCGACAATGACCAGGTCGAAGGGCTCCCGGTGTATCAAGGTGTTGTAGGCCTGGGTGATGCGGTTGGCCGACTCGACGCGCACGCCGGGATACTGCAGGTGCAGGAGTTTGATCAGCAGATTGCGGAGTTCGTGGTCGTCCTCGACGATCATGATGTAGTTCATGCCTACGCTTCCTCCTTTTGGGCCAGTTCTTCAAACCGACGCTCGGCCTCCTCGGCGGAGATCTCCTTGCGCCGCAGTTTGTCCACGACCTCTTTGCGCCGCCGGGTATGGGCGTCCAAAGGCTCATCCTCCTCGGGGGCTGCCACCTGCTTCTGATTGAACAGCGCCTGGTGGTAGGCGGTGAGCTTTTTGGTGAAGCTGTCGAGCATCTTGCAGTGGCTGGCGAAGGTGAGCTTGCTTGCCGCAGCTGAGGCTTTGCGGTCCACCTGACGCAGGGCCGCCAACGCATGTCGGACCTCCGCCTCGGTCAACTCCCGATCTGCGGCCGTGCGGGCCACCACGTCGGCCTTGAGGGGCATCTCCACCGTGGTCGAGCAGAAGGGATGGATGCAGGTATAGCGCGTGGCCTGCGGCACGAGTACCGCCCGGCAGCCGGGGCAACGATGGGCCAGGTGGTTCATGTGTTCGCCGCCTTTCTGGCCACCGGCGGCGCGGCCTGTTCGGTGCGGGCAGTCGAGGCGGAGAGGTCGATCTCTTCGGTGCCGTCGCGCATCGAGAGCGCCTCCAGCATCAGCTCGCGACTCACCCGCTCCTCGCTATTCTTCCATCTCAGGCCCAGCGCCAGGGTGCAGCAGTGGTTGACCTCCAATGGGGTCTGCACGCCAGGGTGATCCTGTAAAACCTTCAGGGCCTCGGGGTCAAAGAAGTCCCCCGCATTGGACCCTGCACGCTGGAAGCAGTGGCGCACATACTGCCCCAGGTCTGACCGCAGTCCCTGCATCTTGTAGATCCGGGTGCGCTGGCCCAGTTGACGCAGGTTTTCCTGGTTGAGGCGGGCCTCCAGCTCCGGCTGCCCGACCATCACCACCGAGACATTGGGCCGTAGGAGCTTGGGCATCTCGGAGAGCGTCTTCACGTCGCGCAGGGTGCTCGTCGGCACCAGGTGCGCCTCTTCGAGGATCACCACCAGCCGCGCCCCTCCCTCGTCCAGGCGGGCAGTCAACTGCTTCATGGCGGTGCTAATCGCCACCAGCTCCTTGTATTCGTACATGTCGCCTGTCACGTCGAAGAGGACCTGTTTGCACAGGTGGTGCGGGCCCATCTTGTCGGTGCGGTGGAGCGCCACCCGCGATACGGAGTACTGTTTTTTAGCCAGCAGCTCCTGCTGGCAGAAGCGCTCCACCGCCAGGCTCTTGCCGCTGCCCACCTCGCCGCTGATGGCGGTGATGCCGGGCCGGTCGATGGCCTCCCACATGCAGGCCTCCACCTGGGCCGCGTCGTGGCCGTAGAAGATGTCGTTGATCTTGCGGGGGGGCAGGAACGGGTCCCGCTTGAGTTCGAGGGCCTTGAGCACCGCTGAAGGCAGCGCCGCTCGGGTGTTGATGCGCATGGTGTTCTCCTTATAGGGCTACGGCCTGACGACCACTGGTGCCGGTGAGGTCGGCGATGATCTCGTTGAGCTGATCCTCGTAGACCTCCTGGTCGTTGGCGTAGAGATGGTCGATGTAGGTCTTGTGGTCGGGCGAGAGCGGCGTGCCGCAGGCCCCCTCGCTTTGCAACCGGCGGATGAGCTGCAGGCGGCTGATCGCCCGGCGCGGCAGCGCCAGGGCGGCCACGTCCAGCGCCTCGCCGGCCGTGGGTAGAAAACCCCGTTCGGCGTAGCGCTGTTTGTACCCGTCGATCTGCATATCCGACAGGTCCACCTGGTCCAGCTCCTGTAAAAACTTCTCCCGCTCGGACACCGGCAGGCTGCGGTATTCCCCCGCCGCCTGGGCCACCGGGGTGGAGTGGGTCACCTCGTATTCCACGTCGTCGAGGACCACGAAGATCGAGGCGAGTTGTTCGCCGGGATGGTAGTAGACCGGCACCGATTGCCCGGTCCATGAGAGGAAGGGGTCCTTGCGCGGCAACTGCCACTTGAAGCCGTGGAGCTGCAGCGTCAGGTCCCCCTGGATGACACGCTCTTGCTGGGTGTAGAAGAAGCGCTCGGTGACCGCCGCCTCGGGCATCAGGCGGATGGGCCGCTCGGCGCGGAAGCCGGCCCGCCAGCGCTCTACGGGCCGCTGGCGGGTGGTGCCGTGGATGCGGCCGTTTTCGCGGTACAGGTAGTCTGCCAGAAAAGCGTTGGCCTGCGACAGGGTGAATATCGAGGGCAGTTTCAGGCGCAAAAGTTTGGTGAGTTTTTCTTTCATGTCGCCGATGGGTCGCTCGACCTTGCCCTTGCTGCGGGATTCTCCTGGAAAGTGGTGGTGGTAATGCACGTCCATCGCTGCCAGGAAGCGCTTCATCATCGGGGTGAAGAAGATGGACTCGGAATCGGAGTAGAGGTCATGCGGTCTGCCCTGGAAAGGGGCGGCGTAGGGGTCTTCCTTGGGGCTCCAACCGCGCACCAGGAAGTCGACCCAATTAAGCACGTTCTTGCCCACGTAGAACGACGCCCACTTGGCGCGGCTGTGGCCGTCCACTATCAGGAAGAAGTGGAGCCGCGGTTTCTCGTTGCCCTTGCGGTTTTTGGAATGCTGCAAGGCCGACTCAAAACCGATGGACCCGTCGGGCTCCACGAAGTAGTCGCCAAACCCGGTCATGTCGAGGTAGTGGCGCTCGTTGGCGAAGGACTCCTCGAAGCGCACGTGGGGTTTGATCCAGGTGGCGCGCTGCCGATTGGAGATCTTGCGTTTTGAGAGGTAACGATTATACGTGGCCTCTGAGATGTCAGTCGGCTCGATCCAGCCGTTGAGCACGGCGAGATCTATCACCTGGGTGGCCGACATCTCCTTGGCCGATAGGGAAAACATCTTCCGCAGGGTGGCGCCCGATACCAGGCACTTCTCGGTGCCCCGGTCGGAGCGCCGGCGCCGGGTCTCCCCCGGCAGGGCGCGGTAGATGGTGGTGGGATGGACGTTGAGGTGCATGGACAGCTCGGTCACCTTGCGCGTACGCTCTCGACCGGCGAGCCCCTCGACTTCCCGCCGCACCAACGCCTTTTGCTCCGGTGAGAGATTCGGCATGACTTAGGCCTCCGACTTGGCGTATTCGGAGTCCGGGTAATACAGGCGAGCCGCATTGTCGAGCCAGGCAGCTGCCTCCCCGAGGCCCTCGATGTCGAAGGAGTCCTCGGACCAGCGGCCATTTGAGGGGTCGCCCAGCCAGACTTTGACCCCGCCATCCCAGAAGCTCTGCAGACCGCAGTTGATCTCGCTGGCGTAGAGGCGCTGGATGACCGTGGTCAGGGATGGGCGCCGGGGGGCTGCCAGCTTCCGGCCTTCGGCCCAATCGAGCACGGCCTCGCGGGCCACCCGGTCGTATTTGCCGGCCAGCAACGAGATGAGTGCCTATGGCTACCTGATCGTAGACATGGAAGAAGCCATACGCACCTATGAGATGTCTGACTTTCTGACGATGGTGTTCGGGGAGAAGACCTACTAGTGGCCTACGATCCCGCCAGTCTCACCCAATACTTTTCGGTGGCCATCCATCTGACCGGATTCACCTGGCGGATCTCCGACCGGGATCTAACCCTGACCGATGGTACGGAGATCGAGGGATTGCTCCTTGATATGACCCCCCTGTCGCGCAGCGCCGGGTCGCTCCAGGACCCGCGGGTGATCCTGCCCTCGTTGACCCTCAGCGTCGACAACAAGGCCGATGCCCAGACCGGCGAGCGCGCCCAGGACCACCTGGTCAACTATGAATTCGCCAACGCCCTCACCGTGCTTTCGGTCGGCAGTAGCCTCGACCCGGCCGACTGGCAGGACGAATTCGACGGCCGTGTGCGCTTCCCCGGCGGCACCTCCTCCGACAACCTGACCCTGACTATCCGGGTCAACGACGCCCGCGCCAAGGACGGCCGCAGCCTCCCGGCCGCGGTGTTCGATACCGACACCTACCCGAACCTGGAGGCCAAGGCGGTCGGCCTTCCTATTCCAATACTATATGGGGACTTTTACTCGACCGCCGGGGCCGGGGAGACGGTCCCCTGTTACCAAATCGACAGCACCGTCCCGACGGGCGGGCGGTTCAAGATCTCCAGCCGCGAGCTCAAATCGATTGAGGCGGTCTATGTCAGCGGGGTCTCCCAGAGCTTCACCGCCGATCTGAACAACGGCAACTTCGTCCTCAACGTCGCCTACACCTCCGCCACCGACGTGGTCACTGCCCACTGCCGGGGCTGCACCGACGACGGCACCAGCGCCGGAAACCTACTCCAGAGCGCCCCCGATGTGCTGGCCGACCTCCTCGAAAACGAGATGGATGTCGACCCCGCCAACATCGACGGCACCGCCTTCAGCGCCTGGGAGGCCGAGCTGGACAGCGACGACTATGTCCGGCGGTGGATCGGCGGCACCATCGTCCATACCGACACCCTCACCTCCGAGCTGCTCTCGGAGTGCTTCGCGGGCATGCGTATCGAGGACGGCGCCTATTACCCCTCCTACCGGATTGTGAACCCCGCGGCCTCGCTGACCACCTTCCGCGAGGCGGATCTGCTGTCGCGGAGCGGGAATTCGGCCGTCAAGCAGTTTGCCGTCCACGACAGCCCCGACGAGATCTACTGCAACGAGGGGGCCGCCACTTACGGCCTCGACCCGACCACCGGCGAATACAACGGCCTGTACACCTATTCAGACAACGCCGCCATCGCCCGGGTGGGCCAACGGGTGCGCCGAAATATGACCTTCAACTGGCTCTACAAGCCAGCCGGGGTCCAGGCGCGGATACAACTGGAAGTTTTTGCCTTCTCATCCAATATCGCCATCGTGGACCTCGGCCTGGACGCCAGCGCCCTCACTCTTGGGCCCGCTTCGCAGCTCCGCTTGGCCTACGATCGGTTCGAGGAGGACGCAGACGGGGACGGGGTCCCGATGGGGGTCCTCAATATCAACACCGACTACATGCGCCGGCAGGTAGCCGCCCTGGTCTGGGATATGACCGCTCTGATGAGCGGCACATGGACCGAAGATGCGTCCGTTACCTGGCTGACCGGCACCACCACCCAGCGCACCACGAAAGGATTTTGGACCGATGACAGCGGTTACGCAGACACCTCCATGTCCCCCGACGCCACATCCCAGCGCTACCGCTATGCAGCCTAAGTTCGACGGCTACGCCTTCGCCGCCCAGCTCCTGCCCACCATCCCCCGGTTCTGGGAGGACGAGCGCGACGGCCAAGGCCGGGCGACTCGCACCGCTCAGCAGCACTTCGAGGAGCAGATGCGGACCATTTCGGCGCGCCGGGAAATCGAGCTGCGCACCCACAACTGCAGGGCCGCCGAGGCCACAAACCGGCAGTTGTGGGGCGAGATCGGCCGCCTGCAGCGCCGGCTGGATGGCGAGGAACTGGACCCCCTCGATCGCCAGGTGATCGAGGGGCAGCGCGACGGGATGCTGGAGGACGTGCGATTCAATGAGGTGCAAACGGCCAGGTGGGTCATCGAGATCCAGATGTTCTGTGCCCTGACGGAGGATATAGGGGGGTAATATGGCCTGGCAGGCAACCTCAGATGTCAACATCGGTGACTACACCAAAGCCTCGGACCACAACAAGGTCCGGGGAAATGTGGAGTGGTTGCAGTCGAAAGCTGACGTGCAGCATAATTTCGACACCTCGACAGGCACCGGCTACCATAAAGCCATTACCCAACTGATCACCGACGCCGCCGGCGCCACGGTCAAGGACCTGCTGACCTCCGAGTGGGACCCAGCCTCGGGGTCGGCCACTATTGGTCAGGCGCTCCGCTGGCTGGCCAAGATGCCGGACAGCGCTGGCAACCAAGACGTGTTTGGGGCGATTCGCCACATCGCCGACGCCGTGACCTCTGGGGCCGAGGAGGGCCGGACGGTGCTGACAGTGATGGCTGCCGGCACCCCAACCGACCAGATTGAGCTATCGAAAAACCTGCTCGGGGTGACGACCGACAGTGTGCTCGATATTGCCAGCCCGAGTAAGCGGATAAAAACGGTGCACACGGATACCCTGGGCGACTCAGGACAAGCGCTGGCGGTGGGCTCCTCTTCTATGCGCGTGGCCCTGCAGCCCTCGTTTCTCGTTACCCACGACACCACAAACACCAACCAGACCGGAGATGGGACAGCCTACACGGTGCCGTGGAACACTGAGATCAAAGACCAGGGGGGCAACTTTGCCAGCAACGCCTTTACGGCGGCAGTGACGGCACCGCATACGTTTTCGGTTCTTTTGTCGTTAGTGGGCATTGGATCGGCGCATACGTTTGGGCAGCTACGGCTGATCACTTCCAACCGCTCATATGTCAAGGAGTTCAACCCTTATGCGCTACTCCCTGGTGCGGGACTGACCGGCGAGGGGGTTGCGCTCACCTTTACCGACGTAGATATGGACGCCGTCGATACGGCCTATATCGCCATCGCGGTGTACAACGGCACCAAGGTGGTTGGGGTGTCGGCATCGTCAGATCAGCGGTTTTTTAGCGGCCACCAACAGATATAGGACGTATCTACTATGCCCCGTACGCTATCCAATTACGAGCGCGCCGTACTGGCCCATGTGGTCCTCGACCCTGACGAGTGGTGGGATTGGGCAAACGACCACCACGAAGACCCGGAAAGTGCTATTGCTGAAAAGGTGACACGCTGGCAGGGCAACTATGATGCGGCAAAAACCGCCAAAGGGGAGGCGTACCAGACCCGCGCCCAGGCTGAGTCCGAGGCGCTGGCTGAAAAGCAGGCCCAGCAGGGCGAGTCCTGATCTCTCCATAGGAATGGGCACCAGCCACCCAAAGAAAAGGGGGAGTGCAGGATTTGCACTCCCCCTTTTCTTTTCTATTCGGCACAGCCGAACGTAAATCTCCAGTCAATTATCGTGAGTCGCCGCCAAAATTATCGCGAGCGGCAATACAGAGCAACCGCTCCAGATTCGGCTTGCGCGCCCACTTGGGCACCATGCCGCGCAACCGGTGGCCCTGTTCCTCGATCAGTCCCCAGCACACCGTCCACTCGCCAAAACTGCACAACACCTCGCCCCGTTCGGCCACCGGCGGGTCCAGCACCAACACCTCGCCGCGGAAGAGCGTCTGCACCTGCGGCCACTCCAGCCTCACCCGCCGCCCCTGCATCCGCTCCCCCCACAGCGCCACCATGCCCTGCGAGAGGTAGTAGTGTTCCTTCTGCCGGCGGGCCAGGTGCAGGCCGGCCCGCACGAAGTAGGGGAAATGCGCCCGCATCCCCGCTGCGGCCCGCGGCTCCGCAGCCAGGTGGCGGCCCTCCAACACCAGGCCTTGGCCCTCGGGCAAGGTCAGTTCAAAACCCCATCGCTCCTCCAAGGCCGCCCGCACTGCCATGGCCTGCGCTTCGTCCCCGGCCTCCTCCCACTCAAGGGCATCCCCCTCCACCACCTCCCACGCCGTGGCTTCGCCCTTGCGCAGTTTGGCCACAAAGGCCCCCTCGGTTCGCTGCAGATGCGGCCAGACCCGACCCATCCGGGCAAACGCCGCCGGGTACCGGGCCGCCAGGTCAGGCGGCAGCGGCGCCGGCACCAACCCCTCTACCGGCAGCACCTCGATATGGGTGCCATGGCGCCGCAAGAGTGCGGAGAGCACCTCCTCGTTCTCAACCAGGCTCAGCGAGCAGGTCGAGTACACCAATACTCCCCCAGGGCGCAGCATGTGAAAGGCCGCCCGCAAGAGCCCCTTCTGCTGCTGGGCCTTGTGCCCTGCCTCCTCGGGGGACCAGTAGTCCAGCATCCGTGTGTCCTTGCACAACACCCCGTCGCCGCTGCAGGGGGCGTCTAACAACACCCGGTCGAAGTAGTTGTGGAAGTAGCGGGCCAGCAACCCGCCGGGCGCCTTGCTCAGCACCGCGTTGCCCACCGCGCAGCGCTCCAGGTTGCCCACCAGCGCGGGCAGACGGCTGCCGGCCGGCTCGTTGGCCACCAAAAGCCCACTGTTGCCCAGCCGGGCGGCGATCTGCGTCGCCTTCCCACCCGGGGCGGCGGCCAGATCCAGCACCCGTTCGCCGGGCTGAGGGTCCAGCACCTCCACTGCCAGCGAGGGGGCCTTGGCCTGCAGGTAGAAAGCCCCCAGGGCGTGTTCGAGGGTGCGGCCCAGGCGCTGTTCCGAGTCGGCCAGCACAAAGGCCTGATTACACCAGGGCACCGCCTCGGCGTGCTGCCGCAGCCACTCACCCAGGGCGCGGGGCTGTTGCCGCAGCGGGTTGAGCCGCAGGGTGGGCGGGGGCGCTTCGAGGGCGGCGCGGCGAAAGGCGGCGCGTTGCCCGACCTCGGGGAGCAACCGCTCCAAATGGGCCAGCAAAGCCTCCAGGCGGGTCTGCTCGGCGTCGCTAAAGGTCTCTTTGCGCATTTTTTCACTTATGGTTTAATTCGTCTGCGATGACTGACCAAAAATTATATCCTAACGCTCTGCCCCAGCCCCGGCAGGAAACCTCGGGGTTTTCGTCGGCGTTCATCGTCAGCGACCTGCACCTGGGCTCTCCCTACTGCCACCACGACCCCTTTCTGGCCTGGCTGGCCTCGCTGCCCGCAGCCGTGCCGCTGATCCTCAATGGGGACATCATCGACGATCCCCGCGATCCCCTCGGCCCCGAGCACCAGGCCGTGCTCCAACGCCTGATCGCCGAGTCCCACCAGCGCCCCCTGATCTGGGTCCGCGGCAACCACGACGAGGACTTGGAGCTGAAAGACACCGGGCAGATCCAGTTTGCCCGCCACTGGGCCATCGGCCGGCGCCTGCTGGTGGTCCACGGCGACGACCTCGACGAGGTCATGCCCCGCCACCAGTTGTTCAAAAAGGTCTTCAAGGCCGTCCATCGACTGCGGGTCAAACTCGGCTTCCCCGACATCCACGTGGCCCAGTACGCCAAGAAATGGGGGCTGCTTTACCGGGTGCTCAACCAACACGTGGCCCACAAGGCCCTGCGGGTGGCCCGCACCCAGGGATACGAAGCTGTGACCTGCGGCCACACCCACGCGGCCATGGACCTACAGGAGGGCGGGGCGCGATACCTCAACACCGGTGCCTGGACCGAAACCCCCCACCACTTCATCGCCGTGACCCCCGACGAAATCCGGCTGTGTGTATACCAGGACGGTCTTACCTGAGCCCCTGGGCCTGGCTGCTGGGCTGGCTGCTGCTGCCCTGCTGGGCCGGCGCCCAGGCCGAGTTTCCCTGGCCCCTGGCGCTGGACCGCGCCCTCTCCTCCACCTTTGGCGAGACCCGCCCCGCTGCCTTCCACGCCGGCATCGACCTAAAAACCCAGGGCAAAACCGGCTTTGAGGTATCTGCCCCGGCCGCCGGCTACATCCTGCGGGTGCGCACCTCGCCCTGGGGCTACGGCCGCTCCCTCTACCAGAAACTCGACGACGGCCGCATCCTGGTTTACGCCCATCTGCAGGGTTTCGCCGCCCCCATCGCCGAGCGCGTCTCCCGCGCCCAGCGGGCCAAGCAGGCCTATACCGTAGACCTCGAATTCCAGCCCGGCGAGTTGCCCGTGGCCCAAGGGCAGGTGATCGCCTGGAGCGGCGACAGCGGCATCGGCCCGCCCCACCTGCACCTGGAGGTGCGCGACGCCGACAACATCCCCCTCAATCCCCTGCTCCAGGGTTTTCGCGTCGAGGACACCCGGCCCCCGGTCTTCGAGCGCCTCGCCCTGGTGCCGAT
>SXGT01861948.1_pt1 | contig 13557 bp, 11 predicted proteins | sample 3176221 | NCBI WGS metagenome assembly SXGT01 (sample SAMN11356862, study PRJNA531348) | freshwater metagenome | isolation source: freshwater sample F1-120 | place: China: Fuxian Lake, Yuxi | collected 2017-12-25 | reverse complement strand
GGCGGGTCGAGCGGTGAGCGTCAAGGTTGGGTCGTGCGCGGCGAGCCGCTCTTCGATGGCTTCGCGCAGCATGCGGCTGAGGTCGCGGGGATCAGTGGTCTTGTACTTGGCGACACTCGCCCGCAGGTCGTCGAGCAACTGCTCGGTGATGTCAGGGCCGAAGTCAGCGCCGAGAAGGGCGTCTTCGAGGTCGTCCCACGTGCTCTCGTCAATCGTGGGCGACGAGAAGAGTCCCCGAAAGGCGCTCCCCAGGTTCCACGCACGTTCAGCCATCCCCCCAGCCTACTTTCCCCGCTTCCGTCGCCCGCGATGCTCGTTCCGCGGCGTCGGGCGCGTGACGTCATTGATTTCCTCGACTCCACCGCCCCGAACCACGTGGTGTCGTCAGTTTGCGTCGCCTCCGGGCTCGGAAGCGACGCAAACTGGCGACACCAGGTTCAGGGTGGCCCCTTCAGCGGTGTGCGGGGCGAGCGCGACCTGGCTGCCAACGTTTGTGAGGCCTCCACCCGCCGCCTCTCAAACGTCGAGCGATGCGACCTACCAACTCGCGGGGGTCGTCGAAGACGTCGGCCTTCACGGCGCGCACGGCAGACCAACCCTGGTCGGCGTAGCGATCGAAACGGCGGATGTCGTGGCTGAACTGGCGCTCACTGGTTCGATGGTGATCGCCTTCGTATTCGACCAGCACGTGAAACTGCGGCCACGCGAGGTCGGGAGTCGCCGACCACGACGACCCCGTGATGACATGCCCGATGGTGGGAGTGGGAAGACCCGCTCGGGCGAGGATCAATCGCAACAGCGACTCGGGTCTTGAACGCACCCCGTCGACCGAGAGCGCAAGAGCTCGCCGTCCACGATCAGAACCGATTCGACCGGGGGTGAGTGCGTGCGCCAGATCACAGGGCTTCCTCGCTCGGGACGCCCGCCAACGCAAGGCATCAGCCACTGCGACTAGGTCGTCGAGTCGTAGTGCCGAGGCGAGGGTCGCGAAGAGGAGCCCGTCGTCGAGCACGGGCAGGTAGCGCTCTTCGTGAATCCCGCCCACCGTGACCGGCTGAAGCTGAAAACTCTGCGGCCCGAGGCGATAGGCATGCCCACTCACACCGACGAGCCGGGGCGCTCGAGCAGGGTGCGCGACGGTCACATGAAGCGTGCGGTGATCGATGTCGCTGGGCAAAGGCAAGCCGAGGAGGTGCGCCGCCGTCTGATGAGAAAAACCGAATGGTGGCATGTGTCGTCGGGCCGTGAGCGCAACCGCTGATGAGACGAGATCGTCAGTGGCGAAACCCGCAGCCACCACGCCACGAAAGGGTCGGGTCACATCGGTGCGTCGGGCGCGTTCGACGCTGACCCCGAGCTGCGGCCATAAGCCGATCGGGGTGACATCGTCGCTGAGTTGCGGGGGCAATGGCTGAGGGCGTCGCGGCATGCGGAGAGCATCCCGAAACCGACACTGATGGATGCGCGGTGGCCACCTTCTCGTGGTGTCGGCAGTTCACGTCGCAATGGGGAGGAGAAGCGACTCAAAGTGACGACAGTGGGAGGGCGACCGGGGGCGAGGGCCACGGGTCGGAGCCACAGGTCGGGGGTGCGGGCCGGAGGCGCGTGGAGCGCGCCGGGGGTGCGGGAAGCGCGCCGGGGGTGCGGGAAGCGCGCCGGGGTGCGAGGGGGCTAGGCGTCGCGGAGGCGCTCGTAGATCTTCTTGCAGTCGGGGCAGATGGGGAACTTTTCGGGGTCGCGGCCCGGCGTCCACTTCTTGCCGCACAGCGCCCGCACGGGTTTGCCCGTGATCGCCGACTCGACGATCTTGTCTTTGGGCACGTAGTGCGAGAAGCGCTCGTGGTCGCCGTCTTCGAGCTGTTCCTCGTTGAGCAGCTTCTCGAGCTCGCGGTCGAGCACGTCGACGCCGCCCGCAGTGCCGGGGCCTGGTTCGTCCAAGGTCGCCATGACGCCAGTCTACGTCGAGCGGGGCCGCGACTCAGGTGCGCAAGACGAGGTCGAGAAGCTCGGGCGCCCTGCGCCGGAAGAGCCTGCCGCCCACGACGATGCCCAGCAGCAGCATCCCGAGTCCGGTCGCGACGCCCGCGATACCTGCCACCGGATACCAGGCCGGTGAGGTGAGGCCCCAGTAGGCCAGCAGCAACGAGGGCGCCATGAGCGCGAGCACCGCGAGCAGCGAGAACGCCTGACTCCAGCCCGCCCCCGCGCCGAGGGTCGGAGGCTGATCGAAGGGCCCCGCGCCGGGGCGAGCGGCGGGATAGGCGGCGAGTGCCGACGTGATGCTCGAGACCCCGAGGCCGGTCAGCAACAAGCCGATGCTGACGCCGATGAGAGCGGGCAGGGAACCCTCCACGCCCGACCACATGACGAAGAGCGGAGAGAGCGCGAGGATGATCGGCACCCCGAGAAGCAGCGGCGGCACGATGCGGCCCCACCGATCAGCGGCACCGGGCAGGGGCGCGGCGACGTGCAGCCAGAGCGCCGTGTGGTCGTAGGCAGCGTCGTTGTGGGCGAACCAGCCGAGGAAGAGCGCCAACACGGGCAGCGGCAGCAACCACAGCGGCGGCAGTGGGCTTCCGGCGATCGCGAGGGCGATCATCATGAGCACGGGTGCAAGCGGCAGCACGAGGATGACGACGCGATAGCGACTGTCGCGCGTCCAGTACAGCAGGCTGCGCGCGGCGATGGCGCCCGCGGGCGTGGCGGGTACGAGGTCGAACCATCCCAGGCCGTGGTCGCGGCCCGAGGGCAGAGGCCGCTGCGGTGCCTCGAGCACTCGCGCCACGACGAACAGCCACAGCAGCACGAGCGCTCCGATAAGCAGCGCGCCGCCGAGCAGTCGGGCGACGGCAGCACCCGTGTCAGCAGTCGGCGCAGCCCACAGCAGCCCGAGAGGGCTCGCACCAACGCCATCGGCGATCGCAGCCAGCACCTCGCGCGTGGGCGTGTCAGCCTGCGCCGCGAGTGCGAGCGTCGACGCGGCCGCGCCGAGCGCGATGGCGATCGTGGCGCGAGACACCGCCGTGATCGTGCGCCGAGCGGTCGTCGTCACGGCGAGGTGCGCGGCCAACGCCACGAGCAGTTGCGAGCTCAGGATGATCGACACGACGCTCAGCACGGCCGCGACGACCGCGACGGGTCGTGCGGGGTCGTTCTCCCAGGCGATCTCGAACGAGACACCGAGCACGACCGCGAGCACGCCCGGCAGCCCGATGATGCCGGCGAGCGCGAGCGCGAGCGCGAGTGGCTTGGCCTCGACCGGAAAAGGGGCGAATCGCCGCGGCTCGAGTGCGGATCCGAGACCAGCCGCGAGCGGGGCGACGACGAGCGCGATCGACACGATTGCGGGGACGAGCACGGCAGCCGCTCGGTGCGCGGGGTCGTCGAGATCAGTGGAGAGCGCGGCGTTCACGAGCCCGGCACCGACGACGCCCGCGAGTGCGAGCACAGCGAGCGTGGCGGCGAGGGTGCGCCCGGGGCGAAACGCCGACCCGAGCAGCGCCAGTTTCAGACGGAGAACGTGGTCAACCACTCCAGGCCCTCCACCGCGACCCGACCGCCGGCCAGTTCGACGAATCGCTGCTCGAGCGTTCCCGCGCCTCGCACCTCGTCGAGACTGCCCGAGGCGAGAATGCGACCCTCGACGATGACGGCAACCGCATCGCACACGCGCTCGACGAGGTCCATGTTGTGACTCGAGAGCACGACAGTGCCACCGGCGCTGGCGTATCGACGCAAGAGGTCGACTGCTTGGGCGGTCGACACCGGGTCGACCGATTCGAAGGGCTCATCGAGCACGAGCAACGAGGGCGAGTGGATGAGCGCGGCGGCGAGCGAGATCTTCTTCACCATGCCCACCGAGTAGTCGCGCACGGGACGCTCGAGGGATCCGTCGAGGCCGAGGGCGTTCGCGAGGTCGTCGGTGCGGGAGCGCGCGGTGCCGCGGTCGAGACCGTGCAGCATGGCGCAGTAATAGAGCAGTTGGGCTCCCGTGAGCCGGTCGAACAGTCGCAGCCTGTCGGGCAGCACCCCCAGCTTGCGCTTTGCGGCGGTCGGAGACTTCCAAACGTCGGCGTCGCCGATGACGACAGTGCCGTCGTCGGGTCGCAAGAGGCCGCTCACCATCGACAGCGTCGTGGTCTTGCCGGCGCCGTTGGGGCCGACGAAGCCGAAGATCGACCCGCGCCGAGCCGTCAGACTGATGCCGTCAACGGCCACCGCTCCGCCGTACGACTTGCGCAGCCCCCGCACGTCGAGCACCACGGGTGGCAGTGTCACAGCCGTAGGGCGTTCGACCGCGTTTCGCGCGGCCTGTGCGCGCTTGGCGGCTGGCTTGCGCGGCGCAGCAGGCTTCTTCGTGGTCGCCGGCTTCTTGGCATTCGGGCGGGCTGCCGGCTTGGCCGGTCGCCCCGATGCGGCGGGTCGAGAGGGCTGCGACGACGCTGGCTCGCCCTGAGAGTCGGGCGATGACGACGTCGAAGAATCCACGACACCACGCTACCAACCAGGCCGCCGAGGTCGCGCAGGCTGGTCACAGTTCGGAAACAATGGCCGAACTCTCCCTGACTTCCTGGATGAACGGCCGGTAAACTCGCGATGCACAACGAGGTGTCCCGTTTCTTCACATCTTCCCGATGAAATACGTCAGGAGCCTCTTCTTATGACCACGAACGTCGTCATCCTTGCTGCCGGAATGGGCAGCCGCCTCGGCCGCGACCTGCCCAAGCCCCTCACGGAGCTCAGCGACGGCCGCACGATCATGCAGCAGCAGCACGACAACATCGCTGCTGCCTTCGGCAGTGACGTGACCATCACAACCGTCGTCGGCTACAAGCTCGAGCACATCATCGACGCCTTCCCCGACGTGGAGTACGTCTACAACGAGCAGTACGACCAGACGAACACCTCGAAGAGCCTGCTGCGCGCCCTCAAGGCCACGGGCAAGCACGGTGTGCTGTGGATGAACGGCGATGTCGTCTTCGACCCGCAGGTGCTCGTGCGCGTCGCCGCCCGCGTGCACGCCGACGAGTCATTCGTCAGCGTCAACACGTCGACGGTGAGCGACGAAGAGGTCAAGTACACGGTCGACGCCGAAGGCTTCATCGTCGAGCTGTCGAAGCAGGTGCAGGGCGGCCTCGGCGAGGCAGTCGGCATCAACTACATCTCCAGCCGCGACAAGGCGGCGTTCATCCGCCACCTGCAGCGTTGTGGCGACCAGGACTACTTCGAGCGCGGTCTTGAGCTGGCCATCGAGCACGACGGTCTGCGCCTCGAGCCGGTCGACATCAGCGACCTCTACGCGGTCGAGATCGACTTCGCCGAAGACCTGGAGCGCGCCAACCTGCACGTCTGAGCGTCTCCTGGCGGCGCAGGCCGCTAGCGTTGTCTCCCGTGACACCACCCGAGTCTGCGCGCGCACCGCGCACCACTGCGCAGGTCTATCGCCAATCGCTCTGGTTGTTGACGAGCCGCGACCTCAAGGTGCGCTATTCGACGTCGTTTCTCGGGTACCTCTGGTCAGTGCTCGACCCGCTCGTCATGGCGATCATCTACTGGTTCGTCTTCACGCAGATCGTCGAGCGCTCGATCGGCGCCGACCCGTACATCGTGTTCCTGCTCGCCGGTCTGCTGCCGTGGACGTGGTTCAACGGCGCCATCGGTGACGCGACGCGCGCGTTCATCAAAGACGCGAAACTCGTGCGATCGACCCGACTGCCGCGCACCGTCTGGGTCAACCGCATCGTGCTGTCGAAGGGCATCGAGTTTCTCGCGAGCATCCCCGTCATCGCGGGTTTCGCCATCATTTTCGGGGCCGAACTGACGTGGGGCGTGCTGTGGTTGCCGGTCGCCGTGCTGCTGCAGGGCATCCTCATCGTCGGCCTCAGTCTCATCATCGCGCCGCTCGTGGTCTTCTTCCGCGATCTCGAGCGCGCGGTCAAGCTCATCCTGCGTTTCCTCTTCTACGCGTCCCCGATCATTTACGGCCTCGCCGACCTGCCAGACGGGCTCGAGTTCTGGGCCTCGTTCAACCCGCTCGCGGGCATCATCTCGCTCTACCGAGCAAGCTTCTTCCCTGAGCAATTGGATGCTCGCGCCGTGGTCATTGCCGCCATCATGAGTCTTCTCGCGCTCGGCATTGGGGCGCTCGTCTTCCGGCGCACGGTGCGCGCCGTGCTGAAGGAGGTCTGATGCCTGAGGCAGAGCAAGACGTCGTGATCCGCGTGCAGGGGGCGGGCATCCGTTTCAAGCGCAATCGCGGACGTCGTCGCACGATTCGCGACCTCTTCGGCGGGCGCGCACGCCGCGAGCGTCCCGACGAGTTCTGGGCTTTGCGCGGTGTCAACGTCGAGGTTCGGGCCGGCGAGGCGATCGGTGTTGTCGGGCGCAACGGCCAGGGCAAGTCGACGCTGCTCAAGCTCGTGGCGGGCGTCATGCTGCCCGACGAGGGCTCCGTCGACGTGCTCGGTGGTGTCGCACCGCTCATCGAGATCACGGGAGGCTTCGTCGACGATCTCTCAGTGCGCGAGAACCTCTACCTCACCGCGGGCCTGCACGGCATGTCGAAGGCCGAGATCGACGAACGCTACGACGAGATCATCGCCTTCGCCGAGCTGCGCGACTTCACGGGAACCCCCTACAAGCACTTGTCGAGCGGCATGAAGGTGCGACTAGCCTTCGCCGTCATTTCCCGACTGGAGGAGCCGATCATCCTCGTCGACGAGGTGCTCGCCGTTGGCGACAAAGCATTTCGCGAGAAGTGCTATCGGCGCATCGACGAACTGCTGTCGGGCGGGCGCACGCTCTTCTTCGTGTCGCACAACGAGCGCGACCTGCAGCGGTTCTGCACGCGCGGCCTCTATCTGGACGGCGGACGCATGGTGCTCGATGGTTCGATCGATACGGTGCTCGAGGCGTACAACCGCGACTACGGGAGCTGACGATGACTGACTCGACGACGGAGGGGACCGCCGGCGAGCGCGAACCCCTGCGGGGCATCCCCATTGACGACGCGGCGATCGTGCCCGCTCAGCCGGGTGACGCTCGTCCCGCTCCCGAACTCGACCCCATGATCGTGCGGGGGCTGCGCGCCGCGATGTCGGCCCAGCGCCCGGCCGTGCTCTTCCACATCAAGGCCATCCGACGGCAGTACCCAGCGGCGACGCCCGATCAGGTCATCCGCATTCTCGAGAAGCGCTTTCTCAACTCGGTGACGCTCACCGGTGCGGGCAGCGGCGCTGCGACGCTCATTCCCGGGGTCGGTACGGCCATCGGCATCACGGTCATCAGCGTTGAAACTGTCGCGTTCTTCGAGATGACGGCGCTCTTCGCCCAGTCGGTTGCTGAAGTGCACGGCATCGTTGTCAATGACGAAGAGCGAGCGCACAACCTCGTCATGGCTCTCATGCTCGGCGGACCGGGTCAAGAGCTCGTGCAGCAGTTCTTGCGCCAGGCCACGGGCTCGGGCCCGGGAGTGAGCGCAGATCGAGCGCAGTACTGGGGCGAGTCGATCACCGCGACGATGCCCAAGGCGCTCGTCGGCATGCTCAACAAGCGTTTGCGCGACGAGCTCGTCAAGCGGCTCACCGTGCAGCAGGGCGGCAGCATGCTCGGTCGCCTCGTGCCGTTCGGTATCGGCGCCGTCATCGGCGGCGCGGGCAACCGCCTCATCGGCGGGAAGGTCGTGCGAGCAGCGCAGCAGGCTTTCGGGCCGGGCCCGACGCAGTGGCCTGCAGAACTGCTCGAGATCACTCCTCGCCCGGAGCGGCGTCCTCGTCGTCTTCGTCGTCGAACGGATTCGACTCGCTCGTGACCCGATCGCCCGCGTGCTGCGCTGCCACGCGATCCCACTCGGTGTAGAGCGTCTCGACGGCGGCGTGGAATCGCGCCGTGGCGACCCCCGGCGAGGTGTCACCGAAGTAGCGCTGCACCCAGTGGGTGAGCTTGTCGTGCGCTTCGGTGCTCGTCAGCACACGGTCGACGAGCGGCACGATCTCGGCAGCCTGCTCGGGCAGCAGCCACTCGCAATCGCTCAAGTAGCCGCTGTCGTCAATCTCGGCCTCGGGCGATGCCGGGCGCGTGATGAGCAGGGGCTTTCCCGTGGCGAGCCGGTCGTAGACCATCGCCGAGATGTCAGTGATGGCGACGTCAGCGGCGGCGAGCTGCCAGCCGAGCTCTGAGCCCGTATCGTGCACGTGCTGCCCGCTCGGGTCAGAGGCATTGGCGCGCTCGAGCGCGGCGATGATGCGCGCGTTGGCATCGCGGTACTCGCGGTCGACGACTCCGCTGCGAGGGTGAGGGCGGTAGATGATGCGGTGGCGGCCCGTGGCGAGCAGGGCATCCACGAGCCGTTCGCCATGGCTCGCGATCGAGCCGTACGCCGCCGCGGGGCGATCGCCCTCCCAGGTGGGGGCATAGAGCACGACCGTGCGATCGTCGGGCGTGTACGGCAGCTCGCCCGCGAAGTGATCGGCCTGGGGGCGCCCGATCTGCAGTGTCTGGCGGTCGAGGTCGTACGCCCAGAGCTTGCGCGCCAGGCGCTCGCGGGCCGCGTCGCCCGCGATGAACGCGTAGTCGTAGGCCTTGTACTGATTGGTGGTCATGTACATCTTGTCGGACTCGCCGTGGTTGATGAAGACGTGCCACATGCGGCCGTACCGGAACATCTGGAAGTTCTTGGCGTTCTGGTTGACGTAGAACACGATGCGCAGCGGCTGCTCGCTGACGAACTGCTCGAGGTCGACGACTTTGCGCAAGTACACGGCAGGAACCGGCGCTTCGTCGAGCAGCGTCATCATCGTTCCGGGGCTGCGGCTGATGATGGCGACGGGATGCTCGCGCGCGAGCTCGGCGAGCGGGGCGTACCACTGCCGAATCTGGTAGAGGTTCACGCGCGTGTCAGCGAAGTAGACGGCGATCTCGATGCTGCCCGGCGCGGGCGGTGTCTCGTGTTCGAGTCGTTTGAGCAGCGCGTTGCGGTTGCGGCGCGACCGCAGAAGGTTGCGCACGATGCGGCGTGCGGTGCTGAGCTGCCCGACGATTCTCACGCCCTCCATCCTCCCAGCGGCGCTGCGAGGGCTCCGACCATCCGGCGATACCGTTACCGACTTGTTCGTAACTCGGGCGGTCGTCACAGATGTGCCGGGCGACCCACGCGCAGACGTTCGCTCTGCCTGAGTTGCGAAGGGCGCGGGCGTGACAGAATCGGGCGCGATGGCCCGCTTCACGTTCAGCGCCGGCAATGCACAGGTGCTCGCTCGCGCCCCGCTGTACGCACTCGGGGCGCTCGTCGCTGTGCTCGTGCCGCGCAGCTCTCGCCAGTGGGTGTTCGGTTCGGGTGTCGGGCTCGGCGAAGGCGCGCTCGTGCTGCACGACTACAGCCGCCGGGCCGATGAGTCTCGACGGCTGACCTGGCTCGCGTCGACGCGGGCCGAGCTCGACGAGGCGCGAGCCCGCGGTATGCGAGCCGTGCTGAAGCGCGGACCACGCGGGCTCTGGGCCACGTTGCGCGCGGGCGTCGTCGTCGTGACGCACGGCTTCGGCGACGTCAACCGCTTCGGGGTCAGTGGCGCGCGCGTCGTGCAGCTGTGGCACGGCATCCCCTTGAAGCGGCTGCACCTCGACACCGGCGCCGCACTGCGCCTGCCGCTCATCGGCTCGCTGCCCGGTGTGGGTCGACTCATGGCGGCGCTCTACCGCCGTGCCGGAGCCCAGATCTCGCTGTTTCCGGTGGCCTCGGCGCTGGTCGCCGCTCGCATCCGCTCGGCGTTCGGGCTGCCCGCCTCGCGCGTCATCGTCACCGGCGACGTGCGCGATGACGTGCTGCTGACGGGCACCCCCGAGTCTCGGCGCGTCATCGCGCGATCGCTCATCGAGCGCAGCGTCGGCGAGCTGCCCGCCGAGGCACGACTGGTGCTCTACGCGCCGACCTGGCGCGACGGCGACCTCGACCCCGCGATTCCCGACGTCGACGAGTGGCGCACGATCGTCGCCTGGGCCGAGCGCTGCGACCTCGTGCTGCTCGTGCGGTCGCATCCGCTGGGCGCGGGCTCGTACGCGGGTGGTCCGGCCCTCAGCGATCGGGTGCGGATGCTCGGGCGCGAGCAGCTCGTCGACGTGACGCCTGCGCTACCAGCGCTCGATGTGCTCGTGACCGACTACAGCTCGATCGCGTTCGATGCTGCCATCGCCGGCGTGCCGAGCGTCTTCTTCGCCACCGACCTCGACCGTTACCTCGCCACGCGGGGCCTCTACGCGCCGTACCGACGCTTCAGTGGTGGTGATCCGGCAGCGACCTGGGCCGCCGCGCTCGCGCGCGTCGAGGGCGTGCTGTCACCCGGAGACGCGCGCGATGCTGCACTCGCGCACGCGGCGTGGCTGCGCGATGAGCACGTCGACCTGCTCGACGGGCGCGCGACCGAGCGCGTGCATGCCGCCGTACTCGCGCTGCTGGGCGAACCTTCAGAGCACCCGCCAGCCCCGGCGGAGTCGGTCGCCCGAGTCACCATCACTGATACCGAGCTCGACGACCACGCCCTGAGTGTGCGCGGCACATCGCCGCGGCCGATCGAGCGTCTCGCACTTGTCGGGCCACGCCAGACCATCGAGTGCACGGTGTCATCGCTCGGTGACGAGTTCACGGCCTCCGCCTCACTCTTCGACGAGCGCTGGGGGTCGAGCCCGTTGCCGCCGCGCAGCGATGAGTACCGCCTCGAAGTGACGTACGTCGGGGCCGCGCAGTCGAGCGCTCGTGCGACTGTGACCGCCGAGCTCGACCCCGGCTTCCGCTCGCCGTGGTTGCGAGCCGAACTGCGTGCTGACGCGGGCACTCTCGTGCTGCGCGTCGAGCCTCCGCTCGCCGATGACGAGCGCGGAGCATCCCGCCAGCGAGACCTCGAACGGCACTACCGTCAGCGCACGGCGTCGCCCGAGAACGCGGTGTTCTTCGAGAGCTTCTACAGCCAGACGGCGGCGTGCAATCCGCGCGCGATCGACCATGAGCTCGCGCGTGTGCGGCCCGACGTCACGCGCTACTGGTCGGTCGTCGACCGCTCGATCGCCGTGCCCGAGGGCGCGGTCGCGATCGTCGAGGGATCAGCCGAATGGTGGCGCGTGCGGGCCGACGCTCGCGTGCTCGTCGTCAACGACTGGCTGCGCAAACGGTGGATGCCCCGCCCCCACCAGACCGTGCTGCAGACCTGGCACGGCACGATGCTCAAGCGCCTCGCGCTCGATCGCGAGCGCACGGGGTTGCGCACGCGCATCGCGGTGCGGAGGGAATCGCGGCGGTGGAACGTGCTGCTCGCGCAGAACGAGTATGCAGCCGCGATCTTCCGCAGCGCCTATGCCTTCGGTGGTCCGATCTGGGTCGAGGGGTATCCGCGCACTGACGTGCTGCGGCACGGTGATCGCGACGAGGTGCGCCGTCGACTCGGCCTGCGCCCCGACCAACGCGCCGTGCTCTACGCCCCCACGTGGCGCGATGATGCTCGCGAGTTCGTCGACTACCTCGACCTGCCCAGCCTGCCCGCCGCGCTCGCCGAACTGCCGGGCGAGCACGTCGTGCTCGTGCGCGGCCACAGCCGCACCTTGCGATTCGGGCGCGACGTCGACGCTGCCGGTCTCATCGACGTGACGACCTACCCCGACATCGCTGACTTGCTGCTCGCCGCCGACGTCGTGGTCACCGACTACAGCTCACTCATGTTCGACCTCTCAAGCACCGACACTCCCCTGCTGCTCTTCGTGCCCGACCTCGAGCACTACTCCTCGCAGCTGCGCGGCTTCTACTTCGACCTCGTTGCTGAGGCACCGGCACCGGTCGTGCAGCATCGTGACGAGGTGATCGAGCAGCTCGCCGCCCTCGCGAGCGGGGGCGCAGCATCCGTCGATGCCGAACGTCTCGCAGCTTGGCGACGGCGCTTCACCCCGCTCGATGACGGCGAGGCCTCGCGACGGGTCGTCGCCCGCATGCTGCGCGAGGGGATGCTCGAGCAGCGCTGAGCGGCCCTACGACTCGATGCGCGAGCGGTCGATGGCATCGCGTGCGCCGACGAGCAGCCCGCGCAGAAAGCCGGAGCCCCAGCTGAGGTGCATGACGGCGATGACGGCGGCGAACGTCGCTCGGTCGGCGAAGCGCGGCCCACTCGACGGGGCGACGAGCAGCACGAGCAAGAGCATGGCGTAGAGCCCGGGGCCGAGATGCACGACGCCCAGCAGCAGTGAGGGCCAGTCGCTCACAACCCCGGTGAGCTGCAGCACGAGTACCACCGCGCTCGCGATGACCGAGATGACGAGTGCGGGCGGCACGAAATAGCGCAGCGGATTGCGCCCGCCGAGTCGACGCACGAGCTCACCACGCCAGATGCCCGTGGCGGTGAACTGGCGCGACAGCTTCGCCCAGGTGTCGCGCGGCCAGTAGGTAACGCGCAACTGCGGGTCGAGCCAGACGAGGTGGCCCGCCTCGCGCAGGCGCAGGTTGAGCTCCCAGTCTTCGCCGCGCTTGAGACCCTCGTCGTACAGCCCGACCTCGAGCAGCGCCGGTCGACGCATGATGCCGAGGTAGGCGCTTTCGGCAGGACCCTCGGATGCTGATCCGTGGTACGCGGCACCGCCGAGGCCGAGGCGGCTGTTGTAGGCCCGCGCGACGGCCGACTGCACCGTGCCGCGACCCGTCGCGACCATGATGCCGCCGACGCTTGCGGCTCCGGTGCGCTCGAGAGCTGCGACCCCGAGTGCGGTGTAGTCGGGTTCAAGCTCGGTGTGAGCATCCACGCGCACGATGACATCGTGGCTCGCGGCCCGGATGCCGAGGTTGAGCCCGAGGGGAATCGAGAGCTCAGGGTTCTCGACGACGCGCAAGCGGTGGTCGGCGCTCGCGAGCTCTCGCACCCGCTCGGTGGTGCCATCGGTCGACGGGCCCAGTACGAGCACGATCTCGCGTTCGCCGTCGTAGCGCTGGGCGAGCACGCTAGCGATGGCGTCGTCGATGTAGGCGACCTCGTTGTAGACCGGCATGACGTAGCTGACCGCAATACGCGACGACGCCCCCCGCGCTGCGGCGGGGGGCGTCGATGCGGGCGAACTCATGCCCCGAGGTTAGTGCCTACTGCAGTTCACCGACCGTGACTGTGGCCGTCTGCGCGTTGCCCGATCGCACGTAGACGACCTCGGCGCTGTCGCCTGCGGCGAGCGTGCGCACCTGGGCGGTGAGGTCAACCGCGCCCGTGATCGGCACGCCGTTGAACGTCGTGATGACGTCGCCCGAACGCAGGCCGGCGAGGTCGGCCGCACCACCGGGCGTGACGGAGTCGACGAGCGCACCGATGACGTCGCTGCCAGCATCGTTGATCGAGTCGGTGACGTTCGCACCGAGCAGGCCGTGGCTGGCGGTGCCGTCGGCGATGAGCTCGTTGGCGACGCGCTGGGCGAAGTTCGACGGAATCGAGAAGCCCACCCCGATGCTGCCGGCCGCGCCGCTCGAGCCACCCGTGCTCGCCAGCGCCACGACGATGCCGATGAGCTGCCCCTGGTCGTTGAGCAGGGCCCCGCCCGAGTTGC
>SXGT01003327.1_pt1 | contig 13558 bp, 8 predicted proteins | sample 3176221 | NCBI WGS metagenome assembly SXGT01 (sample SAMN11356862, study PRJNA531348) | freshwater metagenome | isolation source: freshwater sample F1-120 | place: China: Fuxian Lake, Yuxi | collected 2017-12-25 | reverse complement strand
TCGGCCTTCACCACGACGGGCATGTCTTCGCGTGCCTCGAGATACTCACGGGCACGGGCCGTCGAGCGGAACTCGCGGAACATCGCCGTCGGCACATCGCCGCGATGGAGGATCTGCTTGCAGAACGACTTGCTTCCCTCGATCTGCGCGGCCCGTTGAGTCGGTCCGAAGATTCGAAGTCCGGCCGCGGTGAACGCATCGACGATCCCGGCGACGAGTGGCGCCTCCGGTCCGACGACCGTGAGATCGATCTCGTGCGTGCGGGCCAGCTCCAGCAGGGCCGGGATGTCCGTCGCCGCAACGGGAACGTTTTTGGCGATACCCGCGGTGCCGGCGTTGCCGGGGGCGACGAAGACCTCGGCGCCATCCTGGACGAGTTTCCAGGCGAGCGCATGCTCCCGGCCGCCGTTGCCCACGACGAGAACCCGGCGCGATCGAATCACGTTGCTTGCTCCTGCTGAAAATGATGCCCGACGGGCATGCTCCTGTTGCACGCGGCCGCGTCGAGATCGGAGGTTGTACTCCAACACACTCGCCCGTTGTTTTCCGCAGACGTTCCGCCGCGCACCGTCCCTCGTCTGGAAGGGGGGGTGATTCGCGGTGATGGCCGCTGGATTGCAGACTTCCGCCTGCAACATGGGGGAAGAGGGCAGACGATGACGTTGACAGCCTTGGGGTGCCAGATACAGTTAGAGAGAGTTCGTGAAAAACTTCACGAACTCGCGCAATCGCGGTCGAAACATGCTTTTTACGCGGTGCCCAGGTCTGGCATCGGCCGCTTAGGCCGCCTGGAGCCAAACCCGGCCGCGATGAGGCTCCCTATGGCAGACAAGAAAAAGATGACGGTGGCCGAGATTCTGGCGGCTGCCAGGGCGGCCAACGGTCAGGCGGCAGCGTCCGCGGCTGCTTCGCCCAAGAATGTTGCTTCGCCCGAGGAAGCTGCTTCGCCCGGGGAATCGGAGCCGGTTGCGGAGCAGCCCGCAGCAGCCGAGACCGCCGCCAAGCCCGCCGCGAAGCCGAAACCGGCGGCCGCAGGGGGTGCCCGCCCCGGGGTGGCCGACATCCTCGCAATGGCCCGGGCCAAGAAGGCCGAGGGCGACGCTCCCGCGGCGAAGACTGCGGTCGAGAAGCCCGCGGCGGCGGCAAAGCCGGCGGCGGCCAAACAACCGGTCAAACCCGCAGCCAATGTGGGCGCCCCGAAGACGGGCGTGCAGCGTGATACGGCGAGCATTCTCGCCGCGGCGCGGGGGGCGGCGAAGCCGGGGCCGGTCGCCAAGGCTGACGCTCCGGCCAAGCCCGCCCCGAAAGCGCGTGATCTCGCGAAGCCCGTCGAGGAGAAAGCCGCCCCCCCGCGAACCGTCGCCACGCTCCCCGCCAGGCCGGTGAAACCGGCCAAGAAGGGAGCCGACGATGGGGAGGATCGCCGCGGCTTCATGCAGATCGCCCTCGGCTCGGCGATGGCGATGGGATTCACCGCACTCTCCGTGACCGGCGGCCTCTTCACCCTGGGGCTCACCCGGTACCTGTTCCCCAACGTCCTTGCGGAACCGCCCAGCAAGTTCAAGGTGGGGGCAAAGGACGGTTTTCCGGCCGGCAAAGTCGAGACAAAATACGTCGCCCAGTACGGCGTGTGGGTGGTGAATGGTGATTTCCAGGGGCAGCAGCAGGTCTACGCATTGAAGACCGTCTGCACTCACCTTGGCTGCACGCCGAGCTGGCTCGAGGCCGAACAGAAGTTCAAGTGCCCCTGCCACGGCAGCGGGTTTTACAAGGACGGCGTCAACTTCGAGGGACCGGCTCCCCGGCCGCTCGAGCGGTATGCGATCCGGATCGCCGACGACGGCCAACTCGAGATCGACAAGAGCAAGACATTCCAGGAGGAGCTCGGCCAGTGGGCCGACCCAGATTCGTACGTCACCGTCTGAGCAAGGGAAGTTTTTCAGGCCATGGCCATCGGCGAGACCATCCGTAACTCCCAGATTTGGAAGAGCATCTTCCGTCATCCGATGCCGCTCGACAGGCGGAATCGGATCGTGGTCATGCTCACCAACTTCTTTCTCCATCTGCATCCGGTATCGATCAAGAAGCAGGGCATCGCCCTGTCGTTCACCTGGTGCATGGGGGGCGTGACGTTCTTCCTGTTCCTGGTGGAGACCGTCACCGGCGTGCTTTTGATGTTCTATTACCGGCCCACGCTGGAATGGGCCTACAACGACATCCTCTCCCTCCGCGACGTGACGAGCCTGGGCATCCTGCGGGAACTCCATCGCTGGGGCGCCCACGCGATGGTGATCACCACCTGGCTGCACATGTACCGCGTGTTCCTCACCGGCAGCTACAAGCCGCCGCGGGAGTTCAACTGGGTGGTGGGCGTGATCCTCCTCCTGCTGACGCTCCTGTTGTCGTTCACGGGTTACCTGCTCCCCTGGGATCAGCTGGCGATCTGGGCGATCACGGTGGGCTCCAACATGGCCCGCGCCACGCCGTTCCTCGGCTACGAGGGCCCCGGCCAGCAGTTGCTCACGATCGGCGGCATCGACATGATCACCGACGCCTCCGACGCCCGCTTTGGTCTCCTCGGCGCCCGATTCGTCGGCGAGGAAACCCTCAATCGCTTCTACGTTCTGCACTGCATCGCGATTCCGCTGGCGGTGGCGCTGCTGCTTGCGATCCACTTCTGGCGCGTGCGAAAGGACGGCGGCATCAGCGGCCCGCTGTGAGACCACCCCCATGCATTCATCCGGCTTTTTTCTGAAGGACGTCGCCGGCTTTCTCGGCGGATATTACGCGTTCATGGCGATCATGAACGCCGTCGCGGCGCTGATTCTCTGGCGGAAGAAGGCCGAGATCGGCTGGGCGCTGGTTTGGACGGTTTTTGCCGGGGCCATGATGGTGCTGGCGAGTCTCGCCCTGTCGGGCACTCCCGATCTCGTCCCGGCGTTGCCGCTGTCGGTCCGCACGCTGGTCAACCGGCTCTCGGGGCCGGTGCTCTACACGCTCGGCACGTTCGCCCTGCTGACGGTGCTGTTCATCTTCCGCCGGTTCTTCGTGCGGCCGATGGTGGCCTGGACGATCCTCAACGTCATGCTGCTGTTGATGGGTCTCTCCATGGCCGACGAAAACTTCGCGTCGATCGTGATGAAGCCCGACAACGTCCCGATCGTCGGGCTCGTCTTCATGTTGGCGTTCTTCACATGGCTCGCCACGAGTCAGGCCGTGGTCAACGACGACCGGATCGCCCGCGGTCTGCCGACGGTCGAGAAGGAGAATGACGAAAAGGTGCTGGTGTGGCCCGATCTCGTCTACACCGAACTCATCTGCATGGTGGCCGTCTCGGCCTTCCTCCTGCTGTGGGCGATCTGCCTGCCGGCCCCTCTCGAAGAACCCGCGTCGAGCGTCAAGACGCCCAATCCCTCGAAGGCCCCGTGGTACTTCCTGGGTCTTCAGGAGATGCTCGTCTACTTCGATCCCTGGTATGCCGGCGTCGTGCTGCCCAGCCTCGTGATCTTCGGGCTGATGGCGATGCCGTATCTCGATTTCAACAAGAAGGGCAACGGCTACTATTCGATCGAGGAGCGGAAGTTCAGCTACCTGACCTACCAGTTCGGTTTTTTCCTCCTCTGGATCACGTTGATCATTCTCGGCACGTTCCTCCGCGGGCCCAACTGGAACTTCTTCGGTCCCTTCGAGTACTGGACGCCCTACAAGGTGGAGGTGCTCAACAACGTCGACCTGCCGCAGATGTTCTGGGTGAACCTCCTCGACCAACCGCTCCCCAAGGCGCCGTCGGGTGCGAGCGGGTTGGTGCAGGCGGGGTACATCCTGTTGCGGGAGGCCCCCGGCCTCCTCGTCATGGGCGCGTATCTGGTGCTGCTGCCACCGTTGCTCGCGGTCACCCTGTTTCGAGGCTTCTACGCGAAGATGGGCTTCATTCGATACATGATCATGGCGAACCTCATGCTTTTGATGCTCACGCTGCCGCTGAAGATGGTCCTGCGGTGGACGCTGAACCTGAAATACATCGTGAGCATCCCGGAGCTTTCGCTGAACTTCTGACGCCGTCCTGCTGCCCCGCCGAGTCTTTCCTGACGCTCGCACCGCCCGCGAAGAACATCCATGCCTGCAACAGAACAAACCTGGCGTAACCTCAAAATCCTCCACGTCCTCTTCGCCGTCACGGCAGTCCTGCTGCTTCTGGCGACGGTGATGATGCTGACGGCCGACCACAATCGTCCCTGGAAGAAGTACGCCCGCGAGTTCCGAAACCTCGAGACCTGGTCGGCCGCCGCGAAGATCGATGAGCAGGATTCGGCCGCCTACGAGTCGCGGCGGAAGGAGCTCGAGGCGGCGTTGGCGGAGGTGCGGCGGGCTGATCTCGACGGCGCGGCGGCCAGGGAGTTCATGGAAGCTGTTCGCGGGGTCCCCGAGGACGCGCAGGCCGCCGATCGGGCCCAACTCGACATCGACCAGTTGCAGACTCAACAGGATCCCGCCGAGCGGCTCGTGCTCCGTGGAGACCTGCTGGCGCGGCTGCAGGACATCGCCAAAAGGGCGAAGTTTCGCGAAGACAACCTCGCCGGCAGCCTGAAGCTGCGGCGGGCCGAACTCGACAAGGCCCGGGCGGACTACGAGCTGGCGGTCGCGGAAGAGGCGCCGGGCGATCGCCAGGCGGAGTTTCTCGCGCTCGCGGACGGCAAGCGGGTGGAGGTGTCTTCGGCGACGCTCGCCTTTCAGGCTGCCAACACCTACCGCAAGTCGCTCGATTCGCTGCTGCAGCGGATGACGAAGCCCGAGGACGACGCGGCCAAGGCGCTGGCGGATCACCGTGCCAAGCTCATCCAGTTGCAGAAGACCTTCGAGCAGCGCCGGCCCAACGTCGGCAAGAGCCTGCTGGAGTTGCCGGTTCTCGACGCCTTCAACAGCCCGCTGCGGGTCGATCAGATCTGGCTGCCTCAGCTCACGCTCAACAACAATTTCCGTGACGTTGCACGGTTCGACCGCTGCACGACCTGTCACCGCGGCATGGACAAGTCGCAGCCCGGCGCTCCGACGGAGCCGGGGTATCCGGAGGCCGAAACGATCGAAGTGGCACTCGCGCCCGCCAAGCCCTCCGGTGAAAGCTCCGGCGACGGAAACGATCGGCTGGAAGCGATCTACGGTCTGCGGCTCGCCAGCAGCGGGCTGTTCCACGCCGACGATCCGACCATCGGCGTGGTGGTGCCGGAATCGCCGGCGGCCGTCGCGGGCCTGCAGTCGGGCGACGTGATCACGTCGATCGACGGCGGCAGGGTCCTGTCGAGGGATGCCGCGGAGTCCGTGATGGTGGAGGTTTCCGGTCAGGAGAAATCGCTCTCGATCGCGGTTCGGCGGGGCGTGCCCCAGCCGTACTCGACCCATCCGCGGCTCGATCTCTTCGTCGGGGACTCGAGTCCGCATCCGATGAAGAACTTCGGCTGCACCATCTGCCACCAGGGTCAGGGAAGCTCGACGAGTTTCAAGTGGGCGTCGCATTCGCCGAACAGTCCGAAGCAGGCCCACGAGTGGCACGACGAGCAAGGCTGGTTCAACAACCACCATTGGATCTATCCGATGCTCCCCCAGCGGTTCGAGGAATCGAGCTGCCTGAAGTGTCATCATCAGGTCGTCGATCTCGAGCCGAGCGAGAAGTTTCCCGAGCCGCCGGCCCCGCAACTCGTCGAGGGCTACCACCTGATCCGCTCGTACGGCTGCTACGGCTGCCACGAAATCAACGGTTGGTCCGGGCCCGACAAGCGGATCGGTCCGGACATGCGGGTCGAACCGAACTTCCACGAGGTCGCAGAGGCACTCGCCGACGACGCGGGGCTGCAGGCCCTCGGTGACGTGGCGGTTCGCTGGGTGGCGGACGTCCGCTCCAGCCCGGACAGCCGCGAGGCCCGGAACCGGCTCCGCGACGTGATCGAGCGGGATGCGGCGGCGGGCGGCGACGCCAAACTCTCGCAGCGTTCCCATCAGTTGGCGGCGTTGCTCAAGGATCCGGAGACCCCGGGCACGCTGCCCAAGGTCGGTCCCAGCCTGCGGCACCTGAGCTCCAAGGTCGGCTTCGAGTGGCTCTATGCGTGGCTCCGCAATCCGCAGGAGTTTCGCCCATCGACCAAGATGCCGAGATTCTTCGGCCTCTGGAGCCATCTCGAGGGCAAGCAACTCGAGGAATCGAAGCGCTACGAACCGATCGAGATTCGGTCGATGGTCCACTACCTCACCGAAGCCAGCGCCCCTTTTGAATACGTCAAGCCGTACGAGGGCATCACCGCGTCGGCCGACGTGGCCCGCGGGCGGAAGGTCGTGCAGCTCCGCGGTTGCCTGGCCTGCCATCAGCATGCCGACTTCCCCGACGCGTCGAGCACGCATGGCCCCAACCTCTCGAGGATCGGCGCGAAGGCGTCCTCGATTCCGCAGGGACGGCAGTGGCTCTACAGCTGGCTGCGTGAGCCGTCCCGCTACCACCCGAAGACGATCATGCCGAACGTGCTGCTCGAGCCGGTGTCGCTCGCCGACGGCACGCTCAGCGACCCGGCCGCCGACGCCACCGAATATCTGATGACCTCCGGCAGCGATTGGAGGCCGGAGCAGGAGTGGCAGGTCGAGACGCTCGACGGCGAGACCGGATTCCCCATGGCATCTGCCGGGCCGCTCGCGGGGGACGAGAAGAAGGCGCTCGATGAGTTGGCGCTGATGTACCTCAAGGAGCGGTTCACCACGACCCGCGCGGAGCAGGTTCTTCAGGCTGGGCTCTCGGCAGAACAAGCCGGCATCCAGGGCGACGAGCGGATGCTCGTGGGGCTCACCGGCCCTGCCCGTGATCAGACGTTGCTCGCCTATGTCGGCAAGAAGACGATCAACAAACTGGCCTGCTACTCATGCCATGACATCCCGGGATTCGAAGACGGCAAGCCGGCCGGGGCCGCTCTCGCCGACTGGGGCCGCAAGGATCCATCGCGGATCGCATTCGAGCAGGTTGCGCACCTGGTCACGCATCAACTCGGAGGCGGGCACGGCCACGGACACGGAGACCACGCACACGGCGGCAAGACTCATGGCTCGCCATCGGCCGAGTCCACGGACGACCAACTCTCCCCCGATCTGGCCTATGCGGCGAAGGCCGGCGACGGCCATTTTGATCCGGAATCCGTCGATCCCGATACGGGCTATTTCGTGCAGAAACTCCTCGGTCATGAGCGGGAGGGCTTCCTCTGGCAGAAGCTCCGTGCACCCCGGAGTTACGACTACAAGAAGGCCGAAAACAAGACCTACAACGAGCGGTACCGGATGCCTCAGTTCCCGTTCGACGACAAGCAGCGGGAGGCCGTCATGACGTTCGTGCTGGGGTTGGTGGCCGAACCGCCGGCGCCGCAATACGTGTACGAACCCTCTCCCCGGGAGAAGGCCCGTCTGGACGGGCTCGTGGTCGCCGAGCAGTACAACTGTGGCGGTTGCCACACGCTGGAGATGGACCGCTGGGACCTCCGCTACAAGCCGGGCTCGCTCGGCGAGTCGTCGCTTGCGGCGGACTATCCCTTCCTCTCCCCCCACTTCACGCCCGAGCAGGTCGCGGCGTCCGTGAAGACCGATCGTCAGGGCCGCCGCAAAACCACGCTCGTGGGCATGCCGGTGCTCGATCCCGAGACGGGCAGGCCGCAGCTCGTGGACGAGGACGGGGTGCCGATCGAGGAGGGTGACACGGAATCGGTGGCCCACCGGCCGTTCACGCTCTGGCACGACGCACTGGTCGATGGTGAGCCGCGGGCCGTCGGAAGCCAGAACGTGGTCGTCCCGGAAGACGCCCTCGCAGCCGGACGGCACTACCCGGCCAAGGGTGGCGATCTCGCGAAGCTGCTCTTTCCCGTCGTGATCGCCGACGAGAAAACGGTGAACCCGAACGTCAAGCCCGACGACGCCTGGGGTTGGTTGCCGCCGCCGCTGGTGGGCGAAGGCAGGAAGGTCCAGTCGGCGTGGCTTCACAAGTTCCTGCTCAACCCGCACACGATCCGGCCGCCGGCGGTTCTCAGGATGCCGAAGTTCAACTTCGATTCAAAGCAGTCGGCCGCCCTTGTGAACTACTTCGCCGCGGTGGATGGCGCGGACTTTCCGTACGTCTACGACCCGCGTCTCGACGAAAGTTCCCTGGCCGAGGCCGAGAAGTCGCACCCCGGGCATCTGGACGGGGCGCTGAAGATCGTCACCAACAACAACTACTGCGTGAAGTGCCATCTCGTGGGCGACTACACGCCGCCGGGCAGCGTGAAGGCGCTGGCACCGCAGTTGCAGACGGTGCACGAGCGGTTGCGGCCCGACTACGTGCACGGTTGGATCGCGAATCCGAAGCGATTCCTCCCGTACACGGGCATGCCGGTCAACATCCCGTTCGACAAGCCGGTCAGTCAGGACCTCTACCGGGGCACGAGCGAACAGCAGGTCGATGCCCTGACCGATTTGCTGATGCACTTCGACGCATTCGCCAAGCAGAACCTGTCGCTCGAGGCGTTTCTGCGGCAACCGGCGCCCACCGCCGAGGCTGGCCAGCAGTCGCCGAGGGCCGCCGCCGGCCCGCCGTCGAAGGACCAGAGCAGCACCCGGGGACGGCCTTTCCCGCCGGAGACATTGCCGCTCTCTGCCGCCGACTCGCCCGGAACCCCGGCCTTACTAAACTGACCAGGGAGACTGGCCGACCAGTCCCGATCCTTCGAACCACCTTTGGAGAGCCCCGATGAAACGCCCCAGCATGATCCTGTCGCTCGGCTTCGCCGCCGTCGCGTTCGTCGTGAACGGTCCGGCTTCGGCAGACGAGTGGGGCGCGTTGAAGGGGAAGTTCGTGTTCGGTGGAGCCGTTCCCGCGCAGGGTGAGCTCAAGGCCGACAAGGACGTCGAGGTGTGCGGCAAGCACAAACTGCTCGCCGAGGAACTCGTGATCGGTGACGACAAGGGCGTGGCCAACGTCGTCGTGTTCGTGCGGGACAAGGGTGTGAAGGTCAACCCCGAAGTGGCCAAGGCCGCCGCCGACCAGAAGGTCGTGCTCGACAACAAGAACTGCCGCTTCGAGCCGCACGTGGCATTCGTCCAGGTCGGCCAGGAAATCATCATCAGGAACTCGGACACCGTCGGGCACAACAGCAACGTGGCCACCGTGAAGAACTCCCCCTCCAACAATCTCATCCCGGCCGGCAGCGAGGTCACGGCGAAGTTCGCCACGGACGAGGCCATTCCGGCGCAGGTGACCTGCAACATCCACCCGTGGATGAAAGCGTGGCTGGTCGTCCGGCCCAATCCCTACGCGGCCGTGTCGAAGGCCGACGGCACGTTCGAAATCAAGGATCTTCCCGTCGGCGAGGTCGAGCTGCAGTTTTGGCACGAGAAGGCGGGCTACATCGGCGAGATGACGATCGGCGGCAAGACTGAAAAGGCCGCGAAGGGCCGCAAGAAGGTGTCCGTTGCCGCGGCGGGAACGGACCTTGGCGAGATCGTGCTCGATTCCGCAATCTTTCAGAAGTGATCGGGGAGATTCACGACATGCAAAGCCGATTGTCCTTGGCGTGCTCCCTCGGCTTGGTGCTGATCGTCTGCCAGGGCTGCGGACCGCAGCGGGTGGTGGCTCCCGTCGCCGACCGGCAGGCCGCGGAAACGATCCGCCAGGGGCTGGTAACGGTGGTCGCCGCGGAGGCTGATGCGGGAGAGGTTGCGACCTCCGGCGAGGGCTGGGCGACGCTCAAGGGCCGCTTCGTATTCGCCGGTGACCCCGGGCAGCCCAAGCCCCTCGTTGTGGACAAGGACACCGAAGTCTGCGGCAAGTCGTCGAAGATCTTCGACCAGTCGTTGCGGGTCGACGCCTCGAGCAAGGGCTTGGCCGATGTCGTCGTTTTCGTCCGCAAGTCGAGCCGCGTGAAAAATCCCGTGTCGAACGCCCCGCTCGTCTTCGATCAGAAAAACTGCGAGTTTCTCTCGCCGGTGTTCGTCTCCCGACTGGGACAGCCGATCGAGGTTCGCAACAGCGACCCCGTGGGGCACAACACGAACATCGACGGCACCAGTTTCAATCAGTTGATCCCGGCCGGTCAATCGACCAACTACATCTCCAACGTCGAGATGGGGGCGCCGAAGGCGGTGACCTGCAACATTCATCCATGGATGAAGGCCTACATCCTGTTCCGCAAGGATGGGTACGTGGCCGTTTCGGCGGCCGACGGCAGCTTTTCGATTCCCGATCTTCCGGCGGGCGAGCCGCTCGAGTTTCAGGTCTGGCATGCGAAGTCGACGGGCCCCGGCGGTGGGCTCGGACTCGAGCGACCCGATCTCAAGTGGAACCCCAAGGGCCGTTTCTTGATCACACTGCAGGCCGACGACGTCAAGGATCTGGGCACGCTTGACGTTCCGGCCGGTTCGATCGGCACCTGAAACACACCACGTTTCCCCAAAACGCCATGATCAACACGCCATCACATCCCCGCTGCTCGTTCGTCGCGATGATCGCGATTGCCGCGCTTGTCTCTTCTGGATGCGGCAAGACCCAGCCCGCGTCGTTTCGCCTCAACATGGTGCAGGCCACGAAGACGTCCGCTCCCGAGGCGGGGCTGGAAAAGCCCTGGGCGAAGTGGTCCCAGGAGCGGCAGTCGCAGGTCGCCACCATTCTCCTGGCCATGTTCGGCACGCCCGACGAACCGGTGGCCCTGGCCGAGTCGGGATTGGACGAGGCCAAGCTCCGCCTTGCCGCAGGACCGGTGCGAAGTGACATCGTGGGGCGGAAGAATGGTCTCTACCGCGAGCATTGCGTGCACTGTCATGGCATCTCCGGCGACGGCATGGGACCGACGGCCGCGTTCCTCAATCCCTACCCCCGCGACTACCGCCCGGGGAAGTTCAAGTTCAAGAGCACCTGGCGGGATGCCAAGCCGACGCACGGCGATCTCGTGCACGTCTTGAACCAGGGGATCGTGGGCACGTCGATGCCGTCGTTTGCGTTGCTCCCGCCGGCGCAGGTCGACGCCCTTGCGGAATATGTCCGTTATCTCAGCATCCGCGGCGAGGCCGAACTGGCGCTGTTCACGTATGCAGAGCAGGAACTCGGCGGAGACGAGCAGTTGCCGACCACGCGTGAGTTTCTGGTGGACGAGATCCTCGCTCCCATCGTGGAGAAATGGTCCTCGGCCGACGAGTTGCAGATTCCGATCGCGGCCGTGCCACCGGGTGTTCACTTCGGGCTTCCGGCCAGTGATCCTGCGAATCGGGACTCGATTGCGCGGGGCAGGGCGTTGTTTCTTGGGGACGGCGGATGCGTGAAATGCCATGGCGTGACGGCGCTCGGTGACGGCCAGGCGAATGACTACGACGACTGGAACAAGACGATCGTCGACGTCAGCAAGGATGTGGCAGGGAGCCTCGACGCGTCGCGGAAGGCCGCCGCCGGCGAGATGAGCCCGGAGAAGCTGGCCGAGCACCGGTCCCGCGCGGAGTGGCTGCATGCGTTCGTCGAAGTTCTCGAGGGAGACGCGCTGCGTCCGCGGACGATCCCGCCGCGAAACCTCCGGCAGGGGGTCTACCGGGGCGGCCGACGTCCGCTCGATCTGTATCGCCGGCTTTACACCGGCATCAACGGCGCGCCGATGCCGGGCGTCGGGCCCTCGGGGGCCGGCGCCAAGGGGAGCGTCCCCGATGCGGAGATCTGGCACATCGTCAACTACATCCGCTCGTTGCCTTATGAGTTCGACGGCGAACTCGGGGCCGACAGGCCGTTGGTGGCAAGGGACCGTTTCTGACGGCCCGCCCGGGCGAATGGGTTCGATTGTTTTTCATCAGCAGGGAGTGATGTGACGTGGGCAAGCGACTGGCCGCAATGTTCTGGGCGATGTTGTTTCTCGCGGTTCCCGTGCTCGGCGTGGCGACCTTCGCCGTGGCGCCGGCCTACGATCACTGGCTGCCGAAGGACGTCTCCGAGCACGGACAGTCCATCGACTCCCTCTTCTACTTCATCCTCGCCCTCACCGGCGTGGTCTTCGTCGTGACCGAAGTGCTCCTCTTCTGGTTCATGTGGAAGTACGACGCCTCCCGGCAGGACGGCCGGGCCACCTACATCCAGGGCAGCCACACGCTCGAGGTCGTTTGGACGATCATTCCCGCCGCCACGCTGCTCTTCCTGGCGATCTACCAGATGAATGCGTGGGCCGACGTGAAGATGCGGCGGCCCGCGATGTCGCCGACGGTGGAGGTCGTGGCCAGGCAGTTCGAGTGGCGGCTGCGGTATCCCGGTCGCGACGGCACGCTGGGCACGGCCGACGACCTGTTTCTCGTCAACGACCTTCACCTCCCGATCGACGAGGACATCCTCGTCCAGCTCAAGAGCATGGACGTTCTCCACAGCTTCTTCCTGCCCAACGTGCGGATCAAGCAGGATGCCGTGCCGGGCATGAAGATTCCCGTCTGGTTCAAGGCTCGTGAGGCGGGCGCGTTCGACATCGTCTGCGCCGAACTCTGTGGCTGGGGCCATTACAAGATGAAGGGCCGGGTGACGTTCGAGTCGCGGCCCGAGTTCGATGCCTGGCTCGAACGGAAATACGCCGAGCAGCAGTCTGTGCAGCCCACCGCCGAAGTCGCCAAGGCCGATTGAGCACCCAAGTCCGTCATACGCCCGATCCGAGGAGCCCACGATGACACCCCCCACCACAGCCGCCGTCTCGCCGACGATCGCCCACGGCCCGACGACTCTCGTCGCACCGCGGAAGCCCCGGCCCGTGGCCGAGTTCCTCTCGACCTACGTCTTCTCGAAGGACCACAAGGTCATCGGCCTGCAGTTCCTGTTCTCGACGCTCCTCTGGTTTCTCGTGGGCGGGCTGCTCGCGCTCGCCGTTCGCTGGCAGGTTGCCTGGCCATGGTCCGACGTGCCGGTGGTGGGCAAACTCTTCGCCCAGGAAGGCGGCCAGATGGCGCCGGAGTTTTACACGATGCTCTTCACCATGCACGCCTCGGTGATGATCTTCCTGGTGATCATCCCCATCCTCGCCGGGGCCTTCGGCAACTTCCTGATCCCGCTGATGATCGGCGCAGACGACATGGCGTTTCCGACGCTCAACATGCTTTCGTATTGGTTCATGTGGCCGGCTTTTATCGCGTTCACCGCCAGCGTCTTCGTCGAGGGAGGCGCGGCCTCCGGGGGCTGGACGAGCTATCCGCCTTTGTCCACCAATCCGGCGTCATCTCCGGCGAGCGGCATGGGGCAGACGCTCTGGCTGCTCGGGCTGACGTTGGTGGGCGTGTCGTCGATGCTCGGCAGCGTCAACTACATGACGACCATCATCCTCATGCGGGCCCCGGGCATGACGATGTTCCGGCTGCCGATGACGATCTGGGCCATGTTCATCACCGCCATCCTCCAGGCCTTCGCCCTGCCGGTTCTCACCGCGGCCGGGTTCATGCAACTCACCGACCGCCTGTTGGGCACTGGTTTCTTCTCGCCCGAAGGGAGCGTGGTCAACAACGCGATCTCCGGCGCGGGTGGCGGGCAGCCGCTGCTCTGGCAGCATCTCTTCTGGTT